>Ga0207699_10001433_pt1 | contig 11320 bp, 10 predicted proteins | sample LARL51metaG_FD_184344 | JGI IMG/M metagenome (GOLD analysis project Ga0207699, IMG submission 184344) | Corn, switchgrass and miscanthus rhizosphere microbial communities from Kellogg Biological Station, Michigan, USA - LAR L5-1 metaG... | ecosystem: Host-associated > Plants > Roots >...
CTGCTCGAGGCGCGGCTGCCCGGCCTGGCGCGCCTGCTCGAGCTCACGACGGGCGTCATCCAGGGCCGGGACTTCCGGCCGGCGTTTGCCGACTATCTCGCGCGTCATCGCGCGGGGCTGGCGCTCGACACGGTGCTGGCGGCCGCCAGTGCCGACGTGCGCCGCGTGATTGACGACTTCACCGCGCCTGGCGGCGCGTGGTTCGCGTCTGATGAAGACTACCGCGCCGCCTGTGCCACACACCTGCCGCAGCTGCATGCGACCTTCCGCGAGTTCTTTGCGCGCAGCGGCGCTGCGGCGATCGTGTTTCCGGCCACGTGTGTGGCGGCGCCGCCCGTGGGTCAGGCGCGCAGCGTCGATTGCGGGGGTGTGACGCTGCCGTTCCGGACCGCCATCGCGCGCAACATCGGCCCCGGCAGCACCGCCGGGCTGCCGGGACTGGTGCTGCCGGCGGGGCTCACCGCCGGCGGCCTGCCGGTGGCGCTGGAGTTCGACGCGGCCGCCGGCAGCGATCGCGCGCTGCTGCGGCTCGGGGGTGCGCTCGAGGCGGCGCTCGGCCCGTTGCCGCCGCCCTGAGTACTTCAGGCGCCGTGCGCCGCGCGCGTCAGCCGCAAGAGAGTGAAGACCAGCGGATTTATCGTGATGGAAAGCAGCGCGCCGGCGACGATGTAGCTCTGCCCCTGCGGCGGCAGCAAGCCCATGTTCACGCCCATCACCGCGAGGATGAAGGAGAATTCGCCGATCTGCGCCAGGGCTGCGGCGACGCTGAGCGCCGTGGCCAGCGGCCGGCGCAGCAGCAGCACCAGCGCGCACGCCGCCAGCGCCTTGCCGATGACGATGATGCCGAGCACCAGCAGCACCTCCCACGGATGGTCCAGCAGCACCCGCGGTTCGAACAGCATGCCGACCGCGACGAAGAACAGCGCCGCGAACGTATCCTGAAACGGCTGCAGGTAGCTCGCGGCGCGATGGCTGTGGTCCGAGCCGCTGATCACCATGCCGGCGAAGAAGGCGCCGAGGGCGACCGACATGCCGAACAGCTCCGCGGCGCCGTAGGCGACGCCGAGCGCGAGCGCGATGGCGGCGAGGGTGAACAGTTCGCGCGAGTTGGTGCGCGCCACGCGCGCCAGGATCCAGGGAAATACCCGCGAGCCGACCACCAGCATGAGCGCCACAAACAGCGCCACCTTGCCGACCGTGAGCGCCAACGTCCGCCACAGCTGTGCGCCGCCGGCGCCATCGGCGGCCGCGGGCGCGCCGAGGAGCCCGGCCAGCACCGGCAGCAGCACCAGCACCAGTACCGTCACCAGGTCCTCGACCACCAGCCAGCCGACCGCGATGCGCCCGTCCTCGGAGTCGAGCTCGCCCTGCTGCTCGAGGGCGCGCAGCAGCACCACGGTGCTCGCCACCGACAGCGCCAGGCCGAACAGCAGACCGGCTCCCGGTGTCCAGCCCCACAGCCACGCGGCGAGCGCGCCGAGTGCGGTCGCGACCACGATCTGCGCCAGTGCGCCCGGCACCGCGATCGACTTGACCGCCAGCAGGTCGCGCAATGAGAAATGCGTGCCGACGCCGAACATCAGCAGCATGACGCCGATCTCGGCCAGCTGCGGGGCGAGGTGCGCGTCGGCCACCCACCCGGGGGTATGCGGGCCGAGGGCGATGCCGGCGACCAGATAGCCGACGATGGGCGACAGACGCAGCCGCACCGCCAGTAACCCGAAGGCGAAGGCGAGCGCCAGGCTGACGGCCAGCGTCGCGATCAGCGCTTGTTCGTGCAACATCGGCTTACCCTAGCTGCGCTGCGGGTCACGGCGACAAATTGATAACATAGCGCCACGCCGCAGGGGGAGTGCGCCGCCATGAACGACGAGGTCGCGACCGTCAACCACGCCAAGGACACGCTGATCGACCTCGGCATCCGCTTCGGCCCGCGCCTGCTGACCGCAGTGCTGATCCTGGCGATCGGACTGGCGGTGAGCCGTTGGGTCAGCCGCTGGATGGCCGGGGCCCTCAACCGGCGTGACCTCGAGCCACCGATCCGCCAGCTCCTCACCCGCATCGTCTGGGCGGCGTGCATCCTCATGTTCGCGGTGATGGCGCTGCAGAACCTCGGCGTCGAACTGCTGCCGCTCATCGCCGGCCTCAGCATCGCCGGTGCCGGCGTGGCGCTCGCCATGCAGGGCGTGCTCAGCAACGTCGTGGCCGGCCTGTCGATCATCTTCGGCAAGCCCTTCCGGGTGGGCGACTACATCGCCATCGCGGGCGTCGAGGGAGTCGTCGACACCATAGCGCTGTTCAACACCACGCTCGCGCACAGCGACCATTCGCGGGTGGTGGTGCCGAACCGCAAGATTGTCGGCGAGATCCTCCACAACTACGGCACGGTGCGGCAGCTCGACATGCAGGTGAGCGCCGCCTACGACAGCAACATCGCCACCACGGTGGCGCTGATCCGCGAGGTACTGGCGGCCAACCCGCGGGTGCTCGCCGACCCCGAGCCTGTGGTCGGGCCGGTGGGCTTCGGGGAATCGGCGGTGGCTATCGCCATCAAGCCGTGGGTGTCGGTGCCGGACCAGGCCGCGGCCGCCGGCGAGATCCACGCCGCGGTGCTCGCCGCATTCCGCGCACGCGGCATCGTCATGCCGTTCCCGCAGCGTGAGGTGCGCCTGCTCGGACAGTGAGCTTCAGACTGCGACCGGGTAGCCGGCCGCGCGCCACGCCTGCATTCCGCCGTCGAGCGCCACGGCGCGCTGGTAGCCCATGTCGCGCAGGGTCGCGGCCGCAAACGTCGAGATCTGGCCCAGCTCGCAGTAGGCGAGGATGCGCTGCGTGGGATCGGGCAGCTCGGTGTTGACGCGCAGTTCCAGCTGGCCGCGCGGCAGCAGGCGGGCGCCGGGCACGTGGCCGCGCTCGAAGGCCTCGCGCTCGCGCACGTCGAGGATCACCAGCCCCGGTGAGGCGGCCTGCACATGGCCGTGAAGCTCGGCGAGCGACATGAACGGCACGCGCGCGCCGGCTTCTGCCAGTAGCTGCGCAACGCTGCGGCCACCGCTCATGTTCACGCGCAGCGCCTCGGTGATGTGCTTGGGCATGGTCAGATTGAGGTTGCGCATCATGGCGACGAAGCCGGCCCGCTCGCGCTGCTGCAGGCGGGGGTTCTCGGCCGCCTCCTGCGCCAGGGTCGAGTGACTGCGGCCCTTGTACTCATGCGCCGGAAACACCTTGAGTGCCGGATCCAGCCGCAGCAGCCGCTCGAACAGGCTGTCGTAGAGCGCCTCGGGGTCGCCACTCGGCAGGTCGGTGCGCCCGGTGGCGCCGATGAGCAGCGTGTCCCCGGTGAAGACCCGGTCCTCGACCACCAGGCACATGGAGTCACGCGTGTGGCCGGGCGTGTGCAGCACGCGCAGCCGCAGCCGCCCGAGCGCGATCATCTCGCCGTCGTCGACGCGCATGTCGACGAATGGCGCCGGGCTGTCGCGATGCATGACGATCGGCACCTCCAGGCGGCGCCTGAGTTCGGCGGTGGCCGTGAAGTGATCCGCGTGCGTGTGGGTATCGAGCAGGTAGCGCACGTGCAGGCCATTGTGCGCGGCGAGACCGAGGTAGCGGTCCAGCTGAGTGATCTCAGGATCGATGAGCACCGCGGCGCGGGTCTCCTCGCACCCCACCAGGTACGACTGGCAGCCGCCGGTCGGAACGTGTTCGAAGATCATCGGGGCGATCGCGCTCGCTACCCAGGTCAGGCTGGCGGGAAGTCTACCCTTAAACTTATAGTTCCGGTCACGAACAACAGCCCGCATGCCGGGCGCACGGCGGATCAGGTAAGCCACCATGGGGAAGCCACTGTCGCGCACAGGCCGATGCCGGCTTGCTGGTGGGCTGTTGTGTCTGGTGCTGGCCGGCTGCTCGCTGGTGTCGCTGAAGAGTCCCGAGCGGCCGCTGTCGCAGCGCGACCTCGACGCGCGCCTCCTGACTCGGGAGCTCGAGGCACGGTTCGTCGCCGACGTGGCGCGCTGCACGCAGGACATGCTCAGCACGGAGAGCGACCTGAACGTGCACGACAACGCCCTGCGCTGGCAGCTGGCGGCGGTGGCCGAGAGCCGTCGCGCCGCCACGCGCATCACGCCGATGCTGAGCCTGGTGGACAGCTGGGCACTCGGCGTGCAGATGCAGGCGTTCGTCGGGGAGGGCGGCGCGGGCGCGGCGCTGTTCGGCAACCATCAGCAGGCGGTGCGCGACATCTCCGCCGCCTTCGCCACCGACATCACGGCGCTGGCGCAGCGGCTGCTCGCGCCACGCGAGTTCGCCGGCTATCGGCAGTTCATCGCGCAGTACGTGCGCCAGCACCCGCTGCAGGACCTGACCTTCGCCCGCGCCTCGGTGCTGGAGCTGTGGAGCCGTGACAGGGGCATGGACGCCAGCCTCGTGGATGCACTCGGGACGATTCCGCAGGCCCTGGCGGACCTGGCCGATCGGGCGGCGATTTTCGGCGACACCGAGCCCGGGCAGGTGATGCTGAGCACGCGCCTGGCGTTGCGGGACGCCGGCTATAGCGGCGGGGACGTGCAGGCGGCGCTGCGCCAGCTGGACGAGCGACTGGCGCGACTCAGCACGGTAGCCGAGACGGCCCCGCAGCTGGTGCGCGAGGCGGAGGCACAGGTGCGTGCGAGCCTGCGCGACGTGCTCAACCGCCTGGATGACTCCTCGCGCGCGGCGGCTGCGGCCGTGCACAGTGAACGCACCGCGCTGTTCGCCGACCTGCAAAGCGAGCGCACCGCGGTAGTCGCCGCGGTGGACGTGCAGCGGCGCGCGCTGGCGGCCGATGCGGCCCGCATCGCCGACCAGGTAGTGAAGAGCTCGGGCGATGAGGTCGCCCGCGTCACGCGCGAGGCGCTGCTGCTGCTGGTGTTGCTGGCCGTGGTGGTGCTCGCCCTGCCGTTCGCTGCCGGCTACGCGGTCGGCCGCTCGCGCCGCGAGCCGATGCGCTAGGCGCCGCTGCCCGCGCCCAGCACCTCGCGCGCCACGCGCAGCCCGCTCTGCAGCGCGCCGACGACGGTGCCCGCCTCATCGGCGCTGTCCGTCGCCTCGCCGGCGAAAAACAGCGTGTCTGCCAGCGGCTGGCCGAGCGCGGCGCGGGCGCTGCTGCCACCCACCGTGACGTAGCTGTAGGCGCCGCGCGCGTACGGGTCCCGCTGCCAGTCGTGGTAGTAACAGCCCTGCAGGCTGGCGGCGACGTCGGTCCCGCGACCAAACAACGCCTGCAGACTCGCGAGCGCGCTGCGCACGAGCTGTGCGCGCGCCGCCCCGGTGGCTACGCGCCGCGCCTGCGGGCCGCCGGCCCAGGCGACCAGCAGTGGTGCGCGTGTCGGGACCGCCGTCCAGAAGGTGGGCAGCGGCGCAGCGGCGGCGTGGAAGAAGGATACGTCGCGAAAGCGCCCGCCCTGCAGCTGTTCCCAGAACGGCGTACCGAAGCGCAGCAGCAGCTTGACGACCGGGCCTGAGGCCAGACCCTGCAGCGCCGCGCGTTTCGCCTCCAGGGCCGGCGTGAACCGCACGGTGCCGCGGGTGCCGGGGCGCTTCTGCAGCACGCCGATGGGCAGGGTGATCACGGCGCGCGCTGCCCGCGCCCGGAACGGACCCGCGGCTGACTCGCCGGCGATCTCCACCGCAGCGCGAGACCAGCGCACGCTGCGCACGGTGGATTGCAGCTGCAGCCGCGCGCCGCGCAGCGCCGGGCTGAGAGCCGCGAGCAGTGAGGCGTAGCCGCCCGCGGGCCGCGACTGAGGGGTATTGCCCAGCGTGTCGCCGGACCACTCGGCCACGATCGCGCGGGCACTCGCGCGCCGGGTATCCGCGGCGTCGAAGCCCTGCGCCATGCGCCGGGCCGCGTCGCGCTCGCTGCGCGACAGGCCCGCGGCAGCCACACTGTCGAGGAAGGCGTCGAAGGACATGTCGTTGCCGGCGAGCAGCCCGCCGGCGCGTGCCGCCTGCAGCACTTTGGCGAAGTAGTCGGCGCGTGGCGTTGGCCGGCCCGCGCGCAGCGCGCAGTGCGATTCCTTGATGTCGACCGCGGCGGCGCCGACCCGGGCGAGCAGGGTGCGGGTGAGCGGCGCGTGGCCATGGATGAACTCCGCGCCGAGCTCGAGCGGCACCCCCAGGTCCGGCTCAAAACGCGTCCAGATGCGCCCGCCGATGCGATCGCGTGCCTCGAGCAGCAGCACCGCGCGCCCGGCCTGCACCAGCTCCGCAGTGGCCATCAGGCCGGCGGCGCCGGCGCCGATCACGATCACGTCGTAACGTGCCGCGGCCATGAGCTAGACGCCCGCACCGCGCGCGGCGCGCACCGTGAGGTTGCGGCGTACGGCGAGCGCCGTGCCGCCCAGCACCAGCACCGAGGCCAGCGCCAGGCGCGCGGTGATGGGCTCGGCGAACAGCACGACGCCGGCGAGGGCTGCGATCACCGGCACGCTCAGCTGCGCGTTGGCGGCGGCAATGGCCCCCAGCCGTGGGAGCGCGGTGTACCAGGCGGCGTAGCCGAGACCGGAGGCGATGGCGCCCGACAGCGCCGCCAGCAGGATGCCGAGCAGGTCGGCGGAACGGTGCGTGAAGAACAGCAGGCTGATAACGAGCGTGCCCGGCACCGCACGAACGAAGTTGCCGGCCGTGTCGCCGAGCGCGTCGGGCGAGCTGCGCCCGTGCAGTGAATACAGACCCCAGGCGATGCCGGCGATCAGCATGAACGCCGCCTGCAGCGGCGGCGGCGCGTTCACACCCGGCAGCAGCAGCAGCACCAGGCCCGCCACGGCCAGCAGCCAGCCGAGGGCGATGATGCGGTTGATGCGCTCGCCGCCGAAGAAGCCCACCGCGATCATCACCACCTGCACCGCGCCGAACAGCAGCAGCGCCCCGGTGCCCGCCGTGAGTGCGACGTAGGCGAAGGAGAAGAAGATCGCGTAGGCGAGGAGTACCAGGGCCGACGTCCAGCTGCCTCCCGTCGGGCGCGCGCCCCCGGCGGCGCGCACCAACAGCCCCAGGGCGAGGGCTGCGGCGAGGATGCGCACCGTGGTGAAGCTGGCCGGGTCGATGTGCGCCGATCGCAGCGCCATGCGGCACAGGATCGAGTTGGCCGCGAACGCAAGCAGCGCGAACAGCGCCGCGGCCGCGGCGCGGCTCACTGCAGTGCCTGCGCCAGGTCGGCGATCAGGTCCGCCGGCTCCTCGATGCCGATCGACAGGCGCAGCAGGTTGCGCGGCGTGGGCGAGTTCGGTCCCTCGATGGAGGCGCGGTGCTCGATCAGGCTCTCGACACTGCCGAGGCTGGTGGCGCGGGTGAACAAGCGGGTGCGGGCTGCGACGCCTACCGCGGCCGCCTCGCCTCCGGCCACGCATACCGACAGTACCGCGCCGAAGCCGCCCGGCATCTGGGCGGCCGCGACGGTGTGGCCGCGGTGCTGCGGCAGCCCGGGATAGAGCACGCGCTCGACCGCGGCGTGCGCGGCGAGGAAGCCCGCCACCGCCAAAGCCCCGGCGCACTGAGCCCGCACGCGCAACGCCAGCGTCGCGATGCTGCGCCGGAGCAGCCAGCAGTCGAACGGGCCCAGCACTGCGCCGCTCATGCTCTGCCAGTCGCGCAGGCGCTTGAGCAGCGCGCCGTCGTTCCGCACCACGAGCAGGCCGCTGAGCACGTCGCTGTGGCCGCCGAGGTACTTGGTGCCGCTGTGCACCACCAGGTCGGCACCGAAGTCGAAGGGGCGCTGGCACACCGGCGTGGCAAACGTGTTGTCGCACACGACGAGCGCGCCCGCCTCGTGCGCGCTGGCGATGACCCGGCGCAGGTCGACGACGTTCAGCAGCGGATTGGTGGGGGTTTCGATCCATACCAGGCGTGCACCGCCTGCGACGGCGGCGCGGACCGCGTCGGGATCGCAGAAGTCCGCGAAGTGCAGCCCGGCGCCGCGGCGCTGGGCGTGCGCGGTGAACTGCTTCTTGGTGCCGTAGTAGGCCTCGTGCGGCGCGACCAGCCGCTCGCCGGCCTCGAGCAGCTCGAGCGCCGCCATGTTGGCGGCCAGTCCGGACGCGAACGCGAGCGCGCCGCAGCCGCCCTCCAGCGCCGCGACGCACCCTTCAAGTGCGTCGCGGTTGGGCGTGCCCTCACGGCTGTAGCGATAACCGCGTGGATAGGCGCCGTCAGCGTCGCGCTGGAAAGTGGTGGCGAGGTGGATGGGCGCCGCGAGCGCGCCGGTGGTCGGATCGGGCGAGCGGGCGCTGTGCACGCACAGCGTGTTGAGACCGGCCTGCTGCGTCATGTGGCATTCCTTCAGCCGGACGGACGTGGCGCTGCGGCAGCACCGTCCGGCCCGCCAACGCCGCGGCACGCGACGCCGACGACGGCCGGCAGCTTACACCATCCGCCACGCCGGTCTGCAGCAGGCGCAATCGACCGGCGGGCCGGGCGCGCGGCAATCGGCGGATCACCGCGCGCCGGCTCGATAGCGCCTATTGCGGCGAGCCGCCGCTCAGCTGTTCCTTGCAGTACTTCTTCAGTTCGTGCTTGGACATGGTGGAGTTGTTGGCCTTCTGCTGCGCGATGCAGTCCTTGATCTGCTGCCTGGCCATCGTCTTGCTGCTGGTCCCGCTGCTGTTGGTGCTCGGCGCCTCGGTCGAGGACGGCGAGGTCGCGCTCGGGTACTGACTCGGCGGAGTCGTTCCGGCCGGCGGGGCAGTCTGCGACGGACTCGTTTGCGCCGCGGCCATGCCGGCGACCCCCAGCGCGAGCAATGAAAGAGCTGTAGCAATGCGTTTCACGGGGAACCTCCTGTCGAAGTGAACGCCTCGAAACCGCAGCATAGGAGCGCCCGCCGGTGCGATGGAGCCGCCGGGCGCCCAGCGCCACCGTCGGCAGGGGACTACGCCCCGCCGTTGCGGTCCGGCTCACGCGGCGCCTCTCCGGCGGTAGCGCCTTGACTCTCTTTAGGCAGAGGCGCGGCTGTAATGGCGCCGTCATGCTTGGCTGTGCAAAGGAGGTCGTGATGGCGCCAGGCACGGTGCTGGTGATCGTGGGCGGTGCACTGCTGTGCGCGGCGCTGGCGCTGGCGCTCGCGGTGCTGGCGGCGGTCGCTTCGCTCGTGGAGCTGTTGCCCGCCCGCCTGCAGAGCAGGAGAGCGCACAGACTCGACTCGTCGCAGCACGCGACCGCGCCGGGCGGCGACCTGGGCGAGCGCACATAAAGTTGCAGGAACTGGGCGGCAGGTCGCAGTCGCCGGCCTGTGCCGGCGCGGCGCCTGCGCAAAGAGTGACCGGCGCCCGTCCGGCTGCCGCACGCCTGCTGCTACGGTGCAGCTGTCATGCACGCGACAGCTTGGACGCAACAGTGGGCCCTGCGTTGGTACGCCATTGACGCACGTACGCCAGTGGCATATAAAGCGCGCGTCCTTGCCCACCGGATCTTTCCATCACACTACAGCGGAGGTTCTGCGACGCCGGTCCGCGCGAGGCGGCCCGGGTCGCCAGGGCCTGCCAAGTGCACGCAGGAACCCCGATGAAGAAGACGGCATTCGAAGAGCTGCTGGTAACTGTGAGGCAGGCCACGGAAACCAGGCGCGGAACGCGCAACTCCGCACGTCCCTTTCCCATCAACGCACTTACGATCAAGGAACTGCGCGGCTGGACCAAGCTCAGCCAGCCGGAGTTTGCCGCGCTGCTGGGCGTGGAGCTCGGCACGCTGCGCAACTGGGAGCAGGGCCGACGTGAGCCGGCGGGTCCGGCGCGGGCACTGTTGCGAGCCATCCGCAACGACCCCGCGAACGTCATCAGGGCATTGCGGCACGCCGCCTAGTGCAGGCCATCGACGGCCGGAGCCACATGTGAGAAGTGCGGAGCAAACAGCGAGTGCGGATCGCGCCACGGCGCGCGGCGCCGGCCGTGTGCGTCGCGCGGCGTTGATCTGCTTGGCGCTGCTCGGCACGATCGGCACGGTGCTGGCGGCCGCACCGGCGGCGCCGGTGGCGGGCGCAGTCGGGGCGCTGCGCGAGCCGCACGCCGTACTGTTCGACCCGTTCCTCACCGACCTCGAGGAGCGCACCTTCCGCTTCTTCTGGGAGACTGCCAACCCGAAGAACGGCCTGATTCCCGACCGCTATCCCACGCCCTCGTACGCGAGCATTGCCGCGGTTGGATTCGGGCTCACCGCCTACCCGATCGGCGTCGAGCGCGGCTACATCACACGCACTGCGGCGCAGGAGCGCGTGCTGACGACGTTGCGCTTCTTCGTGCACGAGACCAACGAGCACGGTTTCTTCTATCACTTTATCGACATGCAGACCGGCGCACGCGCCGGCGACAGCGAAGTGTCGACCGTGGACACGGCGCTGCTGCTCGCCGGCATGCTCTTCTGCCAGAGCTACTTCGACAGCAAGGACGCGCGTGACGTCCAGATCCGCAAGCTGACCGACGAGATCTACCGGCGCGTCGACTGGAACTGGGCGCAGCCGCGCCCGCCGGCGCTGGCGCTCGCCTGGACGCCGACCGGGGGTTTTTCCAACGACGACTGGCGCGGCTACAACGAGGCCATGCTGGTATACCTGCTGGCGCTCGGCTCGCCGACGCACCCGATCGGGCCGCAGGCCTGGATGCAGTGGACCAGTACCTACGACAAGCAATGGGGCACGGTCTACGACCAGACCTACCTCAGCTTCGCCCCGCTGTTCGGGCACCAGTACACGCACGTGTGGGTTGACTTCCGCGGCATCCGCGACGCCTACATGCGCGAGCACGCCATGGACTACTTCGAGAACAGCCGCCGCGCCACCTACACGCAACGCCGCTATGCCATCGCCAACCCCAAGCACTGGGCGGCGTACGGCAAGAACATCTGGGGCATGAGCGCCTCCGACGGCCCCGGCGCGACGCACGAAGTGTATCTCGGCCAGCCGCGCCCGTTCATGACCTACGCCGCGCGCGGGGTGGGCCTGGGGCGCATCGTCGATGACGGCACCATCGCTCCGACCGCCGCCATCAGTTCGCTGCCGTTTGCGCCGGAGATCGTGCTGCCGGCGACGCTCGAGATGTACCACCGCTTCGGCGCATCGATCTACTCGACCTACGGTTTCCTGGATGCGTTCAACGCCAGTTACACGATGGCGCCGGACCAACAGCACGGCGTGGGCTGGGTCGACCCGGACTACATCGGCATTGACCAGGGCCCGATCCTCGCCATGATCGAGAACTACCGCAGCGCCCTCGTGTGGCGCGTGATGCGCAACAATTCGTATCTGCAGCAGGGTCTGGAGCGCGCCGGATTCTCCGGCGGCTGGCTGGCA
>Ga0207699_10001435_pt1 | contig 11313 bp, 10 predicted proteins | sample LARL51metaG_FD_184344 | JGI IMG/M metagenome (GOLD analysis project Ga0207699, IMG submission 184344) | Corn, switchgrass and miscanthus rhizosphere microbial communities from Kellogg Biological Station, Michigan, USA - LAR L5-1 metaG... | ecosystem: Host-associated > Plants > Roots >...
CAAATCTGCCAATTCCCATGCCTTTTAGATGTGTCAGCACTCTCCCCGAACACCCGTCAGCACTCTCCCCGAACTAAACATCAAGTCGGGCGATGACAGTCGGGTGCGCGGACCCGAACCGGTACACTCGCCGATGGCGATGCCCCGGAATGACAAGGAGATCAAAGCTCCCGCGAGATCTTCGACAGCATCGACAGCAGGGCCGCGCGATTGCTTGGGCCGAGCACCTCGTTGAGGCGCGCCTCGTGCTTGCTGGCGACCAGCTTCTTGGCACGCTGGAGCACCGCGCGTCCCTTGTCGGTCAGGACCAGGATGTGGGAGCGGCGATCATTGGTCGAACGCATCCGCGTACAGAGATCGCGGCTCTCCAGGCCGTCCAGCATCGCGACGAAATTCGGCCTGAGGATCCCCAGCGTGTTGGCGATCTCGGTCTGGTTGCGGCCGGGATTCTTCTCGAGCAGGATGAGCACCGAAAATTGCGCGGGCGTCAGCCGCAGCGGCTCGACGCAGCGCAGGAAGTCCTCGAATACCTTGAGCTGCGCGCGCTTGAGCACATAGCCGAGCAGATCCGACAGCTCGCCGAGCTGCAGCATATCCTGTTCGCCCGTCCCCTCGGACGTCTCCTTACTCACCTTGGCGGCCTCCCCCGTTGCGGCCCTGGAAACAGTCATCGCTTGAGACCCGCAATCCCGGTAGGCTATTCCACACCGGACTTGAGATTATATTTGATAATTGTTATGAAGTATATCAAATTTCGGCGACGGTGATCAACTGTCCCGATCGGACCGCCGGCGTCGACGTGGACGGAACCTGCGGATCCAGCAGCGAAAGCTCGAGGGGGAGCGCCCGGTCTTGAACACGACGATCATGCTGTTCCTGGTCCAGGACGGCATCACCAATGGCGCGATCTACGCGCTACTCGGCCTGGCCACCGTGCTGGTGTTTGCGGTGACACGCGTGATCCTGATCCCGCAGGGCGAGTTCGTCACCTACGGCGCCCTCACCTACGCCTCGCTGGCGTCCGGCCAGATGCCGGGCACGGCGCGGCTCGCATTGGTGATGGGAATCGCAGCCTTTGCCTTTGACGTCTACGCCGCGCGCCGCGCGCTGCACTGGCCGAAAATCGCGCGAGCCTTTGCCGTCAACATCGCCCTGCCCGGCGGCGTGCTCGCGCTGACGGTCTGGGCGGCCGGGCACCACCCGCCCGTCGCGCTCTGCATCGCGCTGTCGCTGATCATTGTCGCCTCGATCGGCGTATTCCTCTACCGCATTGCGTTCCAGCCACTCGCGCACACCTCGGTGCTGGTGCTCCTGATCGCGTCGGTCGGCTGCCATCTGGCGCTGCAGGGCCTTGGGCTGCTGTTCTTCGGCGCCGAGGGGCAGCGCGGGCCGACCATCGCCGATGCCGCTGTCATCGCGGGTCCGCTCCGCTTCACCGGGCAGAGCATCGCCGTCTACGGCGTCACGACGGCCTTCATCATCGGACTCTGGCTGTTCTTCGGACTGACGCTTTATGGCAAGGCGCTGCGCGCCACCGCCGTCAACCGGCTCGGCGCGCGGCTGGTCGGCATTCGCACCACGCTGTCGGGCCAGATCGCCTTCCTGCTCGCATCGCTGATCGGCGCGCTCTCCGGCATTCTGATCGTGCCGATCACCACGCTGTACTACGACACCGGGTTCCTGATCGGCCTGAAAGGTTTCATCGCCGCCATCATCGGCGGCCTGGTGAGCTATCCGCTCACCGCAGTCGCGGCGCTGGTCGTCGGCATCGTCGAGGCCTTTTCCTCCTTCTACGCTTCCAACTACAAGGAGGTCATCGTCTTCATGCTGCTGATCCCCGTGCTGCTGCTCCGTTCGCTCGCCGCGCCCGCGGTCGAGGAAGAGAAGGACTGACGCGATGCGAGAGCGTTGGCCCATCCTGATCTTCGCAGCCGTGATGGCGGCGGTGCCGTTCATTCCCGGCGTGCCGCCATTCTGGATCGTGCTGCTGGACAATATCGGCCTGTCGGCGCTGGTGGCGATGGGACTCGTGCTGCTGACCGGGGTCGGCGGCCTCACCTCGTTCGGGCAGGCGGCATTCTGCGGCTTCGGCGCCTACACCACGGCCGTGCTGACAACGACCTACGGCCTGTCGCCCTGGCTGACGCTGCCGCTGTCGCTGCTGGTCGCGGGCGGCGCGGCCGTGCTGCTCGGCCTGATCACGGTACGGCTGTCGGGGCACTACCTGCCGCTCGGTACGCTCGCCTGGGGCCTGGGACTCTTTTACCTCTTCAGCAAGCTCGAATTCCTCGGCCGCAATGACGGCATCTCCGCGATCCCGCCGCTGTCGATCGGATCGTTCCGCATGATCGCGCCCGATACGATCTATTTTGCGATCTGGGCCGCGGTTCTGATCGCGGCATTGCTGACGCTCAATCTTCTGGATTCTCGCACCGGCCGCGCCATCCGCGCGCTGCGGCGCGGCCACATCGCCGCCGAATCCTTTGGCGTGATCACGCCGCGCGCCAAACTTCTGGTGTTCATCTATGCAGCGGTGCTTGCCGGCCTGTCCGGCTGGCTCTATGCGCATTTCCAGCGCGCCGCCAACCCGACGCCGTTCGGCGCGCAGGCCGGCATCGAATATCTCTTCATCGCCGTGGTCGGCGGCGCCGGCTATGTCTGGGGCGGCGTGCTCGGCGCCGGCATCGTCGTGGTGCTGAAGGAGGTGCTGCAGAGCTATCTGCCCTATCTCCTGAAGGGCGAAGGCCAGCTCGAGACCATCGTGTTCGGCATCTTGCTGGTGGCGCTCTTGCAGCTCGCGCCGACCGGCGTGTGGCCGTGGCTGGTGTCATATCTGCCGCTGAAGGCCGCGCGAAAACGTCCCGACACCTCGCTTACTCTGCCCGCGCGCGAGCGTGCGTCGGGCGAACCCAGCGTTCTTCTGCAGGTCGACAAGGCGCGAAAGCAGTTCGGCGGCGTGGTCGCGGTGAACAACGTCTCCTTCGACGTGCAGGCACGCGAGATCGTCGCGCTGATCGGTCCCAACGGCGCCGGCAAGAGCACGACCTTCAACCTGATCACCGGGGTGCTGCCGCCGACCGGCGGCAGCGTTTCGGTGCTCGGCAAGCCGATCGGCCACGCGCCGCCGCAGGAGGTGGTGAAGCTCGGCATTTCCCGAACCTTCCAGCACGTCAAGCTGGTGCCGGACATGACGGTCCTGGAGAACGTCGCGATCGGCGCGCATCTGCGCGGGACCTCGGGCGCGCTTGCAAGCATGTTCCGCCTCGATCGCGCCGAGGAGGCGCGGCTGGTCGCCGAAGCCGCGCGGCAGATCGCGCGGGTCGGCCTCGCCGACCAGATCGACCAGCTCGCGGGTTCCCTCTCGCTCGGCCAGCAGCGCATCGTCGAGATCGCGCGTGCGCTGTGCGTCGACCCGATGCTGCTCCTGCTCGACGAGCCGGCCGCCGGCCTGCGCCACATGGAAAAACAGCGCCTCGCCGCGCTGCTCCGCGAATTGCGCGAAGGCGGCATGTCGGTGCTGCTGGTGGAGCATGACATGGGTTTTGTCATGAACCTCGCCGACCGCATCGTGGTGCTGGATTTCGGCACCAAGATCGCGGAGGGCACGCCGCAGGCCATCAAGCAGAATCCCGACGTCATCAAAGCCTATCTCGGAGCCGTGACATGAGCGCGCTGCTATCGGTCAGCGACGTCCACGTCGCCTATGGCAAGGTCGAGGCCGTCCGTTCGGTCACGCTCGACGTCGCGGGCAACGAGATCGTCACCATCATCGGTGCCAATGGCGCCGGCAAGACCACCCTGCTCAATGCGATCATGGGCGTGCTGCCGCTGAAGGGCCATGTCACCTTTGCCGGCAGCGACGTGGCGCGGATGGACATCGAGGATCGCGTCGCTGCGGGCCTCAGCCTGGTGCCCGAACATCGCGAGCTGTTTGCCGCGATGAGCGTGGAGGACAATTTGCAACTCGGCGCGTTCCGCGTCGCGCGCGCGCGGGCCGCACAGTCGTTCGAGCACGTCTATACGCTGTTCCCGCGGCTGAAGGAGCGGCGCAGGCAGCTCGCCGGCACGCTCTCGGGCGGCGAGCAGCAGATGCTGGCGATGGGCCGCGCGCTGATGGGCACGCCAAAACTGCTGATGCTGGACGAGCCTTCGCTAGGGCTCGCGCCGATCATCGTTGCCGACATTTTCCGCATCGTCACCGAGCTGCGCAAGGCCGGCGTCTCGGTCCTGCTGGTCGAGCAGAACGCGATCGGCGCGCTGAAAATCGCGGACCGCGCCTATGTGATGGAGCTCGGCGAATTCGTGCTGTCGGGTCAGGCCAGTGTGATATCCGCGGACCCGCGCGTCGCCGCCAGCTATCTCGGCTTCGAGATCGAGGGCGCGAGTTAAGACTACAACTGTCGCCGCGAGTACGGTGCGACTCCCCTCCCCCAAAAGGGGGGGAGGAAGCACATCGCCGCCGCGGCCAGATCGAGCAGACTACTTCACCAGCACGTATTTGCCGTCCTTCACGGTGAGCAGGATGCGCGAGCGCTCGTCGAGGCCGTAGCGGTCCTTCTCGGTGAAGTTATAGACGCCTTGGCTCGCGGCGATCTCGCGTTCGCTGAGCAGCGCCTGACGGATCGCCTCGCGGAATTCCGGCGTGCCGGGTTTTGCCGTCTTCAGCGCGACCGGAAGAATCCGGTCCAGCACCAGGAACGCATCATAGGAGTGGCCGGCGAACTGGCTGCGGCTGTTCGGGCCATATTTGGCTTCATAGGCCTGGTTGAGCGCCAGCCCCGGCCTCTTGGTCGCCGCTTCGTCGGGCTGATCCTCCGGATCCATCACCGGACCGGACACCATGATCACGCCTTCGGCCGCCTTGCCGGCGATGCGGATGAAGTCCATGCTGGCCGCGCCGTGGGTCTGATAGATCAGGCCCTTGTAGCCGCGATCGCGCAGCTCGGTCTGGGGCAGGCCGGCCGCCGTGCCGGAGGCGCCGACCAAAATCGCGTCGGGATTGGCAGCGACGAGTTTCAGCACCTGACCGGTGACCGAGGTATCGGGACGGGCAAAGCGCTCGTCGTCAACCATGGTCATGCCCATCGGCACGGCCTGGGCCTTGAAATCGTTGAACCAGAGATCGCCGTAAGAATCGGAATAGCCGATGAAACCCACGGTCTTGATGTTGTGCGCCTTCATGTGGTCGTAGAGCGCCTTGCCAACGATCGGGATCGGCTGCGGCATCGCGACCGACCATTTGGCGCGCTCCGGCGTGATCGGGAACGGCGCCAGGCCGAAATGCGGGATGCCGGCCTCGTTCGCGACGTTGGAGACCGCGATCGTCGCCGGCGTGTTCGACGACCCCATGATAATGTCGGCCTTGGATTCCGTGACGAAGCGCCGTGCATTGGTGGTCGCCGCGGTCGGGTCACCGGCGTCGTCGAGCTGGATCACTTTTAGCGGGTGGCCTGCGATCTCCTTCGGTACGAATTCCAGCGCGTTGCGCTCGGGAATGCCGAGCGCCGCCGCCGGCCCGGTCGTCACGATGGTGATGCCGATGGTGATCTCGTTGGTCTGCGCCACCGCCGGCGATCCCGGCAGTGCCAGCGCCGCGGCAAGCGCCGCGGCTGACAATAGAACCTTTTTCATTCGCTTCTCCCTTCAATCGACTTTCGTTGTTCGATCTGTCGTTCAGTCAAGCAGGACTGACATTTTCGCATCAGCCCTGCATGAATTTTTCGATGATCTCCTGCGGCATCGGCGCCGATTTCAGCTTGTCCGGATCGTCAGGATGGTGTCCGACCAGGACGCGCGTCTCGAACGCCTCGATCGCGAGCTGATCGCCCTTGTAGACCAGGTGGATGACCTCAAAGCTCGACCGGTTGAACTTCTCAATGCGACTTTCGATGGTGATCCAGTCGCCATGGGTCGAGGGGATGTAGAATTTTGCCCGCGTGTCCACCATCGGGATGCCGACCAGGCCGTATTTGTGGATGATGTCCTGCTTGGAGAAGCCGGCGGCCTCGAACATGATCGAGGTGGAATCGTCGAACATCGCGAAATAGCGCGGATAGTAGACGATGTTGGCGGGGTCGCAATCACCCCACTGGATCTGCACGTCGCGCCGGTGGACGAACATCAGCCCTGCGCCTACTTCGGGGCCATGCGCAGCGCGGCGTCGAGCCGCACCACTTCGCCATTGAGATAGGGGTTGTCGATCATGTGCAGCGCCAGCGAGGCGAACTCGTCGGCTGCGCCCAGGCGACGCGGGAACGGGATCGACGCGGCGAGCGAGTCCTGCGCCTCCTGCGGCAGGTTGGCGAGCAGCGGCGTCAAGAACAGTCCCGGCGCGATGGTGAGCACGCGGATGCCGAACTGCGAAAGCTCGCGCGCGATCGGCAAGGTCATCGCGACAATGCCGCCTTTGGACGCCGAATAGGCCGCCTGCCCGATCTGGCCGTCATAGGCCGCAACCGAGGCCGTGTTGATGACGACGCCGCGCTCGCCGCTCGCCAGCGGCTCGAGTTTTGACATCTCGGCGGTCGCGAGCCGCAGCATGTTGAAGGAGCCGATCAGGTTGATCCGGATCACCCTTTCGAAATCGGCGAGCGGCATCGGCCCATCGCGGCCGATCACGCGCTTGGCGACCCCGATGCCCGCGCAGTTGACCAGCACCCGCGCCGGACCATGCGCCTTGGTGGCCTGCACCACGGCGGCTTCCGCCGAGGCCGCGTCGGAGACATCGCAGCTGACAGCCGTGCCCTTGATCTCGGCAGCGACCTCTTCGGCGAGTCTTGTGTTGAGATCGCACACGGTGACCTTGGCGCCAAGGCCGGCGAGTTTGCGCGCGGTGGCTGCGCCCAGACCCGAGGCACCGCCGGTGACGATCGCGGCTTGATCCTTCAGTTGCATGACGGTCTCTCCAAATCTAGCGCAGGATGATGACGTGGTCCGGCGGCACCGGCGAATAGATCTCTTCGATCAGGTGGCTGCGATGCTCCAGCACCGCGCGCTGATTGATCGAGCCCTTGTCGGTGACCTCGCCGCGATCGATCGACAGCGGCGTGTCGAACAGCACCGCGCGCCCGATACGCGTCGAGGAGCCGGTCGCCGTGGTCAGGAAGCGCGCAAAGCGTTCGCGGAAGGCATCGCGGATCAGCGCGTCCGACGCGGTGATGGCGTAATCGTCCGGCGGCAGCGTCGGATTGATGAGCCGGCAGCCGTCGAGATCGAGCACGACCAGCGCGGAGAGTTCGTCGCGATTGATCCCGGCGATGACGACGTCTCGCACCAGCGGCGCGTGGGCCGCGATGAAACGTGCGCGCAAGGGACCGACGGACACCCAGGTGCCGCTCGCCAGCTTGAAATCCTCGGCGATGCGCCCGTCGAAATCGAAACCGGCGTCGAGATTGTTCGGGTCGGCCGGCTTCAGTGCATCGCCGAGCTTGTAAAAACCTTCCTCGTCGAACGAGGCCGCGCTCACTTCGGCCTGGCGCCAGTAGCCCGGCATCACGTTCGGGCCCTTCGCCCGCACCTCGAGCTTGCCGCCGACCGGCACGAGCTTGGCCTCATTGCCGGCAACCGGCAGGCCGACATGGCCGGAGCGGCTGGTCGCCGGGTTGACCGACATGAAGAACGGTGCGGTCTCGGTTGAGCCGAGCCCGGTCAGCATCGGCACGCGTGCGCCCTTTTCCGCCACCGAAAGCTCGTCGAGCGCATTCCAGACATGGGGCGACATCGCCGCGCCGGAGAAGAACATGGTCTGCAGACGCTTGAAGAATGTCGCGCGCAGCGCGGCATCGTCGCGCAGATAGGGCAGCAGCGATTCGTAGCCCTTCGGCACGTTGAAATAGACCGTCGGAGAGATCTCGCGCAAGTTGCGCACGGTCTCCTCGATGCCGCCCGGCACCGGCTTGCCCTTGTCGAGATACATCGAGCCGCCATTGTACAGCGTAAGCCCGATATTGTGATTGCCGCCAAAGGTGTGATTCCACGGCAGCCAGTCGACGATGACAGGCGGCTCGTCCTTCAGGAACGTCATGGTTTCCCGCAGCATCACCTGGTTAGCGCAGATCATGCGCTGCGTGTTGATGACCGCCTTGGGATTGCCGGTCGAGCCTGAGGTCAGCAGGAATTTTGCGATCGTGTCGGGACCAACAGCCTCATGCGTCGCATCGAGCGCGGGATGTTCGGGTGTTGCCACGAGTTCGGCCAGCGTCGTCACGTCGCGGCCCGGCACCTTGCCGAAGGCGACCGCGATCTCGGTCCCCTCGGGCACGTTGGCGTGCAGGGCATCGGCAAATCTCTCGCCGTCGTCGGCGAACACCAGGCCCGGCGTCAGCAGCTTCATCAGATAGGACAGCTTGCCGTAGTCCTTGGAGACCAGCGAATAGGCTGGCGAGACCGGGCAGAACGGGATGCCGGCATAGAGCGCGCCAAAGGCCAGCAGCACATGGTCGATCGAATTGCCGGAGAGGATCATCACCGGACGCTCGGCCGACAGGCCGCGCGCGATCAGTGCCGAGGCGATGTGCCGGCTCGCTGCCAGAAGCTCGGCGTAGCTCAGTTCGCGCCAGCCGCGGCCGCCTTCCCGCTCCGCCATGAAGACATGGCTCGGCGCGGCCTTGACCCAATGATGCAGGCGGTCGGTCAGCCGCCGCGGATAGTCGGGCAGCGGCTGCTTTGGACGGAGATAAAGCGTGCCATCGTCGCGCCGCTCAATATTGACGGCGGGATCGCAGAACGAGATCGCGCGCAGCGGATGCTGACGGGCCCCTGCCGCGCTCGAGTCCGCCGTCATGGTCGGCCGCGCGCTCACTTTGACCCCGGCTTGACCTTGGCGGTCTTGTGCTCGAGGAAGGCGCGGATTCTCCGCTTCGCCTCCTTGTCGCTCTGCGCCACCGTCGCCATCAGCGACTCCATCAACAGGCCGGCCTGCGGATTCGCTTCTGCAATCATCGGCAGCGCCTGCAGCACCGCAAAGTTGGTCAGCGGCGCGTTCGCGGCGATGCGTTCGGCAAGCTCCATCGCCTTGGCCAGCGCGCCGTCAGCCTCGGTCAGGTACTGTGCAAAGCCGTAGGCCGATCCTTCCGTTGCGGAATAGACCCGGCCGGTCAGCATCATGTCGGTCATCCGCGACACGCCGATCAGCCGCGGCAGCCGCACCGAGCCGCCGCCGCCGACGAAGATGCCGCGCTGGCCTTCCGGCAGTGCGTAATAGGCCGACGGCTCCGCGACGCGGATATGCGCGGCGCAGGCGAGTTCGAGCCCGCCGCCGATCACCGCGCCCTTCAGTGCCGCGATGACCGGCACCCGGCTGTACTGAATGCGGTCGAACACCCGGTGCCACATCTGGGAATGCAACAGGCCGCCGGTGGCGTCGTGTTCGGTCAATTCGGAGAGATCGAGACCGGAGGAGAAATGGTCGCCGATGCCATGGATCACGACCGCGCCGAGATCATCGGGCAGATTTGCAAAACAGTCGCCGATCTCGAGGATGATGCCATCGTTGAGCGCATTGCGCTTGGCGGGCCGGTTGAGGCCGACCGTCAGCACCGCCCCCTGTCGTTCGACCTTGAGGTACGTTCCCTGGCCCGCGGTGCCCGCGGCGTCGGCGTTTCCCATCGGATCTATTGCGTCCTTTTTCAGAATAGTTATGTTTTATAACTATTTTCACGGGAGTCAATAAGGGTGCGCCCTTCCGCCCCGTCATTGCAATGAGCCCAAATTTATCATCGGGCGGCGCTTTCGCGCCGACCCGCCCGCTCGCAATGACGGAATATGTGGCGCGACCTGCGCCTTACAACACCTGAAACACCTCGATCACGACGCGATCGGCGTGGCGCGCCGCGGACGCAACGAACAAGTGTTCCATCAACCACCGGTATTTCGCGTGACCGGTCTCGAACTTCGGCACGGTGCGGAAATAGATCAGGCTGGGGTCGACAGGCTCGCTGCGCTTCAATTTCTGCAGGAGTTCGATCGGCCCAAACCGAATCCCCTTGTTTTCGACATAGACGACCGCACCGTCGTCGGTCTCAAAGGCGTATTTCGCCTCCAGTTCGATCAGTTCGCTCGGCCGGATGACCTGGAAGTCGGCCCCGAACGGACAGACCTTGCCGTTGACCTGTTCGCCCCGCACCTCACCACCCGTGATCGGGATGACGCGGCGCACGCCGTAGCCGGTGTCGCCTGCGGTAACGACATCGCCGATCCGCGCGGTGATGGTGAAGACGTATCTCGTTTCGAGAACAGGGGTCATCGTCTTCACTCCACACCAACCTATCCCGCCATGTGCCGCGGCAGCCAGAGCGCCAGCATCGGGAACGTGATCAGGATCACCAGCCGGACGAGGTCGGTCAGGACGAACGGAATCACGCCCTTGAAGATGGTGGCAAAGGAGACGTCCTTCACGACGCTCTTGATGACGAACACGTTCATGCCGACCGGCGGGTGAATCAGGCCGAGCTCGACGGTCATGACGATGATGACGCCGAACCAGATCGGGTCGAAGCCGAGATGGGTCACGACCGGAAAGATGATCGGCACGGTGAGGATGATCATCGCCATCGCATCCATTAGGCAGCCGAGCACGAGATACATCACCATGATGACGGCGAGCACGCCGTAGCTGCCGAGGCCCAGCGAGGTGAGGAACTCGGTGACCTTCTGCGGGGTCTGCGTCACCGTGAGGAAGTAGCCGAAGATCAGCGCGCCGATCAGCACGGTGAAAACAGCGGCCGCGGTGCGGGTCGCCTGCAGCAGCGAGGTCAGGATCTTTTCCTTGTCGAGCCTGCCGGTCAACACGCCGATCAGGAAGGCGCCGGTGGCGCCGACGCCGCCGGCTTCAGTGGGCGTGAAGCGCGGCAGGAAGGGCAGGCCATAGAGCCCGCCGATCACGAACACGAACAGGATGACAGGCGCCCAGATATCCTTCAGTCCGGCAACTCCCTCGCGCCAGCTGATCGGCTTGCCGCGCGGCAGGAAGTCGGGACGGAAATAGCCGATCAGCGCGATCGTGATCATGTACATGGTCATCGCCAGCAGGCCCGGGATGATGCCGGCCATGAACAGTTTTCCGATATCCTGCTCGGTGATGATGCCGTAGACCGCGAGCACGGTGGAGGGCGGCAGCATGGCGCCGAGCGTGCCGCCGGCCGCGATCACGCCGGTTGCGAAGGATTGCGGATAGCCGAAGCGGCGCATCTCCGGATAGGCCACGGCCGAGAACGTCGCAGCGGTCGCGACCGACGAGCCGCTGATGGCGGCGAAGCCGCCGCAGGCCGCGACGGTGGCGATGCCGAGCCCGCCGCGCAGATGTCCGACAAAGCC
>Ga0207699_10001439_pt1 | contig 11297 bp, 9 predicted proteins | sample LARL51metaG_FD_184344 | JGI IMG/M metagenome (GOLD analysis project Ga0207699, IMG submission 184344) | Corn, switchgrass and miscanthus rhizosphere microbial communities from Kellogg Biological Station, Michigan, USA - LAR L5-1 metaG... | ecosystem: Host-associated > Plants > Roots >...
GTCAAAGCGCTCTTGCGGGAAGCGGCGGAGCTGCGCGTCGGCGACCTCGAAGGCGACGTTGCGGAGCTGCTGGGCCCGGGCGAGCTCGCGGGCACGCTCGATCGCGGACGCGGAGACGTCGACCCCGAGCGCGTTACCGGCCCGGGCGGTGCGCGCGGCCTGCCGGGTGGTCTGCCCGGTCCCGCAGCCGATGTCGAGGACGTGGTCGCGGAACCGGATGCCGCAGGCCCGGCGCAGGACCTCGTTATGCCGCCGCAGTTCGGCGTCGTAGCTTACGGTCAACGAGCTCTCTCACCCATGTCGATCACTGTCAGGCCCGGGTGCGCGGGCCGGTCCATGTCAGCTAGCGCCTGCCCCGCTTGGGCCAGCCCAATAACCCGGCCGACCAGCAGGTCGGGGCGCAGCGTGCGGTCCGCCACCTGGGACAGCATCGCTGGGTAGTCGCGGGCGGCCATGCCGTGCGAGCCGTAGATCTCCAGTTCCCGCGCGATGACCAGGTTCATCGGCAGCGGCGGGGCCGCGTCCGGGCCGATCAGCAGGCCGACCTGGACGTGCCGGCCGCGCGGGCGCAGGCAGCGCAGCGAGCTGGCCGCGGTGGCCGGGGCACCAAGCGCGTCGATCGACACGTGCGCTCCCCCGCTAGTGATGTCCTGGATGACGTCCGCCGGGTCGGTGCCCGGGCCGGCCTGGACGGTGTGCTCCGCACCCAGCTCGGCGGCCCGGGCCAGCGCGGCCCGGGCCACGTCCACCGCGATCACCCGGGCGCCCCGCGACGCCGCGATCATCGTGGCGGACAGCCCGACCCCGCCGCAGCCGTGCACGGCCAGCCAGTCCCCGGGGCCGGGCCGGCCGTGCATAGTGACGGCGCGGAACGCGGTGGCGAACCGGCAGCCCAGGCTGGCCGCGGTGACGAAACCGACCTCGTCCGGCAGCGCGACCAGGTTGAGGTCGGCGGCGTGGATGGCCACCCGCTCGGCGAAGGAGCCGGGCAGCGTGAAGCCAGGCTGGGTCTGCTGCGGGCACACCTGCGCGTCACCGGCCCGGCAGTACGCGCACCGGCCACAGCCGCAGGCGAACGGCACGGTGACCCGGTCCCCCGGCCGCCACCGGGTCACCGCCGGCCCGGCCTGCGCCACCGTCCCGGCCAGCTCGTGCCCGGGGATGTGCGGCAGCCGCACCGGGTCGTGGCCCTGCCAGGCGTGCCAGTCCGACCGGCACACCCCGGTCGCGCCGACCGTGATGACCACGCCGTCCGGCGGGCAGCCGGGCTCGGGCACGTCGGTCAGCACCGGGGTGGCCCGGTAAGCGGAGTAACTGACCGCCTTCATGAGTTCGGCGGGCCGATCAGGATGACCTCCAGGGTGCGCGGGCCGTGCACGCCCTCGACCCGGTCCAGCTCGATGTCGCTGGTGGCTGACGGCCCGCTGATCCAGGTCAGCGGGCGGTCCGGGCGCAGCCGCGCGACGGCCTCCGGGACCAGCGCCACCACCTGGCTGGCGCGGACCAGGCACAGGTGGTAGTCGGGGATGAGGCTGAGTGCGCGGCGGCCCTGGCCCGCCGACCCGTCCAGGATGATGGTGCCGGTCTCGGCGATCGCCGCCGCGGCCGTGGTGATCACCCCGTCGAAGGCGTCCAGGTCCCGGGCGGACAGCTGCCCGTCGTCGGTGACCAGCTCGACCGTGGCTGGCCAGCCGGGCAGGTCGAGGCCGGGCGGGCGGACCACCCGTCGCGCCCCGCGCTCGGCCAGCGCCGCGATGATCGTGGGCAGCACGTCGTCCGGCTGGGCCCGCCGGACCGTGGCCCGGTAGTCGGTCAGGCGTTCGGCCAGCAGGTCGAGCAGGTGCGCCGGGCCGGCCGGGCCGTGCGTCCGGTAGTCCGCCGTCCGGCTGCTGTCCGGCCTGGCCGCCGCGCCGTCGCGGCCGAGCGCGACCCGGATCCGGCCGAGCACCTCGTCCCGGGCGCTCACCGCGCCCCGCCTTCGTGCTCGTCCCGCCACCACTCGCGGAACGTCTGGGCGGGCGGGACCGGCGCGTCCCGGGCCGCGGTCCACGCCGACAGCGGCGGCGGCAGCCGCCGGATCCGGCCGCCCCGGCCGAGCAGCCGGCCCAGCCGCCCGGCCCGCTGCCCGGCCTGGTACCGGGCTGGGCTGGCCATCACCCAGGACGCGGCGGCCATGGTTAGCGCCTCCGGGTGGGCCAGCCCGGCTTCCTCGACATGCCGGGCCCGCAGGTGCACCAGCAGGGACGGGATGTCGATCTTCACCGGGCACGCGTCATAGCACGCGCCGCACAGCGAGGACGCGTACGGCAGCGAGGCGTTGTCCTCGATTCCGGTCAGCATCGGGGACAGCACCGCGCCGATCGGCCCCGGGTACACCGAGCCATAGGCGTGCCCGCCGACCCGCTCGTACACCGGGCACACGTTCAGGCAGGCCGAGCAGCGGATGCAGTGCAGCGCCTGCCGCCCGGCCGGGTCGGCCAGCGCCGCCGTCCGCCCGTTGTCCAGCAGCACCAGGTGGACCTGCTGCGGGCCGTCGCCCGGGGTCACCCCGGTCCACATCGAGGTGTACGGGTTCATCCGCTCGCCAGTCGACGACCTGGGCAGCAGCTGCAGGAACACCCCCAGGTCGGCCCAGGTCGGCAGGATCTTCTCGATGCCCATGACGGTGATCAGCGTGTCCGGCAGGGTCAGGCACATCCGGCCGTTGCCCTCGGACTCGACCACGCACAGCGTGCCGGTTTCGGCGATGGCGAAGTTGGCCCCGCTGATGCCGACCCGGGCGGACAGGAACGCCCGGCGCAGGTGCCGCCGGGCCGCCTCGGTCAGCGCGGCGGGCGAGTCGGTCAGCCCCGGGTCGACGTCACCCATCTCGCGCAGGAAAATGTCGCGGATCTCGGCGCGGTTGCGGTGGATGGCAGGCACCAGGATGTGCGAGGGCCGGTCGTGGCCGAGCTGGACGATCAGCTCGGCCAGGTCGGTCTCGTGCGCCCGGATGCCCGCGCCGGCCAGCGCGTCGTTCAGGCCGATCTCGTCGGTGACGATCGACTTGACCTTGACCACCTCGGCCGCCCCGGTCGCCTGGACCAGGCCGGTCACGATCCGGTTGGCCTCGTTGGCGTCCCGGGCCCAGTGCACCACGCCGCCCCGCGCGGTGACCTGCTGCTCCAGCTGCTCCAGGTAGCGGTCCAGGTAGGCCAGGGTCTCGGCCTTGATGGCCTGGCCCGCCGAGCGCAGCTCCTCCCAGTCCGGCAGCTCGCCGACCACGCTGGCCCGCTTGGCCCGGATCGTGCTGGTCGCCTTGCCCAGGTTGCGGCGCAGCTGGGTGTTGGCCAGCGCCCGCCGGGCCGCGGCCGGGAACGGCTCGCTGCCCCGCAGGTGGCCCACGCCGCGCGGCGCGGTCGGCAGGCCCAGGAAGGTGGGCTCGCCGGTCATGGCGTGTCCGGGGTGGCCGCCAGGATCTCGGCCAGGTGCACGGTGCGGGTGCCCGCGCGCAGCCGGGACAGGCCGCCGCCGATGTGCATCAGGCACGAGCTGTCCCCGGCCGTGCACACCTCGGCCCGGGTGGCCAGCACGCTGCGCATCTTGTCGGCCAGCATGGCCGTGGAGGTGTCCGCGTTCTTCACCGCGAACGTGCCGCCGAACCCGCAGCACACCTCGGCGTCCGGCAGCTCCACCAGGTCGATGCCGCGCACCTGGCGCAGCAGCCGCAGCGGCCGGTCGCCGGCCCGCAGCAGCCGCAGTGAGTGGCACGTCGGGTGGTAGGTGACCCGGTGCGGGTAGTACGCGCCCACGTCCTCCACCCCGAGCACGTCCACCAGCAGCTGGGACAGCTCGTAGGTGCGGGCCGCGACCGCCTCGGCCCGGGCGGCCAGCGCCTCGTCCCCGCAGCGCCGGGCCACCATCGCGTGCTGGTGCCGGATCGACCCGGTGCATGATCCAGACGGCACGACGATCACGTCAAAATCTTCAAAAACTTCTGCATAACGCCGGACCAGCGGCAGTGCCGCCCGGGCGTACCCGGTGTTCACGTGCATCTGGCCACAGCAGGTCTGCGCGGCCGGGAACTCCACCTCGTGGCCCAGGCGTTCCAGCAGCACCGTCGTGGCCTTCCCCGCCTCCGGGAACAGCGTGTCCGCCAGGCAGGTGACGAACAGCGCGATGCGCACCGCGTCAGCCCGCCGCTTCGGTGGCGGCGGCCGGGGATGGGGTGGGCTGGCCGCTGGCCAGCGCCGCCGCGCGGCGGGGGCGCCGGGCCGCCCGTGGGCGGCCCTGGCTGGACGCCCGGACCACCAGGTCAGGCTCGAACACCACCTGGCGGTGCCGGTGCGTGCCGGTGCCGAGGGCCTCCTCGATCAGCAGCTGGGCGGCGGCCCGGCCGAGCTGATGCCGGGGCTGGCGCACCGAGGACAGCGGCACCGCGGCCGCGGCGGCGAAGTCGACGTCGTCGTAGCCGACGATGGCCACCCGGTCCGGCACCCGGATCCGGCGGGTCGTCATCTCCTGCAGCACGCCCAGCGCGAGCAGGTCGTTGGCGCAGAACACCGCGGTCGGCCGGGCGCCCGCGGGCAGCCCGGCCAGAGCCGCGCCAGCCCACTGCCCGGCGGCCACGTTCAGCGCCGGGGTCTCCATCATGTACAGGTCGGCCTCGGTCCGGCCGGCCCGCGCCAGCGCGCGGATGGCACCCTCCCGGCGGTCGGTGACCTGCCGGATGGACAGCGGCCCGCCGACGAACGCGATCTGCTCGTGGCCCGCCTCCAGCAGGTGTGACACGGCCAGGTCGCCGCCGAGCAGGTCGTCCACGGACACCGAGCACTGGCCGCGGGACGGTGACCGGCTGTCCACCAGCACCACCGGGGTGCCCCGGCGCTGCAGCCGGGCCAGCCGCGCGTCGGCCCCGGCCACCGGGGTGATCAGGATGCCCTGCACCCGGTGCTCTTCCAGTACTTCCAGGTAGCGCGATTCCTTGGCCTTCTGGTCGTCGCTGTTGCACAGGATGACGGCCAGCCCGGACTCACTGGCCTCGTCCTCCACGCCGCGGGCCACGTCGGTGAAGAACGGGTTGGCCACGTCCAGCACCACCAGCCCGATCGTCCGGCTGCGGCCGGCCCGCAGCTGGCGGGCGGACTCGTTGCGGATGAAGCCGAGTTCCTTGATGGCCGCCAGGACCCGGCTGCGGGTCGGCTCGGCCACCACGTCCGGCCGGTTCAGCACGTTGGAAACTGTGCCGAGGGAGACGCCGGCGAGGGCGGCGACCTCCCTGATGCTGACCGGCGTGTCGGCCACGGTTCCTCCTGTGCCGCTCAGTGTCGTGCGGCGTGCTGGAACGAGTCAACCAGGTAACGATTCGGGCATCGCCGCCCGGGCCTATTGACAGGTCCGTGACTTCGCCTGACACTGCTGGGCATCACTTGAAACGTTATAGCACATCACCGTATTCAGGACGAGAACTGACCTCAGCCGGACAGTCCCCCAGAGAAGGGAGACCGGGCCGTGACAGCTGGCGGCGACGCGCCTGGCGGGCGGGAGCCGGGGGTGCCTGGCCCGGCCGGCGCCCAGCCGGACGCGCCCGGGCCGGCCGGGCGCGCGACGGGCGGCCCGGCGGCCGCCGGGCCGCGGCCAGCGGGAAATGACCCCGGTGCGGCGGCGCCCGTCACGGGCCCTCCCGGGCCAGCCAGCCAGCCCGCCACACCGCCCGGTGCGGACGTTGGGACCTCCCCGGCCGGAACGGTCACGCCCGTGCTGGCCCTGGAGCACGCGGCCAAGTCGTTCGGCGCGGTGCGCGCGGTGGTGGACGGCACGATCGAGCTGCTCCCCGGCGAGGCCCACGCGCTGGTCGGCGAGAACGGCGCGGGCAAGTCCACGGTGGTGAAGATCCTGGCCGGGGTGCACCAGCCGGACAGCGGGTCGCTGCTGATCGACGGCCAGCCGGTCACCCTGCACGGCCCGGCTGATGCCCAGGACGCCGGCATTGCGGTCATCTACCAGGAACCCACGCTCTTCCCCGATCTGTCCATAGCCGAGAACATCTTCATGGGCCGCCAGCCGCTGGTGGCCGGGCGGCGCATCGACCGGCGCCGGATGCACGCCGAGACCGCGCAGCTGTTCACCCGGCTCGGCGTCCGGCTCGACCCGGGCCGGATCAGCCGCGGGCTGTCCATCGCCGACCAGCAGATCGTGGAGATCGCCAAGGCGCTGTCGCTGGACGCCCGGGTGATCGTGATGGACGAGCCGACCGCGGCGCTGTCCGCGGCCGAGGTAGCCCGGCTGTTCGAGGTCGTGCGCACGCTGCGCGCGGCGGGCGCCGCGGTGCTGTTCATCTCGCACCGGCTGGAGGAGGTCTTCGAGATCTGCCAGCGGGTGACCGTGATGCGGGACGGGCGGCACGTGCTGACCAGCGAGCTGGCCGGGCTGACCGCCGATGACCTGGTGCGCGCGATGGTGGGCCGGCAGATGGAGGAGCGCACCGCTGGCGAGCGCGCCACCCCGGGCGACCGGGTGCTGCTGGTCGAGCACCTGACCCGGGAAGGGGTGTTCACCGACATCTCGCTGGAGGTGCGGGCGGGTGAGATCGTAGCGCTGGCCGGGCTGGTCGGCTCCGGGCGCAGCGAGGTGGCCCGGGCCGTGTTCGGCATCGACCGCTACGACGCGGGCCGGGTGGTGATGCGCGGCCGCGAGCTGCGCCGGGCGTCGCCGACCGCCGCGATGGCCGCCGGGATCGGCTTCGTCCCCGAGGACCGCCGCCAGCAGGGCCTGGTCATGGACATGTCGGTGCAGCAGAACGTGGCGCTCGCCTCGCTCAGCCGGCTGCGCCGGGGCGGGCTGATCCGGTCCGCGGCCGAGCGGGCGTTCGCGGCCGACTGGGCCGTCCGGCTCAACCTGAAGTACGGCCAGCTGATCGACCCGGTGTCCCGGCTGTCCGGGGGCAACCAGCAGAAAGTAGTGCTGGCCAAGTGGCTGGGCCGCAGCCCGGCCCTGCTCATCGTGGACGAGCCCACCCGCGGCATCGACATCGCCACCAAGGCCGAAGTGCACCGGCTGCTGGCCCGGCTGGCCCAGGACGGGGTAGCTATCCTGATGATCTCCTCGGAGCTGCCCGAGGTGCTGCTCGTCGGCGACCGGATCCTGGTCATGCGGGAAGGCCGGCTGACCGCGGAATTCGGGCATGCGGGCGCCTCTGAGGAGAAGATCATGGCCGCGGCGACCGGCCAGCTCTCGGAGCAGGCGTCATGACCACGGCCGTGACGCAGCGCCAGGAGCCGGCCGGCGCGCCACCCGGGGCCGGCTCGCGGCGGCTGACCGAGCGGGTGTTCCGGATCCGGGAGTCTGGCATCATCGCCGTGCTGCTGGTGTTCGTCGCGGTCACCACCAGCATCCAGCCGTCCTTCCTGAACGAGCAGAACCTGCAGTTCCTGCTGATCAACACGACCGTGTTCGCGCTGCTCGCGCTGGGCGAGACCATGGTCGTGGTGAGCCGGAACGTGGACCTGTCCATCGGGTCGGTGCTGGGCCTGTCGGCCTACGTGTCGGCCAGCCTGTTCGGGCCGCATCCGGGCATCCCGGTGCCGGTCGTGTTCCTGGTCGGGCTGGGCATCGGTCTCGCCTGCGGGATCGGCAACGGGCTGATGGTGGCCATCGGGCGGGTGCCGAGCCTGGTCGTCACACTGGCCACGCTGTACATCATCCGGGGCATCGACATCCTCGTCGTCGGCGGCAACGAGGTGGTCGCGCAGAGCCTGCCGAACTCGTTCACCAACATCCCCCGGGCGACGGTGCTCGGGATCCCGTACCTGGCCATCGCGATCGCCGTGGTGATCGGCGTAGGCGCGTACTACCTGCGGTCCTTCCGGTCCGGCCGGGAGCTCTACGCGATCGGCTCGAACCCGGAGGCGGCCCGGCTGGCCGGCATCCCGGTGGGCAGGCGGGTGCTGGTCGCGTTCACGGTCAGCGGCGGCATCGCCGGGCTGGCCGGCGTGCTGTGGGCGGCGCAGTACCAGACCATCGACTCCACCGCCGGCACCGGCTACGAGCTGACGGTGATCTCCGCGGTGGTGGTCGGCGGCGTGGCCATCTTCGGCGGCAGTGGCAGCGCGGTCGGCGCGGCCATCGGCGCCCTGCTGCTGTCCAGCATCAACTCGGCGCTGAACGTGCTGGGCATCTCGTCCCTGTGGCTGGAGGCCATCTCGGGCTTCCTGCTGCTGGTGGCCATCACGCTCGACCGGGTCATCTCCGTGCGGCTGCAGGCCGCGCTGCGACGAAGGAGCGCCGGCGTTGGAACCTGATCGGCACCGGCTGAGCGCGGCCGCGCACAGCGCGGTCCGCTGGGAAAGCGGCCTCGCACTGCTCGTCGTGGCCATCGTGATCTTCGGCGCGGTCTCCTCCCCGCAGTTCCTGACCAGCTCGAACTTCTTCAATACCGGCGTGACCTCGGGCGAGATAGCGATCATGGCGCTGCCCATGACGCTGATCATCATCAGCGGCGAAATCGACCTGTCGGTAGCCTCGATCCTCGGCATGTCCAGCGCGCTGCTCGGCTACCTGTGGGCCCGGCACTGGCCGATGCTGGCCATCTTCGTGATGGTGGCGGTGCTCGGCATCGTGGCCGGCCTGATCAACGGCCTGCTGGTGACCCGGGTCGGGCTGCCCTCGCTGGCGGTGACCATCGGCACCCTCGCGCTCTACCGCGGGGTGGCGCTGATCCTGCTCGGGCCGAACACGATCTCGAACTTCCCGGCCAGCTACACCAACATCGGGGTGATCGCGGTGCCGCGCACCGACATCCCGTGGAACGTGGCCATCTTCATCGTGCTGGCGGTGATCTTCGGGGTGGTCCTGCACTCCACCGCGACCGGCCGGTCCATCTACGCCATGGGAGCCAGCCCGGAGGCCGCGCTGTTCGCCGGGATCCGGGTCAAGCGGGTCAAGACCATGCTCTACGTGGTGTCCGGCCTGGTCTGCGCGCTGGCTGGGGTGCTGTACACGTTCCGCCTGGCCACGGCGGTGCAGAACAACGGGCTCGGCCTCGAACTGTCCGTGGTGGCCGTCGTGCTGCTTGGCGGGGTGTCCATCTTCGGCGGCAAGGGGTCACTGGCGGGCGTGGTGCTGGCGGTGATCGCCTTCGCCGCGCTGCAGAACGCGCTGCTGCTGACCAATTTCAACCAGGAAGCCACCGGGATCGTCATCGGTGCGCTCCTGCTGATCAGCGTCTTCGCACCGAACGTCGCGTCGTTCCGCCGGGCGGTGCTGCCCCGGTGGGTGCGCGGCCGGTTCGGTGCCCGGTCCTCGTCCATCGGAGCCGTACATGACTGAACACGGCCAGACATGACCGAGCGCGGCCCCGGGGGGACATCCCGGCCGGCCGCGCGGCACCAGAGGCCGGCCACCACCCGGCCGGCCACCCCATCGATGTCGTCCGCCCAGATTCATGAAAGGATTCAGATATGAGACGGTCCGCCAGACATGCGGTGTGGGGCCCCCTCGTGCTCCTCACCGCGTCCGCCCTGCTCGCGGCCTGCAGTTCCACCGGGGGCTCGGGCTCGTCCTCGTCATCGACGCCCGCCTCCGCCTCCTCCTCGGGCGCGCTGAAGAAGGGGCTCAAGGTCTTCGTGATCCCGAAGAACCTGGGCAACCCGTACTTCACCACCGCCGACAGCGTGAAGACGGGCGGCGCCCTGGCCGCGCTCAGTTCGCTGGGTGAGACCGGCACCGAGACGAGCGGGACGGCCGCCACACCCGCCTCGCAGATCCCGGCCATCCAGGCCGCGATCACCAAGGGCGCCAACGCGCTCATCGTGTCCGCCACCGACCCGACCGCGCTGTGCCCGACGCTCAAGCAGGCGATGGCGAAGAAGATCACCGTGATCACCTATGACTCAGACGCCCCGACCTGCCGCAACCTGTTCGTGAACCAGGCGTCCACGGCCCAGATCGGGACCAGCGAGGTAGACCTGCTGGCCAAGGAGATCCACAGCAGTGGGCAGATTGCCATCGTGTCCGCGGCCGCCTCGGCGACGAACCAGAACGCCTGGATCGGGTTCATGAAGCAGCAGCTCAAGAAGTACCCGAAGATGAAGCTGGTCACCACGGTGTACGGCAATGACGACCCGACCACCGCGACGCAGGTGACCCAGGGGCTGCTGCAGCACTACCCGAACCTCAAGGGCATCATCTCGCCGACCACGGTGGGCATCCTGGCCGCGGCCCAGGTGGTCTCCTCGTCCAAGTACAAGGGCAAGGTGATCGTGACCGGGCTGGGCACGCCTGACTCGATGAAGAAGTACGTGGCCAACGGCGTCGCCCCGGCGTTCGAGCTGTGGAACCCCGCAGACCTCGGCTACCTGGCCGGATATGCCGCGGTCAACTACGCCTCCGGCAAGATCAACGGCACCCAGGGGCAGACCTTCACCGCTGGCAAGCTCGGCAAGTTCACCATCGGCGCCGACAAGAGCGTGCTGCTCGGCCCGCCGTTCGTGTTCACCAAGTCCAACATCAACAACTTCAACTTCTGACCCGGCGGCGGCGTGCGTGATCATGGGATCAGTGTGGTCATCACGACAGCAATCCCATGATCACGCCGCCGCGCCCAGCCTTTCCCGGCTGCCTGGAGATGACCTGAGATGCCTGACCTGACCGCTGTGAAGACCGCCCTGCGGGCCCAGCAGATCGAGCTCCCGTCCTGGGCGTTCGGCAACACCGGGACCCGGTTCAAGGTGTTCGCGCAGCCCGGCGTGCCCCGCACGGTGCAGGAGAAGATCGACGACGCGGCGCAGGTAAACCGGTACACCGGGGTGGCGCCCAGCGTGGCCGTGCACATCCCGTGGGACCGGGTGGACGACTACGCCGCGCTGGCCGGCTACGCGGCTGGCCAGGGGGTCCGGATCGGCACGGTCAACGCGAACGTGTTCCAGGATGACGACTACAAGCTGGGCAGTGTCTGCCATCCGGACCCGGCGGTGCGCCGTAAGGCCGTGGCCCACCTGCTGGAGTGCGTCGACATCATGGACGCCACCGGGTCGCGGGATCTCAAGCTGTGGTTCGCCGACGGCACCAACTACCCGGGCCAGGACGACATCCGGGCCCGCCAGGACCGGCTGGCCGAAGCCCTGGCCGAGGTCTACCAGCGGCTCGGCCCGCAGCAGCGGATGCTGCTGGAGTACAAGCTGTTCGAGCCGTCCTTCTACACCACCGACGTGCCGGACTGGGGCACCTCGCTGCTGCACTGCATGACGCTGGGCGACCAGGCGGCGGTCGTGGTGGACACCGGGCACCACGCGCCCGGCACCAACATCGAGTTCATCGTG
>Ga0207699_10001441_pt1 | contig 11285 bp, 6 predicted proteins | sample LARL51metaG_FD_184344 | JGI IMG/M metagenome (GOLD analysis project Ga0207699, IMG submission 184344) | Corn, switchgrass and miscanthus rhizosphere microbial communities from Kellogg Biological Station, Michigan, USA - LAR L5-1 metaG... | ecosystem: Host-associated > Plants > Roots >...
ATGGCCTCCAGAACCGCGATGAACCGCCCGGACCACCAGGTCTGCCCGATCGCGCCGCGCGTGCTGCGCGCCTTGAGCCCGCCCTCCACGGCCAGCGGCCGGGTCGGCTCCGATGGGAACCAGCGCCGCGGCCGCCGCGCGCCCGGGTCCTCAGTCACCGACGGCCTCCGCGGACAGCTCGAACATCGAGCGCAGCTCACCGGTGGACAGTTCGGTCAGCCAGCCTTCCCCGTCGCTGATCACGAGGTTGACGAGGGCCTTCTTCTCCTCGATCATCTCGTCGATCTTCTCTTCCAGGGTTCCGGTGCAGATGAACTTGCGCACCTGCACGTTGCGCTTCTGGCCGATACGGAAGGCACGGTCGGTGGCCTGGTTCTCCACCGCCGGATTCCACCACCGGTCGAGGTGGATCACATGATTGGCCGCGGTGAGGTTCAGCCCGGTGCCCCCGGCGCGCAGCGACAGCAGGAACAACGGCGGGCCGTCCCCGGACTGGAATCTGGTCACCAGTTCGTCCCTGCGCTTCTTCGAGGTCCCCCCGTGCAGATAGGAGATGTCGGTGCCGAAACGCGCCGCCAGGTGCGGCAGCAGCATCGCTGCGAACTCGGTGAACTGGGTGAACAGCAGGGCCTTGTCCCCCTCGGCGAGGATCTCCTCGCAGATCTCTTCCAGCCGGATCACCTTGCCCGACCGGGCACCCACGGCGGACCGGTCATGCAACAGCAGCGCGGGATGGTTGCACACCTGCTTGAGCTTGGCCATCGCCGCGAGCACGTTGCCCCGGCGCTCGATCCCCTGCGAGTTTTCGATCTTCTCCATCATGTCGTCGACCACCGACTGGTACAGCGACGCCTGCTCGGTGGTCAGGCGGCAGTACTGCTTGATCTCGATCTTCTCCGGCAGATCGCTGATGATGGCCGGGTCGGTCTTCAGCCTGCGCAGCAGGTAGGGGCGGGTGATGACGCGTAGCCGCTCGGCGGGCTCGGTCTGGCCGTGCCGCTCGACCGGGATGGCATAGCGGGTGCGGAACTTGTCGGCCGGCCCGAGCAGGCCGGGATTGAGGAAGTCCATCAGCGACCACAGCTCGGCCAGCCGGTTCTCCACCGGGGTCCCGGTCAGCGCGACCCGCTGCCCCGCACGCAGCCGCCGCACCGCCCTGGCCGCCTGGGACAGGCTGTTCTTCACCGCCTGGGCCTCGTCCAGCACGACCCGCCGCCACTCATAGCCGGCCAGTTCCTCGATGTCCCTGGTCGCCGTGGCGTACGTGGTGACCATCAGGTCGGCCTGCGCCAGCCGCCCGGCCAGTTCCCCCTCGCGCAGCCGCTCCCGCCCGTGATGGGCGTACACGCGCAACGCGGGCGCGAACCTCTCCGCCTCCCGCTGCCAGTTGCCGACCAGCGACATGGGGCACAGCAGCAGCGTCGGCGGGTCGTCCGGGCATTCGGCGCGGTACACCGCCTCCAGCGCCAGTAGCTGCACGGTCTTGCCCAGCCCCATGTCGTCGGCCAGGCACGCGCCGAGGCCGAGCGAAGAAAGGAAGGCCAGCCAGGAAAGCCCCCGCTCCTGGTAGGGCCGCAGCTTGGCGTGGAAATTCGCCGGCACGGGGATAGAACGCACTTTGTCCGAAACGGAACCCCCCAGCAACTCGCCGACCCAGTCGTCGGCCTGGATCCCGGTGACCGGCAGCGGGGTGGCCGAGTCGTCGGGATGTGCGGCGGCCAGGCGAAGGATCTCCCCCGCTGACATCCGCCCGGCCTTGTTCCGTGCGAGGAACTCCAGGCCCCGCTTGAGCTGGTCGGGGTCCACCGCCACCCACTGGCCGCGCAGCCGGACCAGTGGTGCCTTGGTCTGGGCGAGCGCGGCGATCTCCGCCTCGCTGAGCGTGTCGTCGCCGACCGCGAGCCGCCAGCGGAAGTCCATGAGCTGGTCCTTGCCGAACCTGCCCGGCTTGGCCACCACGCCATCGGTCGGGGTGTGCGCGGACATCGTCAGGCCGAGCCTGGCGCGCCGGTCCCACCAGGACGGCAGCAGGACCCCGAAGCCGGCCTCGTCCAGCGCCGGGGCAACCGTGGACAGGAAGCGGTAGGCGCCGTCGGCGTCCAGATCCAGGGCACACGGCCGGGCCTGGCGCAGGCCGTCCGACAGTTCGGGGTAGATCCGGCTGGCCCGGCCCAGTTCACCGAGCAGCAACTCCTGCGGACGGGGCAGCCAGCGGCTCAGGGTGCCGTCGTCGGCCCAGGTCTGCTCGGCCGGGATCAGCAGGCTCGGGTCGGCGATGGACTGGAGCAGGAACTCCAGCCGCCAGCCCGGCTCGGGCTCCACGGAATGGCCAGGTGCGCCGCCGTCCCCGGCGGCCGGCGCCGGGCCAGTGTCCCGGCCGTCGCCTGACTCGTGCCCGGGTACTCCGGGCCCAGCCGCGTCGAACAACACGTCGTCCGGCTCCGCGGTGACGTCGGCCAGCCGGAACGTGGCCCGCGCCGGGCCGGTCCTGCCGGTGCCGATGTCCTCCCACGGTGCCAGCGCACGGGCGAGCGCGGACAACTCCCCCGGTTCGGCGTCGAAGCGGCCGTCCGATCCGGTGAGCGCCGTCAGCCACGCCTCGGCCGCGGGCAGCCGGGCCGGCAGGCGGCCACGCCGGGGCGGCACCAGCGTGAGCCCGGCCCGCAGTGCCTCCCTGGCCGCCGCGTCCACGAGCGCCGCCAGCGCCGCCGCCAGCACCTCGTGCGGATCGGCGTGTCCCGGCACCGCCCGGCAGACCGGGGGCATCGCGGCCACCAGGGCGTGCATGGCCGCGACATCCGGGCCCTGGATGACCGGGCGCCACCGCGCCACGGCACCGGCGCCGTCATGATCCAGCGTGGGAAGCACCCGGCCGCGGGCGACCAGTTCGGTAGCGAAGGCAGCCAGGCCCACCAGGTAGTCCATGGAGGCGCCATACCGGACGCCAGGTGCCCGTTCCGGGATGGCGGCCAGCGCCGGGGCTGCGTAGAGCATGACAATCGGGACCGTCCAGGGCAGTAGCGCCGGCTCCGAACGGGCCGCCGGGCGCGGCGTGGTCCTGATCAGCTCTGGTGAGTCAAGGGGAGACATCCGCAACGACGGCAGCAGCAGCTCTGCCTCGGCCGGCTTGCCCGCGTGCAGCGCGGTGAGCACGCTCGCGGGCGCGGCGAACGGGTGCGGCCGGGCCGACCGGAGGGCGTGGCTGGTGCTGGCGACCGGAAGGTCCGAGTCCTCGGCCCACAGGCACAGCCCATCGCGGGCGGTCCAGAACCCGTGCAGCACCAGCATGGGGGATTCGCTCCAGCGGCCGGGGTGTGTCGCTGCAGCTTAGCCGCAGGTGCCGACATCGCGGCCGGCTTCCAGGCCGCGAGCAGGAGGGACGTGCAGTATCGCAGTACCGCAGTATCAGCGCCGCCGCGAATACACGCTGGCCCTGCGCGCCTGGGTCGGAGCCCGTTCGGCGACCGCGGGCGGGGCAAGCTGCGGCGTGGCGTCCACGGCTCCGCCGCCCTCGCGCGGCCGGAGGTCCATCTCGAAGCGCGCGTCCAGAGCCGTCGCGAGGCTGGCGAGGGTGCGCAACGTGAGGTTCTCGCCGCCGGATAGCACCTGGCTGATCCGCCCCGGCGAGACGCCCATGCGGCTGGCCAGGTCCGCCCGGGTGAGGCCACGCTCGCGCATGTGCCAGTTGATCTCGTTCATGAGCTGCGTGACCAGCAACGACAGCTCGTCATCCACACGGGCCTCGGTGGCCTCCTGGCCGGACGTAACGCCTAGTCGAAGGCCCATAGCTAGCTCCAGGTGGGTTGCGTCGCGCGGGTTTAGCCGTAGCTAAATATATAGGCAGAGCTAAAGAAAGTGTCGCCGGGGCGACGAACTGCTAACCGCGGCCCGCTCGCTCATACCCGGAAGAGTTACCAAGATGTTATCGGTTGTGCCCGGCGGGCCGGCCCAGCGCCGCCGTCCTGCCGCCCGGCAGGTCCCGAATCTGGGACTTGACCTGCGAAAACATGTCGCACCTGAGGTCAAGGGCCGGCCCGCGGCCGAGGGCTTACGGCAGCCGACGGCACGGCCGGGAATGCTCGGCCGCCTCATCCGCCCCTCGCCGGACCGCCGCGGGCCGGGGCGGCCGCACACCCGGATGCGGATGCGCCGGGAGGGCCCGATTACGCCTGGATAGATCCGGAATGAACTGCGACCATTGAGCATGGGGACATGCTCACCGCCGTAATGGCGAAGCGGGGCGGACGACAAGGGGGGTACCGGAGCCATGCCGGGCTGGTTCGCGGGGGTCGCCGGAACATTCGTTTTGTCCGTGGTGTCTGCCTACGCATTCCTGCGGCTGCGCTACCGCGGGGCCGGGTATCCGTTCAGCCGGCGGGCGAAGTGGTGGGCCATGAGCGTCATTCTGCTCACGGCAATCCTCGCGACCGGGGTAAGCCTGGCCGCGGTCGCGGTCACCGACCACGTCCGCGCCGCATTTCTCGGCCTGGTCATACCCAGCGGGCTGTGGATCGGTCAGGTGTCCACCCAAGAGGGACGCAAGCGTACCGCCGCATGGCTGGAGCCGCTGATCAGCACCGTGACGTTCCCTTTGTGCCAGCTCTATGACCGGATGGGCGACGATCTGCAGGATTGGTGCGATGCCCGGCTGGATGCGGCATCGAAGACCCCGCAACGAGTCGCGGACGCCGCGCGGTACTACCACAACCAGGTGAGCAGCAGATTAAGGAACAGCCAGGCCAGGGATCAGCTCAAACGCTGGCGCGAATCCATCGAGCACAAGACAAGCATCATCCGGCTGATAAGCCTGGACACGACCCCCGCCAGGCTGAATGCCGCATTGCAATGGCACCCGTCCACCCGGGATTCGCATCGGTACGGCGCTGACGATCTGGAGTACCTGGCCGACCGGCTGGAGAGCGAGGCACAGAACGAGCTGTATCTGTTCCTGGCGCAGGTGTACCGGCTCGGATTCCACAAGCTGCTGATCTACCCGCACCGGCCGCCCACGCCCGTGCGCGCCAAGCGCCTGCCACTGGCCGACCATAACGCGGCCGACTAGGCCATTCGCGGATTCCTGGCAGGAGTTACGGGCGAGATCTATCCAGCGCCGCACAGGACGTCGAGAGCCAGCAGGTCATCTTCGGTTTCACGACGCACGAGCAGCCTGGCTGCCTGATCTCGGACAGCGATGACCGGAGGCCGCGGGGTGTGGTTGTACTGGCTCGCCATGCTTCGGCAGTACGCACCGGTCCCAGGGACCGCGAGCAGGTCCCCCGCTTTGACATCCGATGGGAGAAACTCATCTTTCACGAGTATGTCGCCGCTCTCGCAGTGCTTGCCGACGATACGCGTAAGCACGGGCGCAGCGGAGGAGATGCGTGATGCCAAGGCACAGGAATAGTCGGCGTCGTACAGGGCGGTACGGATGTTGTCGCTCATTCCGCCATCGACGGAGACATAGCGCCGGGTGGTCCCGTGATCGAGGAAGACGTCCTTGATCGTTCCGGCCTCGTAGAGCGTAAAGGTGCTCGGTCCGGCGATCGCCCTGCCCGGTTCCACGGAGACCCGTGGCACCTCCACCCCGAGGCTCCGGCATTCTCTCCTGACGATCTCAGCAAGTGAATCGGCGAGCGCCTTGGGCTCAAGCGGGTCGTGCTCGCTGGTATAGGCGATGCCGAACCCACCGCCGAGGTCTAGCTCCGGCAGTGCCACCCCGAAGTCCTTCATCACCCGGGCATGCAACCCCAGCACCCGCCGGGCAGCTACCTCGAATGCGTGGGTGTCGAAGATTTGTGAGCCTATATGCGAATGAAGGCCCCGCAGGCTCAACTCTGGTCGTGCGAAGATCCGCTGCACCGCCTCAAAGGCCACGCCAGCGGCCAGTGAGACTCCGAACTTCTGGTCCTCGTGTGCGGTGGCAATGTATTCATGGGTGTGCGCCTCGACACCGACGGTCACTCGCAACAGCACCGGTGCCAGAACGCCCAGACGGCCTGCGGCGTCGGCGACCCGGTCGATCTCCGCGAGTGAATCGACGACAATGCGCCCGATGCCGGTACGGAGCGCCTTGTCCAGTTCTGCATCGGACTTGTTGTTCCCATGGAGGCCGATGCTTTCCGGTGGGACCCCCGCCCGCAGGGCGACGGTCAACTCCCCGCCCGAGCAGGTGTCCAACCGCAGTCCATCCTCGGCCATCCACCGCGCCACTTCGGTGCAAAGGAACGCCTTGCCGGCATAGTACACATCGGCACCGCCGAGATCGTCAAACGCATATCGGAAGGCATCATGGAATGCCTGAGCCCTGGCCCGGAAATCCGTCTCATCGAGGATATACGCCGGAGTTCCGTACTCCCGAGCCAAATCCCGGACATCTACTCCGCCAACTTGGAGTGCGCCATCCTTATTTCGATGGACCGAACCAGCCCACAGCTGTGGCAGCAGCTCATAGGCGGTTGATGGCGGGCCCAGCCAGGACGGCACGACGGCAACTCCACCATAGCCCGGCGCATGCAGCGCACCAGCCTCGTGAGCAGACATGGGAACTCCGTTCAAGAAAGACAAAATGGGGCGCCTACCACGGGCGCGCTGCCAGCCTCCGTTGGCCGAGCGACAGCGTAACCGACTACCCGAGGTTACGCGCATCAATTATTGTCCGCCGGTCTCGACCTCATAGATGGCACTAAACGAAATAACGGAGATTTTCCGGCGAACGGTCGGGTCGAGCGTACAAAGAACGGCAGAGCGAGCCTGGAACGCGCGAACAACCGCGGAGGTCCCTGGCGCCTGCGTTGCCGCTCGGAGCCGCTGGGCCGCGCCCAGTGCCGCGACCGCCAACGCTCGGCTTCTTCCGAGAACATGTGGCCGCTACCCTGACGGATTGCCGTCACCACCCGGGTGGCGCTCCAAGAACTTCGGGGGGCGACGGGCGTGAGAGTCGGCATTGTCGGGGGATCGATCGCCGGATGCGCGACGGCGGCGCTCCTGCACCGGGCCGGCCACGACGTCATCGTCTTCGAGCGGTCCGAGTCCGAACTGGTGAGCCGGGGTGCCGGGATCGTAGCGGCGACGGCCGCGTGGCAGGACATGATGGCGCACGGTCTGATCGACGGGGCCCTTCCCGCCTGCCGGGCCGGCTACTCCCGGTTCGTCACCCGTGCACCCGGGACCGGCCAGCAGCGATGGCTGGGCGACGTCCAGATGAGCTTCACGCTGCTCAACTGGGCTCATCTCTACCAGAGCCTTCGGCGGCGCGTCCCTGACGATCTGTACCGTAGTGACGCGGCCGTCGAGCGGATCGAAGCGGCGCCTCACGGCGCGACGCTGCATCTGCTCCCGGGCGGTTCATTGGACTTCGACCTCGTCGTGTGCGCCGACGGGTATCGGTCGCTGGGACGGGGGCTCATCGACCCCGGCGCCACGCCTTTCTACCGGGGAATGGTGCTGTGGCGTGGGCTCGTCCCCGAGCGCGCCATCCGCGTCGATGCCCTCGACGGCTGCGATCTTCTGCGACCCGTGTACCAGGGGGGCCACGGGGTCGTGTACTACATCCCCGGATCCGGGCAGAGCACCGAACGGGGACAACGCCTTCTCATGTGGGGCTATTACCTCCAGGTTCCGGAGAGCGCCCTGGCCTCGGTGCTCGTCGACGATCGAGAGCGGCAGCAGTCCGGCTCGGTACCGTTCGGGAAGGTTCATCCGGAGGTCAGGGCGGCCTTGGAGTCCCGCCTCGCGGGCCTGCTGCCCTCGTCGCTGTTCGAGCTGGTGCAACAGAGCGGCAACTCCTCGATCCAGGCCATTTACTCCTTTGTGCCCCGCAGCTACGCACGCGACCGCCTCTGCCTGGTCGGCGATGCCGGTACGGTATTCCCCCCGTTCACCGGGAGTGGTGTCCTCAGGGCGGTGGCCAATGCCGCCTCATTGACGGACGCCCTCGCCGGCACGCCGGCCGTGGATGATGCTCTCCGCCGGTGGAGTCAGGCCCAGCTCCAGGTCGCCGCTCAGCTCATTCCGGTCGCGGAAGGCATCGAGCGGAGCAGCGTGTTCGGCATGCCAGACCTCACCACCATGCCAACCACGGCGACCAACGACTGGATGTCCGCAGCCCATCCCGGGCTCGTGGTCACCCTCCCCGGCGCGTGACTGGAAAACGGCTACCAGCCCTTTTACCTAAGCGTTACTTTCCGTGACGGGCGCCGATACCCGCATGATCCATTTCAGCTCCCGCGTAGCGGAAGGTGCGAAATGCTTCTCGACGCGAAGACTCTGCCTTTTGGAACCCGTGACCGGGACATCACGTATGATCGTTTCATTCCGACGAGGGGGACGCTCGTGCTAGAGGATCTTGACAGAACGCTGACCGCTGACCTGGCACGGGCATTGGAGTTCGACCCAGTACTCACGCGCGACGATGCTGCGAAGCGCATCATCTACCTGGCTGCGGAGCAAGGCCTCTTAGGGCTCAACGACCGAATCGACGAGCTTGCATCGAAACTGCGCGTCCGTGGGGTCATCAACCCGCGTTACCTCCGGGCCCGCAGTATTGAGACCCACTTCTTCCTGGCCAACGGACGGCCGGGGCTCCTCGGCCAGGTCATCCGCGACACCGAGCGTGTCAAGGATGGGGTCTCCCAGTATGTTGTCTACGGGCACTGGGACTCGCTGCTCATTGTTAATGGCTCAGCCGGCGAGGCTTCGAATCTCATGACCAGGCTGGAGGAGGGGGCATATGAGACGCCGGTCAGATTCCAGGCCGAGGACGTGCTCCTCGCCTTCCGGCACAAGGTCCCGGCGGCCTTCGAGCCACTTCCCGACGTTACCGATGATCGCATCAACGAGCTGGCCCTGGACTATGACAGCGAAGATCAGCGCGAGCTTCGGGATGCCTTGCAGGCAGCGAACATACTGATAGGCCCTACCCTCACGGTGGAGGGCAGCCAGGCTTCGCCCTACCCGATCACCGCTTTCATCGGGCTAACGGTTAGGTCCCGCACCTACACCTCCGGCGCTGATGTCCTTGACGCCCTGCTCAGCCAGGATGACCTGTATCGCTGCATGGTCCATCTCTTTCAGGTGGACCATGGGGTTCCTTTTCATTATTTCGCAAAAATAACCTGCGCTAATGTCGAGGAACTCGACAAGGCCACCAACTCGGTCGCCTTCGTCACCCACCATGGCATCCGGCTCGAGGGCGAGACGCTTGTAGTCGCGCACGGCTCAGAGCAGTTGCCGCTTGTTCGCGATGCAGACGTGACGAGCGTCCTGCTGACGCCGGATGTAGGGCCAATATTCCGTACTGCCCAGCAGGTCTTCGACCGTCTCGGGCCGACGGAGCGATCCAGTTTCAACTCACTGAGCGGAGAGCGCCAGCTAGCCACCCTGCGGGCACTCAACGGGCTGCGTGCCTCGGCCGAAACCGCGGCCTTTGACAGTGAGGCCAAACAGCGCCTCGATTCAGCCATCACGACCTTCACCCGGGAGTCGACCAAAGCTGACGGCGGCCCAAACCTGACGGGCGCCGTCATCGAGATCACGTCACTGGTCGAGTTGATCGCACGCCGACTGCTAGACGTGCTGGCGACCCGAGTGCTGGGTGACGACCCGATGGTGATCCAACGGGAACTCAAGCTACCCACCCGCAAGATCTGGAACCTCGCCTTGGGCAAGGCAGCCCAGGCGTTCAAGACGGCGCGCGCCGACGCCCGATTCGCCGACGTCCAGCAGCACATGCCAGAGGAATGGGTAGAGCGGCTGGTCAAGTTCGCGGACGAAAGAAACTCCTGGGCGCACGGTGCCGTAGAGGGATCACATACTCAGGTCATCGATCAAGCCTTCGCCGCGATGCGCGAAGGTATTGAGATCGCCTCCTGGATATCCCTTGAACTGTCCTCGTTCGGTGCCGCCGCGAAGCCGCGCCGGGTCCAGACAAGGAGGGTTCCGAGCCTCAAGCTCAGGTCCCGCGCGCGCGACGGCGAGTTCAGCGTTTTCGTAAGCCACTCCAGCACGGACGGCGTGGTAGCCAGCCGGATCGCCATGGGCCTGGAAGCCCTGGGCTACCGGAGCTGGTACGACGAGTGGGAACTGCGGGGCGGGGATTCGATCGTCGATCGAATCCAGCGGGCGCTGTCCGCATGCGACGTCCTGCTTGTCGTGCTGAGCCCCAGGTCGGTGGCGTCCGAATGGGTGAAGCGCGAGCTAAATACCGGGCTAATGCGCGAACTGAGCGGCCACAACGTTGTTGTCATTCCGGTCCTCATTGAGGACTGCGACATCCCGGCCCTGCTGCAGGAGCGGTCGTACGTTGATTTGCGCAACAACTTCGAAGACGGCTTCTTGAACCTGCATCGCTCGCTGCGGCAGCACCGGGACGAGATCAATAGTTAACGCTCCTGTTTAGGGCCCGCCCGCCCGCCGGTAAGGGCTGAGGCGGGCACCTTTCCGTATCCATGGCGTACGCTGTGCCTGACCAGGGCCGCAGGTCCGTTGCGGGGGGCTGCTGAACCGTGGTACAACGAGCCGAATGATCACCGATCCTGGCGCTGCGCCGCCCGCTGCCGCAGGTGACCCGGCTGCCGCAGCAGCAGCCGTTCACGTCTCCGGCCTGCGGAAGCGCTACGGGGATGTGGTCGCACTCGCCGGCGTGGACCTTGTTATCGGGGCAGGCGAGTTCTTCACGCTGCTCGGCCCGTCCGGGTCGGGCAAGACGACACTGCTGCGGCTGATCGCCGGGTTCGAACGCCCGGACGCCGGCCGGATCGAACTCGGCGGCACCGACGTCACCCGGGTGCCGCCCTACTCCCGGAACGTCAACACCGTGTTCCAGGACTATGCGCTGTTCCCGCACATGACGGTGGCGCAGAACATCGAGTACGGCCTGCGGGTGCGGCGAGTCGCCAAGGCGGATCGGCGCGAGAAGGTGGACCGCGCCCTGGAAATGGTCCGGCTGCCCGGACTCGGCGCCCGCAAGCCCGCCCAGTTGTCGGGCGGCCAGCGCCAGCGCGTCGCGCTGGCCCGCGCGATCGTGAACGAGCCCGAGGTGCTGCTGCTCGACGAGCCCCTCGGTGCGCTCGACCTCAAGCTCCGCCAGGAGATGCAGCTAGAACTGCTCCGGGTGCAGCGCGAGGTGGGCATCACCTTTATCTATGTCACACACGACCAAGAAGAAGCGCTGACCATGAGCGACCGTATCGCGGTGCTCAACGGCGGCAGCATCGAGCAGATCGGCGGGCCCGTCGAGGTCTACGAGCAGCCCCTGACTCCGTTCGTGGCTGGCTTCATCGGCGTCT
>Ga0207699_10001447_pt1 | contig 11271 bp, 11 predicted proteins | sample LARL51metaG_FD_184344 | JGI IMG/M metagenome (GOLD analysis project Ga0207699, IMG submission 184344) | Corn, switchgrass and miscanthus rhizosphere microbial communities from Kellogg Biological Station, Michigan, USA - LAR L5-1 metaG... | ecosystem: Host-associated > Plants > Roots >...
AAGCCTCTCGGCTCATTCGCCGAATCGGGTTCCCGTACATTGCATCAGTAGCCTGGCAATCCGGGCTTCGCCACCCGGTTCGTGGCGGCTTGTGGTTGTCTCGAGCGTATGACGGCAAGGATGGCTGGGCCAACAATCCCGCGATGAAGGCCCCCGCATTCATCCACAACATCACGGCGCTGTCGGTCGCGACTTTCTTCACGCTTCTGGCTCAGGGCAGGCTGGTGGATGACACTGCGTCAGCCGAGATCAAGGCGGTGTTGAGCCAGGGTTGCCAGACGTGCTTGTTTCCAAGTGAAATCACGCTCGAAGCTTCGAAGTGCGGCATATTTAAGCCCTATATGCATGATTGTGTGCTCGTTGCGCATTCCGGACGGAGATTTTCCGCCGGCATTCTTACGGAGATTGACGCCGCTTGGCCGGGGTGGCCAGGGAACCCAAAGTGCCCGACGGGCGAAGAGACCGCGCTCTATACCGACTTGTGCCGGGCGATGGACGCTTTGATCCAAAACAACAACCGGCGTCCGAAGTCCGTGTGCGTTGACGGCAACCATCTTCTCTAATGAGCACAATCGTTGTGTGCCTACCTAGAGCTGGAATGTGTTTGATCCTACCGCCCCTACCAATTTTCCCGTTGTCTTCAATAGAATATGAAAGTTCGGGGGCATCAAACCCCTCGTGCGGGGCAGAAGGGGTCGGACAACTTTGTTATGAGCCTCGCGCATGTTCTCCTCCATCGCTTTGCCGTAATTTGAGAAGCATTTGCAAGATTCACCCTATCCGATCCACGACATATTTTTCGTGCAACCTTCGTGCATTTAACAAGAAGAAAAGCGATAGCGCTTTTTTTGTATGCGAAGCCAAACAAACAAGTTAGAGTTTTTGCTGTTACTTCTTTCGATGGCTACGAACCAGAAGGTCGAGAGTTCGAGTCCCTCCGTGCGCACCACTTTCCTCAATAAAACGGCGGGTTTTTGAAGGGTTGCGCGGGCAACCTCTACAGCTCGTGGCTTCGCGCAACCTTCATGCAACCTTTTTCGGCTGTTTTTTGGCTCGTTCAGGGACAAAACGGGGCAATTTCTTGCGACGGTTCTTGCACCCCGTTCACTTGATTTCACTATTCCATTTCGATTGGCTACCAAATTGAAGCCAAATAAAATGCTTGGGCGGCTTTGGTGCAATCAGTTTCGCAGACATTTTGTAGCTTCTTCGCGTCTGGATTTGATTATTAAGTTCGACGAATAAGACACCTGCGGAAGAGTCTTCCCGCGCGGCATGAAATATGATTACGTACGGCACCATGCCCTCCATAGTCTCAGCTTCAACATCAGGATTGGAAGACTCCATAGGGCCGAACGTAGTACATCCCGATACTGAATTGGAAAACTGTGCTACTACGCTTGCGAGTCCCAATGTCTCTTTTGGAGCGGTGACCTTAATCATGCAAGGCTCGCCATGAAGCGCATTTCGGTACACTTGAAACGAGCGCAACATATAAATAAGGTTTGGGAACACGGGATCAGTCGTGGAGATGCCGTGTTTTCTGTTTTCTAGGTCGTTTGACAATTGTGCGTTGGTTAGCGAAAGACTTCTTTTCTCATTCAAAATACGCGCATGATTCTCTGTTGCAGTGTTTACGACGTTCTAGCTATAAGTCAGAATCACTAGAATGGATGCCGCGCAGAGCGTGAACAACGCTTGTAGTAAGGAATCTGAAAGAGCCTTACCCCATTCGTAGTGTTTTATGATCCGAAAGTAAAATAGCGCGAGGGTAGACGCAAAAACAGGCAGCACCAGAAAAGAAAGAACGAACCCGAAAGTAGTTATACCTATTGCTCGCATGTAGTTTTCCCAACTGAGTGCGAGCAAGAGCAGAAATAATGCTCTTGATGCCGGGATTGCAAGAACGACGGTGGAACAGGTCACCATGCTTGGTGTACATCACGTCGTGCAACGAAAAGACCTAACATTTCTGAACCCAGCGCCGCGGTCGCCGGGGCTCCCGCAATTTCCTAGCGCATTCGCATTGGGGGCTATTGAACCGATTCCAAACAAGATCGGCGAGGTATCGTTTCAGCGAAGTCTTTGAAACTGTTCCTACTGATCTTCAGTGATCGAATCTTGGACTCCAGGGTAGATCGGGCTATGCCCAGTTTGGTGGCCGCGCCGGACGGTCCGAATACCTGTCCTCCACTTTCGCTCAAGGCAGCCTCAATCATCTCTTTTTCCTGGGCGGCAAGCTTTTGAGAGAGGCCGGACTGGCCTTTGGACTCGCTTGCAACAGGCTGCTGAGCCAGCCAGGTCTCGTCCACCGAGAAATTCCCTGTTTCGCACATGATGACAGATCGCTCAATCACGTTCTGCAATTCGCGAATGTTACCTGGCCACGAATACGATTGAAGCAAATCCAAGCTATTCTTCTCGATCCCCCTTATGTTCTTTCCTACATTCCTCGCGCAACGATCAATGAAGTACGCAATCAGTACGGGAATATCTTCCCGTCGTTCTCGCAGAGGAGGAATCTCGATCGGAAAAACATTGAGCCGGTAAAACAGGTCGCTACGAAAGGTTCCGGCAGCGATGGCCGCCTGCAAGTTGCGGTTCGTGGCAGCAACCACTCGAACATTTGTTTGGATGGATCGAGTTCCGCCGACACGCTCAAATTCGTGTTCCTGCAAAACACGCAACAGCGCAATCTGGGTCTCGGCAGGAAGCTCTCCGACTTCATCGAGGAAGATCGTGCCTCCTTCTGCAAGTTCGAACCGCCCCAGGCGCCGCTGCAACGCTCCAGTGAAAGAGCCCTTCTCATGGCCAAACAATTCAGAGGCAATCAAGTCGCGCGGGATGGCTGCGCAGTTTACGCTTACAAAAGCGCGTGAGGAGCGCCGCGACCGCCGATGGATCGCACGCGCAACAAGTTCCTTGCCCGTTCCGGTCTCCCCGGTGATCAGCACGGTGGCGTCTGTGGGAGCAACCTTAGACACAAGAGAGAGTACTTTTTGCAAGGCGCCAGAACTCCCGACGATCTCGTCGCACATCGATCCATTATCGATTTCTTCGGGCAGGGCGACGCTCTCGTGTTTGAGTCTCTCTTCGGACTGCTTTGGATCCGCCATGATTACCGCGACGCTAGCCATGAGTTGCCTCCTAACCCAGGAACGTTGCACGCTTGTTTAAGCCTCTTTGTTCATTGCGCGCATTTTGGAGGCAGTTGCATCTGCGGACAACCCCAGAAGGAGTTGCCGCGTACACCATATCGGAACGGCGGGAATACTCATTTAAAGGAGGCGAGGACTAACTCGAAAGGGGTATGACACTCTAACTCTTTCGATCCCGAAGGTCGATGCGCTTCCATCCAAAAAGGCGCGCATCGACCGACCAGGCGCCGGGTCCGAGCAGGGCCAGGGCAGCACCCAGGGTTCCCAGCATGATGCAACTCCACGGATCTCCAGGTTGCAAGAAGGCATGCCACAGCGCGACGACCGCCGCAACTGTCCCCGCGACGGGCGTCCATAACCCTGCGAGCAGCAGTATCCCTGCACCGGTCGTGATCACGTGCAGAATAGCGGATCCGAGCGGAGGTACACCCTGCAGTGCCGCTATCCCATGGGCAATCAATGCAATACCGGCCGCCAGCCTCATCAACAAAAGGCCGGCGCCAGGCAAACCGTGGGCGAATGTCGAGAAGAGCCGTCTCAATTGAAGTCTAGGTTACGAGATTCTCGACGGGACCTGGAACCCCTAGAAGGACCGCGCAAATCACTCTTTTGAGTAAACTAAAAGTCGATGATTCCGCGTTTCACGCCGATCATGGCGGCATGGGTTCGGTCGTTGGCGCCCAATTTGGAGAGGATGTTCCGGACTTGGCCCTTGACGGTTTCTTCGCTGACCGAGAGCTGCGCTGCAATCTCTTTGTTTGCATTGCCTTCGGCAATCAAACGCAGTACACGGATTTCTGCTGGGGTAAGGGCATCGTCGGTGGCATGCTCGGCAAGTTGGTAGGAGGCCTCGGTGGAGAGTGCCTTTTTCCCGGCATGGACGGCACGGATCGTTTCCAACAGTTCCTTGTGCAAGCTATTTTTTAGCAGGTAAGCCCGAGCGCCAGCTTTGAGCGCGCGCAGGACCTGCACGTCGCCCGCATAAGTAGTCAGCACGATGATTCGCGCCTCGGCAAATTCCCCGCGAATCGCGATCGTCGCATCGAGCCCGTTCATTTCGGGCATCTGCAAGTCCATCAACGTCACATCCGGATGGTGCGCACGGAACTGCTGAATCGCTTCGCGACCATTCGAGGCTTCTGCAACGAGACTCATGTCCGTTTGCCCACCCACGAGCGCAGCGACCCCTTGGCGGAGGACGGGATGATCGTCCACCGATAGAATCCGAATGGGGCCAGCCGCGACACCCATCACTTTGTCTCCCTGTCTTCCTCAACGAACTTCTCAGCTGGCCGAGAACGGCGTCGAGTGAGAAATGTCTCATAAGCTCGCGACGCAGGAATGCTCAGCTCAAGTTCGGTACCCGAATCGCGCTCGCTCCACACCGCGAGCTTGCCGCCCGCGATTTTGGCGCGTTCGCGTATGCCCCGCAAGCCGTAGTGCCCAGGGCGCCCCTCTTCGCTCAGAAGCCCCGGGTCGATGCCTTTTCCATCATCCCGGACCCGCAAGCGAAGCTGCTGTTCGTCATAGCGGATTTCCACTTCGATGCGGCGCGCTTGCGCGTGCTTGAAAGCATTGCGCAATGCCTCGACGGCTACCCGATAAACTTCGTCCCGCAGAATCGGATGGAGATTCTTGGGCGTTCCCTCCACTTCCACATGAAACACGACGGAATTCGAGTTGGTCTCACTCCTCGCAAGTTCTTCACCCAAAGTGCCGATCGCCCGGGCTAGATCGTTGGTTATCACGGTAGAGGAGCGTAAGTCTTGTACGGCATCCCGGCCCTCAGTGATCGCTTGCGCAGCCTGATCGATAGCGCTCCCCAGCATTTTCTGCGCTTCTTCCGGACGCGTTGGCAACAGGTTGTAAACACTTTGAAATCGGAGCAAGACCCCGTGAAAACTCTGCAGCAAGGTGTCATGCAGTTCCCGCGCGATGCGCTCCCGTTCCCCGAGACGCGCTTCGATGGTCGCCCGTACTCGTTGGGTGGCTTGCCTCAGCCGCATTTGATAAAGCAGATACAAGAGTGCCATTGCTATGAGGATGCAGAGCCCGAGGAACCACCGCGTCTGGTAAAAGGCAGGAGCGATATTGAAGTCCAGCACAGCGCCGTCCTCGTTCCAAACCCCATCATTGTTGCAGGCGATCACGTGAAATCGAAAACGCCCTGGAGGCAGACTGGTATAGAAAGCTTGCCGTCGCGTTCCAACATCCTGCCATTCTTTATCGACGCCATCGAGCATGTAGCGGAATAGAACGCGCTCGGGAATGGCGAGACTCAGGGCGGTGTAGTCGATCTCCAACTTCTCGGTGTGCGCAGGAAGAGTCAGATCCTTCGAACTTACGTAGGTCTTTCCATTAGAGAAGATTGAGGAAATCATCACCGGAGGCGGCAAGCGGTTGCGATTTTCTTGAAGCTTCGCTGGATCCAGCCAGGCAATTCCCTTGGTCGTCGCAAACCACAGTCGGCCCTCGCGCGATTCCGCGATCGACGGCTCTGGAATCCTCTCTGCCGAAAACCCAGGAAGTCCGTCCCGCGCATCGAGGTGGTCGGCGGAAATTGCGGAGGCCGGGTCACGGAGCCATCTCGCCAACTCGGCAGCAGAAACATGAGTAATCCCTGAGGATCCGTTCGCCCAAAGCTCGCCAGTCTCAGTCTCCACGACGCCGGACACTCTCCCCGGGAGATCCTTGTCTTTCCAATTCAGAAGGTAAAAGCGACCCTGCGTAAACAGTGCGATCCCGCCTGATCCGCCAAGCCAAACATGGTCACCCCGAACCGACATTGTACTCTCCGAGGCGCCTCGAGTACCGTCCGGGAATGAGAATCTCAGATAATCGCGCCCGTCCCAGCGGACCAAGTGGTTCGAGAAGCCAAACCAAACGTTTCCTGCGTCATCACCCGCCATGGCACCAATGTTGCCAGGCTTTTTACCAAGGGCTTCGTCCTGTTGGGTCCACTCGCCATGGCTGAAATGGTAAGCTCCGCCGATCCCCGTAGTGATCCATAGGTCGTTGTTGCGATCGAACGCGAGAGAAACAACGGGCCCTACTTTCTCCTCTGGGTAAGACAGCGGTGTAAAACCCGCGCCGGAATTCCGCCAAAGTCTGGATTGACCGCCGCCAGCCGACCAGATCGTTCCATTGCGGTCACGTCGTACACAGATGGTCCCACGAGTCTCAGGGAAGCTTGTCATGTTGCCATCCGCCGCGACATGGTTCACCGGCAAGCTCCTGTTTCCGGTCCATACGGAGCCCCGATCTCCCGCTGCGACGCTAAAGTCATGTTCTTCTGCCGGCGGAAGCGTCACCGCCGTAAGGGTAGTCCGTCTAAGGAGATCGAGGCCAGAGTTTGTCCCCACCCACACGTTACGCTCCCGATCGATAAACAACTTCCACGCGGCATTTGAACTTAGTCCTTGCTCGGTTGTGAAGCTCTCGCTAGGAGAATCTTCCCTCGCTTGGGGCGTTTGCCACTGCTCTACGTGTTCGAATCGCCGAACCCCCTTATCAGTCACCGCCCAAAGAGAACCGTCGGCCGCGAACGTGAAGTCTCCGAACCGGATATTCTCCTTGTGCCCTTGACGGGGCAGAGATGAGACGACAGGCTGACGGGCTGTGTTTGTCACCCGGCGAAGCCCGTACTCGTCCGACAGCCAGATTGCGCCATCAGGAGCCTCGTGGAGAAAGGCGTTACGGCTGGGCCCGCCCAGAACGAAGGCTGCGGAGGTGGTGCCGGCAGCGTATTGCAGGAGTTGGAACTTGGACTGACCCACGGGCAGAAAAAGAATCCCGCCATTGAGCGTCCTGACCCAAACGGTTCCCTTGCTGTCAACCAGGATGGCTGCCGGAAAACCACCCGGGTAACCCTGTTCCACTCCAACCGGCTCACATACTGACCCGCGCATATGGAAGAAGCCACCCGACCCTTGTACCCATAACGAGCCATCTCTGTCTTCGGCCAGCCCTTCCAATTGCGATGCCGGAGTACAGCGCCTATCTCGAAATACGGTCAACCGTTCATCTTGCCAGAAGAGAAGTCCGTCAGCCCGCGTTTTTAGCCACACACCTCCCGAAGATGAAAGGAAAGCCGAGTGAATTTCGCTATTTTGTACTGCTCCGTTCGTCACTTCTTCCACGGATTGGAACCGAACCCCGTCGAAGCGAAAGACCCCAGTCGATGTTGTGAGCCAAAGATATCCATTGGAGGCCTGCTGGATGTCAAAGACCGCACCGATTCCGTTATCCGAAGTCCACATCCTGTGATGGAATTCCGTCATTCGTCGAGGAGACGCCCATGCGGCTGGCTCGTGTAGATCGGCGACAAGCCGCAGCACAAGGGCCACACCAGCAAACCATCTCACCTTCTGCAAGAATCTACACATGAGGCAACCGCACTCGGCCGTTTCGACTGCGTATCTTAACCCTTTTTAGGGTAGTGGTGACGATGGGTGGTTTTACCGGAAGCCTGCAACAGACGCTTTCGTATCCGATGACGATGGTGGTGAAAGATCCCTCGCAGATCGGAAGAAATGACTCCATCGCGACCGCGACACCGGTGTCCAACCTGTCGCTGCTGGCTTCGGTCAGTCCGTACAGTGATTCGCAATTCACTGCGCCCGATGCAGACTATTATTCGGTGAGCGCCGCGCCGGGCACCATCGTGCAAGTGTACGTTTCAGCGAACAATGATTTTCTGCAGCCGCCGGAGCCAAACTCAATGCTTCCGGTGATTGAAATCGTGGATGCGAATGGAACGCGCTATCAAACCTGCGGGTACTATGACATGTTGCCAGGCCAGGTGAATAATCCCGTGCGTGAACCGTCTTCCCGGGAACCAATATCTGTCCGGCAGCTATTACGCGTTCCAAGTTCCTGGATCAGGAAATACTGCCGTAAAGTTTTACGTGCGGATTTCTGATGAGCGCGGTGATGCCCGTCCGGATTTCATTTATACGTTTGGAATTCACGGCGTGAATTAGGCAGGTAGCGCGATGAAATACCTGAGCCGTTGGGATCCGAGCAAAGAACTTGGCCGCATTTGGGCGCAAAACTGCGCGGCTGAGTGCCAAACAGGGAGTTCCAGGAGTGTAAGGGTAGCCGAATCAGCATATTTTGATTGATGAAACGTAATTCGGCGATGGGTTCGGTTCCCATCGCCGACTCTAAGTCTCGTCCAGTCTCATTGTGCGGGTACGAGCGACGTGTTGTGATTCGTAAGCGACACCAGAACAAGCACTTAGATTTTGACCTTGTTCTGCTATGAACCAGAAGGTCGAGAGTTCGAGTCCCTCCGGGCGCACCACTTTTAACGAGTCCTATAAAATAAGGTTTTTGAGAACTGATGGCTTCGCGTCTCTATCGGTTTTAACTTGGTGTTGCCGGAGGGCCTAAGGTATTCCTGCGTCGCTTCTGCGGTTTTGACGCTCTGGAGTCGTTCTTGCCTGCTTTTGTACCCAGTTTTCGGACCAACTCGAACGGTTTCTTTTTCACCAAAGGCATCGCACGCCATAGCTTTCGAAAGATGCTTCATTACTGATGATAGGTATATTCTCGGCCTGAGCTTGGGCGATGAGCATACGGTCAAATGGATCCTTGTGAGGGCCCGGCAAGAGTCCAGCCCGAATACCATGCTCTGCAGAAATGGCTAACGGCTGAAAACCTTCGCGTTCAATTAGGCCAGAGAAATCCGCCGCCAGATCAGTAGCAGTCGGGAGTTTTCCCAGCCTCACCTTGATGGCGATTTCCCAAGCCGAAGCAGCACTTACGATCAATGTATTTCTGGTCTCCGCAATGATCTTTCGAGCGGCTCGCGTTAGCGCGGGATCATCGGAAAGCCACCACAGCAAGGCGTGCGTATCGAGTAGCGCGCGCAAGTGGACTACTCCCAGGTCGTCAGTTCGCTAATCGGAAGGGGTTCAAAAAACTCAGGTCCAACACGCAACTTGCCTTTCAGTGATCCTGGCTGGCGCTTACCTCTTACCTCGCCGACCGGAACAAGTCGGGCTACCGGTTTTGACCCGCGCGCAATGATCACTTCCTCTCCCTCGGAAGCTTTCTCAATTAGCCGAGAAAGGTTTGTCTTGGCTTGGTGGATGGTGACGACACTCATTGCAGCTCCTTAGCTAACCTATGTTAGCTCACTGAAGAGTCCCGCGCAAGCCTGCTGGTTTTCTTGCGACAACGTCGGAATCGATGGGAGGTTCACTCCGGGAAAATCGATCTGTGGCAAGGCTGCCACAAAATCGGCGAGGAAAGTTCTAAAATCGTCCCCTTGGGCGCACCACTTAGTTCTTCTTTGCATCATCTTGCACGGTCGGCCACCCAGATGTGAAATAAGTTCCGGAAGTTTGAGCATTGGCGAGTGAACATCACAAGCTCAACTCAACAATCATCTCCGTGTGCGGCAACGCTGTCACAAAATCGCTGAGGAAAGTTCTAAAATCGTCCCCTTGGGCGCACCACTTTCCCCTACCCTTGGTTTCGCTCACGCTAAATCGAAGTTAAAACCTTGAAAAAACTTTGGCGGACCTTGCTCTAAGATGGCTGTTGTCCATCGGGCCGGTCCGCCCTCGGTAAAGAAACGTGCAAAACTGATCGTGAAATCGTTAGGACAAGCTGCCAGGTGGAATTGGCTAGGCCTGTGCCATGATGCTCACGGCCAAGAGTTGACCGTTTTCCATCGCCTGATACTGCACCGTGACAGCAGTCCCCTGTTTCACTTGTCCTTTTACCTGAGTGTGCTTGTCCACGACAAAGTTCAGTGTGTTCTTCCCGGAAGTATCTTTATCGGAGCCACCGCCAGTGACCTCGAGCGTAAACGAAGTTCCACCGCTTCCGATAGCTGCGACCGTACCGGCAACAGATTTGGTGGGTTGCTGAGTTTGTTTTTCTGATTGCGTCTGGCCGGACTTCGATGGATCGGCCGAATGGGCTTGACTGTTGATTCCGAGAATCATCAAGCTGGCAACAGAAATACCGCAGAGAAACTTTCTAAAATTAGGCATAAGCCTCCTTGTGTTTGGAGGGTGGGGTCGGGATAGCCTGAGCAGGTACGATTCCGTTCTCCATGAAAAATTAAAAACCACTGATTTCAAAGCTTTCAGACGCAGTTTCACCCAATCCGCCGCAGTAAATTATTTCAGTGACGATTTATTGGCACAAATGGAGCGTGAACCTGCGGAAGTTTTTCATTGCACCCACCGCTTTTTTCTAAGGTAAACAGAGTACAGTTGGAACTGATTCAGCCAACACAACATGTATCTCAGGGAAACCTCTAGATCGCGTTTTCTTGGCTAGAAATAAAAAGGGAGATAGGGTTCGGCAATACATCAAGCCAGAGGGCATGTGGGGAGAGCGGACCCTGCCGGGAGCCATCGATTCGGAGCAAGCATTGCATGAAGTGGCTGTGCTGCACGTTACCCACGTACTTGATGTGCAGTCGCCAGTGCCAATATTTCGGGTCCACGATCATCCGAAGAATTTGCAATTGGTGTTTGAATCTGCCAACCAGCGGATATACCGAGTTATTGCTGTGCCCCAATAAGCGCAAATATCCGCGACTCGAATCTCCTCTTGCTCCTCAGTGAATGCCTTGTACTTCTTTGTATAGTGAACCGCCGAAACAACGAGATACCTACCATTTACCTTCATGCTGTCCAGTGTCCGGCATCCATTTCCCATAACAGCAATGAACAACAAGGTTTTAAGTCTCTTAACTTTGGCGACGCTGGGGCCCTTTGCGAGAGAATTATTGCAACCTCTCAACAACCTGCCACCAATAAATCAATAAATCCGTGTAGTCTCATCGCCGAACGAAACTTCCAAACGTTTTCCTTGCGTGGTCTCGATGATAGCTTTGATTGTGGCGTCCACCAGTCTGCCGCCCGTAAGCTTTACCGCGACATGCTCACCGACCTTGAAATCGCTCCTGCGGACGCACCTTCTCGATTCACTTCGCCAACGTAAGAGAGACCGAGCAAACAAGCCAGAGATACCCTAAGCAAAAACACGCGAGCGCACTGAACCCGAGTCCTTGATTATTGACGTACCGAGTGCGGGTGTAATCGTCGCGATGCAGAAACTCTTCGTAATTGAAAATCAGCGTGGCTCA
>Ga0207699_10001449_pt1 | contig 11268 bp, 15 predicted proteins | sample LARL51metaG_FD_184344 | JGI IMG/M metagenome (GOLD analysis project Ga0207699, IMG submission 184344) | Corn, switchgrass and miscanthus rhizosphere microbial communities from Kellogg Biological Station, Michigan, USA - LAR L5-1 metaG... | ecosystem: Host-associated > Plants > Roots >...
CCAGCACGGCGTGCGTGATGACCTGGCCAGCGTCGTCGAAGACGAAGACCGCGAGGTCGCCGCGGATGATATGGAGGCCGTCGGCCTTGGTCGGGGAGATAGAGTTGGCCGGCGTAACGTGGCGGTGCGGCGGAAAATAAAATCCGCGGTGCTCGCAGACCACCATGCTGTGGTAGGCGGCCTGGGGAGTAGCGTGCAGGCAGATGCGCTGGTTGGCTCCGGTCTTGCGCGCAACGGCGACGAGCTTATTGACCGCCGCCTTATCGACAGAAACCATATTAAAATGCCCCAACAAAGCGACCGTGACATTCATAAGAGCAAAAAGCGTAATTGCCCTCTATATCTGCATCTTCTTCCTTCATTTGCTTACCGCAATTCGAGCAATTGATGTTCCCATCAAATTCTACATACTCCCCACAACCCTTTGATGGAAACTGGTCCTTGGTCGGATCGATAATAGTACCGTCTAGCTTCTTAACCCACCAATGAGGTTGCTCGCCCCAAACTATGCAATAATAGTATCCGCGAACCAGTGTTAGCGTAGAGTCCGCGGCAACCAAAGCCTCGGACATTTCCTTGCACTTACCCCGATATTTTTCATAGTCAGTGCTCATAATTCACGACCTCCCCGGCGTAGCGGTCGATCATCGCGCCGATTTCCTGGGGTGCGTAGCCCCAGTGGCTTATGGCGCGCGCGGAGGAAATGAGATAGGGCGGCTTGGCCGGGGGGGCCTCGGCTATTTCGACTTCCTGGCCCAGGCCCTTGGCTAAGCGCTCGATGGCGTTGCGCACCGGCATCCGGCCGGCGGCGGCTAGGGTTACGGCGTCCAGCCCGCGAGGGTAGTCGGCGCGCGTCAGGGTGCGCTCGATAAGGGCGCAGAGGTCAGCGATGTGCACCGCGTTGTTGAAAGGGGCGTCCAGGCTGTAGGCTTTTACGGGCACGGGTCGAGGAGCGTGGTTGGCGTGCAGCTTGGCGGCGAGGGCCGACAGCCAGTTGCGCGGGCTGGCGCGCAGGCCGATGATCCCGGGCAGCCGCAAGGCGACGGTGGGTATGTCTAAGTTGGCCAGGATGCGCTCGCCCAGGTACTTGCTGGCGCCGTAGGGGTCGGGGTTGAGCCGGGGGCAAAGTTCATTTAGTACCGGCCACATCATATCCGAGCCGCCCAGCACGTCGCCGTGGACGCAGATGGACGAGAAGAAGATGACGATGCGCGGGCGCCAGCGCGCGAGAGCGTCGGCAAAGGGTATGAAGGAGGCGACGTTGTCCTCGGCTATCTTGTAGGCGTCGTGCCACGGGCCGGCCGCGGCGCAGTGGACAACGGCCTCGGGCGCGGGGCCGGGGAGGCTACCGACCTCGGCGAGGTCCCAGTCGAAAAGGCGCACGCCCAGGGCGTGCAGGCTAGCGTTCTCGGGCGAGCGCGCGCGGGCCAGCGCCACCACGTGGATGTTGGGCAAGGCGGCCAGGTGGCGCGCCACGTGGGCGCCCGCGAAGCCCCCGGCGCCGGTGACGAGGACGCGCATTAGCAGCTGCACGTAAAGTATTTGGCACGCTTCTCGATTTTGCGGCCGGTCACTATCTCCACATGGTCCCAAAACTCGGGCGGGATTTCACCATGGGCGTCGCGACCACCGAAGTAAAGATACTCACCGTCATTGTTGCTACTAAAATAGCCTTCATAACCAGCGGGATCTTCCTCGGGCTTACGGTTTTTCTCATGATCACCCACCGCAGCGGCGAGTACCGTGTCATAGTCAGGGCAGTCAGCGCGCTTTACGAAATCGCGCAGCCACTGTTCCGAGGACAACTTTTGCGCGGGTGCCGCATAGGTCGTGCCCGGGGTATCCTCGGGAAATGCCGGGTGCGTCCATTTATGACTCAACCCAGTAATCGTGCGCGGATAAAGATAGAGCCAGAAGCGTTGATTGGGCCAAACCATCGATTTCAGGAACGGATCGACAATGCCGATCTTTTCGTCGGGCTTTGCGCTGGCAAACTTCTCCCCGTTTGGAGCGATTCCGGTGAGCAACCCCACATCTTGACCCGGGGCCAATTTGGAATCGGCCACCACCGCTATGACCGCAACATGCACCGCATCGCGTCCGCCAGCATCGTCGGGCAAGATGGTGCCCATCGTAGCAACTGCGTCTTTCATGTAACCCTCCCGTTAAGCCAGTGCGTCCCGCAGGGCAGCTTTCTCCGATATGCTAGGACCGTTGCCGCCGCCACGTAGCCGGACCGGGGGCAGTCCGCTGCGGGACTTAGGGTAGGTTAGGGCCGCGCGCGGGCGCGGTAAAGCACTATCGGCACTCGACCGGGGTGCCCTCGGGATTGAGGGTGTACCAAGTAAGCGGCTTAATACCATCGCGTCCAGCGATGCCCGCCCACGCATGCACGATATTCCAATCGTCATCACGGTAGACCAAAAACATGCACAGCCATCGGCGGCCTGGACTTTCCCGTCTTTGCCGGTCGCGCTCGCCGCCCCTCTGTCGCCGGTCGCGCTCGCCGCCCCGCTGTCGCCGGTCGCGCTCGCCGCCCCTCTGTCGCCGGTCGCGCTCGCCGCCCCGCTGTCGCCGGTCGCGCTCGCCGCCCCGCTGTCGCCGGTCGCGCTCGCCGCCCCACGCTGCCGGCGGTCAACGCCGCGTCCCGGCGGCACGCTTTGCAGCGCAACACGCCGGGCCGGTTCTCAAAGCGGTAGGGCTCGCCTTTGACGTGGCAGTAGGGGCACGTGAAGCCCTTGGGCCACTTCGCGCTTTCCAGCCAACGCGCGCACGCCGCGTCGTCGGGAAAGAGCCGCTGGAACTGCGGCAGCGAACGCGGGAACGGCAAGTGTTCCCATTGGAGTATGTCAGCGTGCGGGGGCATGACCTACTCCACCAGCGTCAGCATCAGATTAAGTTTCTGCCCGATTTTCCCCGCCGCAAGCGCCGCCGATTCATCGGAAGCCACCTCAATTACGACGTGGAACCTATGCGTTGGAGCGCCCCCAAACGGCACAACCTCGGTTTCGAACCAATATTTACGCAGCCGTCCCCGCAAACGCCCCTGATCGCGGCGCATTTGCCAATATTTTCGGGTTTCCTTGGCCATGGTTCACCCCCTCCGAATTTCTGTGAGAGTGATAAGGCCCTGCGCATGGGGCGGTTTGCCGTACATGCAGTCAAAGCAATAGCAACGACCACGGCGGCGCTCGCTGGCCTTGGTCCAATCCTGGTGCCCACATTCCAGCGTGGACAGGGCAACCAACCCACGCCGACCCGGACGCCGTTCCGGCGCCGTCGAATGCACGATCTTGCGAAGGGGAGCGGTCATGTTTTGGTCTCCATCCAGGCCGTTCGTCGGCCTACCCCTTACCACTAGCACATGGGGGTGTGGGTGTCAACCGGATAGGCATGTCTTCTTTTTTATTGCTGCGATTGGGGTGGTTAAATCATATGCCTTCTCCTTCGCCCCTGGTTGACTGCGAGGCGCCAGCTAATTCAGCATAAGGCCGCGCGCGGGCGCGGTAAAGCGCTAATGTAATATGGTCCAGGAACGGCCCGCGAGGATTTCTTGGGCCGCCAGGTACATGCACATGAGCGCGAAGCCGAGCACAAAAGCCAGCGCGCGGCGCACATAGCGCGCGGGGATAAGGGCGCCGAGGAGTTCGAGCAGGTTCATTCGGCGGCCATCGGTGTGGTGCGGCGCGCCTGGGCGCAGGTTGCGGCGAGGTCGGCGATGGCCGGGGGGCTGAATGAGCGCACGCAGTCGCCGTGGCCCAGGGGGCAGTCCCAATAAGTTGTGGGGTGGTCGAAGCGAGACTCGCACCCGCCGCAGTCCAGGGGCGTGGGGATTATATGGGTGGGCGCGTTATTGGGGCGCTGGTGAACCACGTGCTCGGGGTGGGCCATGGTGGTCATGGCGATAACCGGGGTGGTCGTTATTTGCGCCAGGATCATGGGGCCGGACTCGGAGCAGATGAAGCAGTCGGCCTGGTCGATTAACTGGGCTTGCTGCGCAAGCGAAAGCTGCGAGCGGGTATCGGTTACGTTCTGGAGGCCCTCGTGGTCCTGGAGCGTGCCCGTGACCATGATTTGGCAGCCACGCGCAATAAGTAGGTCCACCAGTTGCTGCCAGAATTTAAGCGGGAGCGTGCGGATGGGCCAGTTGCGGCAAGGGTGGATGACGATAAGATCGGTGCGCTGCACCAGTGGCTCGGGGTAGGCGTAGTAGAGGCGGTGCGGCGTGTTGCGGTCGCCAAAGGCGACCTCCGAGTAGGCGTCGATTGGGTGCAGCTGGCGCAGGCGGTTCTCGAAGGCCATGTTCAGGTCGATAACGCGCCCCTCTTGGGCGTGTTGTATGACGGTAGGCGCGGCCAGCGAGATGTCCGGGTTTCCCCAGAAAACCTGGGGGTAGTCGGTCTGCATGACGATTTCGTGGCCGGGGTTTTCGGCGCGCAGCCGGCGGATGATCGGGGTGGTCTCCAGCACGTCGCCCAAAGCGCCGGTGCGCCGGACGAGGATGGAAGGGGGAGCGGAATGGATGACGGTCACTTGCTGCGCAACTTTCTCAACTTGGCCTCGGCCGATTTTACCTGGACGACAATCTGCTCTAATCGCTTGAGGCAATTATCAACATCGGGCGCGCGGCCCTGGGCGCGCACGGCGGAGCCAAAACCTGCTTTATTTAAGACATCTAAAATATCCGTTATGCTGCGCGCCAACACCAGCGTCCTGCGATCAAAGGTCCGCCACAAATCGGACGGGTCCAATGTGCGCTGGCGCACATGGGCGCCGGTGGCCTGGGCAGTCTTGATGACCTCGCCGCGCAGCCGGCTCAGCGTTATGTCCTTGCGCAATACGCGCTGGGCCAAATTCATCTGGTAGCGGCCATCAATTTTGGAAATCTGCACGGCGGCCACCACCGGCAAGCGCTGGGCCTTGGGCAAGTTAGGGTCTAGCATCGCGCGCACCGCGGGTATCAATTTGCGCAAGCTCAACATATCGTAGGCCCAGTTAGTGCCAATGCCCAAAAGGCTGGCGATCTCCTCCGTCGGCAAACCGAATTCTGAAAGGCGGCTAATGGTTTCCATCACCTCCAGCGCGGTATGGCCCTCGCGGTTAAAGTTGGCAATGCCCGAGATAAGGTATTGTACCACATCGTCGTCGGCGTCGATCTGCTTGGCCTTATAGGCCGGGCGCCGGGCCGGGGGAATAAGTAGCACCGCGCGCCAGCGCCGCTCGCCGTCGATCAGCTCATAGCGCGTTAAGCCTGGGCGCTCGCGGATCATGCCCGAGGTGGTCTGGCCGCCGGAGTCAATAGACTCGGAAAGGCGCCTTACACTTTCTTCATTAAAATACTTGCGCGGCTGGTCGGAGAAGGGCCGTATCTCCTCGGCCGGCACCAATACCTCACGGGCACTGTCCAAGGCGCGCTTGACCCGTGCCAAGAGGTCTAGGTAGCGGTAGTCGCTAAGGCTGGCCTCATTCATCTTCCCAGTCGTCCCCATCCAGCGCGCCCGACGCCACCAATGCCTGCCAATTATCTTCGTCTGGGGTGGCTTCTTCCTTTTCCGCGAACGCAGCATACATCTCCGCGTAGGCGCGGGCTATGGGGTAAAATTTGTGGCTGCCGGGCACGGCCTTGTGGGCTGCGGCCAGCTGGGCCAGCGGCGCAGAGAGCACTTCAGCACTCCCGGCCATCATGGCGTGCAGCGTATTGCGTGCGCGGTTGACGCGGCTCTTAACCGTGCCCAGCGCGGCGCCGAGGCACTCGGCAGCCTCGTCATAGCCCAACCCCAAGTAACCCACGGCCACCAATGCGTCGCGCTGGTCCGGCGGCAAGCAAGCCAGGAAAATCAGCATCTTGCGATAATCGGTGCTGGCGCCTTCGGCCACCAGCCCGGTGCTGTGCTGGAGGGAATTCTCCAGGCCGGGGTGCCAATCCCGCTCGCGCCGCATCTTTCTGTAGAAAGAAAAATGGCTGTTGCGCAGGATGGTAAATAGCCATGCGCCCATCTCGGTGCCGGGGGCAAACTGGTATAGGTGCGTCATCGCCCTGAGCAAGGTGTCTTGCACCAAATCCTCGGCCCGGGTTTGGTCGTGGGTAAGGCTTATCGCAAAAGAATAGAGCCGGGGTCTGTGTTCCAGTAACGCTTCCGCCGTTATCGGGGTGAGTGCATCCATCTTGGGTTCAATGTGCAGCCTGTCATACCGGGGTGCGCCACATGCCGGCGGACCAGACGTAGAGGTGTGCGCGGCCGGGGTGCTGGGCGCGGTAGGCTATGGCGGTTTGGCGCCGCCAGAAACGGCGGAGAGGGTGGTAGTTCATGGAGACGCAGTAGCGGCGGAGTTTCATGACGGGTTGGTGATCTTGGTGGTCGGGTGGTGGCGTTCCTTCATGACCCACTCCCATACATCATCCTCATCGACCTTGAAGGCGCGCGCCACGTGGCGCACCAGATCGCAAATGATAAGGCCGTAAGCCTCGTGCCCCATGCCCTCGGCCGGGTGGATATGGCACGTTACTTTGTTGCTCTCGTCCTCGAACATTATCACCAGGGGCTTTTCGATGATGAAGGCATCGCTCAGGGGCGTGACATTGCCCTGGAAAGTGGGGGGTGATTTAAGCGGGAGATTGGTCATAGGCGTATTCCTTTATTTCGCCCGAAGGCAGAGGCTAGTTTGCGCCTGCCTTCGGGCGTAGTAAAGCGTCGTCTGGATCAGGCAGTCAAGATGCCCTGCAAGACATTTTGTTCGGCGCCAGGGCTCTTTATCCCCGGCTGGCTGCGCGTCGCCGCGCAGATCGGACTATCTCATCACCCCCGCTGGGGTGTCGGGCGCTCGTGGGCGCGTTATTCTTTCGTCAGCGCCTAGTCTCTACACCTTCCGTAACCCTCTTAGGTGCTACGGCTTGGCACGGTGTTGCCTCGGGGAGGTATTCACCGTTTCACCCGATTTTCCTCCTAATGGAGGGCGCTCCAGTTGAACGCATTCGAAAGGGTCATGTTGCCTGCCCATCCAATAAGCCTGCGATTTGTTTAACTACCAAGGTTTTAAGCTTGGCTTCTCCCTGTCACCAGGGAGTTCGGACTATATCTTCACCCCTTGCGGGGGCCGGGCGCTCGTGGGTGCATTATTGTTGGGACTCAGCACCTAGTCTCTACGCCTTCCGCCGAACCTTGTGGCCCTCGGCGGCTTGGCACGGGATTGTCTCTTGCGAGAGGTTCCCCGTTTAACCCGGTTTAGCTATGTGTTTGTTACCAAACACCCATGACCAAGCTAATTAAATGATCATGGCGTCTTGATTGACCGAAAATCTATCAGGGTCAAGCGGACAGATCGCTTACCGTCGCCGGCAAGATTGGACTATATCATCACCCCTAGGGGGTGTCGGGCGCTCGTGGGCCGATTATCGTTGGAACTCACGGCCTAGTCTCTACGCCTTCCGCCGAACCGTTGTCGTCCTCGGCGGCTTGGCACGGTATTGTCTGCTCGCGCAGAGTTTCACCGTATTCACCCGATTGTCTAATGCAGCGTTGCCGCTGCACGAGGCTCTGCTTGAACCATGTTCCGGCGACTGTGGGGTCGCCAGTGGAGGTATTTTGTATTGCACTACCCTAGGTAGTATAGGGTACTTGTTACGCGCTAAACGCGGCTAGGTCATTTCTGCCTAGCTCACCATGTTCCCATGGTGGTCGGAGCACATCTTCGCTTCCGCGGATGGCCCATGCTCTCTACACGCGCCGGCCGAATTTGTTGTTCGGCTGCTTGGCTCGGGATTACCCTTCCGCCTCCACTCGGCGGGATGGGGCTTCCCCCGACTTCGCCATCATTCTGCTGCGCCCTGGGGCCGGGGCCTTACTGCGCAGCAGGCCCAACGAGCATATACATGGTCGTGCTCGGCGCACCGCCCACGGCGCTCGTGCTTGAAGACAGCTGGGGCGGCAGCGGGTCGCCGCTGAAGCCCTGGAAGCCGCCGTCGAGCACCACGTCCGCGTTGAGGTACTTGAGGCTTTGGAAGCCGGCCTCGGCCATGTCCGGGGCCGCGTTCTCGGTCTGGATGCGCTGGATCGCTTGCAGCGCATTCAGGTAGTACTTGTACATCACGTTGTCCGCGATGATCAGGTCCGGATAGTCGCGCCCGCGGATCAGCTGGACCCAAAGCGAGTCCATCTGTTGCAGGATGGTCGAGCTGGAGAGCACCGCGGAGCCGTTGGTAGCGGCCGACCACGATTGGTTCTGCCAGAAAGACCACTGCGACCGATCAATGCCGCCGACGGTGCCGCTAGTCGGCGTGGCGGCGACGAGCAGTTGCAAACCGCCGACGGAGTTGGTCACGGTGCCGTCGCCGTAAATTCCCTGGGAGAGGCCGTTCATGAAGGTCGATTTGTTAGCGCGCGCTTGTTTATAACGCGCTTCTGCATGTTGCCATGCAGTCCAGACTATCTCATCCCTTTCGGGTCGGGCGCTCGTGGCGGGGTTATTCTTGCGTCACCCGCTAGTCGTTACACCTTCCGCTGCCCTGGCCCCCTAAACCGGGGGTTACGTCAGCGACTCGGCTCGGTATTGCCCCCGCTGGGGGTGTCCACCGACTTCACCCGATTTGCAACCTGCGACTATTTGTTAGGTCGTAACAAATAATTGCTGGTGGGACTCCAAATAAACAGAATCCTCTGCGTTCATGATTCGGCTCTCAAGCAGGTCGATTATCGCCTCCTCTCCGCTGTTCTGCAACTCCTCAAGACCGGAGATGCTGACGGCAACTGCCGCCTGGCGGATTGGATACTCTGCCGCAGTGAAACAGCTCTGTTTATTTGCTTGTTGGTTTATAACAAGCCTCTGCATGTTGCCATGCAGCTCGGACTATATCTTCGCCCGCGTGGGGCGTTGGGCGCTCGTGGGGCCATTATTCTTTCGTCAGGCCCTAGTCTCTATACCTTCCGCATCCCTGGCCCTAATCGAGGGTTACATACGCGGCTCGGCTCGGTATTACCCCGGAGGGGCTTCCACCGAATTCACCCAAATACCAGCGCACAATTTCTTATGCGTGGGGCACAAAAACGTACCTGCGACGGAGCGATGTTCAACGTCTGGTAGCCGCTGTCGATTTGTTAGTTGCACGTTTGTTTATAACGCGCTTCTGCATGTCGCCATACAGTCCGGACTATCTCTTCACCTTGTCAGGTGCCGGGGGCTCGTGGGCGGGGTTATCGTTGGGGCTCACCCGTCTAGTCTCTACACCTTCCGCAGGACCTTGGCCCTCTGCGGCTCGGCTCGGTGTTGTCTCTGCCCTGGCTATTAACTGGCCGAAGAAACTGTTCGGGGGCCATTCGCGCCTCATCCACTGCAACGCTAAGTCCCGCCAGTTAGTAGTCGAGTTAGAGATATTCACCGAATTCTCCCGGTTAAGTGGCTAGCGGTTGTATTTGCTGACCACTGGAAGGTTTGATTGTCCGCATAATTGAGTTCCTGGACGATCGTCCTTCCGCCTCCGAATGTTTTCAAGTTGCCCTTGCGGGTCAATCGGAGTAGTGCAGCGTTGTTGCGCTTTTGTTACCGCGCGGGCTTTTTATCCCGCGCATCAATAGCTTCACTTCGCCATTGATCAGACTATCTTATTAAATTGACGTAGTTCACGGGCTCTGCGCTTACCTTCACTTATTTTTCTACCGTGGTCTGCGGGCACGCCATTACGCCAGCGACCTGCGGTGCGCGAAGCTTCTATACCGGCTCGGGTGGCTTCTTTGGTGAAATCAAAGGATATCTTGTACGTGTTATAGAGCAAGCCTTTTTCCTCGTACACCTTCATCCACCTTAGCTCAGCCGCACGTTTTTCAGGCGCCGTCGGGTATAGTTCTCCTAAATCCTCCAAGAGAACCATCTTGAACGCCTGTTCACCATAGCGAACCCAATCTTGCTGAAGTTCCGGCTCAGCGTGCCCGCCAGCTCTTAGCGCGCACCTGTGTTCACGAAACCTCTTTGCGATCAAGCTTGCTATTGTCTTATTATATTTCCGCTGAGCGGTTTTTCTGCCACCAGTGCAGCCGACATAGACTTTATTCGTAACCGTATTCAAAAGTCCGTAAACTACTGCCATTCGGGATCCCCCTCTCTGGCCAAACAACTTACTGGGCGCTCGTGGCGGGGTTATTCTTGCGTCACCCGCTAGTCGTTACACCCACCATAGCCCTGGAGCTTACATCGCTTTGCAGGCGAAATAAAGGCTTTACGTCTATGGCTTGGCTCGGTGTTGGCATCTCAGCGTTCACCGAATTCACCCAGTTTTACATGAGCCGCATTCAACTCATGTTGTCAGCCAGCTCGCCCGTGCGATTCCTGAGCGTGGTGGTGACAATTTCGGAGCAGCTTTGTTACACCCCCGGTCAAGGGCGACCAACTATTTGTTGGTTCTGCATGTCCCCATGCAGCTCGGAGCACCTCACGCCTTCCGGCGACGGCCCATGCTCTCTACACGCGCCAGGGCTTTGTGGCCCAGCTTGGCTCGGGATTGCCCGTTCTGGACTTCCCCCGACTTCGCCGTCATCCCGGCGCGCCCTTTTAACTGCGCGCCGGCCCTCTCCGCAAGAAGGTTCGGGAAAGCCATCCGGCTTCCTCCTTTTTGCTCAGTCCATTTAACCCAGCCCCACCCCGGCCAATGCCCGCCCATCCCCCTTTGTCAAAGGAGACCTTCGTCGGACACTTACCTGGAGTCAATGCCAGCTGGGCTTTGCGGCTTTGCCCTTGTGGGGCCGCCCGCCGCGGGCGCATGTCTCTTCTTGTTAAAGGGACTAACGAATCAACACCAACACCGACGCCATCTAATAATATCCCAATCCCTGATATAGCAGCACCGCTGCCACCGCAACCTTAGCCAATGAAACCTCACCTCGCCGGGTCTGTGCCATATCAAGCGCGCGCTCACCCCAGTATCCTCTGCTTAACGGTATAGGTCGCGGGGTCGAGGAACCCGCCCCATTCCAAGCGGACCCAGTCCGCCAGGGCATCGCTAAAGCGCGGGTCGTTGGTGCCGTAGCAGGCATTCTCCAGCAGCGCCTGGGCCGCCAGCAGCGACTTCAACAGCGCGGCGTCGCGCTCTGCGTACTTTTCCGGCGCGATATAGACGCCCGAGCCCTCCGTCTGCTTGCGGTAGCGCGCCAACCTGGCCTGGCCGCCCCAGACGTGATCGTCAATCACCTCGCGCGCGGACCTAGCCATCGGACCCCGGCAACGAGCAGCCATGCTCCAGCAGCCACTGGCGCGAGGCCGCGCGCTCCTCCTCATTAAACC
>Ga0207699_10001451_pt1 | contig 11256 bp, 9 predicted proteins | sample LARL51metaG_FD_184344 | JGI IMG/M metagenome (GOLD analysis project Ga0207699, IMG submission 184344) | Corn, switchgrass and miscanthus rhizosphere microbial communities from Kellogg Biological Station, Michigan, USA - LAR L5-1 metaG... | ecosystem: Host-associated > Plants > Roots >...
TCCCCGATGTCGAGATACCGGCTGGTGAACGTGTCAGCGAACCCGGCGGGCAGGTTCGGTGCCCCGGAAACCGAGCCTGGACCCTCCGGGGTGGGCAGCTGGGCCGCAGACGAGCTCATGACGGTCCCCCCTCACATGTGCTCCTGCCCTGCGCTCGCGCGCCAGGCGGACGCGCCGCATCCGTGACATCCCTGGGCTTGACACTGGCTTACCCAGGTCTGTGTTCGGGCGCACATGCAGGCCGCGTTACCCCTCGGTGCTTCTTGCCGTTTTTTGGTGCACGTGTTACTTAGGGATTGCCTGACAGCGGATGCTGGGTGGCGGACGTCGTCCGATCCGGCGCCCAGGGGAGATGCGCGAGCGGCTTCAGCGAAACGGGGGATGATCATGGACATTGGCAGCGGGCTTCGTGAGGGTTACGCCGAGGTCGGCGACCAGCGGCTGCATTACGTGGAGGCTGGTGAGGGGCCGCTGGTCGTCCTGCTGCATGGCTTCCCGGAGTTCTGGTACGGCTGGCGGCTGCAGATCGAGCCGCTCGCGGCGGCGGGGTTCCGGGTGGTGGCACCGGACATGCGCGGCTACAACCTGTCCTCGAAACCGGACGGCGTCCATGCCTACGACATCGACAAGCTGACCGCCGACATCCGCGACCTGATCCACGAACGCGGGGCCGAGTCCGCGCTGCTGGCCGGGCACGACTGGGGTGGCAGCGTCGCCTGGGCCACCGCCATGGCCTACCCGGAGGTGGTGGGCCGGCTGGCCATCCTCGACGCCGCTCATCCGCGGAAGCTGTCGGAAGGACTGCACCACCCGGGCCAGCTCCGCAAGTCCTGGTATTTCTTTTTCTTCGACCTCCCCGACCTGCCCGAAACCGTCGTGCGCGCCGACCACTGGCATTTCTTCCGGCATTTCCTGCGCGACGCCCACCCGGCTTACACCCGGGAGGAGTTCGACCGCTACATCGAGGCGTGGTCGCAGCCAGGCGCGGCCACCGGGATGATCAACTACTACCGGTCCTCGGTGCGCACTCCACCCAAGGAGGCCGCCGCGGCGATCCGCCCGATCAAGGCGCCCACGCTGGTCATCTGGGGGGAGCGTGACCGCTATCTGGGCCCCGAGCTAGCCGAGCCCGACCACGACGACGTGCCCAACCTCGACCGGGTCGAGCGGCTGCCTGACGCCTCGCACTGGGTGCACCACGACGAGGCTGAGCGCGTCAACGCGCTGCTCACCAGTTTCTTCGCCCCCGCCCAGCCAGCCGGGAACTGACCAGGGACTGCGGCGGGCGCCCGGCGCCCGCCGCGGTGCGCACGGCGATGCATATTGATGTCCCGTCTGGGGGTACAGCCGGGCACCGGGCCGCCCGGAAATCTCGTCTCCGGCCGGCTACTGGAGCCCGGCGCGGACGGACGTGATGCGCTGCGTGTTGAAGCCGAACCAGTGCATCCGTCCCGCATAGCGGGCATGCTCGACCTTGAGGCAGCGGTCCATGATCACCGTCGTGCCGCCGTCCCCGGCGATCTGCGCGCCTTCCTCGTTGATGACGCCGAACTGGCACCAGAGGGCACCGGCGTGGATCGCCACCGCATCCCGGGCGATTCCCGGCAGCGCCGCTGGCGCGCGGAAGACGTTCACGACGTCCACCGGCCCGGGCACGTCCAGCAGGCTCGGGTAGCACGTCTCGCCGAGGATCTCCGTCTCCCGCGGGTTGACCGGGATCACCCGGTAGCCATGCCGCTTGAGGTAGTAGCCAACGAAGTAGCTGGCCCGCAGTTCGTTGGTGGACAGGCCCACGATCGCGACCGACCTGGCCGTGTGCAGCACGCGCTGGATCGTCAGCGGGTCCTGGTAGCGCGCGAGATCAGTCATGCCGTGGCTACCTTCTTCCCGCTGTCGCGGCGACCCGGGCGAAACCCTGCTCCAGGTCCCAGATCAGATCATCGACGGACTCGGTGCCGACGGACAGCCGCACCGTCCCCGGCCCGACGCCGGCCGCCCGCAGTTCCTCGTCGCCCAGCTGGCGGTGCGTCGTGCTGGCCGGGTGGATGATCAGGCTCTTCGCGTCGCCGACGTTGGCCAGATGGGACCAGAGGGTGACGCCGCTGATCAGGCTCTGCCCGCCGGCCCGGCCACCGGCGCAGTCGAATGAGAACACCGCGCCGGCCCCACGCGGCAGGTACTTCTCCACCAGCGGCCGGTACCTGCTCCCGGCCCGGCCGGGGTAGGTCACATTCGACGCCAGCTCGTGCGAGTCGAGGAACGCCGCGACCGCCCGTGCGTTCTCGACGTGGCGTTCCATCCGCAGCGACAGCGTCTCCAGCCCCTGCAGGAACAGGAAGGCGTTGAACGGCGCGAGCGCCGCGCCGAGGTCGCGCAGGGTCTCGGCCCGGAGCTTCATCAGGTAGCCATACGTCCCGAACGTCTCGTGGAATTGCAGGCCGTGGTAGGCCGGCGACGGGTCCGCGACTACCGGGAACCGCCCGTTGGACCAGTCGAACGTGCCCGCCTCGACGACGACCCCGCCGATGCTCGTGCCGTGGCCGCCGATGAACTTGGTCGCCGAATGGATCACGATGTCGGCGCCCCATTCGATCGGGCGGCACAGGTACGGCGTCGCGAACGTGTTGTCCACGACCAGCGGCAGCTCGTGCTCGCGCGCGATGGCCGCCACCGTCTCGATGTCCAGCACGTTCCCGGCCGGGTTGCCGATCGTCTCAGCGAAGAACGCCTTCGTGTTGCCGCGGACCGCTTTCCGCCACGCCCCCGGATCGTCGGGATCGACCCAGGTGAGCTCCACACTCATCTTCCGGAGCAGGTGCTTGAGCTGGTTCACCGTCCCGCCGTAGAGCGCCGAGGACGAGACGACGTGGTCACCCGGCTGCAACAGCGTGAAAAGCGCGGCGGCTTGCGCGGCGATCCCGCTGGCGAACGCCACCGCGCCACAGCCGCCCTCGAGGTTCGCCACCCGCTCCTCGAACACCGCGACGGTCGGGTTCATGATGCGTGAGTACGTGTTCCCGTACTCCTGCAGGTTGAAGTAGGCCGCCGCTGATTCCGGGTCCTCGAAGACGTAGCTCGTCGTCTGGAAAATCGGCACCGCACGTGCGCCCGTATTCGGGTCAGGCCGTTGCCCGGCATGCAGCTGCCGGGTCTCGAATCCAAACGCGCGGTCCTCCTCGGGACGGGAGGGTTCGCCGGGCACGAAGGCGTTGTCGGTCACGAAGGCATTCTCCTCGGCGTCACCGCGCGGCCCCGGCGCGGGCCAGGAACCGGCGGATAATGGGCGTCTGCCGCGCTTCCTCGAGCAGGAAGCAGTCGTGGCCATACGGCGCCTCGATCACGCTGAACTCGACCGGCTTGCCGAGAGCGCGCAGTGCCTGCTCGATCTCCCCCGACGCGGACGGCGGGTACAGCCAGTCAGAACTGAACGCGATCAGCAGCGTCCGCGCCGCAACGTCTTCGAGTGCCCGCTCGAGCGATCCGCCGCCGTACTGCCGCGCGAGATCGAAATACGTCAGGGCGCGGGACGTGTAGAGGTAGGTGTTGGCGTCGAAGCGCCGGACGAACGAGTCGGCCTGGTGGCGCAGGTAGCTCTCGACCTGGAACTCCGGCTCGGTGATCGTGTACCGGATGTCGTCGGCGTACTGCAGCCGCCGGCCGAATTTGCCGTTCAGCGCCTGGGCGGACAGGTACGTGATGTGACCGACCATCCGGGCCACCCCCATGCCTGCCTCGGGCGCGGCGCCCGTGCCGTAGTAGTGGCCGCCCTGCCAGGCCGGGTCTCCCGTGATCGCGTTACGCGCGATCGCGTTCCAGGCCACACCCTGCGGGTGCAGGGCGTGCGTGCTGGCGATGGCCACGACCGCATCGACCTGATCAGGAAAAAGGACCGCCCACTCGAACGCCTGCATGCCGCCGAGCGAGCCTCCCGCCACCGCGGCCAGCCGCTCGATACCGAGTGCGTCCAGGAACGCGCGCTCAGTCCGCACCATGTCCGCCACCGTGATCACCGGGAAATCCGCCCCGTACGGCCTGCCCGTCGCCGGGTCGACCGAGGACGGCCCGGTCGTCCCCCGGCAGCCGCCCAGCAGGTTCGTGGACACCACGAAGAAGCGGTCCGTGTCAAACGCCTTGCCCGGGCCGATCATCCCGTCCCACCAGCCCAGCCCCTGGCGGGCGGCACCGTCGCGATCCTCGGCCCCGAACCCGTCCCGCGTGCTCTCCTCGGGCGGCGCCTTCGCGAAGCCCGCCGCGTGGGCGTCGCCGCTCAGCGCATGGCACACCAGGATGACGTTGTCGCGCCGGGGGGAAAGGACACCATAGGTCTCGTAGGCCACCCGGACCGGGTGCAGTTCCTGCCCGCAGTCGAGCCGTACCGGCCCCGGCAGGTCGAGGTACTGGGTTTCCACCGTGCCGACCGAGCCGGCCGCGAGCGTCAAGGCTGGCTCCGCCATGGGGGCTATCGTAGCCCGCCCTGGTCAGGGTATTGTCAAGCGTCTTAATAGGAAATCGGTGAGTGAGAGATGGGGAATCACGCATCATGACTACCGTCACCAACGGCGTTAACGTGCAGGCGCTGCTCGACGCGCGCGAAGTGCTGAAGAGCGCGCCCGAGGCCGCTCAGTTCACCTGGCGCGCCTCGGCCAAGTGGCAGAGCGGCGTGCACAGCAGGATCAAGGTGCAGAGCTACTTCGGCCTCGGGGAGGAGCATAACCACCTGGCCGAGTCGGTGTTCGAGGCCGATCACCCCGAGGTGTTCGCGGCCACGGACAAGGGCATCACGCCGATCGAGTACCTCCTCGTCGGCCTGGCCAGCTGCCTGACGGCGGGGGTGGCGTCGGTCGCGGAGAACCGCGGCATCCAGTTGCGCTCGGTCGAGTCCACGGTGGAGGGCGCGCACGACATCCGCGGGATACTCGGCGCCGACAGCGACGTGCGCAACGGCTACGACGACATCAAGGTGACGTTCACCATCGACGCGGACGCGTCGCGGCAGGAGATCGAGGCGCTGGTCGCCCAGTCCCAGAAGCGCTCCGCGGTCTTCGACGCGCTCACCAACCCGACCAACGTCACCGTCGAAGTCGCCTGAGGGGCGGGTCATCGAGCGCATCACCACGGCCGTTATCGGCGCCGGGCACGCAGGGCTCGCCGCCAGTCACTTCCTCAGCGGCCGGTCGATTGATCACGTCGTGCTCGAGCGCGGCGAGGTGGCGAACTCCTGGCGGCGCGAACGCTGGGACTCCCTGCGCCTGCTCACGCCCAACTGGCAATGCCGTCTGCCGGGCCAGCGCTACGAAGGCCCGGAGCCCGACGGCTACCTCACGATGGGCGAAGTGACCGAGTTCATCGAGCGCTTCGCCAAAGTCTCGGGTGCTCCCGTCCGGGCCGGCGCGAACGTCACATCGGTGCGGCGCACCGACGACGGATATCACCTGACCACCAGCCGCGGCGAGATTGCCTGCCGGGCCGTAGTCATCGCGAGCGGCGCCTGCAACCAGCCAGCGGTACCGCGGTTCACGGCCGGCGTGCCAGCGTCCGTCGAGCAGCTGACGCCGTTCGACTACCGCGACCCCGGCCAGCTGCCGCCCGGTGGCGTGCTCGTGGTGGGGGCGTCGGCGACCGGCGTGCAGCTGGCCGCCGAGCTGCAGCGGTCGGGACGGCCGGTGACACTCTCGGTCGGGGAGCACGTACGACTGCCGCGCACGTACCGCGGACGCGATGTGCTGTGGTGGATGAATGCGTCCGGCGTGTGGGACCAGCGGTACGACGAGATCGAGGATCTCACCCGGGCCCGGCGGCTGCCCTCGCCGCAGCTGGCCGGGACTCCGGAGCGGACGACGCTCGACCTCAACGCGCTCGCGTCGATGGGCGTCGAGCTGGTGGGCCGCTGGGCGGCGGTCCGGGACGGCCGGGCGCTGTTCTCCGGCGGCCTGCGCAACATGTTCTCGCTCGCGGACCTCAAGATGGAGCGCCTGCTGGGCACATTCGACGAGTGGGCGCGGGCGGGTGGGTACGACGCCGCGGTCGGCCCCGCTGAGCGCTTCGCACCGACCGGCGTGCCCGGATCGGCGCGGTTGCAGCTTGACCTGCGCAGCGGCGAGATCCGCGCGATCGTGTGGGCGACGGGTTTCCGGCCTGACTACGGGTGGCTGGACGTAGCCGTGGTCGACGGGAAAGGCCAGCTGCGCCACGAGGGTGGGGTGCTGGACAGCCCGGGACTGTACGCGCTGGGGCTCCCCGTGCTGCGGCGGCGCAAGTCCACGTTCATCCACGGCATGGAGGACGACGCGCGTGAGGTCATCGATCACCTCGGGGGGTACCTGGCCGTGCGCCGGTGATCACGCAGTAGCCAGCCCGCCGATGGCCGCCCCGGTGCCGGTCAGGCCGGGGGCGCTAGAGCCTGGCCGGCTGCGTCAGCCAGGGTGCGGGTTACCGGCACCGGGTTGCGGAACAGGTCGAGGACGGGGCAGTGCTCGTCCACCGCGGCCGCGAGTTCCGCGTAGCGACCGGGGCTTTCCGGCCCGGTCACGGTGACAGCCAGGCGGATCGCGGTGAAGCCGGGCCGCACGGTCTCGTCGACCCCGAAGAACCCGCGCAGATCCAGGTCACCCTCGGCCCGTACGGTGACCGAGTCGACGGCGATGCCGAGCTGCTCGGCCCAGAACCGGTAGGTGATCGCCTGGCAGGATCCGAGCGAGGCCAGTGCGTACTGGACCGGGTTCGCCGCCGCGTCCGCACCGCCCAGCGCGGGCGGCTCGTCCACCTTGAACGTGTGGGTCCCGGTCTTGACGTCCACTTCGGTCACGCCGACCAGCGTCCCTTCGGCGCTGAAGGCGGCTTGGGCGTTACTGGCGTCGCTGTCGATGGCCTCGCGCGTGTCTGCGATGAGCGTGCTGAGCGACACGTCTGACCTCCCAGGTGAAGGCGCTGGTACGGGGTCATTGTCTATAAAAACGATCAATATTATCAAGAATAGGCCTGCCCGGCGCCCGCTGGTTTCGTGTCGTGGCTGGCCTCGCCTGGCTGTGCAGGCCGGTGGTACCGGCCGATACTGGTCGTGTGCGTCAGGTGCTGTGCCCGGTGCTGGTGGGGCGGGACGAGGAGCTCCGCCGCCTGAAGGATGCGCTGACGGCCATGGCGGCCGGGCACGGGGGCACGGTTCTTATCACCGGCGAAGCGGGCATCGGGAAGTCGCGGCTGGTCCGGGAGGCCGTGGCCGGGGCGGGCGCGGGTGGCGCGGCGGTGCTGGCCGGCAGGTCGGTGGCCGGGGGCGTGCCGACGCCGTTCCGCCCGTTCGCCGAGGCGCTGGCCTCGGCGGGGCGTGCGGGGCGCCTCCCGCACGGCCAGGAGCTCGACCCTTTCCGGCCCGCGCTGGGGCGGCTGGTCCCGGAGTGGCGGCAGCCGCGGGCGGCCAGCGGGGATGACTCGCTCATCGTTCTGGGGGAGGCGGTGCTGCGGCTGCTGCGCGGGCTGGCCCCGGATGCCGGGTGCCTGCTGGTCCTGGAGGATCTGCACTGGGCTGACCGCGAGACGCTGGCCCTGCTGGAATACCTGGCCGACAACTGCTCGGCGGAGCGGGTGCTGTGTGTGGGCACCTTGCGCGACGAAGACGGCGGCGGGGCAGTTGGGCTGGCCCGGGCGCTGGAGGCGCGTGGATCCGCGGCCGTGCTGCCGCTGAGCCGGCTGGATCTGGCCCCGATGGCCCGCATGGCCCAGGAGTGTGTGGGCGCTGCCGTCCTTCCCGGTGAGGCCCTGTCGCTGGTTGCGGAGTGGGCCGAGGGGCTGCCGTTCCTGGTTGAGGAAGTCCTGGCTGGCCTGGTCGGGGATGGCACGCTCACCGAGCGGGATGGTTCCTGGCAGATCAGCGATGTGCGCCGCGCTGGTGTGCCGCCCACCTTCGCGGATGCGGTGCGCCTGCGCCTGGACGGGCTGGATGCGGATTCGCGCCGGGTAATCTGCGCGGCCGCCGTGCTGGGCCGCCGGTTCGACTGGGCGCTACTGGGCCCGGCCACCGGCCTGCCCGCAGAAGCCGTGGTCGCGGCGCTCCGGCGGGGGGTGGGCCTGCAGTTGGTCGCCGCCGACCGGGACAGTTTCCGGTTCCGGCATGCGCTGACGCATGAGGCGGTGCTGGCCGGGCTGCTGCCACCGGAGCGGGTACTGCTCGCGGGCCAGGCCCTGACCGCGGTGGAAGCCGCGCACCACGGCCTTCCCGGGCCGTGGTGCGTGCTGGCCGCTGAGCTGGCCGAGGGCGCGGGCAGTACAGAGCGCGCGAGCGGGCTGCTGCTGGAGGCGGGGCAGCGCGATCTGGCGGTGGGCGCGCTGGTGAGCGCCGAGCAGACGCTGCTGCGGGCTCGCGCCCTGGCCGGCGTCGACGCCCCGCTGGTGATACCGGTCGATGAGGCGCTGACCGAGGTTTTCGCCCTGTCCGGGCAGGTCGACCGGGCGATTGAGATGGGCAAGATGCTGCTGGCCCGGCTGGGTCCGGGCGCTGCCTCGGCCCGGGTGGCGGCTTTGCACCTGGGGATCGCACGGGCCGCGATTGCCGGCGCGCGCTGGGCGGAAGCGGCTGCCAGCGTTGAGGTAGCCCGCGGGCTGGTCGGGGCCGATGCGGCCCAGGCCGATGCGTGCGCGGCGCAGATCGCGGTCGGCCGGGGGGACCTGGTCCAGGCGGACGAGCTGGCCCGGGCCGCGCTGGCCGCGGCGGACAGCCGCGGGCTGCCGGAGGTGGCGTGCGAGGCGCTGGAGGTGATCGGCCGGGTCGCCCGGCAGCGGGACCTGGGCGCGGCGGAGCAGGCGTTCGCCCGGGCCGAGGTGGTGGCCCGGGCTCATGGGCTGCGGCTGTGGGAGCTGCGGGCCCTGCATGAGCTGGGCACGATTGACCAGTTGCGCACCGAGAGCGTGGACCGGCTCGAGCGGGCCCGGGAGCTGGCGCTGGCCCAGGGCGCGCTGGCCCTGACGGCCACGCTTGACCTGCAGATCGCCGCCGGGCTCAATAAGCAGTTCCGGGCGGATGAGGCGCTGGCCGCGGCCCGGCGGTCGGCGGACGCGTCGCGCCGGTTCCAGCTGGCCACCCTGCCGATGGCGCTGATCTTCCAGGCCACCGCGCACGCGATCCGCGGCGAGGGCGAGGACATGGAGGCCAGGATCGCCGAGGCGGCCGCACTGGCGCCGGATGACCCTGACGTGCTGGGCTGCGCCTGGGGGCACTGCCGGGCGACGTCGGCCCTGCTGGCTGAGAACCTCGGCCAGGCTCACCAGCAGATGGCGACCGGAGCAGGGCTGCTGCTGAGCTCCCCGGCGACGATGGCACCGCCGTTTCTTGGGCTCTGGCCGCTGCTGGGTGCCTGGCTGGGCCAGGACGCGGCCGGGGCCGCGGCCCGGGTGCGGGCGGCCCACGGCACCAGGCACCTGGTCGTCGGTTCGCTGCTGGGATACGCCGATGCCATCACGGCCGGCCGGCACGGCCGGCCCGGCGAGGCCGAGGCAGCCTTCGCCACCGCGGACGCCCAGATGGGACCGCTGGTGGCCTGGTACCGCAACTATGCGCGCCGGATAGCCGCGGCGGCCGCCCTCGCCGATGGCTGGGGTGATCCGGTGGCCTGGCTGCGGGAAGCGGCGGAATACTTCGCGGCGCGCGGCGACGACCGCGTGGCGGCGGCCTGCCGCGGGCTGCTCCGCCAGGCCGGGGCGCCGGTTCCCCGGCGGCGGCCCGGGGGACCGCAACTGCCGGCCCAGCTGCGGGCGCTGGGGGTGACCGAACGCGAAGCCGACGTGCTGCGGCTGGCCGCCCGCGGCCTGGGGAACCGGGAGATCGCCGAGGCGATGTTCCTGTCCCCGCGCACCGTCGAAAAGCACGTCGCGAGCGTGCTGGCCAAGACCGGCCTGCGCCGGTCCCAGTTGGCTGGGTATGCCGCCGGGCTAGATGGGTAGCGGCCGGCCGGCCGCTTGGGTGCACACACCGATGTGACACGTCGTGGTCACACGTCACGATGCGGGTATGCCGGGGCACCGGGCCCCGCCCGCACCGTGGGAGGCACTCGCCATGCCCGTGGACGAGATGGAAGCGGCGCGCACCGCCAGGCCGGGTGCGGCCGTCCAGGGCGCGGCCACCACCGGCGTGCTGGTGGTGCCCGGGGCCCGGCTGGCCTACGAGGTGACCGGGCAGGGGCCGGCCGTGGTGCTGGTGCACGGTTTCGGGCTCGACATGCGCATGTGGGATCAGCAGGTGGAGCACCTGGCCCCGCGCTTCCGGGTGGTGCGCTACGACTGCCGGGGATTCGGTGCCTCCGGGCCGTTCGACCCGGCCATCCCCTACACCCATGCCGGTGACCTGGCCGCGCTGCTGGATCACCTGGCCATTGGGCAGGCGGTACTGGCTGGGCTGTCGTTCGGCGGGCGGGTGGTGCTGCAGGCGGCGCTGGCCGGCCCGGCCCGGGTGCGGGGCCTGGCGCTGCTGGACGCGGTGCTCGACGGTGTCCCCTGGGACCATGATTCGGGCGCGGCCCTGGACGATGCGGCCCAGCGGGCCCGGGCCAGCGGGCTGCTGGCCGGCCGGGCCAGCTGGCTGGCGCATCCGCTGTTCGCCACCGCCCGCCAGCGGCCCGCCGTGGCCAGCCACCTGGCGGCCATGGTGGCCGGCTACCCGGGCCAGCACTGGACTGGCCACGACCCGCACCAGGAAACCCAGCCGCAGCCCATCGACGTGCTGGAAGACCTGGCCATGCCGGTCCTGGTGGCGGTGGGCGAGTTCGACGTGCCGGGATTCAGGGAGATGTCCGCAGTTCTAGCCCGCCGCATTCCCGGTGCCCGGTACCAGCTGGTCAGCGGCGCCGGGCACATGATCAACCTGGAACAGCCGGCCATCGTCAACGAGCTGCTGACCGGATTCCTGGACCGGCTGCCATCGGCCGCGGCGGCCGGGGCCGGGCCGGAGGATGAGCGATGGAACCGGTGACAGTGGCGGCCGTGCAGGCCGCCCCGGTACTGCTGGACCGTGACGCGACGATCGCCAGGGTCGTGACGCTGGCCGGGAAGGCCGCCGCCCAGGGCGCCCGGCTGATCGTGTTCCCCGAGGCGTTCGTGCCTGGTTACCCGGACTGGGTATGGCGCACCCGGCCGTGGGACGCGCACGCCTGCGCCCTGTACGCCCGGCTGCTCGACCAGGCCCTGGTGGCCGGGTCCCCGGCCATGTACACGCTGGCCCAAGCCGCCGCCCGGCTGGGGGCCTGGCTGTCGGTCGGGGTCAGCGAACGGGAC
>Ga0207699_10001454_pt1 | contig 11247 bp, 20 predicted proteins | sample LARL51metaG_FD_184344 | JGI IMG/M metagenome (GOLD analysis project Ga0207699, IMG submission 184344) | Corn, switchgrass and miscanthus rhizosphere microbial communities from Kellogg Biological Station, Michigan, USA - LAR L5-1 metaG... | ecosystem: Host-associated > Plants > Roots >...
CACGTCTTCGCTCGGTTCATCACTCTTCGCGGCCCCGCGCGGATCTGCACGGCCCCAGATAGCACCCGGCCGAGCGTTCGTCGGTCTTAGGAACTCATAAACAAGCGTTGGAGACCGCTGCCGGTGGCGCGCCTCAATGGCCACTCAACCACGAACATCTGCTGCGACGCGCGTGCACCCGGCGGCGATGTTGCGGCCCCATTATCGGGGCATTTCGCTACGGTCGTAGCCCGAATTCCTGGATTCGAAATGATGGCGTATGCCGCCGTCGGCAAAATTTCGTCCTCGACCGTTTGCGAGCTGAAATAGAGACAGAGCATCGGTCCATGGCACTCGCGTCAATGCGAGGAGGTTCCGCATGAATGAGTTCGACGACGGGCGTTGGATCCCATCGCTTTCCCTGTTCTTCCAGGCGCTCGACGCGTATTTCCTGGTTTTTGCGTTGGCCGTCTTCGCCCTGGTGCTGGTCGCTCTTGCCTCAGTCACCAGCGAGCCACGCGCCGGCTCAGCGAAGGCTCCGCCAGAGGTCGGTGGCCGTCGAAACAGCGATAAAGAAGGCGATCGCTGAAGACACGGCGGACCTACGGCGATTTCGAGAGCGGCCAAACGAGGTACAACCGCAGTGGATGGGGCACGCCGTTCGCGCGAAATGGAAGAAATGCCGCGGGCTACTCAGACGGGAGGGGCCGAGCGGGACCGTTTAGCGGCGCCCGGCATATCAATACGCCATGGCTGCCGACGAGTTGCTCAATGCGCCAGAGAGCGCACACCGCGAGCGACGCTTGTCCTGGCAACCGCGCCGAATCGCGTTTACGTCAGACAATGATGCAGTGCTAGCTCCGGACGCTGCTCGGGTCAGCACGCTCGGGGCTTGGCCTTTTCGCGTAACCGTGGTGAGCCGACGGTCCGTCCCACTCCAAGGGGATCCCACACATCGCGACGGCATCGGTCGCACAGCCCTGGAGAAACCGGGCGACCATCCAGGACGCAATTGCACGCGGTAGCCGTGATACGTCCAACTCGTTGCACGGAGCAACGTTGCCGATCGCGTTTTCTAAAGGCTCCGACTCCACCGCGGGCCCCGCGGTGTCGTCGCCTGGCGGCTTCAGCATCGCTCGGTCAAAGGCGAGCGATCCCCCGGTTGGACCGGCTTGAAGGAGCGGCCAGCGGACTTGAAACGCACGGTTTGACATTCGTTGACCGCCACGGTTCCAGAAAACCCTCTCCAGAAATCGCAATTGAGAAAGACTCCCGCATCGCGTTTGCGCGAATGATCCGTGAAATCGGATTAGACCTTGCTGAACCAGAGTCGCGCCCTCCGGCATTGCCGGCTAACCGGAGGTAAGGCGCATGCCATCTAGACGGCGCGGCAACGTCTCACGGCGCGCGTCACTAAGCGCCAAAGCGCAGGCTTGTTGCGGTCGTATCGACAGACAAGCTGCCGACAAGGCCGTTGCTGACGGCGAAGCGCTGGCGGCACGCGGGGTAGTGTTTGAGGTGCGGGCTAAGATGCGAAAGGCGCGAGTTAACCGTGTGCAGCGCTTCAAGGTCGAGCTTACGGATGCAGCGCGCGGCGCCCATGTGGGAAGCTGCTGGATTCCTTGGCATGAGCGAAAAGACGCTTCGAGAAACCTATGGCCACCATCATCCCGACCACTTGCGCGTTGCCGCGAACGCGATCGGCACGCGTCCTGCACCAATCAAGAACGTAGGATTGGTTGTTTCATTGGTTGATGAAAAGACGAAGCGCGTAAAGGCGTTGGAAGCCATTGAAAACACCGATGGGCCCGGCAGGACTAAAACCGCATTGATTTCATGGATGGATTTGTGACTAACCGCCAAAATGGTCGCACTGAGCCGCTTAAGGTTTGATGCCGAGTGCCTAACCGAAATCCGCAGCCCCGTCGGCGATCGTTAGGGAGCTTTCGAAACGCGCGTGCTGACCAAGGACGAGATCAGGATTTTGGGGCACGGGCTCTACCGCGAGGATTTGCCCTACGACCGCTCGATACGGTACGCCATCAAGTTCGCGTTGGTCATCTGCGGCTGCCGGGCGGCGACACCGCGCTCTGTCTCGACCACCAGTCGAGCAAGGATGAGAACGGCAACGACTGGCCGGTGGTTACCCATGAGGTCTATAGCCTCGCCTTTGAGGCAAGGGTCGCGAGGAAGCGCGCCGTGCTCGATGCATGGGCTGCCGAGCTGCGGCGGATTGTCAGCACGGCTGAAGAAACCGAACAGCGCCTTGTGGCGTAATCTCGATATCCTGTCGAAGTTGAAAATCCAGCTCGCGGCCATCTGGAGGCGGGATCGGGTCGTCAAAGGCGCGATCCCAGCCGCGAGCCGGAGCCTTACTCCTTCTTGGCATTTGGCTTGAACGAGATGCCGAGCCGCGTCGCCACTTTCTTGATCGACTCGGGCTTCGGGCCGGTTGCCCTTGCCGCCTCTTCTAACGATTTGGACTCGCGCGCCAGTTCGATCAAGAAGCGCTGTTCCGCAAGCGACCAACTTGGTTTTCGGGCCATGAGACAAACGAGCTTTGTGATCCCGGACAAAGGCGCCAAGCGGACTATATCGCCTGACGCCTTCGCCGTTTTGGGTCCGAACTAGAATTGCCCGGTTCACAATCGATAATTGATTTGCGCTGCTTCGCAACAAATGCCGTGCGTTAAGCTAATCGCATAATGGGGCGACTGAGACGCATACGACACCTACACCAGGAATTTTCAGTGAAGGATGCCCGTTTTGTTGGCACCGATAAAAGCAATCGCGTCGGCGACATCGCCCGCTGAACCGACGAAAGCGGCGGTGATCTCGTCAATCGCAATGAGCGCCGGCCAGGGCTCGTCAGTGCATAGCGTGATGCCGATCGGCTCGCCGCCGGGTGCATGCCAGAGGACTATGACCATGCCTTTCGAGAGCTTGCCGCGCGGCGCAATATGAAAACGGACGCCGTGCTCAAAGGCGACATCATCGATCATCCGCGCTGGCCTAGCAATCATTTACAGCCTGTTGCTCAGTAGTACGAGCACAAGGTATAAGCCTAAAGTTGATAAGCGCTTTAACTTGGGATAATGTCTCCGTGCATCTCATCTTCGAACACGGACGCCGTCAGTTTTGACGCTGTCGATGACGATGGCGCGGCGGGGCGAGTGCGCTGATCGCGCTCATCTGGCCGGTGTGGGCTCAGTCTTCAGCGCGCGCAGCCCTTCAGGTGTGATCTCGTATCTATCGCCTCGGCGTATCAGCCACCCGGCTCTAACCAACTCCAGCGCGGTCTGCACGCTGCAAACGGGATGACTGCCGCCGGGGTAGTAGAGGCGACCAGTTCGGGCAACGAGGTGTCCGTAGAGCTCAGCCTGACGCAGCGCTCTGATCCACGGCTTTTCCATGAAATTTCAAGCACACAAATACAAGTTGCAATAATAGGCGCTTATACACTAAGAAGTCGAATGTACTAGCAGCCACAGAGCCGCCCGCCATACCTAGTATGGGCTAGTCCATAGGGGTCGGACACAAATGCGGCCGGCGCCGGTGCTGCGCCTACGGAAGCACGCCCGGCATCGGCGGCAGGTTGCCGACGTAGCGGTTGACCACGCGGAACAGCGCGATGATCGCGGCTTGGTTGGTGGTGATCGAGTAGAGATTGCACATCAGCGTTTCAGGGCTTCCGGGCTCTCCCGTTTAAGCCTGTCCAACTCGGCTTCTTATTTGCGTCCCTGATGGATTTTAGTTTGGGCATATCCAACAACCCCATCAATCTCCACGCAGGCACCACGCCGTTCATTCCGGTATTGGCGCTTACTTGCTCAATCTCTTGTTCGTCATGAGCAAGACCCGCCTGAACCGATCTTCTGACTATCTTTGTCTCGATGGTCCACGGCTCAACTATATGTCCCCAATGAACTCCTAAGAGCGCGTCGGGGCCGGGGTGCAGATCGAGCAAAGTTCCTGTGTATTTCCACTCCGGTTACGAACACTGGAGACCCTGAATATCCGCACATGGACCGCAGCTCGACCGCAAAACTCTCCTGCGGCGGCGTGTTGCTATCGACGTAGATTGGTTCACCCGGCAACATGCTGATGTTGCCAAAGCGGGCTGACGGCGTATTGCGCGCTTTCCCCTCATGGTTGATGAACCGTCCGATTAGGTACACTTCGTCCCCAACCCCGACCCGGTTGGAGGATAGATCATCCTTTGTGACGAACATGCCCGGAGAAACCGTGGTCGCCTCAATACCTAGCTGTTCGTTATTTCCCAGCATGGGATAGATTGCGATGTCGTGGTGTTCGGGATGTTCAATCCAGTCGGTCGGCTCGGCGGATATGATTTTGACGCCGCCCTCCTTTGCATTTGCCCGTATCACCGATGCGCCTTGACGGTGAACGACATGCTGATTTGAAACGCCGTATATCCAAAAGAACTCTGGGATTTTGAAGGACATAACCGCGACCCAGAACCCCGATCCGCCGATCTTGCGACCAGCTTTTGCCGATGCCTCATCTGGGTAGAGATAAAACGCACAGTTCAAATCCTGCGATGGAATTCTAGGCACGATTATCGCTCTCCCGGCCACCACGTCGATGGCGGATCGCTCGCCGATATCTTGGTCGTGCGCAGCGCCACCAGATGGCTGCGCTTGTAGGGATACCCGCGCAGTTGCGAGCAGTCACGGCACCGCATGTAGCGCTCCAGCTCGTGGATCGGTGTCGTCTTCGGCCGCCGCACGATGTCGAGCGCGACAGTCGAATGCGTATCACAGCCTAGGCAGCGAACTTCGAGATAGCCGTAGCCCGCATTCAGCGCGTCACCGAGCATCGGTGATGGTTGTGCTGGGCCACGCAGGCCGAGCATGCGCTTATTCCAAGCGTCACATGCGAGACGGTCAGCTTCCTTCCGCGCCGCCGCAGCACGTTGGTCTGCGGCGCGGACGCCGCTGCCGAACAGACGATCGCGTGATTTGGTGCCCATGTTGGGAAGAATGCGCCCGGCAGGTGCCGCCGACAAGCCGCTACACGTTGTGAATTGCGGTGGATGTCAGCTCAAGAGATTGGTCGCTGGACCGGAGCGCCGCATCAAGGCAGGCGATCAGTATCGACGTTGCAAACGGCTTGGCAAAGAAGCCGATCGCGCCGGCGTCCATCGCGCGGGCGCGCACATTTTCGTCCGGGAATGCCGTGATAACAATGAACGGCGCGGCGTGGCCCTGCATGCGCATGGTCGCCAGCAGCTCAAGGCCGCTCATCGCCGACATCTGCACATCCGCGATCACGCACGACGTGTTAGTCAAATGGTGCGATGCCAGAAACTCCTCACCCGATGCGAAGGTATGTACGATGTAGCCGAGCGAGCGCAGGAGGTTGTTCATCGACGCGCGGACCGACGCGTCGTCTTCGACGACCGATATGATCGAAGGTGTGACCAAAGATGTCCCTCCTGGCCGGGAAGCCGCCAGCCAAAGCATGCATCCCATCCAAAAGGGTGGAGCGCCACACGGGAAAGTAAAATCATACTTAGGTTGGTGCTCCCTCGATTTTGCTACTTCGGCTTGTATACAAGCGAACCCCTCGATCCCGATGTCGTCGATCCCTCCGATCCAGCGCTCACGCCATACGACGAGGAGCATCTCGTCACCTAAGCTCCGCATGCTCGATGCCAATGCGGACGGCGCCGACTTGCGCGAGGTCTCGCGGATCGTGCTGCATATTGACTCGGAGTGGCGGCCCGGTTGACCGAACGATCAGTCGCCACTACCGCCCTGCGAGCGCAGCATCAAGGCATGCGATCAGCTTCGGCATGGCAAACGGCTTGGCGAGGAAGCCGGCGGCGCCAGCCTTCAGCGCGCTGGCGCGGACGCTTTCATCGGGGAACGCCGTGATGAAGATGAGGGGCGCGACGTAGCCCCGTATGCGCATGTTCGCCAGCAGCTCGAGCCCATTCATCGGTGACATCTGTACGTCCGAGATTACGCACGATGTGTCATTCAAACAAGCCGACCCTAGAAACTCCTCGGCCGACCCGAATGCAAAAACGATGTAGCCGCGCGACAGTAAAAGGTTGCTCAGTGCAACGCGGACCGATGCATCGTCATCGACGACCGAAATGACTGAAGGCGTGGACAAGGCTGCCTCCTGACTGGCAGGCGGCTCCATCGCGCAGATAAGCGCACCGGGGCCGCTTGACCTGACTGGGCGTATTGCCATTCCACGTCGTCGGTCTTGATAAAGATCAAATTGTCCGGCGCGGATTGGGCCGTCGTTGCGTCCATTCGCGCCGTCAAACGGCGATAGCCTGGCCATCCCGGGGGACTAGGTCCTGAACATATCATGCGAGCGATGCAAAGCCCGGAGATCATCTGGCGTATTAGAGCATTACGTTGATGGCGGATTGGTCCCGCGCGTCCTTCGACCCCATCGAACTACACGATGGCCGCAGGCTTCACACACTCCGCGACGCCGCTGAGTTCATCACGAAGCACCGGTGGAAGTGCATGATCTCCCGGACTGGCAGACTGCGATGACCGTGTTGCTGCTCAGCGTCGAGCACGGGCAGGATGGCGCTGACCCGGTGATGGCGAGGATCGCGATGACGCGCGCGCTCAATGCGGGTCGTGGGCGCGGTTAAGGCGCCACGCAATTGCTCGGAAGTTTTCGCTCCACTAACCAGTAGTTGTACGGGTGCCTTAGGCCTCATAATCGCCCCAAAACTCAGACCAGCATTCACATATGGAGAACGATCGCACATTTAACATTGTTGTAGTTGGGCTTGGCGTGTTTTCAGTCGCGCTACTGCTAGCTGCATTGCTGATAGAATAGGGCCGCCTCGGTTGGCGTCTCTCTAGGAGCAAATATGACGGGCTCGGCTGCTTGGACGCGGCCCGGTGTTTTTTCGGAGAAACCGATTTCATGTTCGGGAGGTCAACCAACTCCCGGCAATATTACCCCGCTAGGTCAACGTGGATTACGACTATCAAGCGCAGGCACAAGCAGCCTTGCGATGGGCTGCGACAGCCACTTGTGAACACGATCGGCTGGAGTGGTTGCGGATTGCCTTGGCATGGCACGACCTCGTGCCAGCGAGTGCAATGCCGCCGCTCACAGAGGCCCCAGATCACGAGCGAGGAGACCTGATCGCCGCTTGCCTCGGCGTTACGCGTCGTCGATCGTAATCCGCCCCTTGCCACCGCATTCCTCGCATCGCGGCGCAAATACTCGATGTCCCGGCACCACCGGTTGCTTGACCTTGGTAAAGCCCGAGCCGCCGCAGGCTGGGCAGTGCTTCTCGGCCGGCGCGCGCTTGGGCGCGTGTTTCCGTTTGCTCATGATCGTCTTCCGCAAGCCCATACGCCCGATGGCACGTGCGGTGCCCCTGGAGGCCGAGTACCCGGGGTTTTGTGTTCAAGAATTCCGCTTCCAAGCGGGGGATCCTTGGTTCATCGGGGGCCGCGTTGGACCCCACAAGCCGACATGACGAGGCCGCCGTTGAAAGGCGGTCCGCGATCCGCCGATTCAGGTCAGGTGATCGCTCATGGCCTCGACAAATGTAATCGTCAGGTCGATGAGGTCCTTGTCGAGCGGGGAAGCCTGCGAGGACACTTTTGCGATGACGAGTTCGTTTGCTTTATCGACGAAGAGGTTCTGACCGTAGACACCCAGCCCGAATGCAATGTCTCTTTCCCGGAGAAAGTACCATTTGTTGCGATAATGCATTGGACGATCGCCAAAATAGGAAATCAGGTCGCCGCCGGCCCAGGCCTCCGGATCGCCGCCACCCAGCGTGTCTTCGATCCAACGAGCGGGGATGATCGGCGTGCCGTTTCTGCGGCCGTTCTGCACAATCAACTGGCCGACGCGAGCGAGATCGATCGTTGTGGTGCAGATACCACCGGCGCAACGAGGCGCGCCAAGGCGATCAACCGTAATGTAAGCAGAGCATTGCGCGCCCATCGGCGTCCAGAGCAGGGTGCTCAGGAGATCGGCGAATCGGGTGCCGCTTGCTCGCTCCAGGATCCAACCCAACAGGTCGGTATTGGTCGAGACATAGTGGAACGGCCCGCCATCAGGTCCGCTCCGTTTCTTCAGGGCGGCGAGATATGTACGAAGATCGCTTGGGCGCTCGCCCGGGCCCAAAGGATTCCAATTCGTGGACTTGCGGTATTCGACGATCGGCCCGGACATCGCGAGATAGTCTTCATCGAAATCGAGTCCGACGCGCATATCAAGCACGTGACGCACGGTCGCGTCGGAATATACCGAATCCTTTAGCTCGGGGATAATCGAAACCACCCTTTGTTCTGGATCCAGCTTGCCCTGCTCAAAGAGGATGCCAGCGACAATCGCCGTCAGCGATTTCGAGACAGACATGAGAATGTGTGGCGTATCCGACGTCATTCCATTGTCGTAATGCTCAAGAATGACTTTGCCCCGGTGCAAGATGACCAGGCCGTCGGCGTCGCTTTTGTTCAGGAATTGATTGATGCTGTACTGCCTGCCGCTGTGCTCGAAGCGAAACGAAGAGAAATCCTTCGGCTCGGACACCAGCTTCCAAACATCACTAGGTGCATTGGGAACATTTGCTGACGGCACGATTTCTCGTACGTGCTGAAATGCCCATTTGCTGTAGGGAGCGATGCGCCAATTTGCCAGGCTCACCTGATCAGCGTCGGCCGAAGGGAAACCTGACATGAGGGTCGAGGACATAGAGTAGTCTCCGGCAGGTGCCACCCGCTCAGATCGCGTGGCAGTCGATTATCTTCTCGTATCATGAAGCGGTACTCCGATGAATGCCGCTTCATGTTTTCCACGCGATGGGCGTCGCATTGTGCGCTCATGAAGGCATCGAAGGAGTCCAAAGGAGGCCGAGTTGGGTCAGTGCCGTCACGCCGTCGTCAAGTCCGACTTCCTCGACGATCTTGCCGTTGACCACCTTCAAGACTGTGGTTCCCGTGAAATGCATCTTGCGGCCGGTTGCCGGCGGCAGGTTGCCCATCAAGAAGTCGTCGAATGCCGGACCGGTGTGCGTGCCGCCGCCTTCCCATTGACCCACCACATAATCACCTTCGGCGATCAGACCGGCCGTGCCCCAGAAGCTGAGGTCGGGAAATGCGGCGCGGAAATCGGTCATGAACGCCTTGATGTCGTCACGGCCGCGACGTGGTTCGTGCAGCGAGTATTTTAGCAGCATGTCAGGAGCTGCGATTTCGTCGACGACACTGAGGTTGACGCTCTCACCCCAGAAATCGGTGAACCAGCGACCGACAACCGCCTTGTTGTCTTCTTCCTTGGACATGTCTTGATCTCTCCGTTTGTTCCGGTTCGTCACAGGAAGCCTCAAGCTTCCGGCGCAGACGCTAGACAAACGACATCGCAGCAACGCTCCGTTTCTTGCCGAGGTATCCAAATCTCCGGTCTGCGGAACATGCCGATGCGGCGCACGTCAATTCAATTCAAAAGCAATAAGCGGAGTGCCGACCTCCGTCTCGCCCGGTAGGTCCGACGCCGGCCGACGAAATGGAATGCGCTCGGCATCGAAACCGCAGCGCCGCCGCGCGCCAGGAGGGGACACGACAGTGGATACTGAGTTTACCGCGGCGTCAGCGCTGCAAAGGAGCGAGCCACCGATACTTTATGTCGGCACGCCGGTGGTTTTGATCAGCACGTGCAACGAGGACGGCTCTCCAAATCTCGCGCCGATGTCGTCCGCGTTCTGGCTCGGATGGCGCGCCGTACTCGGCCTTGACCGGTCGTCGAAGACGGTCGCGAACATCATTCGCACCAACCAGTGCGTGCTCAATCTGCCGTCGGTAGAGCAGGTCGATGCCGTCGATCGCATCTCCCTGACAACCGGATCGGAGCTCCTGCCGCCGCACAAGGTCGCACGCGGCTATCGCTTCGAGAAAGATAAGTTCGGGACGGCCGGGCTAACCCCGATTGCGTCGGAGACCATCGATCCGCCGCGCGCCAGGGAGTGCCCGATACAGATGGAAGCTGTCGTCGAGCACACCTACGAGATGTCCGAAAACGATCCGGCCTTCCGTGGCCGCCGTATCCTTTTTGAATTGCGCATTCAGCGCGTTTTTGTGGAGCCATCCATCCTCGCCGATGGCGATCCGAACAAGATCGATCCCGACAAATGGAGGCCGCTGATCATGAGCTTTCAAAAGTTTTTCGGCCTCGCCGATCGCCAGGCGCTGGCTTCACGCCTGTCGCAAATACCGGAGGCGCTCTACAAAAGCGTGGATATCGAGCGGTCAAGAAGCGCATAGCATGACGCTTGATTGCGATCCTGCGTCGTCGACGCGCGACGCAGGATCGCCATTTGCCGGTCTTACCGGGATGATCGCGACAGCAAATCCACCACCGCGGCGGCCACGCCCTTTGATGAGGCGGGGTTTTGTCCCGTCACCAGATTGCCATCCGCCATCATGTGAGCCCGGAAGTTGTCGGCCTTGGAGTAGATGCCGCCGTTCTGCTTCAGCATGTCTTCGACCAGATAAGGCACCACCTCGGTCAATCCGCTCGCCGCTTCTTCCGTGTTGCTATATCCGGCGACTTTCTTTCCGCGAACGAGCGGCGTCCCGTCCGGCGCCTTGGGGTGTCGAAAGACGGCCGAGCCGTGGCACACCGCCGACACGGGCTTGTTGGCTGCGAACATGGTTTCGATCAACTTGATGGACGCCGCGTCTTCGGCCACGTCCCACATGACGCCGTGGCCGCCGACGTAAAAGACCGCATCATAGTTGCCGGCAGAGACGCCGGATAATTTGACAGTGTTGGCAAGGCTCGCCTGCGCCGCGAGATCCTTGCGGAAACGGCGGGTGTCTTCCGTCTGAAAGTCCGGGCCATCGCTCTTGGGATCGATCGGCGGCTGGCCGCCGAGCGGGGAGACCAGCGTGACATCGGCTCCTGCATCCTTGAAAGCATAATAAGGTGCGGCGAGCTCTTCGAGCCAGAGCCCGGTTTTCTTGTCCGAAGCGCCGAGCCTGTCGTTCGAGGTCAAGACCATCAATATGTTCATGTTGAGCCTTTTTGGTTATCGAAGGAAGCTGACGAGTTCCTCGCGATATCGATTGCGACGGCGTGGGCCGTCTTTGCGCCGCGGGAGGTACTGTCATCCCGGTTCGGTCACACTCCGCTTTTTGCTTTGAAATCGAGAAAGGCGTCGCTTTGTTGCGTTACGCCTGATTTGACTCGCGGGCGATCAACTCACGCTTGCGCTCGACGCCCCAGGCATAACCGGACAGCGCG
>Ga0207699_10001456_pt1 | contig 11241 bp, 11 predicted proteins | sample LARL51metaG_FD_184344 | JGI IMG/M metagenome (GOLD analysis project Ga0207699, IMG submission 184344) | Corn, switchgrass and miscanthus rhizosphere microbial communities from Kellogg Biological Station, Michigan, USA - LAR L5-1 metaG... | ecosystem: Host-associated > Plants > Roots >...
GGCATGGGGTCCGGGTGCGGTTGCGGCCGGCGTCGATGGGCGGGCTGACCGCGCTGGTCTGGCTGCCCGACGAGGTCATCGCCCACGAAAACGCTGCCACGCCGCCGGGACTGCGCCGGTTCGAGACGACATCGGCCGCCGCGGCCGCTCCGACCAGCGCGGCCAGGCTGGCCGAATGGCCGGAGCCCGGCCAGCCCGAGGACCGCACGGCGGCGATGCAGGCGGTCAACGCCTCCCGGGCACCCAGGTTCGCACCGCTGCGGCCTGACCTCGGTGACACCGCGGCGTTCTCGGCGCTGGATGCGGACGCCAGCACCTTGGCGGCGCCGGAGGCGGCGGCCAGCTTTGACACGGCGGGCAGCTACGACACGGCGGCCAGTTACGACGCGGGCGGTCCGGCCGTCAGCGCCGCGGCGGATCCGTCGGCCAGCCTCCAGTCCGGCCCGCTCGGCTCCTCCTTCGGCACACCGATGGGAGGCGACGGTGCCCAGGAAGGCCCCCTAGGGGGCCTCGGAGGGTCTTCGTTCAGAAGCGAAGTCAGCCAGACGGCACAGCACAGCGTGATTGTGCCGCCTCCGGCGAGCCTGGGAGAGGAGAACAGGCTGCCTATATTCGAGTCCGTGGAGTCCGACTGGTTCCGCCGTGGCCGGCACGGAACGGACCACCCTGCCAGGGCTGGGACCGGGGCGGTCAGTACCACCACCAGCGACTGGACTTCACCAGCGGACGCGGGCTGGGAAGCTGCGGAAGTGGCGCACGCGCCGGTCTCTGGCGGCACGACCGCCGTGGGCCTGCCCAAGCGCGTGCCCAAGGCGAATCTGGTCCCCGGCGGCGTGGACGGCGGAACCGCTCCCGCCGCGCCTGCGCCCGCCAGGTCGGCGGCGCAGACAAGGGAACGCCTGGCCAGCTTCCAGCGGGGTGTCCGTGAGGCGCGGGCCAACGCGCAGGACGGTGAAAACTCGAATGATGATGGTGGTGGCGGCGATGCGTTATGGGACGCGTTATACGACGCGTTATGCGATGCCGTCTTGGTATGACGACACCGCGTTGTCGGAGGAGGTGGTCACGCTGAGGCCACGCAGAGAGGAGTGGGTGTGAGCCCGCTAGCTCGTCCGGTCCAGGACCTGAACTGGCTCATCACGAACTTCGTGGAGCGGGTCCCGTCCGTTGCCCATGCGATCGTCGTGTCGGCGGATGGCCTGCCACTGGCGTTCTCGAACGGGTTCCCCGCGGACCGGGTCGACCAGTTGGCAGCCGTGACATCGGGGCTGACCAGCCTGACGCAAGGTGCTGCGCGAGTGTTCGAGGGTGGCCCAGTCACCCAGACGGTCGTGGAGATGCAGCGCGGACTGCTACTGGTAATGGCAATCAGCGATGGGTCGAGCCTGGCTGTGCTCGCCTCGGCTGATTGCGACATGGGCCTGGTGGCCTATGAGATGACGCTGCTCGTGGAGCGGGTGGGGCGCGCGCTCACCCCCGACATGCGCGGTGCGTTTCGGTCGGAGGATGGCAGGCAGTGACGACTGGAGAGGTTGATGTCCGGGCCCGGCCGGGATGACTGGCCGCAAGCTGGCGGACGGCACGGGTTCCTGAACGGGAAGCGCTCGGGCGGGACGGACACCCCGGGGAGTTCCCTGGTCCGGCCCTATGCGGTGACCGGAGGACGGACTAAGCCGCGGTACCAGCTTCAAATCGAAGCGATGGTGGCTGCATCACATTATGAGGCCCGCGACCTTTCGGTCCTCAGCCCGGAGTGCCAGGCGATCCTGGGCTTTTGCCGTGACTGGCGCTCCGTAGCCGAAATATCTGCCGTGCTCAGGATGCCGTTGGGCGTGGCCAGGGTGCTCATCGCCGACATGGCGGTGGAAGGACTGGTCAGGGTCCATCAGCTGGATCACGCGCAGGGTCGTCCGGACCTGAACCTGCTCGAAAGGGTGCTCAGTGGACTTCGCAAGCTCTAGACCCGCTCTCCGAGGCAACGCGGGGGAGGCGGCGATGACTTCTGTGAAGATTGTCGTCGCTGGCGGCTTCGGCGTGGGCAAGACCACTTTCGTCGGGTCGGTCTCGGAAATCACCCCGCTCACCACCGAGGCAGTGATGACCGCCGCGAGCGCCGGGGTCGATGACCTCTCGCACGTGCCGGACAAGACCACGACGACCGTGGCGATGGACTTCGGCCGGGTCACCCTGGATGCAGGCCTGATTCTGTACCTGTTCGGCACCCCCGGGCAGCACCGCTTCTGGTTCATGTGGGATGACCTCATCCAGGGTGCCATCGGCGCGGTGGTCCTTGTGGACACCCGTCGGCTGGCCGACTCCTTCCCCGCGGTCGACTACTTCGAGACCGCGGGTCTGCCGTTCATCGTGGGTATCAACGGCTTCCACGGAAAGTTCCCGCACACCATGACCGACGTCCAGGAGGCCCTGTCGGTCAGCCCGAGCGTGCCCATCGTGGAGTGCGACGCCCGCAGCAGGGCGTCCACCAAGGCGACCCTCATCGCGCTGGTCGAGCACGCGATGGCGGTCCAGATGAGCGTGCACTGAGGGCCCGCGCGGGCCGTAGGGCGCTGAGGTAAGGTGCACGGACGGGGCGGTAGCTCAGCCGGTTAGAGCAGCGGACTCATAATCCGCCGGTCCTGGGTTCGAGTCCCAGCCGCCCCACGCTCAGAATCCGCAGATAAGGACCTGCGACCTGCGGAAACTTCCGGCCTTCGCGATCTTGCCTGTCATCCCCGTGTGCGGCTGTGCGCAGCCGTGGGCGGCGAAATGCAGGTCGCTGTGCCAAATACGTGCCAAAATTTCGCTCCCCGGGGTGGGCGGTACCCATGATCAGTCCTGGCACAGCGCTTCGCTGATCCGGCGCTTGGCGAGCTCGTCTTGGCCCACGATGCACTTGGCGTAGATCCGCAGTAGCACGTCCACGCCGTGCCCTGCCCACTCCGCTACCTGGGTCGGGTAGACGCCGCCGTTGAGCCGCGTGGACAGGCAGGCGTGCCGGAGGTCGTATGGGCGCCGGGCGAGCAGGGAGACTTGCTCCGCGTCGCTCAGAGCCGTCTGGCGCGCTTTGATCCAAGCGCGCCGGCAGGTGATGGTCGGCAGCTCGCCACCCCGGACACCGCCGAAGAGACGGCCATCCGGAGCAGTGCCGAACTTGTCGAGATGCTCGCGCAGAAGCCTCGTCAACTCGGGATGGGTGGGCACGATGCGGCTGTCTCCCTCAGCTCGGTGCTTGAGCTGTCGTCGCTCCCGAGTACTCCCGTCGTCCGTCCATTCGCTGCCCGCATCGAACCCGTAAGCGGCCCGCCATGGCAAGGGCGCTACGCCTTCGACCCCAGGAGCATCCGCGCCCGTTACACAGACCAGCCACCGGCGGATCTGGCTGGTACCGAGTAACCAAGTGAACAGCACCAACCCTGCGACAGCACCGCTCCACCGAGAACCTGGCCTACGCATTACTGACGCGTGTCCCCGAGATGCCCCCGAACCGCCATCAATAACCAACGATGGCCACCAGCAGCAACCTGTGAACATGAAGCTAGCGCGGGCTTTGAGCCTGCGAGCAACGCATCGGAACACGCTCGTAATGCGTCGCTCGACCGTGCCCGTTGCATGTCCGATCGAGCGGTAAACCACGGACAACCAACATCACTCGCGGGCATGAGCAAGCCCCGCTCACTTGGACTGATGCAGGTCCATAGCCCGTGCAGCCTCATCCTTCCAAGCGGGGACCTTCGGCTCATTCTTCTGAGTATCTCCGCAGCTCATAGGACACCGGTGATAGGCCAGACTGCTTTGCCGGTCAGCCAGAGCCCCAGGTCCAGGTGTCGTTGAGGGGGTGGATCCCGGCGCCGTTCAGGCCGCCGAATAGGACCACGTTGCCGGTGGCCGCGTCGTAGGCCATCGACGCAAGTGTCCGGGCGAGCGGGCTGGTCGCGGGGGCCTGCTTCGTCCAGGTCGCGCCGTCCCAGGTCCAGGTGTCGCGCAGCGGTCTGCTCCCGTTGGAGCCGCCGAATAGGACCACGTTGCCGGTGGCCGCGTCATAGGCCATCGACGCTTGTTCCCGGGCGGGCGGGCTGGTCGCGGGGGCCTGCTTGGTCCAGGTCGAGCCGTCCCAGGTCCAGGTGTCGCGCAGCTCGCTACCTGCGTTGCGGCCGCCGGACAGGACCACGTTGCCGGTGGCCGCGTCATAGGCCATCGACGCGCCAAACCGGGCAGGCGGGCTGGTGTTAGGGGCCTGCTTCGTCCAGGTCGAGCCGTCCCAGGTCCAGGTGTCGCCCAGCGGGCCATGCCTGGCGGTGCCGCCGAACAGGACCACGTTGCGGGTGGCCGCGTCGTAGGCCATCGACGCCTCAAACCGGACAGGCGGGCTGGTCGCCGGGGCCTGCTTCGTCCAGGTCGCGCCGTCCCAGGTCCAGGTGTCGTTCTTCACCATGTGATTCCCGAAAACGCCGCCGAACAAGACCACGGTGCGGGTGGCCGCGTCATAGGCCATCGACTCGTCGGACCGGCCCCCCGGGCTGGTCTTAGGGAAGTGCCGGGTCCAGGTCGTGCCATTCCAGGTCCAGGTGCCGGTGCGGGCTAGGCCGCTGAACAGGACCACGTTGCCGGTGGCCGCGTCGTAAGCCATCGGCTGACCGGACAGGGCAGGCGGGCTGGTCGGGGGGGCCTGCCGGGTCCAGTTCAGGACCGCGGAGGAACTCGCCACGGCGGCTGACTGCCAGGCACCAGGAACCCCGAAGACGGCCAGCACACCGGCCAGCACCGCGACCGAGCCCGCCCAGCCAGGCCCGCGGGACCGCCGCAGTACCCCAGCACGAACCGGACCGGCGAACCGGGCGCAAACCGCCGCGCTGATCAACCTTCTGCTCATCTGGATCCGATCCATGAGCCACCATCCCACACGATATGGCGAGCACGATACGCCCGCTCCACCGCAGAATTTCAGATATGAGACGCGGCCGGCCCGCCGCAGGTTGACCGCCCAGCCGACTTCCCCAGGCCACGACCAGGCCGGGACAGGGCCCAAGGCCGCCGTGCAGGATGCACGCCGAGGGCATTGCGTCGCCGTGCGATCACTGCGCCGACCCTGGACCCCGCCGACCGCAGCAGAGCCGGGGCTGAGGGTTAGCTGCGGCTGACAGCAACCGCGACAGCAACAGCAGCGGGCAACGGCTAACGGCAGCGACCGGTGACAGCGCGGGACGCTCGCACAATCTGCGCCAACTGGGGTTATGCTCGGCCTGAAAAGCGGACGGTCGGTCGCTGTGTGGCTCTTTAATGCCTGATTAAACTCTGCCCCGCGGTTGACAATGTGGTATGCCTGCAGCCCGGCAACGCTAGGCCCTGACCTGTAGGTCCATGCCGAAAAGAAGCAGGTGGGGGGCCGGGAGCTCGTCGGGGGTGGCGGGGAGTTCGCTGAAGCCGATGTGCCGGTAGAACCCCGCTGCGTGCTGGTTGCCCTGGGGGACGTGCAGGTGCACCCCTGGAGATCCCTGGTCGCGGAGGGCCGCGATCAGGGTCTTGGTCATCTGGCTGCCCAGCCCGCTGCCCTGCAGGCGCGGCAGCAGGTCGATGTGCAGATGCGAGGGGTACCGGGCTGTCAGCTTGTCCGGGGTGCGCCAGGGGTGGTGGATCATGTGCGCCACCTGCTGGCCGGGTGTCCGCTGCCCTGCAGGAACGCTAGCCGGGGGATCGGGATAGCGGGCGCGCAGGTGCGGCCACCATGTGCGTTCCAGCCGTTCCTCGAAGGCCTGGGTATCGAGTGCGCCCAAGATGTAGCCGCCCACGCCTGCGGCATCTTCGGCCACGAAGGCCATGGCTGGCTCGAACAACCCATACGGAGCCGCGAAGAAGTGCCCGAGCAACCTGGGGTCGTCGTAGAGCGAGGTTGCGTCTTGGCCGTCGTCGCCGGTCAGCAGGCAGATCCGGTACAAGGCATCGAGGTCGCTGGAGTGGTAAGGGCGGATGAGCGCTCGCATATGCTCCATGGGGCTCACCTCCCGGCTGAGACCGAGGCCAGGGTTCAGTTTCTGGCGCTGGCTGCCCGGATCTCAAATTCTGCCACGCGCGAAGATCATGCCCAATGCGTGCCTAAATCGCGGCTCACACAGACGTTCATGGAGGTCACAGCGTTTCCGCCGGAGGACTGTAAAACCGTCGGCTATGCGGTAGGAGAGTCGGCAGAATCCGCCCGGCCGGGAATCCAGGCTTGGGCAGCGTGCTCGGAGCGCAAGACGCCCATCATGATGAAGTCTTTCCAGCCGTCGGGGTAGAGTTCGGCTTCCCGGCGGACTCCTTCCCGGCGGAAGCCGCAGGCCAGGTAGCAGTTGATGGCACGGCTATTGCTCGCCAGGACCTGCAACTCGACGCGGTGTACACCCAGCACATCAAACGCCCAAGCCAGCACCAGCCTGGTAATTTCACGGCCCAATCCCTGGCCGCGCAGAGCGGCGATGAACAAGCCCACCGAGTATTCCGCGGAGTGCTGCTCGGGGTTCACATCAAGGCGGCGCTGCCGATGCAGTGGCCGTCGTATTCAACCTTCCAGGCGTAGGCGCGGGGATCTGGCGGGGAGCTGCCCGCGGTCAGATACTCCCGGGTGTGGTAGCGGCGGCCATCCCACTCCCTCCGCCACGCCGAGCCGTAGAGGTCTTCTTCCTCGGGGTCGATGGGAAGACGCAGCCGGTCATCAACATCGGAGTCCCGCGGGCCACGCAAGATGACCCGCACGCCGTGCAACGTTGGCAGCGGCGGTAGCGCCAGCGAGTCCAGCATGAACCAGACTCTACGCACTGCCCGGCAAGGCCCAGCCGGGTGTTACCAACCAGGCCTCGTGCACGGACTTGTGCACGGGCCGCTCGAAAGCGGCAGGCGGCGCAGCACGCAGAGAGACGCCAGATCCAGATGCACAGGCATTCAGTGAGGCTGGCGCCACTTCCAGAGACCAGCCGAGACAACGGGAACCTGTATCGCTCTTCTCATAACCCAGCGACGGGGACACGACCCATGTCTCCTCTTGACTAATCCGGGTTCAGAGCGGTCAGCGCGAGTGAGGAGATGCCGTCAGGCCGTCTTGCCCTCCGCTCGCCTGATCTGAGCGAGCAGATCCCCGGGCTGTCCGCGCGTACCACGAGGAGGGGGGCTGGTGCGTGGCCGCCGCGCGTACACCAAGCCGCATACGCCGCGCCAGACATGCCACTGGGGGAACTCAGCGGCATATGGCCACCAGTCCGAGATGTCCTCGCTTGGGATCGCCGAACTGGTAGGCGGTTGCTCATCCTGCATACGTCCTCCGGCAGTACGAGCCGTCTGGTCTGGGCCCAAGCGATAAGGATACAGGAACCATATGGTTCCTGCTGGACTCCCTGGGATGAGGAAGGATACAAGGGAGACCTAATGTGATCATGTGGGAATTGATCATGAGTCCTCGATGCCGCTGTATATGCAGCTCGCAGCGTTGCTGCGTACTCAGATCGAGGACGGGACGATCACCAAGCGGCTCCCGAGCGTCAAGACACTCAGCCAGGAGCACGGCGTCTCCCACATCACTGCCGAACGGGCGCTCACCACGCTGAAGGACGAAGGGCTGATCGCCCCCGTGATCGGCAAGGGCTACTACGTCGCCGGGACGTGAGACCTGTCCCGCCACGTTCAGGCAGCAGGCATACTCATCGTCAGCCGCTCTGCGCCGCTCCTGGGCTCCCCGATGGTCGAAAAGCAGACTAACTCGGTCTATATTTCTAACCATGACTATTGCCGCGACGCCTGTGCCCTTGTCCGAGGCCAAGGCGCGTCTATCGGAGCTGGCTAGGCGAGTACGGCAGCAGCATGAGCGGATCACGCTGACCCGCAATGGCGAGCCCGAGGCTGTCCTGCTGTCGGTGGATGACCTTGAGGGCCTGGAGATGACCCTGGAAATCCTCGGCGACACCGATGCTGTCGCGCGCATCTCGGAGAGCCTCGCGGCTCTGGGGCGTGGTGAGCCTGGCGCCGACATGGCCACTGTTCGCCAGGATCTGGCCCGGCGCCGCGCCACCGGGAAGTGACAGCCGAACCTGGGCCGCGGTACGAGATCCGGTTCCAGCCTGCTGCACGGCGAGCGATCGCCCAGAGGCTCCCCGAAGCCGTTGCCGCCGCCGTGCTGGAGTTCTGTGATGCCGCGCTAGCGGTTAATCCCCACCGGGTTGGCACGCCGCTGTTCGGGCCGCTCGCTGGCTGTCACGGTGCCCGGCGCGGCACCTATCGCATCGTCTACCGGATCGACGAGAACAGCCGCGTTGTTCACGTGCTCGACATTGACCACCGCTCGGAGATCTATCACCGGTCGCAACCGTGACCCTTCGGTATCCGAGTGGAAGCGACCTTGATCATGCCAAATACGTGCCCAAATGGGTGCAACCATGATCGCGTAAGTTCGTGTCTGCGCAGGTCAGACAACATGACGCCAGCTTCTGGCGTGCTGGACTCATAATCCGCCGGTCCTGGGTTCGAGTCCCAGCCGCCCCACGCTCAGAATCCGCAGATAAGGCCCTGTGACCTGCGGAAACTTCCGGCCTTCGTGATCTTGCCTGTCAACCCGGTATGCGGCTGAGTGCAGCCGTGGGCGGCGATATGCAGGCTGCTGTGCCCAATACGTGCCCAAGTCCAAGATCATTATTGTGTGGGAGTCAGGACGCTTCCTGGGCGCTCGTCGTGTTGGGCTACCCATGTCAGTCCTCGCGAAGCGCCTCGAAGATCCGGCGCTTAGCAAGCTCGTCCTGGCCTGATCGGCTCATATCCAGGTTCCCGAGACGCTGCGTGGACTCCCGCTATCGCGGTCTGTGCGTCTGACGGTAGCGCGCCAGTGCCCTGCGGTGCCGCGCGACTCTGTTGAACGACACGGCGTGACACCCGCACCCGCAACCAATGGCACTGCCGGCTCTGGCCATAAGTATCCATCTAAGACTTCATGTCACTGACGTGACGCCCGCGGATGGCTGAAACTTGGGGCTGCGCCGCCCGCTGACGTCGGCTGTGCTTGGCGCTGCGTGCCTGTATCTAAGACTGACGCTGGAGCCTGCCCGGTAGGTACCCCGGATTGCCGCTACGAGCGCGTGTTACAGGATCTCGATCTTGCTGTGGGCTCCGCGGGCGGCGTGCCCGTATCCAGTATCGGGGGCCGAGGCAGGAGGTGGCGATGGATATCGTCCATCCGCGCGTCGCCGGGATCGACGTGCACAAGAAGGTCGTCTGGGTCGCGGTCCGGCTGCCGGGCCAGGCGCCCGGTCAGCGCGCGGTTACCGTGCGCAGGTTCGCGACGTTTTGGCGGCAGCTGCAGAAGATGGCCGCCTGGCTGGCAGAGCTCGCTGTGACCGACGCGGCGATGGAAAGCACCGGGGTGTACTGGTGGCCGGTCTATCACGCGCTGGCGCAGGCCGGGATCGAGGTGTGCGTGTGCAACGCCGCGCACATGCGCAACGTGCCGGGCCGCAAGACCGATGTGCGGGACTGCCAGTGGATCGCCGAGCTGCACGAGCATGGGCTGCTGCGGCCCAGCTTCATCCCGGCCGCCGAGGTGGCGGCGCTGCGGCAGCGCACGAGGTACCGCAAGAAGCTGATCGAGCAGCGCAGCAGCGAGCTGCAGCGCCTATCGAAGGTCCTCGAAGACGGCGGCATCAAGATCGACTCCGTCGCCTCCACCCTGACCACCGCCTCGGCGCGGGACATGATCGAGGCGCTGATCGCCGGCCAGCGGGACCCGGCCGTGCTGGCCCGGCTGGCCCGCGGGGTCATGCGCAAGAAGATCCCCGAGTTGGAGATGGCCTGCGACGGCCGGTTCACCGATTCCCACGCCCAAATGTGCCGGCTGCACCTGGACGCCTACGATCACCTGGGCACCCAGATCGCCGGCCTGGACCTGCTGGTCGCCGGGGCAGCCGCCCCGTTCGCGCGGCTGATCGCCCGGCTGGTCACCATCCCCGGCGTCGGGCAGCGCACCGCCGAGGTGATCGTGGCCGAGACCGGTGGCGACATGACCCGGTTCGCCACCCCCGCCCGCCTGGCCGCCTGGGCCGGGCTGGCCCCCGGCGACAACGAATCCGCTGGCAAGCGCAAGCGAGCCGCGGCGCGCAAGGGCAACCAGCACCTGCGCACGGCGATGGTCGAGTCCGCGTGGGCCGTGTCCCGCACCGCCACCCGGCCCGGCGCCCGGTTCCGCCGCCTGGCCCGCCGGTTCGGCCGCGGCAACGAGAAGAAAGCCGCGGTCGCCGTCGCGCACACCCTGACCTGCATCGCCTGGGCAGTGATGCGCTACGACGGCGACTACGCCGAAGCCGGAGCCGACTACTACGACCGCCGCGACACCCGCAACCGCGACTACCTGGTCCGCCACCACCAGCAAGCCCTCACCCGGCTCGGCTACCAGGTCACCCTCACCCCGCCCAGCAACGGCAGCCCGCCACCAGCCCAGGCCGCCTGACCCGCAGACCCATCACCGGCACAGCCCAAAGCCGGCTCCGCCGGCGCTGCCGCGCGCCCAGCTGGGGTCCCCAAGTTTCATTACAGGCACGGCCTCTAGATCGGGTACGGCTCCGGAAGGGTCGTATAGGTCCGGCCGCTCGGGGTTCGCCAGGCCATGACGCCGGGCTGGTCCTGGGTCAGCTGCCAGCCCGGGGCCTGCTTGGCCTCGTGATGCCGACGGCACAACGGAGCGAGATTGCACTCGCAAGTCAGGCCGCCACGCTGGAATGGCGTGGTGTGGTCGAGGTCGCATTGGCTGGCGGGACGGCGGCATCCGGGGAAGGCGCAAGTCCGCTGCCTGACTCTGATCAAGTGCTGCAGCGTCGGCGGTGGCCGGTAGGCCGCGGACTGCCGCTGGTGGGTACACCCGGCGGACTCGAACCTTTTCATGGGGATACTCGCCAGCCAGCGGATACTTGCCAGCCAGGCGGGCGGTCCGGGGCCGCGATCGGGTGGGACGGGGCCGCGATCGGGTGGGGCGGGGCCACGATCGGGTGGGGCGGCGCCACGATCGGGTGGGACGGCGCCATCACCGGGCGGGGCGGCACCGTGATCAGGTGGGACGGCACCATGACCGGGTGGGACGGCGCCATAGTCGGGCGGGGCGGGACCGGGCGTGGGGGATTCGCGGGCGTGCGCCGATAGTGCCGGGCCAGGCACGGGGGATTCGCGGGCGTGATCCGGTGGTGCTGGGCCGTGCGGCGATGGTGCCGGGCCAGGCGCGGGGGGCGGAGGGCCGTGCCC
>Ga0207699_10001461_pt1 | contig 11224 bp, 9 predicted proteins | sample LARL51metaG_FD_184344 | JGI IMG/M metagenome (GOLD analysis project Ga0207699, IMG submission 184344) | Corn, switchgrass and miscanthus rhizosphere microbial communities from Kellogg Biological Station, Michigan, USA - LAR L5-1 metaG... | ecosystem: Host-associated > Plants > Roots >...
CGGGAACCACGGTGACCTGACGCTGCTGGCCCGTCTCGCTGTCTCGGGCGGCGGGCGGCTTATCGTCCTGCTCTGCGGACTTTGCGGTCTCCGCCGGTTTGGCCTGCTCCGCGGGCTTGAGGGTCTCCGCCTGTTTGGCCGGCTCGGCGGCCGCTGAGCCGGATTTGGTCTCGGTCATTGCGGCTGCCGCTGGCTCGTCGGCGGAGTCGTCGCCCTTGGGCTTGGCCGCCGCGCGCACGGTCGCTGCAGTCTCGTTTTGCGGTCCAGCCGTGGACGCGACGTCCACCTTGGGGGTCGCGTCTTTGGGCTTCGGCTCGGCCTCATGGGTCAGGTCAGCCTTCTGCGTTGGCTCGGCTCGCGTCGGCGCTACGTCAGAGGTCGCGTCGGCCTTGCGCGTCGCATCAGCGTCAGGGGTCCGGCCGGCCTTGGCCGCCGGGTCGGTCTTCGGGTCAGCGGTCGCATCGGGCTTGGGCGCGGCATCGGGCCTGCGCGCGGGGCCTGCGTCGGGGGTCGTGCCAGTTCTGGGCGAAGCCTGAGCGTCACGGGGGACGTCGGGCTGGCGAGGTGCTGCGGCCTTGGATGCCGGCTCGGCTTCGCGGGGGGTGTCCGTGGCGGCGGGGCGGTCCTCTTCGGTGTCGTGGCGGAGGCGCGCCGGGCGGTCGAACCAGCTGAGGGTCACCGGGCGCGGTTCCTCCGCGGCCGGGCGGTCGCGGCCGGGGCGGGCCGCCGCGTCGGCGGGCTGCGACTGGGGTGAAGAGCCGAACGGCTCGAACGAGCGGGACGGGCGGTCAGCCCGTGACGGGGCAGGCGACGACGGCGCCGCGGGCGGCGCGGCCGAGCCGGACGCGGACGCCGGGGAGAGCGGAGCGGCCGGGGCGGCCGGGGCGCTCGGGCCCCAGAGGTCGCGGGACCTGAACGGGCCGGCGGAACGGTCCTCGTCCCCCGCGCGGCTCTCGCGCCCTGCCCGCTCGGGCGGGACCGCCGACGGCGGGGCGTCGGGCGGCTGGGCATCCGGGCGAGGGGTACCCAGCGGCTGCGGCGGCTGCCAGCTCGGGGCTTCCCGCGGCGAAGCATCCCAGGCCGGGGCGTTCCTGGCGGCCCAGTCGCCTCTAGCGGCCGCCTCGCTGGCCGGCGTCTCGCGGCCGGGCTGTGCCTCCCTGCCGAGCTGGGCACCCTGGGCGGCCTGGACACCCTGGGCGAACGCGGCTAGGTCGAAGGCCGGCTGAGCCTGGCCAGGCTGAGGCTGGCTAGCCTGGGGCTCCCTGCGGGAAGGCGTGCCCTGCGCGGGCTGGCTGAAGGCCGGCTGGGGCTGGCCGTATCCAGACGGGCCGAATCCTGGCGTCCCCTGACCGCCTTGCTGGCCCCCCTTCGCGGTTGCCTGGTCCCTGGAGCTGCCGGCGTCAGGCGGGAACTGCCCGGTGGGGAAGGCAGCGGAACCCCCGGCAGGAGGCTGGGTGCTGGGAGGATCCACGGGCCCGTTCGGGAGAACCTGGTTTTGACTGGGAAGTCGCGATTCCTCTGTGCTCGAGCCCGCGGCGGCGGGGGCCGGTGACGCCCCCGGTTCCCCGAACAGTTCCGCGCGCTTGAGCACCACCCCGATGGCCAGCGCGACCAGCGCGACCGCGCTGACCCCGATCGCCACGTACACGAACAGCAGCTTGCTCGTGACCACCCCGGCGACAAGGACGCCGACGGCGACAGCGACCAGCGCGGCGCTGAACCGGATCACCTGTCATCTCCCTGTCCGGGCGCGCCGGAGGTGCTGGCTGGCCGGGTTAGCGACCGTCTGGGCGGTAGCCCGCGTGCTCGGGGACGGCGTACTGCGCGGCAGTGGGCGCGGCTTGGCCACCGTTGCGGATCCCGGGCTGTCCAACGCCAGCGGGAAGCTGCGGCGCGGTCGGCTGTGACACGGCGGGGAACGTGCCGCTGTCGGTCACGCCGGCTTCGAGGTCGCGAAGCTGACCCTCCAGGTACGCCTTCAGCCTGCTGCGGTACTCCCGCTCAAAGGCGCGCAGGTCGTCGACCCGGCGCTCAAGCTCCTCACGCTGCTGAACAAGTGAACCCATCGCCTGGCGGTGCCGCTCCTGGGCGTCCCGCTCCAGGCTCTCGGCGCGCGCCCTGGCGTCGCCGGTGATCTGCTCCGCCTGGCGCCGGGCCTTGGTGAGCACCTCGTCAGCCTCGCGGCGCGCGCGGCCGAGGGTCTCGTCGGCCTCCCGGCGGGCGTCGGCGATCGCCTGGTCGGCGGTCTGCTGGGCCAGCGAGAGCACGCGGGCGGCCGTGTCCATGTTGTCCTCGACCGGGCGCATCCGGTCCATCATCATGGGCTCGGGCTGCCTGCGCTCCGGCGGCGGCTCCGGCATCATCATGTCCTTAGGGTCGGACAACGGCGAGCTCAGGGCCGGAATACCGGCAGGCTTCCCCCCGCCGCGCAAGACTTCAGCCAGCTTCGCCCGGAGCTCTTCGTTCTCCTGGATCAGCCGGTCCAGTTCAGCCTCAACCTCGTCGAGGAAGGCATCGACTTCTTCCTCGTCGTAGCCGGGCCTAAGCCTGGTCGTACTGAACTGCTTGTTCCGCACATCCGCGGGCGTCAGCGGCATCTTGTCTCCTCGGCGCGCTTGGCTGCGTTCCCCAGCACCGTACTTGAGTTCCAGCACCGTATCTGATCAGCAACGGTACATGGTTCTACAGTCGGGGGACGGCTACCTGTAGCAAAATCAGTACCACGATGAACAGCACCATGTAACTGAGATCCATGGCTACTGTACCGATCCTGAGGGGCGGGATGTAGCGACGCAGGAATTTCAGTGGTGGATCGGTGGCTGTGAAAATCCCCTCAGCCAGCACCAGAACGACCCCCGTTGGCCGCCATGACCTGGCGAAAACCTGGATCCAGCCGATGATCATCCTGCCGATGAGGATCACGAGGTAGATCGACAGGACGTAGGTGAGGACGACTTTCAGGAGCTGCATCACATCGCCTGTCCCGTGCCCAGCGATCTCCGCTGGCGTCGCGGGTAAGCGCCGCTCCGGATACTGTTCGCTGTCACTTGATCACTACACGCCCGTTAGCTCTGGTTGAAGAAACCCCGCTCCGCGATGCGGGCCTTGTCTTCCGCCGTCACCTCGACGTTAGCCGGGGAGAGAAGGAAGACCTTGTTCGTCACCTTATCGATGGAGCCGCGCAAACCGAAGATCAATCCCGCCGCGAAGTCGACGAGACGCCGTGCGTCACTGTCGACCATCTCGGTCAGGTTCATGATCACCGGAGTGCCGTCGCGGAAATGCTCACCGATGTTCCGGGCCTCATTGTACGTGCGTGGGTGCAGTGTGGTGATCCTGGCGAGCTCGACCTGCTGCGGCGGTACCGTGTCGACCCGGTGGTCGGTCGGGTATCCCGCGTAATCGGCCCGCGCGGGCGCGGCGGGCGCGGCAGGCTCGACCGCGTCGGCCGGCTCGTCGTAGTCGTCGTACTCGTCGTACGCCTCGTAGTTCTCGGCATACCGGCGATCGTCCTCCACGAGGCCAAGGTAGACCGCCATCTTGCGCATCGCGCTGGCCATCCGTCAGTCCTCCGTCAATGCCTTAGCCCCGCGTCGCGGCCTGCTCAAAAGCCGCTGGAACGCCTTACGCGAGGGACATTACCGGACGAGAGGCCTTCTGGCTCCGAGCAACGCCGTACCAATTCGCACGTGTGTCGCGCCATTTCCGATGGCGGCCTCCAGGTCGCCGCTCATGCCGGCCGAAATGATCGTCGCCGCCGGGTTCACCGCCCGTACCGCCAGGGAGCAGGGACGCAGCGCGGCGAACGCCCGCGCGGGGTCCGCGTCGAGCGGGGCGATGGCCATCACCCCGCCGAGGATCAGGGCGCGGGTGGCCTCGATCGCCTCGGCGATCTCCCGGACCTGGGCGGGCGGCACGCCGCCGCGCGCCGGGTCGGCGGGGGTGTCCAGGTCGACCTGGACCAGGCAGGTCAGCTCCCGGCCGGCCTTCCTGGCGGCCGCGCCGAGGGCGCGGACGAGGCGTGCCCGGTCCACGGAGTGCACGACGTCGGCGTAGCCGGCCACGCTGGACGCCTTGTTGGTCTGCAGCTGGCCGACGAAGTGCCAGCGGAGCGGCCGGGTGCGTCCGGCGCCGGCGCCGGGGCCTGCATCGGCTTCAGCGGCCAGGGCAGCGGCGCAGGCGGCCGCCTTCGGCGCCGCCTCCTGGTCCTTGTTCTCGCCGAAATCGGTCAGGCCAAGCTCGTGCAGCAGCAGCACGTCGGCCGGCGGCCGGGTCTTGGTGATCGCGATCAGCGTGATCTCGCCGGGGTCGCGGCCCGCCGCCGCGCAGGCGGCGGCGATCCGGTTCCTGACCTCCGCCAGGTTCTTCTCCAGTTCGCCGCGGCGCTCCGCGGACGGGCCGGGCTCACTTGAGGAAGTCTGGGACATCCAAGTCGTCGTCCTCTTCGAAGACCACCGGGCGACGCCGCCCGGCCCCGGAGTCGAAGATCTTGTCTCGCGCGCTGGTCCGTCCGGAGTCCGCCCAGCTGGACGAGCCGGACAGGCCGCTGTCCGCCAGGCTGTCGGAGTAGCTGGTCCCGCCGTCCTCTTCCGGTGAGACGAACGAGACCGGCGCGGGAGCGTAGTCGCTCAGGGCTTCGTCGGCGGACGGCTCCGGCAGGGCGGCAGCGGGCTCCTCCGGCGTCTCGGGCGTCTCGGGTGCCTTGGGCGCCTGGGCGGCGCGCTGCGCCGGCAAGACGGGCTGCGCCGGCTCGCTGGCCCTGGCGGCGCCGTTGGCCGTGGCGCTGGTTCCCGCGGCAGGCGCGGAGTAGGACGAGTAGCCGGCGTCACCAGCCGACGGGGTAAAACCCGGCGACGCCGCGGCGGCGGCGCCGACGCCAGGCGCGGGCGACGCGGGCGGCGCGCTTTGCGTGCCTGACATGCCGCCAGCGCCGTCAGACCCGGTAGCGGCGGCGCCGGACGGGCGGACCACCCTGGCCGCGGACGCGGACCGTCCCTGCCGCTGCTCGTCGAACCCGGCCGCGATCACCGTCACCCGCACCTCGTCGCCAAGCGCGTCGTCGATCACGGCGCCGAAGATGATGTTGGCGTCCACGGCCGCCGAGTTGGCGACGAGCTGCGCGGCCTCGTTGATCTCGAACAGCCCGAGGTCGGAACCGCCCTGAATGGACAGCAGCACGCCGTGCGCGCCGTCGATCGAGGCTTCGAGCAGCGGTGACGAGATCGCCATCTCGGCCGCGGCCACGGCCCGGTCGTCGCCGCGCGACGAGCCGATGCCCATCAGCGCGGACCCCGCGCCGGACATGACGGACTTCACGTCAGCGAAGTCGAGGTTGATCAGCCCGGGAGTGGTGATCAGGTCGGTGATGCCCTGCACACCGGACAGCAGCACCTGGTCGGCGGCCTTGAACGCGTCGAGCACGCTCACGTGCCGGTCGGAGATGGACAGCAGCCGGTCGTTCGGGATGACGATCAGCGTGTCGACCTCGCTGCGCAGCCGCTCGATCCCGGCCTCGGCCTGGATCGCCCGCCGCTTGCCCTCGAAGCCGAACGGCCGGGTCACCACCCCGATCGTCAGGGCGCCGAGCGACCGTGCCACGTTGGCGACCACCGGGGCGCCGCCGGTGCCCGTGCCGCCGCCCTCGCCCGCGGTGACGAAGACCATGTCGGCGCCCTTGAGCACCTCCTCGATCTCCTCGCGGTGGTCTTCGGCGGCCTTGCAGCCGACGTCCGGGTCCGCGCCGGCGCCGAGCCCGCGGGTCAGCTCCCTGCCGACGTCGAGCTTGACGTCGGCGTCGCTCATCAGCAGGGCTTGCGCGTCGGTGTTAATCGCGATGAACTCGACGCCCTTGAGTCCCTCTTCGATCATGCGATTGACGGCGTTAACGCCGCCCCCGCCGATTCCGACGACCTTGATGACCGCCAGATAGTTCTGCGGAGCTGCCACGAGGAGGGTACCTTTCCGCTCGTTTTTCCTGCCCGGACCTATGCCATTCCGGCCGGGGCCGTGCTGGCCCTGCTACCTGGGCGCTACCTGGGCTGACCGAGCCGGGGCCGGCGGCTAGCCGATGGAATTGGCCGCTAATGGCGGCGGCCTCTTGCCACGCGGTAATTGGCTAAACCGCGATCCCTGACGGCCGTCAGGTTTCACCTTCAGGTTGAGATTTAGAGTTTTACCTGCCTAACGATTGATAGGGACAGTAGGGTGGGAAGGCGGCAGGGTCAACTAACCACGCAGAAGCGCCCTGCGTGTCGTTTCGCTGGTCACTTCGTTGGTCACTTCGTCACGACGGTGCCTGTCGCGCTCACGTCGATGTAGTGCGCGGCGCCGCCCAGCAGCACGGCGAGTTCCCGGTTTTTCTGCGCGGCGTCGTCCGCGCCGCCCCACAGGACCGTCTTGCCGTCCCGCAGCCCGAGCAGCACCTGGTTCGCCGTGCCAGCCGCGCCCACCTCCGCGACCTGTTTCGACACCGCGGGCGACAATTCGGCGAGCACGGCGGCGGCCGTGGCCAGCCCGGGGTCGCCGCGCAGCGCGCCCCCGCCCGCCGAGGTCTGGTACAGCGGCAGCCTGGCGGGGTTCGTCCGCGACCACACGACGAGCACCCCGCTGGAGTCCACCAGGTCGTACCCGCCGCCGGCCATCCGCACCGCGACGACGGGAACGCGTTCCCGCACGGTGATCGACAGGTGGTCCGGCCAGTCCTTCGACACGGTGACGGACGCGACCTGCCTGATCCCCTCCACCCGCCGCGCCACCAGCCCGGTGTCGACGTTGACAAGCGACGTGCCAAGCGGGACGTCGGCCGCCGCGATCACCTGCGCGGACGTGACCAGGTGCTCCCCGGTCACCGTGACGGACCGCACGACAAGCAGCCGGGAGCCGAACAGCGCCCAGACCACCCCGGCGACGATGCCCACGCCTGCCAGCACGAAGAACGCGGCACGCCACCGCGTGCGGGCGCGCCGCGGCGTGGCGGCCGGGGCGGCGGCGTCGGTCGTGGCCGGCGTGGCTTCTGTCACGGCATCACGTCCGGTCAGCCCCTGCCCCGGCCTCGGCGCCGATCTCGGCGAGGATGACCGGGCCGAGCCTGGTGACGTCGCCGGCGCCCATGGTCAGCACCAGGTCACCGGGCGCGGCGAGCGACGCGACGACCTTCGGCGCGTCGCCTGCGGCCGCCACGTACAGCGCGGTCCCGCCGGGCACCGCGTCGGCGACCAGCTTGCCAGTCACTCCCGGCTCCGGGTCCTCGCGCGCGGCGTAGACGTCGAGTACGACGGCCTCGTCGGCGAGCGCGAGCGCCGCGCCGAACTCGGCCGCGAAGATCCGCGTCCTGCTGTACAGGTGCGGCTGGAAGACGGCGATGACGCGCCCGGCGCCGGCGATCGCGCGCGCCGCGCGCAGGTCCGCGGTGAGCTCGGTCGGGTGGTGCGCGTAGGTGTCCAGCACCCGGACGCCGCCCGCCTCCCCCTTCGGCTCCATCCGCCGCGCGGCGCCGCGATAGCTGGCAAGCGCCGCGGCGGCCCGCTCCGGCGGCACGCCGAGCTCCACGGCGGCGGCGAACGCGGCGGCGGCGTTCAGCGCGTTGTGCAGCCCTGGCACGTGCAGCGTGATGCTGAGATCGATCATCCCGAACGGGCCCGGCCGGCTCTGGACGCGGAACACCGTCTCCATTCCTGCGGCGGACGCCCCGGTCACCCGGTAATCCGCGTCCGCGGACTCGCCGTACGTGCGCACCGTGAGGCCGTGGCCCGCCGCCGCGGCGGCCAGGTCCCGCGCCCCCGGGTCGTCGGCGCAGGTGACGAGCAGCCCGCCGGGCGAGATCCGCGCCACGAACGCCACGAACGACGCGCGGTACGCCGCCGCCGTCCCGTAGTTGTCCAGGTGGTCGGCCTCGACGTTGGTGACGACCGCGGCGTCGGGGGCCAGCATGAGGAACGAGCCGTCGCTCTCATCGGCCTCGGCCACGAAGTCGGGGCCCGCGCCGTCGGCCGCGCCGGTCCCGGTGGCGGCGAGGACGCCGCCGATCACGTAGCCGGGGTCCGCCCCGGTCTCGCGGAGCACGGTGGTGATCATGGACGTGGTAGTGGTCTTGCCGTGCGTCCCGCTGACCGCGATGACCCGGCGGCCGAACATCAGCGCGGCGAGCGCCCCGGCCCGGTGCAGCACCCGGATGCCGCGCCGCCTGGCCTCCGCCAGTTCCGGGTTGTCCTGCCGGATGGCGCTGGACACCACCAGGGTGTCGGCGTCGCCCAGGTGGGCGGCGGTATGCCCGACGTACACCCGGGCGCCGAGCGCCTCGAGCTCGGTGAGCGCCGCGGACGCCGCGGAGTCGCTGCCGGACACAGTGACCCCGCGGGCCAGCATGATCTTGGCGATGCCCGACATGCCCGCGCCGCCGATGCCCGCGAAATGCACCCGCCCGAGCTGGTCGAGCGGCACCGGTTCGGTCGGGGTCACCAGCGGCATCAGCAATCTCCTCGCTCACGTGAACTGCTACCGGTCGTGACTCACCGGTTCTGCCTGTGCCGGCCCGGCGCCGGGGAGTGCGGGTCTGCCGCCTCGGCGGCCGGGACGGCCTGGGCGCCCTGGACGTCATGGGTCGCCGCCGCCTCGGTGGCGACGTCGATCACGGCCTTGGCCAGCCAGCGGTCCGCGTCCCTGCGGCCGAGCGCGGCGGCCGCCTCTGACATGGCCGCTACCTGGTCGATGTTGGTCAGCACCGGAAGCAGCGCGCCCCTGATCCAGTCGGCGGTGAGCTCATCGTCCTCGACGAGCAGGCCGCCGCCGCGCTGCACGATCGGCAGCGCGTTGAGCCGCTGCTCGCCGTTGCCGATGGGCAGCGGGACGTACGCGGCCGGCATGCCGACGGCGGTGAGCTCCGCGCAGGTCATCGCGCCGGCGCGGCACAGGGCGAAGTCCGCGGCGGCGTACGCCAGGTCCATCCGGTCCACGTACGGCACCGCCACGTACGGCACGGTCCCGCCCGCCGACTGGGCGTCCGAGGCGTTCTGCGGGCCGGTGACGTGCAGCACCTGCACGCCCGCGGCGCGGATGGCGTCGAGCGCTTCCGCCAGCGCGCTGTTGAGCGACCTGGCGCCCTGTGAGCCGCCGAAGACCAGCAGCACCGGCAGGTCCGGCCGCAGCCCGAAGTGCGCGCGGGCCTTGTCGCCAACCGCGAACCGGTCGAGCTCGGCGATCTGCCGCCTGATCGGCTGCCCCAGGTACTGGGCGTTGCGCATCTTGGTGTCCGGGTGGCCGGTGAAGACGTGCGTGGTGAAGTGCGCGCCGAGCCGGTTGGCGATGCCCGGAGAGGGGTTGGCCTCGTGCACGACGATCGGCACCTTGTGCCGCCTGGCCGCCAGGTAAGCCGGGGTCGCCACGTAGCCGCCGAACCCGACGAGCACGTCCGCGCCGGTCCGCTCCAGCACGACTCCGGCCTTGTGCACGGCGCCGGCGAGCCTGCCGGGGACGGTGAGCAGCTGCGGCGTCACCGAGCGCGGGAGCGGCACCGCCGGGATGAGCGCCAGCTCGTAGCCGCGCATCGGGACCAGCCGGGTCTCCAGGCCGCGTTCGGTGCCGAGGCACGTCACCTCGATGGTCCGGTCCGCCTGCCGAAGCGCGTCGGCGAGCGCGAGCGCCGGCTCGATGTGGCCGGCCGATCCTCCGCCAGCTAGGACGACCCTCATTACGATGCTCCTCGCTCGTCGGCTGCCATCGTGGCGCCGCGGGTGCCTGTCACCCGCTATCGCGGCGCTTCCCCCGGCCAAGCCAGCTTAGAACGCGGGACGCCGCGCCGGGGCCGCGTGCGGCCAGCGCCTCGCTGGCGCCGGGCGACCGCCGCGCAAACGACATGAGCATACCGAGCGCGACCATCGTCACGAGCACGGATGACAAGCCCTGGGACACCAGCGGGAGCGGCACACCGGTGATCGGGATCACGCCGACCACCGCGCCGATGTTCACCACCGCCTGGATGACGATCCACGAGGTGATCGCGGCCGAGCAGAGCCTGCTGAACGGGTCGGGGGCCCGGCGCGCGACCCGCAGCCCGGCGAACGCCAGCCCGCCGTACATCGCGGTCACGCAGAGCGTGCCGACCAGGCCGAGCTCCTCCCCGATGATCGCGAAGATGAAGTCGCTGGTCGACTCGGGCAGCCAGCCCCACTTGATCTTGCCCGCGCCGAGCCCCACGCCGAACAGGCCGCCGTCGCCGAGCGCGACCCGGCCCTGGATGGCCTGCTGGTTCGCCCCCACCGGGTTCGTGTTCGACGTGTCGAACAGGCCCGTGATGCGCCTGACTCGCCAGCTCTGCGTCACCACGAGCAGCAGCAGCACCATCCCCATCAAGATGAGCAGGGCGGTGAACACCCGTCCCGGGGCGCCCGCGAACCAGAGCAGCGCCAGGAAGACGATCAGCAGCACGAACGTGGTGCCAACGTCGTCGCCGGCCATCACCAGCAGGGCGAGCAAGCCGGTGCCCGGCAGAAGCGGCACGAGCATGTGCCGCCAGTCGGCCAGCATGCCCATCTTCTCCTTGCGAGCCAGCAGGTCCGCGCCCCAGACGGCGAGCGCGAGCTTGGCCAGCTCCGACGGCTGGAACTGCAGCGGCCCCAGGGCGATCCACCGGGTAGCTTCGTTCTTCGTCACGCCGACGCCGTGGATCAGGACCAGGCAGAGCCCGATGATCGCCACCGCGAGCAGCGGATAAGCCGCCGCGCGGAACAGCCGCGGCGACGAGCGCGCAGCGACCCACATGAGCGGCAGGCCGATGCAGACGCCGGCCAGCTGCTTCTCGAAGTCCGAGTACGGCGACAGGCCGAAGGACAGGTCGGTCACCGACGCGGTTGACAGCACCATCACCAGGCCGAGCGCGAGCAGCAGTATGGTGATGCCGACGATCAGGTAGTACGGCGTGAGCGGCCGGTCGAGCAGCGCGCGCCAGGCGCGCACCTGCTCACTGATCCCGGGCAGCCGCGGCTTGAGGCGGCCTGCGGCCGCCTCGAGCGATTCGGCGTCCTCACCCGTCTCAAGCGTGTCCTCCACCGCGCGGACGTACATGCCTTCTAGTGTCCGTGCCGCCCGCTCCCATACCGGGAACATCCGCCGCGTGTCGCGCAACTACCCCGGGAATGCCGTCCGCGGGACGGCCTTCCCGGCCCGGCCGAACGTGCTCGATGCCACATCCACTACGTAAGAGTGTGGACGATGTCACATCGACCACGTT
>Ga0207699_10001466_pt1 | contig 11201 bp, 9 predicted proteins | sample LARL51metaG_FD_184344 | JGI IMG/M metagenome (GOLD analysis project Ga0207699, IMG submission 184344) | Corn, switchgrass and miscanthus rhizosphere microbial communities from Kellogg Biological Station, Michigan, USA - LAR L5-1 metaG... | ecosystem: Host-associated > Plants > Roots >...
AAGACCGCTTCGGTGGCCTGGATCGCGGAGCGGCTGCAGCGACCGGTGCTCGTCATGCTGCCGAACAAGACCCTCGCCGCCCAGTTCGCCAACGAACTGCGCGAGATGCTGCCCAACAACGCGGTCGAGTACTTCGTTTCCTACTACGACTACTACCAGCCCGAGGCGTACGTCCCGCAGACCGACACCTACATCGAGAAGGACTCCTCCATCAACCAGGAGGTCGAGCGGCTCCGGCACTCCGCCACCAACTCGCTGCTCACCAGGCGGGACACCATCGTCGTGTCCTCCGTGTCTTGCATCTACGGCCTGGGCACGCCGCAGGAGTACGTGGACCGGATGCTCAAGGTCAAGCTGGGTGACACCATCGAGCGGGACAAGCTGCTCCGCAAGCTGGTCGGCATGCAGTACAACCGGAACGACCTGGCCTTCACCCGCGGCACGTTCCGGGTCCGCGGCGACACCATCGAGATCATCCCGATGTACGAGGAGCTCGCCGTCCGGATCGAGATGTTCGGCGACGAGATCGAGCGGCTGTCCACGCTGCACCCGCTCACCGGCGAGGTCATCAGCGAGGACGAGGAGCTGTACGTCTTCCCGGCCACGCACTATGTGGCGGGCCCGGAGCGGATGGAGCGCGCCATCAACGGGATCGAAGCCGAGCTCGCCGTGCGCCTCGGCGAGCTCGATCAGGCGGGCAAGCTCCTCGAGGCGCAGCGGCTGCGCATGCGCACCACCTACGACATCGAGATGCTCCGGCAGGTCGGCAGCTGCTCCGGGATCGAGAACTACTCGCGGCACATCGACGGCCGCGAGGCCGGCACCCCGCCGAACACCCTGCTCGACTACTTCCCCGAGGACTTCCTGCTGGTCATCGACGAGTCGCACGTGACCGTGCCGCAGATCGGCGCCATGTACGAAGGGGACGTGTCCCGCAAGCGGGTCCTGGTGGAGCACGGCTTCCGGCTGCCGAGCGCGATCGATAACCGGCCGCTGACCTGGGAGGAGTTCCTGGACCGGATCGGCCAGACCGTCTACCTGTCGGCCACCCCGGGCCCCTACGAGCTGCAGCGCGTCGGCGGCGACGTGGTCGAGCAGGTGATCCGGCCGACCGGTCTGATCGACCCCGAGGTTGTCATCAAGCCGACCAAGGGGCAGATCGACGATCTGCTGCACGAGATCAGGCTGCGGGCCGAGCGCGACGAGCGGGTGCTGGTCACCACGCTGACCAAGCGGATGGCCGAGGACCTGACCGACTACCTGCTGGAGAACGGGGTCCGGGCCAGGTACCTGCACAGCGAGGTCGACACGCTGCGCCGGATCGAGCTGCTGCGCGAGCTGCGGGCGGGCGAGTACGACGTGCTGGTAGGGATCAACCTGCTCCGCGAGGGCCTCGACCTGCCCGAGGTCTCGCTCGTGGCCATCCTGGACGCGGACAAGGAAGGCTTCCTGCGTTCCGGCACGTCGCTGATCCAGACCATCGGCCGCGCGGCCAGGAACGTGTCCGGCGAGGTACACATGTACGCCGACACGATCACGCCGTCGATGCAGCGGGCGATCGACGAGACCAGCCGGCGGCGGGCCAAGCAGGTCGCCTACAACGAGGCCAACGGCATCAATCCGCAGCCGCTGCGCAAGCGGATCGCCGACATCCTGGACCAGATCGTCCGCGAGGACGCCGACACTGAGCAGCTGATCGGCGGCGGCGGGCGACAGCAGTCCCGCGGCAAGGCGCCGGTGCCGGGGCTGTCCTCGCGCGCCCGCGCGGTCGCCGCGCAGGCGGGCCGGCGCACCGCGGAAGGCGAGCCGACCAAGGAGGCCAGCGCCGCCCGCGCCGAGCTCGTCGGCCTGATCAGCGAGCTCACCGAGCAGATGCACGCCGCAGCCGCCGAGCTGCAGTTCGAGGTAGCAGCCCGGCTCCGCGACGAGATCCGCGAGCTCAAGTCCGAGCTCCGCGGCATGCACGCCGCCGGCGTCTGAGTTACGAGTAACCCCTGACGGGTGAGGCGCGGGGCCGGCAGCCTCTTAGGCTCAGGCTTATGGACCAGGCCAGCGGTTCAGGGGAGGCAGCGGCGGTGACGCCCGCGGAACGTCCGCGCAGTGCGCCCGAGCAGCACTGGCTCGCGCGCCTTAGCTTCCTATTCGTCGGTCTGGCGGTCGCCTTTGTCGCGGTCTTTGCCGAGCTGAAGAGCCTCACGATGCTCGCTGTGGGCCTGGTCGGCGCGGTCGTGAGCTTGGCCGCCGCGTACTTCTTCCTTTCCCGGCGAGGCGTGTGGCGCTGGCTGTCGCTGGCGGTCTTCGTCCTGACGCCGATCGCCGTGATCGCCGTTTTCGCGCTCAGGAACCTGCTGTGGGTGGCCATCGTGGCGGCCGCCATCTGGCTGCTCGCGAGCATGACCGCGCGTTTGGCGCTGGTCCGGGACCATCCGGACTGGCGCATGCCCGAGCATTCTGCGGAACCGCCTGCCCGGCACCCGTACCTGATCATGAACCCGAAGTCCGGCGGCGGGAAGGTCGAGAAGTTCGATCTGAAACGCAAGGCCGAGGAACTTGGCGCCGAGGTGTTTCTCATCGACGGATCCGAGCCCATCGACGTCGCCAAGGTGGCTCGTGAGGCCGTGGCCCAGGGTGCTGATCTGCTCGGCGTCGCCGGCGGCGACGGCACGCAGGCCCTGGTAGCCGGGATCGCCGCCGAGCATGGCATACCGTTCGTGGTGATCAGCGCGGGCACGCGAAATCACTTTGCCCTCGACCTCGGGCTGAACCGCGAGAATCCGTCGGCCTGCCTGGGCGCCCTGTCAGATGGCGTCGAGTTGCGGGTCGACCTCGGGAGGATCAACGGTCAGGTATTCGTCAACAACGCGTCGTTCGGCGCCTACGCCGAGGTCGTCGAGACCCCGGCCTACCGCGACGACAAGCTCAATACGACGCTGAACCTGCTCCCGGACCTGCTGCAAGGCCAACGCGGAGTCCGGCTCTCCGCGCGGGCGGACGACACCGAGATCAGGTCGCCACAGGCCTTGCTGGTGGCCAACAATCCGTACGGAACCGGGGACATTGCCGGCCTGAGCCGCCGTGCGCGGCTGGATGCCGGCGTGCTCGGTGTGATCGGCGTCAAGGTGCGCAACGTCCAGCAGGCCATTGATCTGCTCCGCGGCCGCAGGGCCGTCGGCGTGCGGGTGCTGCGCACGAAGAAGATCGAGATCACCGCCGATGCACCCCAGATCCCGGTCGGCGTCGACGGCGAGGCGCTGTCGATGTCAACACCAGTGGTCTGCACCATCTCCCCGGGCGCGCTCCGCGTCTGGGTGCCACGAGACCGCCCGGGCGTCGTTCCGCCGAAGCCCCCTATCAACTGGGCCCGGCTGTGGCACCTGGCCGGCATCCACCGCAAGCGTGCTGAGGTGGCGGCGTGAGAGCCGTATTCGAGCGCGTCACCGGGCTGGACGACGTGGTACGCCGCGCCGCGGAAGTGGCGGCGCGGACGCTGGTCTTCGACGTGGAGCCGCTGGTGGCTTACTGGGATGGCGGTCAGCAGGCCCTCGACGAGGGGATTGCCCGGGTCCTCAGCGAGGTCGCCGTGCTGCCGGCCGTGCAGGTGGTGTGCTTCGCCACCAACTCGCTGCGCCGCCCGACAGCGCTGCCCAGCGGGGGGGCCGTACAGGTGGTCTACCTGGCATCGGCGAACAAGCCGGTGCAGACCATGGCGTATCGGCATTTCCCCCGGCCGGGCATGGTGATCGGAGATCAGGTCGCCACGGACGGGATACTGGCGCGGCGGCTGGGTTACGAGTTCCTGCTGTTCGACCCGCACCTAACGGGTGTTCCGGCCGGCCCGCGGCTAATGGGTGCCTGGGGGCGGCTGGTACGGCCGCTGTTGTTCACGCGGGCGGCGCCTGAATAATAAATGCCTCATAATTCACCTGGTCACCAGGGGCCGCGTTGTTCCCATTAACCGCTTTAATGATCATTTCCCGGCAGGGTATAGTGCGTGGCGAAGCGGGGGAGCGCAGTCGCTCCGTGCGGCGGGGGCCGTGAAATGACGGAGGCGCGACAATGCCCTGGGTCGTCCGGGACGCGGTCGACGAGATCAACCGCGCGGTGGGCCGCCGCTGGCAGGATCTGGACCGGTTGCTGCTGTATTACGCGCAGCTGAACCCGCTGTCCGCGCCGTTCTGGAACCGGATGGGCTACCGTCCGCTGTGGACCGGATGGGAGGTGCGGCCGGCCGCATCGCTGCGGTGAGGCGGAATGCTGAAGGTCTGCTCACGGTTTGCTCAAAGGACAGCCGACTAGCAGAAAACCGGGGGAGGTGGGTAGTGCTAGTCAGCCTGATCGCGGCCATCGTGGCGGCGCTGCTGTACGGCATCGCCGCGGTGATGCAAGCGATCGCGGTACGCGCAGCCAGCAACAAGCCGGCCGAGGACGCTTCCGGGGGCGTCGACCCTGGGCTGGTCGTCCGGCTGCTGGGTCAGTGGCGGTTCGTCGTCAGCATGGGCCTGGACGCGCTCGGCTTCGTGGCCCAGCTCATCGCCCTGCACCGGCTGCCGCTGTTCGCCGTCCAGGCGTTCGTGGCGTCGAACCTCGCGGTGACCGCGGTGGTGGCCTCCCGGGTGATCAAGGTGACCCTGTCCTGGCGGGAATGGGCGGCGGTGTTCGGCGTGGTGGCCGGCGTCGGCCTGCTGGGCGCCTCGGCGGGCGCGGAGGGCGCCGCGCAGGTGGGCGCGGTGTTCAAGCTGGCGCTCATCGTGGCCATCGCGGGCCTGGCCGTGCTCGGCCTGGCCGCGGCCAAGCTCAACGAGCCCTACCGGACCACCGCGCTCGGCCTGACCGCCGGGTTCGGCTACGGGGTGCTCAGCATCGCGGCCCGCGTGCTGACCGGGTTCTCGCCGCTCGAACTGGCCCGTGATCCCGCCGCCTACGCCGTCGCCGCGGCCGGCATCATCTCGTTCGTGTTCTACGCCACCGCGCTGGAGAGCGGCAGCGTGACCGTTGCCACCGCGGCCGTGGTGCTGGCCGAGACGATCCCGCCGGCTGTCATCGGCGTGATCTTCCTCGGCGACCAGACACGCCCGGGCCTGTCCGTGGTCGCCTGGGGCGGCTTCTTCATCGCCGTCGCTTCGGCCGTCATGCTGGCCAGATTCGGCGAGGCACACCACACAGAAGACGTCGCGATGGCCGACGCGGCCGCCCGGCGGCAGGCAAATGCCGGGCCGGCCGCCGCCGGCCTGTTATCCTGGTGGCCCGTGGACCTGCAGTTTTTTCATGCCCTATTGGGCACCGCCGTACCGGACACCACGGGAGCCTCATAGTGGCCGCATCATCACTTCATCCACGGCCGGCACAAACCAGACATCTCTTTGTCACTGGGGGCGTTGCCTCCAGCCTCGGCAAGGGACTGACCGCCTCCAGCCTCGGCCGCTTGCTGAAACTGCGCGGCCTGCGGGTCGTGATGCAGAAGCTTGACCCCTACCTCAACGTCGACCCTGGCACCATGAACCCCTTCCAGCACGGCGAGGTGTTCGTGACCGACGACGGCACCGAGACCGACCTGGACGTCGGGCACTACGAACGCTTCCTCGACACCAACCTGTCGGGTGAGGCGAACGTCACTACCGGCCAGATCTACTCGACGGTGATCGCGAATGAGCGCCGCGGCGCCTACCTCGGCGACACCGTGCAAGTCATCCCGCACATCACCAACGAGATCAAGGCCCGCATGCTGCAGATGGGCGGCGACGAGGTCGACGTGGTGATTACCGAGGTAGGCGGGACCGTCGGGGACATCGAGTCCCAGCCGTTCCTCGAGGCGATCCGCCAGATCAGGCACGAGATCGGTCGCGACCGGTGCTTCTTCCTGCACGTCAGCCTGCTGCCCTACATCGGCCCCTCGGGTGAGCTGAAAACCAAGCCGACCCAGCACTCGGTGGCCGCGCTGCGCAGCATCGGCATCCAGCCGGACGCGATCGTGGCCCGCTCGGACCGCCCGATCAACGCGAACCTCAAGCGCAAGATAAGCCTGATGTGCGACGTGGACGAGGAAGCCGTGGTCTCCGCGCCGGACGCGCCGTCGATCTACGACATCCCCAAGGTCCTGCACGCCGAGGGCCTGGACGCCTACGTGGTCCGCAGGCTTGGCCTGCCGTTCCGCGACGTGGACTGGACCGAGTGGGACGACCTGCTGCGCCGGGTGCACCGGCCGGCCCACAGCATCACCATCGCCCTGGTCGGCAAGTACGTCGACCTGCCGGACGCGTACTTGTCCCCGGCCGAGGCGCTGAAGGCCGGCGGTTTCGCCAACGACGCGCAGGTGAACATCCGCTGGGTGATCAGCGACGCCTGCGAGGATCCCGAGGGCGCCGCCGCCGAACTCGAAGGCGTCGACGGGGTGCTGATCCCGGGCGGGTTCGGGGTCCGCGGCATCGAGGGCAAGATCGGCGCGATCAGGTACGCGCGCGAGCACGGCATCCCGATCCTCGGTCTGTGCCTGGGCCTGCAGTGCATGGTCATCGAGGTGGCCCGCGACCTGGCCGGGCTGGCCGACGCGGACAGCGCGGAGTTCAACCCGGACACCCCGCACCCGGTCATCGCGACCATGGCCGACCAGGAAGACGTGGTGGCGGGGGAGCGGGACATGGGCGGCACCATGCGGCTGGGGCTGTACCCGGCCGCGCTGCAGCCCGGCACCCGGGTCGAGGAGATGTACGGGAGCACGCTGGTGGAGGAGCGGCACCGGCACAGGTACGAGGTCAACAATGCGTACCGGAGCGTGCTCGAGCAGGCGGGCCTGGTCTTCTCCGGGCTCTCGCCGGACCGGCACCTGGTGGAGTTCGCCGAGCTCGCCGAGCACCCGTTCTTCGTCGGCACCCAGGCACACCCCGAGTTCCTGTCCCGCCCCACCCGGCCGCACCCGCTATTCAGCGGGCTGATCTCGGCCGCCCTGGCCCGGTCCAAGGCGGCCAGCGCGGGCGCGCGCGCCGCCGCCAGCGCATGAACGTCACCGACGAGCCAGCGCACTGGCCCGTCGTATCAACGGCCGAGCTGGCCCGCGGCCGGCTGGTCACCGTGCGGACCGACAAGGTGCGGATGCCCGACGGTGAACTGGCCGAACGGGACGTGGTGATTCACCCTGGCGCCGTGGCGGTGCTCGCCCTCGATGACGTACAGCAGGTGCTCCTGATCCGGCAGTACCGCCATCCGGTGGGGCGGCTGCTGTGGGAGATCCCGGCCGGCCTGCGTGACGTGACCGGGGAGCAGCCGCTGGCGACGGCGCGGCGGGAACTGCTCGAGGAGGCCGGCTACCGCGCGCGGGACTGGCGGGTACTCGCCGACTACTACACCTCGCCCGGTTTCAGCACCGAGCGCCTGCGTGTCTTCCTCGCCCGCGACCTGGAGTTCGTCCCCGAGAACGAACGCGACTTCGTGCCGGAGGGCGAGGAGACCCAGCTCGTGCCGGCCTGGCTGCCGCTCGACGAGGCGGTGCGCAAGGTCTTCGCCGGTGAGCTGCACAACGGGGTCGCGGCCCTGGCCATATTGGCGGGGTATGCTGCGCGGGCAGAGGGGTATGAGCGGCTCCGCCCCGCTGCTGCCCCGGAAGAGCAATGAGGCTCCACAGTCTGGAAGGACCGCCATGAAGGTTGGAATTCCCCGGGAAATCAAGAACCACGAGTACCGGGTGGCGATCACCCCGGCCGGCGTGCACGAACTCGTCCGTGGCGGCCACCAGGTGCTCATCGAGGCCGGGGCCGGAAACGGGTCGTCCATTCCGGACGAGGACTTCGTCACGGCCGGCGCGAAGATCCTGCCGACGGCGGACGACGTGTGGGGCGAAGGGGACATGATCCTCAAGGTCAAGGAGCCGATCGCGGAGGAGTACCACCGCATGCGGTCCGGCCAGGTCCTGTTCACCTACCTGCATCTGGCCGCGTCCAAGGCCTGCACCGACGCGCTGCTCAGCTCGGGCGTCACCTCGATCGCCTACGAGACCGTCCAGCTGCCCGACGGGTCGCTGCCGCTGCTCGCCCCGATGTCCGAGGTCGCGGGCCGGATGGCGCCGCAGGTCGGCGCGCACCACCTGCAGCGTGACGGCGGCGGGCGCGGGGTCCTGATGGGCGGAGTGTCCGGTGTCTACGCGGCCAAGGTGGTCGTGCTCGGCGCGGGCGTGTCCGGTATGAACGCGGCCGCGATCGCACTCGGCATGCAGGCCGAGGTGCTGCTGGTCGACCGGAACATCGCCAGGCTCCGCCAGGCCGACGCGATCTACCAGGGCCACCTCCAGACCGTGGCGTCCAACGCCTACGAGATCGAGCGCGCGGTCATCGACGCCGACCTGGTCATCGGCGCCGTTCTCGTGCCGGGCGCCAAGGCCCCCAAGCTGATCAGCAACGAGCTTGTCTCGCGGATGAAGACCGGAGCGGTGCTGGTCGACATATCGATCGACCAGGGCGGCTGCTTCGAGGACTCCCGGCCCACCACCCACGCCAACCCCACCTACCCGGTGCACAACACGCTGTTCTACTGCGTGGCGAACATGCCGGGCGCCGTGCCGCACACGTCCACCTACGCGCTCACCAACGTCACGCTGCCCTACGCGGTCGAGATGGCCAACCGCGGCTGGCGCGACGCGCTCCGCGCCGATGCTGCCCTGGCCCAGGGCCTGTCCACGCACGCCGGCTTGCTGACCTCCGAGCCGGTCGCCGAAGCAGTCGAGCTGCCCTACACTCCGGCCAGCGAGGTCCTCAACTGAGCCAGCCGCTCGCTGACGCGCTCCGCGGCTACCTGCAGTACCTGGTCGTGGAGCGCGGGCTGGCGGCCAGCACGGTGGAGTCGTACCGGCGCGACCTGCGCCGGTACGCCTCGGTCCTGGCCGACCGGGGCAAGACCAGGCTGGGCGAGATCACCCCGGCGGACGTGGCCGACTACCTCGCCTCGCTGCGTGAGGGGGACGCCGGGCACGCGGCGCTGGCGGTCAGTTCGGCCGCCCGGGCCGTCATTGCCGTCCGCGGCCTGCACGCGTTCGCGGTGGCCCAGGGCCTGGCCGGCACGGACCCCGCCCGCGAGGTCCCGCCGCCCTCGCCACCCAGGCGGCTGCCCAAGGCGATCACGGTCGAGGACGTGGAGCGCCTGCTCGACGCGGCCGGCCCCGGCCCCGATGACCTGTCCGCGGAGCCCCGGCTGCTGCGGGACCGGGCCCTGCTCGAGTTCCTCTACGGCACCGGGGCACGCATCTCCGAGGCCACCGGCCTCGACATCGACGAACTGCAACTGGACGATGATCCGGTGGTGCGCCTGATCGGCAAGGGTGGCAAGCACCGGGTGGTCCCGGTGGGCCGCTACGCCGTGCGGGCCCTCGAGGCGTACCTGGTCCGGGCCAGGCCCGGTCTCGCCCAGAGAGTAGCCTCCCGCCGCGCCCCGGGCCGGGGAGCCAGCCCCGCCGTGTTCCTCAACGCCCGCGGCGGCCGCCTCACCCGGCAGGGTGCCTGGGGCGTGCTGCACGCCGCGGCCGCCCGCGCGCGACTGCCCGAGGTGTCACCGCATACGCTGCGCCACTCGTTCGCGACCCATATGCTCGACGGCGGCGCCGACATCCGGGTCGTCCAGGAACTGCTCGGTCACGCGTCCGTCACCACCACCCAGGTGTACACCCTGATCACGGTGGACAAGCTCCGCGAGGTCTACGCCACCTCCCATCCCCGCGCCCTCGCCTGACGCACCGAGGCCGGCCGACGCCATGAAACCCCGAATCCATGGCGTTCGAACGCACTGAAACCGGGAGTTCATGCCGTCTGGGGACGCTCAGCGGAAGTGACGGGTGAGCTCGTTGGCGTACACGCGGCCCAGGGTGTCTTTGTGGTCCGCGATCCACTGGCTCAGGGCCGTCTCGCCGGTGGCCGGCCCCTCGGTGTCGGCCAGGCCGGCCGCCATCGCCCGGTATTCCTCGGTCGTGAGCAGGGTGTCGCGCAGCGCCAGGCCGAGCAGCCGTCCGGCGGCCGGGATGAGCGCTCCGGGCACCCGGACCACCTGGCTGCGGCTCCCGACGGCGGCCTTGATCGTGTCCACGAGGGCGAGGAAGGTCGGCCGTTCGGGACCAACGGCGTCGATGACCTCGGTCGTCTCGGAATTCCCGGCCCGCACCGCCAGCCGGGCCAGGTCGTCGACGTGGACCGGGCGGATGCGGTACTCGCCGGTGCCGCCGACGGCGAACACCGGCAGGTGGCGCAGCAGCCAGGCGATGTTGTTGATCAGGACGCCGTCGCCGCCGAACAGGATGGCCGGCCGCAGCACGGCGTGCGAGACGCCGAGATCGCGCAGCGCCTGCTCCACCGCCGCCTTGCCGCGGAAGTAGGGATACGGCGAATCCGAGCTCGGGTTGGTGATCGACACGTGCACAATCCGCCGCACCCCCGCCGTGACGGCGGCCTGGAACAGCACGCGCGAGCGGGTCACCGCCACCGGATGGTCGACGTCCCCGTGGGCGAACCGCACCCAGTAGGTGTTGTACAGCGTCCCGGCGCCGCGCAGCGATCCGGCCAGCGCCGCGGGATCGGCGAAATCCAGCGGCCTGACCTCGATCCCGCCAGGTCCGGCCGCGGACGTCTCCGGGCCCCGGCCGGGATGTCCGGTGAGCGTGCGCACCCGACGGCCCGCTGCCTGCAGTTCCCTGGCGATGGCCGCGCCGGAATAGCTGAACGCCCCGGTCACGACGTCGAAGTCGGTCATCGCGGCCACCCTAGCGCGGCCACCAGATCGGTGAGAGTCCGTCCCAGCGGAGCGTCCAGGGTGGCGGTAGCGTACCCGTCGCCGCGGGTCTCGCCCTGGTTGACGATCACCACCGGGCGCTGCAGCCCGGCCGCGTGCCTGACGTACCGGAACCCGGACATCACGGTGAGCGAGGACCCCAGGACGACCAGGGCCCTGGATCGCTCGACCATCGCGTAGCAGGCTTCGGCCCGCGGCCTGGGCACGTTCTCGCCGAAGAAGACCACGTCGGGCTTGAGCACCCCGCCGCAGGCCGAACAATCGACGACCTGGAACGACTCGGTGGCCTCGTCGTCCAGGACCGCGTCCCCGTCCGGGTTGACGGTGGCCAGCCGCGCGTCCCAGCCGCGATTGGCGGCCTCGAGCCGCCGCTCCAGCTCGGTGCGCTCCGTCCGCTGCCCGCACGACAGGCAGATGACCCGGTGCAGGCTGCCGTGCAGCTC
>Ga0207699_10001467_pt1 | contig 11198 bp, 5 predicted proteins | sample LARL51metaG_FD_184344 | JGI IMG/M metagenome (GOLD analysis project Ga0207699, IMG submission 184344) | Corn, switchgrass and miscanthus rhizosphere microbial communities from Kellogg Biological Station, Michigan, USA - LAR L5-1 metaG... | ecosystem: Host-associated > Plants > Roots >...
GGCCTGGTTGTCGCCCGCGATCTTGCCTGTCTCCCCATCTCACCGCGTCCCGCCCGCAAGTCTGGCGGGCCTGCCGCGCGGTCTTCAACCAGGCCAGCCAGGTGGCCGATGACAGGCTCAATCGGTGATGATGGCGAGGCGGGCATGGTCCTTCTGGAAGCGATGTGACTGGCGTGAGAGCCGCCATGATCACTACCAGGGCCGTGCCCGTGCTGCTATTCCCCATCACCGGGCGTGTCGCGACTTCCCCATCACTACCCCAAACGACTTTGCCGAGCCCGTGCGGGGAGGACCGTGTCGTTCATGCTCAATCTGTGCCGTGCGGTGAAGCAGCGCCTCTTCCTGACCCACCTGAGTGGCGCAGGACTCTCCAGCTCGGCCTCTGGGGTTTCGGTGTCTATCTGGTGGCGGCGAGGCCCTCCTTCGGTTCCCGCTCGATGAGCATTGACACGGCCTCGATGAGGGCCAAGTGGGTGAAGGCCTGGGGGAAGTTGCCCAGGTGCTGGCCTGTTGTGGTGTCGATTTCCTCGGCATAGAGCAGCAGCGGCCCGGCGAACGACAGCAGCTTCTGGCACAGGGCGTGCGCGCGGTCAGTTTCGCCGATCATGGCCAGCGCGGTCACCAGCCAGAACGAGCAGATGGTGAACGTGCCTTCCTCGCCGGAAAATCCGGTGTCGGTTCCCTCGACCCGGTAGCGCAGGACCAGGCCGTCTTCGGTCAGTTCGTCGGCAATGGCGAGCACGGTCGCCTGGATGCGCTTGTCGTCGGGGGGCAGGAATCCCATGATGGGCAGCAGCAGCAGCGAGGCGTCCAGATCGTCGGTCTTGTAGTGCTGGCGGAACACACCCCGGGCCGAGATGCCTTTGTCGAGCACCTCGGCCTTGATCTTCTCCGCGCCGGCCCTCCACCGCTGGGCGCGTTCGCCGTCGCCGCGTTCCCCGGCGAGGTCGGCGCCGCGCGAGGCCGCCACCCAGCACATCACCTTGGACGCGGTGAAGTGCTTGGGCTCGCCACGAACCTCCCAGATCCCCTGATCGGGCTCGCGCCAGTGTTCCAGGGCGGCGTCGACGAACCCGGCCAGCCCTTCCCACACCGGCAGCATGATCTGGCCCGCCGCCCGGTGGAATTGGATATCCAGGGCATCGAGGATCATCCCCCACACGTCGTGCTGCTGCTGGTTCCACGCGCCGTTGCCAATCCGGACCGGGCGCGCACCCTGATACCCGGACAGGTGGTCGAGGGTCTTTTCGGTTAGGTCGCGCTCGCCGCCTATGCCGTACATGATCTGCAGCTCGGGTGGACGGTTGAGATCACCGCCGGTGACCGCGTCGATGATGAAGCCGAAGTACTCGATCGCCTCCCAGCCGAAGCCGAGCCGGTACAGCGCGCGGAGCATGAACGCCGAGTCCCTGATCCAGGTGAACCGGTAATCCCAGTTGCGTGCCCCGCCGGGCGTTTCCGGCAGCGAGGTCGTCGCCGCCGCCATGATCGCGCCGGTGGGGGCGTAGCTGAGGGCCTTCAAGGTCAGGGCGCTGCGGTCGAGGTAGGGCTTCCACGGGTGGTCGGGAATCTTGGCGGAGCTCAGCCAGTCGCGCCAAAAACCGACCGTGGTGGTCAGGGCAGCGAAAGCCTCCTCCTGGCTGGCCGGCACCTTGCCCTGCCCCCACGACAGCACTACGAACGCCGACTGGCCCTCGGTGAGTGTGGTGCGGCCGTAACCGCGGGCACCCAGCACCCCAAGCTGAATGCTGCCCGCCAGCTCCAGCCGCAGGTCCCCCTCCTGCGGCGCCACCGTCATCGCGTCATACCCGTCGCCCTGATAGCTCCACGCGCCCCCGGCGGCTCCGTAATTGAACAGCGGGGCACAGTTCACCATCACCTCGACCCGGCCGCTGATGCAGGTCGCGATCCGCACTAGGGCACCGACTGCCCCGAAATCGGCCGGTGCCCGGTGGTAGTCCGCCCGCCGCCCCTCAACCTGGACCGGGCCGACGGCCAGGAAGTCCTGCACCGTCATCCAGCCCGTCGGAGTCTGCCACGTGGTTTCCAGCACCATCGTCCCCGGGACATACCGCCGGTGCTGCGGAACCTGGGCGTTGCTGGGGCCGAACCGGAACAAACCAGCGGCCCGGTCGATCATCGCCGCGAACACGCTCGGGGAGTCGGGGCGCGGCAGGCACAGCCATTCGACCGACCCGTCCGGCGCCACCAGGCAGCTCTGCTCGCAATTCGACAACAGCCCATACTCGGCAATAGGCGGAAACGTGCTCATCAGTGCCCCCGGCCTCTCCGCAATCAAGACTCCGCGTCCCGGATCTGATGGGACAATTCGACGGTAACGACTGATGCGAGACGTGTCGTCACCCCCCGATGGGGTGAGCCTGGCGGGGTGTTAACCGGCGGCCGCGCGGGGTCCCATCCAGATGGGCGAGCAGGGTTCTGGCTATCCACTACAGCTTTCAGTGCTTCGGCGCGCAGCCCGGAGCCAACGGAAGTGTCACGGCTTCTGCCGGTATCTTCGCCTTGGTCACGGTACGGGTCTATCCAGTCGTCGCCGACCGCGCCGATCCTCCAGATCTGTTCGCGGCGTGGGCTATGCCTTAACGCTCCGGTCGGCGTGCACATCGGCGGTTATCTGAAGCCCTCCCCAGGATGTCCTGGTTGGCCAGGAGGTCTGCGTCGTTGACATGTGGCTTAACAGCGTTCACGAAGAAGACACTGAATTCGAAAACAGCAGCGACAAGCAGCTCCGTCTCAGGCCTGCGTCGGGGACATGTTACAGATAACGTGTCCACCATGCTGCGCGGGCCAGGGCGGCCGTGGCACCCGATCGATTCGGTTTCGGCGGAGATGTTAGACGAGCACGAACGGGTCACCTTGGATGATCGAGACGATTTGGGCGCCCTGGCTGACCAGGGACGCCACGCATCGCAGGGTGTGACCGGCCAGGGGGCCGCCCGGGCCGCCGCCGGGGACGGCGATCGGGATGGTGTGGGTGTACCGGTAGTCGGGGCCGGCGCCGCTGAGCTTCCACCCGGCGGCCGGGTTGAAGGCCTGGGTGAGGACCTGGGGGGGCCAGGGCTGGCCGACTGCGGTCAGATCGATCGCGCTGACGGTGAGGGTATAGGGCGCGCCGGAGTTGCCCACGGCGGTGCCGGCCACCGCCTCGATTACCAGGTCGAAGCTGGCGTCGGCGGGGGCGTTGGGCGCATTGTCCTCGACCGTGCTGCCGGTATGGGCGGTGGTCAGTTCGGTGAACGTGGCGTCGTTCGCGTTCATCGTTTATCTCCCTTGCTGGTTGGTGCCTTGTGATGGTGGTATCTGGCCGGTCGGTGGCCGCGCCCCGCGGCAGTGGTGCCGGCCCGGAGTTCAGCGTTCCGCGTGAGCTCCGGCGCCGATCAGGGCGGCGATGGCCGGGTGGCGGTGCAGTTTGTCCAGGCAGCGGCGGCGGCTGGGCCCGATGCTGCCGACCGGGATGCCCAGCCTGGCGCTGATCTGGGCGTAGGGCACCGGCGGGTCTTCGATGAGCAGGGCGATCAGCTGCTGGCAGCATGGCGGCAGGTGGCTGAACGCTTCGCGCAGCGCAGCGTGGCGCTCGGCGATGAGCAACTCCTGCTCGGCCATTCCGGTCTCTACGTCGGGGATGTTCTCGATCTCTGGCGCAAGCGCGGCGGGCCCCGGGCTGCGTGCCGTACGCACGGCCCGGGCGCATTCACGCTGGGTGGTGGTAGCCAGCCAGCCCGGGATCGCAGCGGGGTCGCGGAGGCTGCCCAGCTGCCCCACCAGGCGCAGCCACACGGTCTGACTGACGTCCTGGGCGTCGGCATTGCCCAGCGGGTAGCGGCGGCAGATGGACCACACCAGCGGGGCGTACCGTTCGACCAGGGCGTCCCACGCCTGCTGATCGCCGTTTCGAGCGCGGGTCACCAGGCCGGTGACAATCGGGTCATCACGCATCCGGGGCACCTCCTTTCGGGTGCGTGCAAGGACGTTGATCGCCGCGGGCCCCGGGGCTGGCCTGGTTGGCCATCGCTGCCACAGTGGGCGGTGACCACGGTGTTCGCCACACGTGACGGCCCACAGGAGCATCCACAGGTTGGCCCACGTGGCGGGAGATAGCGCGGGGGTGCTGGCCGGCGTAGGGTTGGCGCAAGGTCGTCGCCGCACCTCAGAGGGTGACGGCCGGGGGCGGCTGTGGGGCTTTGTGAGGGCGTGGGGCCGTGGCGGAGCAGCCTTCGCTTTCGTTCGCCGGGCTGTTGCGGCAGCTGCGGGCGGAGGCGAAGCTGACCCAAGAGGAGCTGGCGGAGGCGGCTGGCCTTTCTCCCCGGTCGGTCAGCGACCTGGAGCGGGGGATCAACCGCACCGCCCGCAAGGACACCGCGCTGCTGCTGGCCGGTGCGCTGGGCCTGACTGGGCCAGCCGGGGAACTGTTCGTGGCGGCGGCGCGCGGGCGCGCTCCGGCTGCAGACGTGCTGGCGGCTGTTGACGGCGGGCGGCCGCAGCGGGCAGGAGCCGCTTCTCCCTACCGCGGGCTGAGTGTGTTCGGGGAGCAAGATGCACCGTTCTTCTTCGGCCGCGAAGCGGCCACCGCCCAGGTGCTGGACCGGATGGCGCGGCTGTTCACAGGTGCGGGCCTGCTGGTGGTGTCGGGGGCGTCGGGGGCGGGGAAGTCGTCGCTGCTGCGGGCCGGGGTGCTGCCACGGCTCCGGGCGGCCGGGTTGGCAGGCGCGCCGGGGGCAGCGTCGTGGCCGTGCCTGGTGTTCACCCCCACCCGCGCCCCATTAGATGAGCTGGCGCTACAGGTGGCCGTGCCAGCGGGAGCAGACGCGGCGGCGGTGCGGCGCGAGCTGGAGGCCTACCCCGAAGGGTTTGCGCTCACCGCGCGCCAGGCCGCGATGGCCCGGCCACGCGGGCTGGCGGACGGCCCGCGAGTAGCGCATGATCAGTGGCAGCGGCGGTTGCTGCTGGTGGTGGACCAGTTCGAGGAGTTGTTCACCCAGTGCGCGGATGAGCGGCAACGGCGGGCGTTCATCACCGCGTTGCACGCGGCCGCCGTCACCGCGCATGGGCCGGGTCAGGCCCCCGCAGCCCTGGTCGTGCTGGGCGTGCGTGCCGATTTCGAGGCCCGCTGCGCGGACTACCCGCAACTGGCCGATGCGGTCCAAGACCGCTACTTGGTCACGCCGATGACCGAACGGCAACTGCGGATGGCCATCACCGAACCAGCCAAGAAAGCAGGCTGCCAGGTCGACGACGGCCTGGTCGAGGTCCTGCTGGCCGAAGTGCGCACTCGCCAGCCCGGGACCTCCGGCGCAGGGTTGCTGCCATTGCTGTCGCACGCTCTTGACCAGACCTGGCGCAGCCGGATCGGGAAATCCCTCACCCTCGCCGACTACGAACGCACCGGCGGCATCGAGGGCGCCGTCGCCGACAGCGCACAGCGCGCCTACGACCTTCTCACGCCAGCCCAGCAAACGGCCGCCCGGCAGATCTTCACCCGCCTCACTGCCACCAGCAGCGACGGTCTCGACACCGCTGATCGTGCCACCAGGGCCCGACTAACCGAAGGCAAGAGCGCAGCCGAGATCCAGGATGTGGAGGCGGTCCTGGAGGCCTTCACCTCCGAACGGCTGCTCACGCTGGCCGCCGACACCGTCGAAATCAGCCACGAGGTGCTGCTAACCGCGTGGCCACTGCTGCGCGACACCTGGCTCACCGAAACCCATGCCGACCGGATCGTCCGCACCCAGCTGCACAACACTGCAGCCGAGTGGACCCGCCATTCCCGCGACCCGTCCTACCTCTACAGTGGCAGCCTGCTCCAAGCGGCCAACGAAACCGTCGCACGGATCCGCGCCGATCCCACCCGCAACCCGCCGCTCAGCCAGACCGAGCGGGACTTCCTGCACGCCAGCGGCCGCGCTCAACGCCGCACCGCGCGCCGACGCTACGCGGCGATCGCGGGCGTCCTTGCCGTCATCCTGGCCGTCATAACCGGGGGAATCGCGCTGAACAACGCTGCCAACGCCGCGCGGCAACACGCCATCGCCTTCTCCCGTGAACTCGCCTTCGAAAGCCTCCTCATCAACCCCGTCAATCCCGTGACCGCGCGGCGGCTTGCCGTCGCCGCTTGGCGCGTCTTCCCTACCACCCAGGCCAGCTCCGCCATGACAGATTTGCTGGCCGGCCAACAGCAAAACGGCATCTTGCCTGCTGACCCACTCGGCGTTTCCGATGTGGCTTTCAGCCCCACAGGCAAGCTGCTGGCCACGATCGGTCTCGACGGCATGGTCCGGCTGTGGAACCCGGCCACCGGCCAAGCTGTTGGCATGCCCCTCCAGACCGGTTCCGGCTCGCAGCTCGGCGTGTCAGCGGTGGCGTTCAGCCCCAACGGCAAGTTGCTGGCTAGCGCCGACGGTGACGGTGGCACGGTGCGGGTGTGGAACCCGGTCACCCGCCGACCCGTCGGCGAACCCCTCCGGAGCGATCGGTGGGGCGTATACGGACTGGCGTTCAGCCCCAACGGCAAGCTGCTGGCCAGCGAGGACGGTAACGGGACGGTGCGGTTCTGGAACCCGGCCACCCGCCAGCCCTTCGGCGCACCACTCCAGACCCATGGGGGCTTGATCGGGGTGGACTTCAGCCCCAAAGGCATGCTGGTAGCTGCCGACAGTAAGGACACCATGCAGCTGTGGGACCCGGTCACCCACCACAACGCGCCCCTGCTGCCCGGCTCCGGCGCCCACGGCGTGAACGCGGTGGCGTTCACCACCGACGGCAGGCTGCTGGCCAGCGCCGACAATAACGGCACGGTCCGGCTGTGGAACCCGGTCACCGACCAGCCCGTCGGCGCCCCCCTCCGCGCCACTAGCTCGCAGGTCGGCGTTTCCGGCGTGGCCTTCAGCCCTCACGGCAGGCTGCTGGCCAGCGCCGACAATAACGGCACGGTCCGGCTGTGGAACCCGGTCACGGACCAGCCCGTCGGCGCCCCCCTCCGCGCCACCGGCTCCCAGGTCAACGTGAACGGGATGGCGTTCAGCCCCGACGGCAGGCTATTGGCTACCGCCGATTCCGACGGCACGGTCCGGCTGTGGAACCCGGTCACCGGCCAGCCCGCCGGCGCTGGCCTCCGCGCCAGCAGCTCCCAGCCAGGCGTGTACGGGGTGGCGTTCAGCCCGGACAGCACGCTACTGGCCAGCGCCAGCTCCGACGGCGTACTACGGCTGTGGAACCTGGCCACCGGCGAGCCGGCTGGCGCGCCCCTCAACGCCGGCACCCAGGGCGGCGGCTTGAGCGGAGCCGCGTTCAGCCCCAACGGCAGGCTGCTGGCCACCGTCGACGTCGGCGGCACGGTCCAGCTATGGAATCCGGTGACCCGCCAGCCGGTCGGCGCGCCCCTTCAGACCGGCGCCAACACCAACGGCGGGGTATGGATGGTGGCGTTCAGCCCTGATAGCAAGCTGCTAGCCATCCCCACCGCCGGCGGCACAGTGCGGGTGTGGAACGCGATCACCCGCCAGCCGGTCGGTGCGCCCTTCCACGTCACCGGTCGCCGGCTTGGCGTGTCGGCGGTGGCGTTCAGCCCTAACGGCAAGCTGCTGGCCACCATCGACGATGGTGGCACGGTGCGAGTATGGAACCCGGCCGCCGGGCGACCGGCCGGCCCGCCCGTCCACCTGGGCGTCGAGAGCGCCAGCCTGGTCGGCGTGGAGAAGGTGGCGTTCAGCCCCGACAGCAGGCTGCTGGCCGGGGCCGACTCCCACGGCAACGTTCGGGTGTGGAACGCGGTCACCGGCCAGCAGGTCGGCGCTCCCCTCCCAGCCGAGACAGGCCCCAATGGCGGCGTGTTCGACGTGGCGTTCAGTCCCGACGGCAAGCTGCTGGCCAGCGCCGGCTCCGACGGCAGCGTGGAGTTGTGGGACCCGGTCACCGGCAAGCCGGTGGGCGCGCCCCTCGAAACCGGTGCCCTGAGCGGTGTGTTCGCCGTGGCGTTCAGCCCCAACGGCCAGTGGCTGGCCAGCGGCGACTCCGACGGCACCGTGCAGTTGTGGCGGATATCGTTGCTGCGGCATCCCTATGCAGCACTCTGCGCCGACGTCGGCCCACCAACACATCAAGACTGGGCCAAGTACGCCCCCGGTGAACCACAGCCCAAAATCTGCGCCTGAACCGCAGAAACGCTAACCTGCCTCACCCCGTTACGTGAAGAACGCAACTATCTCACGCGATGCTCGCACGAGCAGGCAGATAGCTCCCTGCCTACGTGAGTGCTGAGCACTGATTTTTGCGGGGGAGCTCGGTTCTGGTCTGCTTTGACGCTGCGTCAACCCGGCGCTGGCTATTCATGAGATGCCGACCCAGCACGCCTGTCCGTGGCCACCTAGACCTGGCCACCAGTGGGGAACTTTCTCACGGCCACGGACACGGTGCACGGGTATTGAGCATCAATGAGCCCGCCCTGCGGAGTGTTATGGAATGGCATTCCCAGGCGGCAGCCATCTGCTGCTGAACCTATGCCGGATGCTCGCCGCGCGTGTTGCCCTACCTTGCACGGCGCGAGGACAGCTCCACAATCGCCGCGACCATGCCGTTCACCAAGCTGGCAGCAAGACGACCGATCAGGCTCGCAGCTTCATGGCTTCGCCGGCGCCTGGCGGTCGAGCAGCTTCTTCAGGGCCCTCTCGCACGCCGGTCTCGGGCAAGTCTGGGAACTCTCGCCGGACTGGCCCGGGGTCGAAGCTCATATCGGTTGTGTCGAGCACGACGGCGCCCCGGGATTGCCTCGCGAGCTGCGGGCTGAGCGGGCGAGCGACGAGCGACATAGCCCGCAGCACAGGTCGAGGGATGTGGCGGACGGGCGCACGGCGTCCCGCGACGTCCTGCACGATGGCCGCCAGTTGTTTGAACGTGAGGGTGTCCGGCCCGCCGATGACGATCTCGCGGTTCCCGAGGCGTTCGCCGGTGACGACCCTCTCGACTAGGGCGGCCACATCGATTACCGACACGTAGTTCGATGGGTTGTTGCCCCGCCCGAATATCTGGATCCTGCCCGACGTTTGTAGGGACGAGAGCATCATCGCGCCCCACGTTTCGGTGAATGCGGAGGGGCGGATGATCGCGTACGGGACACCACTTTGCCGGAGGTTTTCCTCAGCGGCGTGCTTCGCCCGCATTAGCTCCCAGGGGTGGTCGGGCGCGGTTCCGATTGCCGAGATCAGCATGACCGCCGCCCCGTTGCGGGCGGCGGCGCTGATCAGGTGGGCGTTGCCGTCCCGGTCCACCGATTCGGGGGTCACGCCTCCGGTCCCGATGAATCCATGAATGGCGGAGATGACCGCAGCTGCGTTTTGAACCGCCTCGGCGACACGCTCGCGGTCGCGGACGTCGCCGACGAACACTTCGAAGTCGCCCTGCGCCAAGCCCCGCGCTCGTGACGCATCGCGGGTGAAGACCCGCACGGGGAGGCCTCGCTCGACCAGCCGGGGGACAAGCCGTTGTCCCAGTGTGCCGGTGCCTCCGGCTACGACAATCATGCGCTGTAGCCTCTCAGGCTGTTCTCGGCGAGGTCGAGGGCCTGCTCGAACGAAAGGAGGCGGCCTCGTTTCCGCGCCGAACGGTAGGCCTCGGCTTCGGTGCTGGCGGCAATGAGGGGCAGCCAGTCTCGCCAGATGATGCGTTCGTTGGGCCTGGGTTTGTCCGCGGTCTCCTCTCTGATGCGCTCCGCCGTGGCGAGGATTTCGGCTCCGAGCTCATGGCGCCCTGCGGCTGCCGTCCACGCTGCGCAGGTCTCCAGGATGTGCGCGCCGCAGTTGATCGGTATCTCCCTGAACTGGTGAACGGTGCCGGCCAGTTGCGCGGCCGCCTTGGCGAGTTCCCCCCGCGCGAGGTAGATGATCCCGAGCGCCTCGTCGACGTGGCCGTGGGTGAATACCTCCCTCGTCAGGGCCTTGGCCCGGTTGGCCATCTGTTCGGCCCGGTCCAGATCTCCGCTGTCAATCGAGATAAACCCGACGGCGAGCAGACTGCGGGCCTCCGCCTCGGGAAGCCCGGCCGCCTGGGCCACCGCCACAGCTTCTTCCGAAAGCTGCCGGCCGTCCGCCTCGGCTCCCAGGGCCCAAGCGCATGTGCCCTGGTAGCTCAGGCAGAAAGACAGCCGAAGATCGTCCCCCGCCACGCGGGCCGCCGCCGCGCCCCAAGCCCCCCGCTGCCTTCCGAGCTCCCAGTCCCCCATCATGAAGGCCAGCGCGAGTCCCGCCCACAGCGCCTTTGCCGCCAGCGCAGCTGACACTGCGGGGGAGGGAGGCAGCACCCGTTCGTATAGCGCGACCCGTTCGTTGAAATGACCGAACCACACCGAACCGATGATGCGCAGTGCCGACTCCTCGTCGGCTGCATCCAGCGCCCACTCAAGCGCGGAACGCAGGTTGTGCTCCTCGGCGATTATCCCGGGCTCCTGTTTGCCCGGTCCTGTTGGGGCTGGATAGCTCTCGGCGAAGCTGATCGCCCAATCCAGGTGGCGCCGGCGGACGGCCCCGCTCTCACCGCGTGCCGCCAGCCGCTCCTGCCCGAACTGGCGGAGGCTCTCGAGCATCCGGTAGCGGGTCTTTGGTTCGCCGTTCTTGTCGGCTGCGAGCATGGACCGATCGGCCAGCAGGCCCACCAACTCGAGAACACGCTCTTCGCTTACCGCACCGCCGGAACAGACGCGCCGGGCGGAGTCCGTGGTACAGCCCCCCGAAAAGACCGAGAGCCGGTCGAAGAGGAGGCGCTCCTGCTCTGAGAGCAGATCGTAGCTCCAGGTGATAGTGGCTTCGAGGGTGCGCTGGCGGGGCAGGGCCGTCCGCGTGCCGCCCGTGAGCAGGTGGAAGCGGTCGTCCAGCCGGGAAGACAGTTCCTGGACGGCCATGCTCCTCATCCGGGAGGCGGCCAGCTCGATGGCGAGCGGCATCCCGTCCAGCCGCCGGCAGATCTGGGTAACGGCCCCCGCGTTCTGCGTGGTGATCTCGAAGTCCGGTTCCACGGCGCGGGTCCGATCGGTAAACAACGCCACCGCTTCGCTGCTTTGCAGCCCGTCCAAGGCGCAGTCCTCGTCCGGGATGGTAAGGGGGCGGACCTTCCACAGCACCTCCCCGGGAATGTTCATCGCTTCGCGCGTGGTCGCCAACACCTTCACGTCCGGGCAGGCCGAGAGCAGGCGC
>Ga0207699_10001470_pt1 | contig 11189 bp, 15 predicted proteins | sample LARL51metaG_FD_184344 | JGI IMG/M metagenome (GOLD analysis project Ga0207699, IMG submission 184344) | Corn, switchgrass and miscanthus rhizosphere microbial communities from Kellogg Biological Station, Michigan, USA - LAR L5-1 metaG... | ecosystem: Host-associated > Plants > Roots >...
ATAAAGCACTTGGCTAGGAGTATTCCTTCGCCGAAATAGAGTCGCGGGGGAACCGCGCAATCCAAAATGTGTCATCTGCGGACACCTCTGCCGCGCAGAATCGCCGTCATAAGGTTGAGCACCAAATCGGAGCGGTGGAAGCCGCCATTTGGCAAAAAGCACTGAAAGCGCTGCTCATGGGATTTCGTGTGTAGCTTGGTCTTGCGCACATTCGGGTGAGCCAGGCATTGGCGTTGGGCGCTTTGGACAATAACGCGGCGCCTTCCGGTGTTCTGCCAAAGAAGAGCAGATGCGGCAAAAGGAAACTGTCTGCGAGGGTCGGATCATTGCCAACCAAATATTGGGTTTGTCCCGCTGTCTCGTCGATCAGGCGCATCTGCAACGTCAATGGCTCCTTGGCCGACTCGATGAACGCCCGATCCGGGTCAAATCCCCATGCCGGCCGGACCAATCGTTCTTTGGTGAATCGATTCATGGTCGGAAAGACGTACGAATTGATGATGCTGACCCAACGCAACATGTGTGCCTGCCCGAGCGGACTTGCCGGCCGCAGCGACGGTCCGTCGAAGGCCGTATCGATGTAATGCGTGATTGCGAGAGTCTCGTACAGGAACGCGTCCCCATGCTCGAGCACGGGCATCTTTCCAAAGGGGTGTAACCTGAGATGTTCCGGCGAGCGATAGGTCAACGGAACGAAGTCGTAGCTGACACCCTTTTCGTCCGCCACGTGCATTGCCGTCCACAAATAGGCACTGTCGGGCATCGAATGAAACGTCAACTCAGCCATCGGCTGTTCCTTCAGCTATTCTTCGGTTCCGCCAGCAACTGCCGAGCCGTAGGCTAATGCCAACGCGAAGGCTCCAAAGGCAAATACGATCAATGCCAGAAACAGAATGTTCTCTAACGGCACAATTAGCTCCCTCGTCGACGCGACGAAGGTCAGCCAAAATGCTTCGAATGAGTTTGAGCGAGATCAACAACGGCATCGCACACCGTAGGAATCGGAGTACACGGCCACGCGACGCATTTGATTCAGGTCAAACCCTGCACTTACTCGACTCCCGCCAGTCCGACGATGCAATGTAATAATACCTGGAGAGGTGCTTGATCCATGCCGCCCGCAAGCCATGAGATGCAGAGTGGTCCGGACGACAATTCGTTGTTCGACGCGTTGGTGGCCTTCGCGGTCGACGGCATCATGGCGATCGATGAAAAAGGAATTGTGCGCGTCTACAACAGAGCCTGTGAAAGATTGTTTGGCTATGAGGCTGGCGAAGTGCTTGGTCGAAACGTCAAGATGTTGATGCCTCAGCCCTACCGCGACGAGCATGACAGCTATTTGGCACACTACGTGTCGACCGGAGAAAAGCACATCATCGGCATCGGTCGCGAAGTCTTTGGGCGGCGAAAGGACGGTTCAACGTTTCCGATGAATCTATCGGTCGGAGAGGGCGTCGTGCGCGGAGAGCGCACCTTTCTTGGCATCATCACGGATCTCTCGGAACGCCTGGCTCGCGATCGCAAGATCCAGGAATTGCAGAGCGAGATGCTGCGGGTCAGTCGCTTGACCGACATGGGCCAGGTCGCCGCTGGTCTCGCGCATGAGCTCAATCAGCCGCTGACCGCAATTCTCAACTACACCAACGCTTGTCTCGACGTCGCCGACGAGCGCGACGACTCCGAAATGAAATCGATTCTCGGCAAAGTTGCCGAGCAGGCGACGCGCGCCGGAAATATCATCCGCCGCTTGCGCAGCTTTATCGAAAAGCGCGGGCCCAAACGTTCTTCAGAAGATATCGCCTACACCGTCGACGAGGCCATTCGCCTCGGGCAAATCAATGCCGAGGAGCGCGGTATTAAAATGCTGATTACAATTGAACCCGATCTCCCAGCCGTGATGATCGACCGGACTCAGATTCAACAGGTTCTGATAAATCTCCTCAAGAATGCCGCCGAGGCCATGGAGCACTCAACGCGACGCGAGCTGAACATGACGATCGGCCGGGCCGCGCCCGACCTCCTGCAGGTTTCCATCGCCGACTCCGGTACTGGAGTATCGAATGACGTCAGAGACAGGTTGTTTCAGCCCTTCGTCTCGAATAAGGCCAATGGCATGGGAATGGGATTGAGCATATGTCGCGGCATCGTTGAAGCGCACGGCGGGCGCTTGTGGTTGGAAGGCAATCCCGGCGGTGGCTCGGTTTTCCGCTTCAACATTCCGATGGACGCCAAACATGGCGAATAATCGGACTGTCTGTGTCATTGATGACGACGCCGATGTGCGCGAGTCGCTCGTTTTGTTGGTGCAACGGAAATACCGCACCTTAGCATTCGATTCTGCGCGCGCTTTTTTGGCGGCGGATATCAGCGCCAAGGACTGCTGCGCGCTCGTCGACATACGAATGCCAGAGATGGATGGACTTCAACTGCAACGCGAAATCAGGCGGACAATGCCTGGCCTGCCCGTGATCATCATGACGGGACACGGGGACGTGGCCATGGCAGTTCAAGCGATGAAGGATGGGGCGGTGGAATTTCTCGAAAAACCCTTCGAGAAATCAATTTTGCTGAATGCCTTGGAAGTTGCCTTTGTGGGCTCCACCAAATCGAATCTTACCCGACAAGAACCGCGAAAAGCACTCACCGACCGGGAAAAAGAAATATTCGATCTTTTGGTCGAGGGTCATCAGAACAAGGTTGTTGCGCACAAGCTTGGCATCTCGACCCGGACAGTCGAAGTCCACCGCGGACACATAATGGACAAGCTGAACGCGAAAAATCTGGCCGATCTGGTACGTCATGCGCTCTCGCGCTGACAATTTTTTTTGGCTATTGATCGAGATCAGCAGAATGTGACGTTCAACGGTCATTGTTCGATCCTGCGCCTTTCGATCGAAGGAGCGATGAAGGCGAGAGATGGCCAATCGAATGCCCCATGTCTGCGTCTTGGAAGATGATGACGCTGTGCGCGAGTCTCTGGGCTGGATGCTGGAGCGCAATGGCTATTCGGTTCACTCCTTCAGTTCGCCGAATGAGTTTTTGCTGAGCCCCGAATTGGATCAATATGACTGCTTGATCGTGGACGCCGGCCTGCCTGGTTTGAGCGGCTTGGAGTTGATCGAGTTGTTGCGCAAGCGTGCCTATTCAAAGCCGGCGATACTGATCTCTTCCACAAGCCAGCCTCTACTCAACGCACGAATGTCCTTGGCCGCGACAACTGAGTTTTTGGCGAAACCGATCGAGCCTGCCGCGCTTTTGCTAGCCTTGCGCAAAGCTGTGGGGCCTGCTTGCCGAGAGCCGTTACGTAGGTAGGAATTGCTTACGTAGCGGTGACAATTGCGGTCACTACGTAAGCAACAATCCCAATTTTTGCATTTGCTGTTCTTTGTCAATCTCCTTCCCGCCGATAAGGCAAGGAGATCCTGATGTCCGCGCATGCGATCCCGAGCCAGTATTCACCATCGCTCGCCGCGACCATCGCCGGCAGAGCAACACAGCCACGCTCAGCGCTTGCATCACTCGGCGCCATAGCGCATTTCAACCGCAACCACACCATCTTCGCCGAAGGCGATCCCGCCGAATACTCCTATAAGGTGCTCACGGGAGCGGTGCGCCTGTCTAAGATGATGTCCGACGGACGCAGGCAGATTGTTGAGTTCGCATTGCCTGGCGATTTTTTCGGTATCAACTGGCTCGACGAACATGCGTTGACCGCAGAAGCGCTTAACGATGTGACTCTGATTTGTTACGCGCGCGGACGGATTGACCGGCTTTGCGATGAAAACCGGGCTGTTCGTGAAGAAATCTTTGATAATCTTCGCCATGATCTGTGGGCGGCCCAGAATCATCTCGTCATCCTCGGTCGGCAAAGCGCATTGGAGCGCGTCGCCTCATTCTTCGTTCACTTGGCCGCACGCAACCGAATGAATGATAAAAGTAAGATCGACGTCCCAATGACTCGCCAAGATATTGCGGATTATCTCGGCCTGACCATCGAAACAGTCTGTCGCATGCTCACAAAGCTCAAGAGTTCAGCCACAATCGATATTCCCAATCGTCACACCATTTTGGTTAGCAACATGGCTGCGCTGCGGCGAGTTGCTCAACCCGATGAATGACCATCGCAACCGAAAAATGCTTGAGGAAATTCGATGCCTTATAGTGTTATGGGTTACAAGGAACGCGCAGAGGAGTGCGTCAAGCTGGCCAACTTGGCCGACGATGAGCTCGTCCGCCGGGAATTGTTGAACCTACGGCAGACGTACCTCAACATCGCAGAGCGGTTGAAGCGACAAGGTTTCGTACCGCAGGGCGCTTCCAGTCGGGCGCAAGTCATGCGCGATGATAGATAGGGCGGCGATCGCATTGGCCGTTTTGATTTGCCTCAAGGATGATACCAAGGTCAAAGCGCCTACTCTTACCGGCATTCTTGGAAATTTGGGGTACGAAACATGCCTATGAAGGTGAACCCGATTCCCACCGTGGATCAGCGCATCAATGAGATTCGAGACCTCACCGCTAAGATCGTCAACAAAGAAATTCTCCCTCAAGAGCGCGTGCTTGCCGCTCGCTGGCGGCGAGATGCTTCGGCTGAGGAAAAGGAACAGTCACGGGCCGTGGTCGAGTCGATCAAGGACAAGGTGAAAAAAGCCGGTCTTTGGGCTCCGCATCTTCCGCCTGCATACGGTGGCTCAGGCCTCAGCTTTCTTGAGCACGCCTATATGAACGAGATCCTCGCCTATACACCGGGCGGAGCAGCCCTTTTTGGCGTAGTCGCGCCGAACTCCGGCAATCAAACGATCTTGCTGAAGTACGGAACCGAAGAGCAGAAGAAGAAATGGCTGGTGCCGCTCACCGAAGGAAAGATGGAGTCGGGCTTCTCGATGACCGAACCGGACGCACCCGGTTCCGACCCGCGCGCGATCAAGACGACGGCAAGGCTCGAGAAGGGCGAATGGGTGATCAACGGTCACAAATGGTTCACGTCAAATGGCTTTCGCGCCGACTTTCTCATTGTCATGTGCCGCACCGAGGGCGCTGGACGCGACACGGGCCGCATGACGCAAATTATAGTACCCACAAAGACGCCCGGCGTTCGCATCGTCAGAGGCGTCGAAGTATGGGGCCAGGCGAGCGATCACTGCGAGATTGTCTACGACAATGTGAGGGTCCCTGAGGCCAACGCGCTCGGCGAAGCGGGTTCCGGTCACAAGGCGGCACAGGACCGGCTTGGCGCAGGCCGCGTGTTCCACTGCATGAACTCCGTTGGGCAGATGTGGCGCGCCTTTGACCTGATGGTCGAACGTGCCGCGATGCGGGAAGTCCATGGCGGCGTGCTCGCGAGCAAGCAGTTCATACAAGGCTTCATCGCCGACTCTTACATCGACATCCAGGCCGCGCGGTTAATGACGATTCGCTGCGCCGAAATGATGGAGGACGGCGGCGATCCGCGAACCGATATCTCTGCGATCAAGATATTCGTACCGGCGGCCTATCAGCGCGTGGTCGATCGCGCGATCCAGGTTTGGGGGGCGGCGGGTGTGTCGGGCGACACGCCGCTTGCCGGCATGTACCTGGGCGCCCGAACACTGCGCATCGCCGATGGGCCCGATGAGGTCCATCGAATCCTTATTGCGCGAAACGTCCTGTCGCGCTACGCCGAAGGTGAAGGGTGGGACTTCGGAAACTGAGATGATTCCAAACCATCAGCTGGCTGAGGTATCGGCTCTTCAGTTGGGAGCGCGAGAGCACCCCGGCTTGATATCAATCAATGCAATTGGCATGCGCGCGCGAAACTCTGTAAGCTTGAAATCCGCTGGAGCACGGAATCAGCGATGACAATTGATAGACATGAGTCGGAGCTCGAACTTCCCAACGTCCGCGAATTAGCCGTTTCGCGACGCAGATTGTTGCGCGGTGCGGGCGCCGCTATGGGCGGCGCGGCGCTCCTCGCTGCCACAACGCTCACTCCGCAACGCGCAGATGCGGGGAATATGACCCAGCAGGCTGCGGGCTATCAGCCGACACCGAAAGACGGGAAGCGCTGCGATGGTTGCTCGCTCTTTCAGGCGCCGTCGGGTTGTAAGCTTGTCGCGGGCACGATCAGTCCAGCCGGCTGGTGCCGGTTCTGGGTTAAGAAGGCTTAATTCAGGGGAGATTGTTGACGCTTCGTTATTGAGCAACGTGGGGGGCAGCATGAATGGTCAGTGGACGCGTGGATTTGTATTTCGCGCAACTGTTTCGGGATTGGCGTTATTCGTGCTGACAATCCCCAACTGTGCCAATGCTGTTCCAAGTTATGCGCGACAGACCGGATTGGCATGTGAGGCCTGTCACACCGTTTTCCCAGCTCTTACGGCCTTCGGTCGGACGTTCAAGGCAAGCGGCTACACGCTGTTCAACACGCTTAAGGTTCAGGACATCGATAAGCTCGCGCACAGCACACTGTCGCTGAGCGATTTACCGCCCGTCTCGGCGATGGTGATGGCGTCGCAGAGCCTGGAAGCCAAGGCAAACGACGAGAACTCGAGCAAAGCATCGACGGACTTCCCACAACAGGCAAGCCTGTTCTATGCAGGGCGCATTTCCGACAATATCGGCGCCTTCATCCAGATCACCTATGACGATCAGGAGGGCAGCTTCGGCATCGACAACACCGATATCCGCTTCGCCGATGTGACGAAGATCGACGGCCATTCCGTGATCTATGGCGTCAGTCTCAACAACAATCCAACGGTTCAGGATTTGTGGAATACCGTTCCTGCCTGGGGCCAGCCGTTCATCGCATCTCCGGCCCTGCAGTCGCCGGTTGCCGGCGCGCAGATCCAGGGCGCGCTGAGTGGCGGCGTAGCGGGGCTTTCGGCCTACACCTTCGTCGACCAGGCATTCTATGCCGAAGCCGGCGTCTATCGTTCCGCGCTGCAGGGCGCATCCGTCGCGTTCGATGGCGATCAGAACAACAACGTCATCTCCGGCGTCGCGCCCTATTGGCGTCTCGCCTATGAATGGGACTTCGGCAATCACTCGCTGGAGGTCGGAACGTTCGGCATGTATGCGGAGTTGCAGAATCCGACGACGCCAGCCGGCGGCGCCATCAACGGCTCCCTGCAGCATGCACCGACAGATCGCTTTCTCGACGCGAGCTTCGATGCCCAATATCAATACACGGATGACGAGACGCAAATCTCGCTGACGGCGGCTTGGGTACACGAGCACCAGGACTTATCAGCCAGTTTTGCCCAGGACTTTTCTTCCAACCCGAGCGACAATCTCGAAAGTTACAATGTGGTCGCAAGTTATTTCTGGCATCGTAAGCTCGGCGCCACGTTCGGCTTCTTCGGCGTCAACGGCTCGAACGATCCGATCTATTTCGGCACGATCAACGGCAGCCCGAACAGCAACTGGGGCCTTTTCGAGATCGATTATCTACCCTGGTTGAACGTCAAATTGGGGCTGCAATACACCGCCTATATGAAGTTTGACGGCGCAACGTCGAACTATGACGGCCTTGGCCGCAATGCATCGGACAACGATCTCTTATTCGGGTATCTATGGGTCGCGTTCTAGGAACGGAGGGGATAAGCCGTGAAAAAGCTTTTCGTCACTGTATTCGCCACCGCCATCTTGGGCGCTCCCTGCGCAACGGCTGCCGACAATAGCCCGTCTGCATCGGCCGAAAGCATTGCCACCTCGACGTGCCAGAGTTGCCACGGTGCCCTCGGCAATAGCGTATCGTCGACGTTTCCGCGCCTGAATGGGCAGCAAGCCGACTACATCGCCGCCCAGCTCAACAATTTCCGCAGCCACAACCGCTCCGATCCGCACGCAAGGGCCTATATGTGGGGCATGGCCGCGCAATTGGATGACAAGTCGATCGTTGCGCTCGCGCAGTACTATGCGAGCCAGACCCCGACCACGCCGCAAAAGGGTGGGGCACTTGCCTTGCAGGGCGCCGCGCTCTTTGCCAACGGCGCGCCGGCCCAGAACATGCCGCCGTGTCAGTCCTGTCATGGCGAGCATGCGGAAGGAAACGGCATCTTTCCGCGGCTCGCCGGCCAACACGCCGATTATCTGAAGAAGCAGCTCGAGGCCTTCCGCTCGTCCTTGCGCGAAAGTGACGTGATGCATGTCGAAAGCAAGGATATGACCGACAGCCAGATCGAAGCGCTAGTCTCCTATCTCGCGAACGATTGATGGCTCTCGGGTGCCGGCATGGACAGGGGATGCGGATACTCATCGCGCTTGGCGCTGCGGCTTTGTTGTCAGCTTCCTGCGCCGTGTCGTTCACACAGATCCGAGGGCCGGAAGGCAAGCCCGCATATGTCATGAACTGCAACGGCCTTGCTGTCACGAAACGCGACTGCGCCCACCTAGCGCGCCGCCTTTGTCCTAGAGGCTATCATCTTGTCGATCAACGGAGCATGACGGCAAGTGCGGACGCGAGGCGCTACAGCACCATCCTGCAAAATGACTATGTCATGATTTCCTGCAACTGAATCTTGTTGTCTTCATCACGGCGTCTCAGGCTGCGCCAAATCGATGACGCTAGGCCAGGTCACTCATCAGAGCTGGACGTTCCGTCTGGATCGCCTGAAAGACAGATTTGAGATGTGCATCGGACCTGACTGCATGGCCGATGAACCAATTCTCCAGAGCTTCGCACAAATCGTCTTTGGTCATGTGATGTTCGGAGTGGTAAATTTGAACCAACGAACCCAGCTCCTCGAGAGTTTTCGCGTGATCGCCAATATGTTCGACCAGCACACTTTCGCTCATGTGTCTGAGAGCATCGGGACTGAATTTTTCGGTCACTGTGAGTGCAACAATTTTGCGAAGTAACCGATCTTCATGCTCAAAGTGCCGTATGGTCGCGGTCACCAAGTCCTCGAGCAATGGCGTCAAGGCTGTCTGTTCCTCTGCTTGGCCGAAGTTGCATATCGAGTTAATGGTCTGAAGCAGAATTTGGTGCTCCTCGTCCAAGGCAATATGCCCGACGGAGTAAGAGTCACGCCACGGTAGCCCCCGCTTCATCTTTGGCCTTATAAGCCAAGAAAAAACGACCTTCTAGAGTACGACCCAAGTTCTCTCACAATTGAAGGGTCATATTCTCGGCTCCTTGGCCGAATCGAAGGGACTGTTCGGACAGATGTTTGAACTTCGGACGGCTTCAAGACTCGATTTAGAAATGCCCGAAACGGTTATCCGCATTATACGGTCTCGATTGGAGCGCATATCCACCCGAACCAAGCTTGATCTATCGGGATTCTGGCTGCCACAAGCCCAGCTTGACTTCGGAGTCTACCTTTCGCCGCGTTTGGTCAACGGGTGGCCACACATCCTCAGTCGACGATCAGTCGATTGAAGCGCCGCGGTCGAGGAGCCGGCGGAGGAGGTCGACGCCTTGCTGACTTCGATATTGCCGTCTCTCCAGCTCCCCTTCTATTGAGCAGAGCGTCGACCAAGCGACTTGAAATTCCTCTCAAGGTGAGGAAGAGTTATTCCACGAGACCTGATTTGGCTCGTGGCTCCCTGCGCCTAGGCGCATGTTGAGCCTGAAGGAAAGAAAGAAAGACGCGGCGTGGTTGGGCTTTGGGATTGACCCAAAGCACCGCGATTTCTTTCGGAGCCTTCATGAACAGGACCTTTTTAAAGAGATCTGCCGATACCGCCTCAGACTCCAGGCCTGAGAAAATCGCCTTCTCTGCTGGGGAGGTTTGTCGAGCACTCGGCATTGGCAGAACTCACTTATATGAACTGATCAAAACCGGCGCGCTGGAGACGGTAAAGCTTGGTTCACGACGATTAATCACGCGCGATGCGATCGATCGGCTGCTCGCGGCGAACAAGGTGTCGCCGTGACCTCGCTCGCTCCCCGACTACAGTTGCTAACGTTGCAGGAAGCAGCTGCAATTCTGCGCATTTCGATCAAGACTTTGCGCCGCCGAATTGCCGCCGGCGCCATCAGCGCGGTGCGAGACGGCCGCATGCTGCGGATCGCGCTTAGCGAGATCGAGCGTTACATCGCCGAGCGGAGGACCGCATGACGCGCGTGTCCCCGAAAGTCCCTGATTGTCTGGCTTTTTTTGGTCGTCGGGAAAACGCATGCCGCATAAAGCCTGACGATACGATCAATGCTAATTCCCGAATGTCCCCCGCCGGCCTCGGGTGTCTTCCCGAGACCTCAACCTCCTTCAAGGAGAGCTCCCGATGAAGAGTCTAGATCCCAATTCCCTCGACAAATCCCAAACCGCATTCACAACCGATAACGACGAGAATCTTCAAGTCATTCGCGATCGCGTGGCGCAGAGCGAGACCGGTACTCGCCGCCGCGATCTGCTGAGCGCGCTCGACAGGCTGGCGGACCTGACTGGGATAGCGCACTCGGCCATTGCGACGTCGAGCACTGCGCTGAGGCTGGCATTTTCGCGAGTGAACGCGCCGGCGGCCAGGCTCTCGCGCAAGAGCCTCCAGAACATCAAGTCCGGTGTGCTCCAAGCTGTGAAGCGCTATGGACCTCCCAAGGTCTCGCTCACCAAACGCATCCCACTGACGCCGATGTGGCACAGTGTCGTTGATCTCATCGTCGACAATCAACGCCGGTACGGTATGCACCGGATTGCCTGCTACGGCTCTGCCGTTGGTATCGAGCCGCAGCAGTTCACTTCGCCTGACCTGATGGGCTTCTACCAAGCTGTAGAACACGAGGGCGTGCTCAAAGATCCGAAGAAGACGCTCAACCAGGCCATCACTGGCTGGAACTGGTGCGCAAGACACATCCGAGGATGGCCGACACATCGCCTCGGTTCGCCCCTTCCCTCGACGCGATATCGACGGCCCCTTGAGGCCTTTTCCGAGTCGTTCCGGTCAGACCTTACCCTCTGGCGCAGTCGGCTCTTGGACAACGGCGCAATGATGTTCGAAGGACCAATTCAGAAGCATCGGCCCAATACCGTTGAATGCCAGACGAATGCCCTGTTGCGCTTTGCGTCCTTGCTTGTGAAGCAAAGCATCGTGCAACTCGACCAATTTAACGCCCTCGCAGACATCGTCAGGCCGAGCCGCGTCAAGGCCGGCCTATTTGCAATGAAAGGTCGAGGCGCAAAGATCTCCTACATGCGCCAGACCGCGGTCGTACTGCTCAAGGTCGCTCGACACCATTGCCACCTACCGGAGTCTGAGATCGAAGAGTT
>Ga0207699_10001472_pt1 | contig 11172 bp, 13 predicted proteins | sample LARL51metaG_FD_184344 | JGI IMG/M metagenome (GOLD analysis project Ga0207699, IMG submission 184344) | Corn, switchgrass and miscanthus rhizosphere microbial communities from Kellogg Biological Station, Michigan, USA - LAR L5-1 metaG... | ecosystem: Host-associated > Plants > Roots >...
CGATGCGCTTGCCCTGCCGATAGCGGCGATAGAGATAGTCCGGAAGGATCGTGAAGGTGGCGCAGAGGAGAAGTTCAAGCATTGCCCGGTCCCCCCCGCTTGAGATCGCGCTGAATCTTGCTCTTGATCTCGTCGACGGCAGCGGTGGTCTTCAGCGCGATCTTGGCGGCGCCGGGCTTCGTCGCGTCAGACACGCCGTTAGCAGCGTGAGCAGCGGCCTCACTTGGCGGCTCAGTCGGGTCTTCCTCGGGCGGAACGCCCGCCATCTTTTCAACCGATCCCGCAATCCTGCGCAGCGGCGAGCTGAAATCCGGCAGGTCAATCATGGCAAGAAAAAGCCCGATCACCCAAAAGAGATGGTTGTGCGTAAACAGCGCCAGCAGGCACAGCACAGCCACGATTTCAAACTGGAACTTCTGCGACTTGTGGGCCATCCGCTCCGGCAGCGAGTGCAGGTGCAAATAGAAGATACCGACCATGAGAACGGCGCCGATCAGAAAAATGCCGACGCCCACCATAAGGGTATCGGTGTCGCCCGGAGCAGTGATGAAGCCGGGTAGGTGATGGGGTGCATCCGGATGCAGGTCGCTCACGACCACTCCTCTGAATACCCGGGACCAAACCAAGACCGGGCTCGGCCCCGCATACTTATGTCATACCCTGGACGGTGGGGGCGAACCAAGGGGAAGCCTTGAGATAAATCAATAGAAAGACCGAATCTGGATGGGTTGGAAAAGGCGGCGCTGAATCGATGAGTATCTTGCCGTTCTTTTATGATGCCGCCTTCGGTCGCAGCCACGGCTCAGATCCTTTGAAAGATGGCCGAACTTCCCCCGATGCCCAGCCTATGCCCGCACAGGAAGGACAAACCGCGCGCCCATCGACGCTTGCGTCTTTACATCGAATTACCACCGGTCTTTTTCAACGAAACCGGCCACAGACGTTCGCGAAATCAATTGATCAGATCGGCGGAACGGATGTGAGTAGCGAACGAAAGCTCGCGAACCCATGCACTCTGGCGCTCGGGAACTTCTATGGCCGGCTGCTCGGAGCGACGATCTTGCTCCTCGTTAACGCTTTATTGGCAACCAGTGATACGCTTCACTGCCTTCATGTACTTCAAATGAAGTGAATTGTCGCTTGCATCAGAAGGGGCATTACGACCCGTGATAAGATCGGAGTTCAGGCAAGTCTCAAGATCAAACCTGATCCGTGAGCACCATCCTAAGGCGTTCTTCTCTGCCTCTTCCTTGGATGGTCCAAACCCAACGTAGGTCTGAACATGTCCAGCTTCGGTGTCGGCCGTCGATACAAGATTGATTTCCGAAATGTAATACGAAGAACACTGCACGTTTGGAGCCTCGGCATGAGCCGTGAACAGGCCAAACGCGGAAATGATCGTTGCTAATACGGCGCGCTTCATTCTCTGCTCCCCAGTCATGACGCGTAAAAGTGGAAAGAAAATCTCCATCTAAAATCTAATCTCCCGCGAACTAGTGATAAAGCATGGGCAAGCACTTCGTCGGACCGCAAGCGTAGGCCGCCTCGGAACGCGTCATACAAGGCGTGCAAGTATCCGAAAAAGGCTCGTGAGCCGCCCCGTCAGGAGCTGCCCATGCTCCATTGCGACCTCTCATAGGATTTGCGCAGGAGCGCCAACAAACTACCGCCCGTGAAAGCGCCAAGAATGTAGACCAAGATCGTGAGCACAGCGAGCGGCGCGGTGCCCTCAAACCCAAGGAAGGATACGGTAACCGCTTTGAGATTCTGGACAGCGAAAATCAACGTTGCGAGGGCGAATAGAATGATCACAGCCAAATAGACCCAGCGCATAGCGATTCTCCTTCAGCTTGTCTCGTCTCGATGCAAGCCGGCGTTGTCGAAGCCACCATCATCATGGTCCGGCGCGCGAGCCGATGCACAGAGGATATTTTCAAGGAAACGCAATTCACGAACTTTCTCAGAAGGCATTTCACCATACAGCGCGGAAGGAGCCCACGATTGGCGCCGTCGTGTGCATGACTGTCTTGATCTAGATCAACCGAAAACCACCTACTTGGCTCTTCAGAATCTCATGCCAAACCATCCAAATTGCGGTTGCCGAGCCGCAAGCCGCGCGGCCGGAGGTCCGGGTCTCCTCGCAACTTTACGCTGGTGCTGCGGCCTCTTTCGCTGTGCCTTTTCAGATCCTGGCAACTCCTTGGCATCGGCTTGTTGCGTGCGCGCAAGAGCTTCTCGCACCGCTGGCGAGACGTTGGTTGACAGTGGTGGGCCGTCAGAGTCGGCCTCGGTGTTCGTGGACTGAACTGGAATGATTGTTGGAAGGTTGGTGTCAAAAACAATGCGCTCGGGCCATTTCCGATCAGAATGAATGCGTACAGTGGGCAGGCGCGTATGATCTGTCTCAGCGATCGGCGATCTTGGAAGAAATGAGTCCGCAAGAAGGAGCAGCGCGAACAACGTGCCGCCGACCCAAAGTAAGTATCGTGCCAGCGGCATCGGTGGTTCCTTGCCTCCCGCTTGCGCCCATCCGTGTACAGCCGCCGGGCAGTCGCCTCGGCAATGTTCATGCGTAGAGATTGACCGTCACCGACACGTCAACGGCAAGTCACGCCGGCCGCGCATCTACGGGCGGCGCGGCGAGCGTGAGTCGTCGCGCAAACACCGTTCACGCGATGCATTCCAGCACCGTAGGCTTCACGAACCATGATATCGGTAGGCTGTTGAAGCGCAGCGCGCGGCATGGCTTGGGCCGACGACGCCAAGGTCACTGCAAACACCACAGCAATCAATCTGATCATTGCATCACTTAAGGGAGACGCTTGTCGCAGCGGGCGGCTGTAGCCGCGGTCCAATCGATTAAGAGCCGTAGACTGCAGGCCTGAGCCTTGATTCAGATCAAACCAGCGCAGCAATTTGACGAATCGAAAGCTAGATGGGCGTTCGTAATATTTGCTTCGGGCAAGGGGATGGCGCACACATGGTACGTGACTTTCGAGGTGCAGAAGCGTGGGCTGTTGCTAAAGAGGCGAAGCCCGCGAATGACCAGAACGTTTGAGACGGTAACGGAAGCCAAGAACTTCGCCCAAACGAAGTTGGACGAAGGACTGACTGCCTTCGCTGGCACGCTCAACCCTCACTTGCCGAGACAGGGCGACTTACTAAGTCCGCGCGAAAAGCAGTTATTAAGAAGGATGGCCGCTCAAAAGACGGATAATGAAATCGCTATCCAGCTTGGAGGAACGGCCGAAAAGATTGCACAGCAGAGAATTAGGTTGCTCAGCAAATTGCAGATCAGTTCAAAGACTGAGATCGCCGAGGCGGTTGAGCGGCTGATATGGCCAATGTCTGTTAAGGGTACACAGAGCCGAAATACTCGCGGACAGCACATCACGTCCGCTCCGCCATTAGACGCGGACATGGCTTGACGCTAACGGCAGTTGGCTTTTGGGCCACGGGCAGAGCATCTCAGGCGAACCAAGAAAAAGCCCCGGACAACGGGGGGCTTAAAGAACCATAGTTGGGGCTCGTGATCCGCAGACTAAGTCTTTTACCGCCGCACCCCAACGCGGTTGACGCCTCCGTTTAGATTGCCTCCGGCGTTATGACGGACCGCAGCGCGCGCCACCGGACGAGGCCTGAGCACGACGCCCGCCCTCGCCACGCAACCGTGCGGATACTCAACGTACTGGCAGTAAACTACGGCCCTAGCCGGTGCTGGACTGAGAGTGACACCTGCAAACCCCAACATGAGGCTGGCCGCAATTCCCGTAACTGTCACTGACCTAATCGAGAGACTGTTCGTCCGATGCATGGTGATCCTCCTTATCGCGCGACCGAGAGGTGATGGAGCCGCTTCAGGCGCGGCCAAACATGTTGTGGATAGCAAAGGATAGGTGATGTTGACGTGGATCAACGCTGGGTGCGACGTTTTGACGGTGTGCCGATGACTTCCGGTTTTCCCTCACCAACAGATCTTTTTAGGGGGCGGTCTGCATGTCTCAAAAGTATCACGAACAGACATCGGATCGTCAGTTCACCTGAAATGGGCTATCGAGGGTCCGCGATGTCCGAACTAATCTTCATTGTTTTTTGCAGCACTTCAAAAATGACCGCCGTCGACCACCCAAACATTAGAGCGCCATTCATTGCCGTTATGGGACCAAGCAGCTTCCAGTGCTCCACCGGTGTCACGTCGCCATAGCCAAGTGTCGCGTAATTTACGAATGCGAAATACACGAGATTTGTGCCGGCAGGCGCGGCGTCCACAATCGAGTAGGCCAGCGACCAAACAATCACTTCGAGAACATGCGCCGTCATTAAGACCGAAACGGTTGCAACCATAGTGATGATTAGGAGCAGCGACGGATGGGAACTTTTTGTAGCCGATGCTCGCGCTACGCTCACCACCGCGGTCATCACCATCGCATGGATTGTAATGTTACAAACACTAACGATGCCGCCTATCAGAAATTGGATTAGCATAGCTATCACTACCTTGTTAAGTTGGCAGACGACGCGCGCCAAAATCTGATTTGCTCCTAAAAGGGAATTCGTCGGCTTCAGCCGGCCCCCTGACCGGCCGGCGGGACCACGTAGAGCGTCAACGCGAAGACCGCGTAGATGAAGATGAGCAGCGCGCCGATGAACCATGCCGATCGCCCGCTGCTCGTGATGAAGCTCGCCGTCACGGTCGCGATCATCACCATGGTCACCGCGCCCGGCCAGAATTGCAGGCTCATCGGCGACGGTCCGACGACATAGCTGAGCAGCACCAGCGCAGGTGCCACGAACAACGCGATTTGGGAGGCGCTGCCGAGCGCGATGCTGACGCTCATGTCGAGGCGGTCTTTGCGCGCCGCGGAAAAAGCCACGGCAAACTCGGCCGCGGCGCCGACCAGCGAGACGATGATGAAGCCGACAAAGGCCGGGCTCATCCCGAATGTTTCCGCCGCCTTCTGCACGGACTCCACAAAGATCTCGCTCACCAGCGCGACCAGCACGGTGACGACGAGCAGCGTGCCGACCGCAAGGCCAATCGGCCAGTGCGCCTCGCCCTCGTTATGCTCCGCGCTTGCGAACAGCTCCTTGTGGGTCTTCAGCGAAAACAACAGGCCGAGGCCATAGGCCACGATGAGCAGGATGGCGAGGCCGACGCTGAGCTTCTGCATGATGGCCTCGGCCTGCGTGAGGTCGAGGTCGGCGACCGCCGACGGGGCGAGCAGCGCGACTGTCGCCATCAGCAATAGGCCGGAATAGAGTCGCCCACCGGACCGGTTGAACTCCTGCACGTGGTAGCGCAGTCCGCCGATCAGCAGGCAGGCGCCGAGCATGAACAGCGCGTTGGTGACGATTGCGCCCGCGATCGACGCCTTCACCAGCGTGTACTGGCCGGCGCTCAGCGCGGTGATGGCGATTATCAGCTCCGTCAGATTGCCGAGCGTCGCGTTGAGCAGGCCGCCGACCGCGTCGCCGGTTTTCGCGGCGACGGCTTCGGTGGCGTGGCTGAGTAGGGCGGCCAGCGGCACGATTGCAAGCACGGCCAGCACGAACAGCAATGTGTGGGAATGTGGCGCGGCCTTCTCTGCCACCAGCACAGCCGGCACGAAGACCAGCATCCAGAGCAACGGGGTGTGCCGGATTTCCTTGAGGAGGGGTTGCATCGCGGCTGCCATCTCCATACTGGCTGCGATGGCGGAAAATCCCACTCCGTTGCGGGACCGCGTTGATCTGGCTCAACACGCTGTTTCTCCGTTTCGCCGGAGCCTCGGGACGAGGCCGGCGTGCAAGACCGTCAGACCCTCGGGATGAGGATGACGAGGACCGAACCGCTCGCGCCATTGCGAGCTGATATCCAACTCATCCCGAGAGGCACATATGCCCGATATCGAAGACGTGCTGGCCGACGCCCAGCGCGAGATCAAGGCGATTGGCGACAACGTCAAATCGCTGAAGGACACCACCGACAAGAGTCTTGCCGACGTCCGCAAGCTCGTCGAAGACACGCCGAAGGCGGTGGCGGGCTCCGACCAGTTCAAGAAGGACGTCGAGGCGCTGATCGCCGGCGTGCTCGAAAAGCATGAAGCGATCTCAGCCAGGGTGAAGGCGCTCACCGAGACCGCGCTCTCATCCGCGACCACACGGATGGACGACATCGAGAAAAAGCTCAACCGCGGCAAGCTCGGCGCCGGCTGGGGCGACACCGACGAGGGCACCAAGGCCGCAAAGGCGTTCGCCCGCGATGCCAAGGCCGTGAAGCACGAGCTGAAGGCCGACTTCGATCCGGACAAGGTCGACCTGGAGGAGGTCAAGTCCTACTGCAACGCATTCCCCGTCTACCTCCGCAAGGACGACAAGGGCCTGCAGGGCGCCGAGCAGAAGGCCATGTCGGTCGGCTCGGATCCGGACGGCGGCTACATGGTGACGCCGACGATCGGCCAGATCATCACCGGCGTGCAGTTCGAGACCTCGCCGATGCGCGCGGTCGCCAATATCGAGACCATCTCATCGGATGCCTTCGAGGCGCCCCGCGACGATGACGAGGCAGCTGCGGGCTGGGTCGGTGAGCAGGAGGACCGACCGGAAACCGGCACGCCGAAGGGCGGCCTGCAGCGGATCCCTGTGCACGAGCTCTATGCCAATCCGAAGGTGACGCAGAAGCTGCTCGAGGACAACGCCTGGAACGTCGAAAGCTGGCTGGGCAACAAGATCGGCGACAAGTTCGGCCGCGTCGAAGCCAACGCCTTCGTGGTCGGCAACGGCGTCAAGAAGCCGCGCGGCTTCACCACCTATGCCAGTGGCACCTTTGCGGCTGGAGGCTCCGGCAAGATCGAGCAAATCGCGGCCGGGACGGGCGGCGCCATCTCCTGGGATGACCTCATCCTGGTGATGACCGCGTTGAAGGAGTTTTACCTCGGCGGCGCGATCTGGATGATGCAGCGCGCGTCGGTCGGCAAGGTGATGCTGCTGAAGGACGGCGAGGGCCGTTACATCTGGCAGCAGAACCAGCAGCTCGGGAAGCCGTCGATCCTGCTCGGCCATGAGGTGCGCCAGGCGGCGGATATGGCCGCGGTCGGCGCGAGCGCGCTGCCGGTCGCCTTCGGCAACTTCAAGATGGGCTACACCATCGTCGACCGGGTCGGCATCTCGACGCTGCGCGATCCGTACTCGGCGAAGCCCTTCGTGCAGTTCTACACCCGCAAGCGGGTCGGCGGCGACGTCACGAACTTCGAGGCCATCAAGCTGCTGCAGACCTGAGCCGGGCAGGGGCAGGCAGCCCCTCGATCCTCTCAAATCATCGAACAACAGCCTGCGCCAAATTCGTCCCGGCGAAGCCTGCGCCAGTTGGCGCAGGCGAAGACGGATGGCGCAGGCAATGCCGCAACATCTTCAACTCAAGGAGCCATTCGCCATGCGCGAGTTGCACGACAATATCGACGTCAAGCGGGGCATCTCGCCCGCCGCGGCGACGACCGACAACACCGCCTATGTCTCGCAGATCCTGGACATGCAGGGCCTGTCGAGCGCCGAGTTCGTCATCCTCGCCGGCGCGTTGGCCGACGCCGACGCCACCTTCATCGTCCTGGCGGAGGAGGGCGAGCAAGCCAACCTCTCGGACAACACGGCGGTCGACGACAGGGACCTGCTCGGCACCGAGGCCCAGGCGGGCTTCGATTTCTCGGCCGACAACAAGGTGTTCAAGCTGGGCTTCCGGCCGAGCGGCAAGCGCTACAAGCGCGTCACCATCACGCCAGCCAACAACACCGGCAATGCCTTCGTCGCCGGCGTCTGGATCACCAAGCCTCTGCTGGTGCCGACGCCCAATCCGCCCGCTTAGCGCGGACACTCCGTAGGGTGGGCAAAGCCGAAGGCGTGCCCACCGCCGCGTCACCAAACCAACATCCACAGGAGTCTGCCGTGACGGCGCAGTCCAATTCCATGAACACCAAGGTCGGGATCGAGCAGGGCGGCGCCCGCATGTTCGTCAAGGCCGGCGGCGTCCTCGACATCGAGGCCGGCGGCATACTCTCGCAAAGCGGTGTGCCCCTGAAGATCGCGCGCGGCCAGCTCACCACGGTGACGGCCGCCGACACCGTCGCGACAGGCCTTTCGACGGTTGCGGCCGTCGTCGCCTCGCTGGAATCCGACCCGACCGACAATCCCTTCATGGTCTCGGCCCAGATCGGCGACCAGGCCGGCGCGCCCGTTGCGGGTTCGATCATCATCAAGACCTGGCAGAACGCGGCCGGCACCGATCCGACGCCGGCGGCTGCGACGACCTTCGGTAAGAAAGTCAACTGGGTCGCGATCGGCGCCTGATGCGCTCTGTCGTCGAGATTGTCACGCCGTCTGAGTCCGAGCTCCTGACCACGCTCGAACGGGTCAAGCGCGAGCTCAGCATTACGAGTGATGCCAGCGACGAGATCCTCGAAGACAAGATCTCCGAGGCCTCGTCCGACATCGCACAGGCGATTCCACAACGTCTGCCGCGCGAGGGCGTGCGAGAGACGTTCTGGCATGATGAGGGTGCGCATCATTGGCGCACGCCACATCATCGCGGGAATCCCATGCAGACCACGCTGTTCTTGCGGCGGACGCCAGTCGTCAAGATCGACAGCGTCACGGTCGACGACATCGCGCTCGATCCGAACGAATTCTTGCTCGATCCGGACGCTGGCCTGCTCGACCGTCTGTCGAGCGACGGCATTCCGTGCGCCTGGTCCTTCTGCAAATCGGTCGTCGTTGCCTATACTGCCGGTTTCATTCTGCCGGGCGCGAGCGGCCGCAATCTGCCGCGTGCCATCGAGGGCGCGGTGATCGCGCTCGTCTCCGATTATTGGGCCAGTCGCGGCCGCGATCCGACGCTGCGCTCCGAAAGTATTCCCGGCGTGATCGAACGCCAGTTCTGGGTCGGCGCCGTAGGCGAGGCCGAGTCGCTGCCGCCACGCGTACTGGCTTCGATCGCACCATTTCGTCGCCCGGCTCTCGCCGTGGCCTGATCAGGAGGTTCTGTGGATGGACATGCTCGACGACATCGAGTTTGCGGTCGCCAAGCTCGTGCTGGGGCCAACTGACATCCTGGCCGTTCGCGCGGCTAAGCCTATCGCATCGGTGTTGGCAACCGAGCTCCGGCTGCGGCTCGAGCGGCAGCTCGATCTGCCCGGCCGTATCATGGTGCTCGATCCCGACACGGAGTTAACAGTGGTGTCCCGCACTGATGACGCTGACGCCAGCACGAAGCCCGGTGAGAGTCACCCGGACCAGAGGGCTGATACCGACGGTGCCGTCGCAGCAACGACAGATCGTCGGCGCGGGCGCGCAAGCGTCTAGCCTCCAGGTCACGCTAAGCGCTCAACGCGAGCTGCTCTGCTTTTCTAGGAGCGATCATTGACGCCGGAAGAGCTGATAAATCAGTATAGGCGAGCGCTGGCGGACTGTGGTGAGGATGTCGCGGTTAGGCGTTATGCTGGCACGGGCATGGCCCGCGACGTGGCGCAGGAGGCGATCGTGCGCGGCCGCGTCGTCGGGCTCGGTGCCGAGGATGTCGTCGGCGATATCAAGCTTTCGGACCGCAAGGTGATCTTGCTCAACGATCCCAACGCGGCCGTCCCTGCCGGCAAAGTAGCGTTATCAACTCTGCTGCCTTTGCGCACAACGGACAAGCTGCTTGTTCGCGGCCGCGAGCTCGCGATCGATAATGTAGACGACGACACGCGCCGCATGGCCGGCGTGGCGATTGCTCTTGAGATCATTGCCAGGGGCTAGTTTAGCTACGGCGTGAACGCAAAAAGTCGGGGTGGTCGGCGGACGTCTGCTTTGCCGCTCATTTCGGACGCAAGTCGGACACGGTACAAAAGTGCCAACCCGGACGTCCCTCAAGCGGCATAATGCAGCCGTCCGGCGATTCTACGAACATTGTACGATTGCGCTCGGCGGTCGTCGCGAAGTAATGCGCCGCGAGTGGTGTCTGTGGACATAAGCGCTTTGCGGCGCGCTGAACCTCCTCAGGCAGGCGGTCGATGTGGTCGCTATTCTAGGGTGGGTCGGCATTGCCGAAGCCCCCACGAGGCAACGCAGGAATTGGCTGGGTGATGAGCGTCGCTGCCAGCAGCGCGACAAAATGAGATTGGTTTGTCATTCGGCGGCCCTCCGTATGGGTTGCCATTCAATCTCGTCTTGCGCCTGTTCGCGACCGAACAAGGCATAGAGCGCCGGCAGCACCAGGAGGGTCAGGAGCGTTGCGCTGAGCAGTCCGCCGATGACCACGGTTGCGATCGGGCGCTGTACCTCGGCTCCGGTGCCGGTGGCCAGTGCCATTGGCACGAAACCCAGCGAGGCCACCATTGCCGTCATCGCGACCGGCCGCAGGCGGGTGAGCGCGCCTTCGCGAATGGCGCCCAGCTTGTCCATGCCGTCGGCCATGAGCTGCTTGATGAACGTCAGCATCACCAGACCGTTGAGGACGGCAATGCCCGATAGCGCGATGAAACCCACCGCAGCAGAGATCGAGAAAGGCATGCCGCGCACCCAAAGAGCCAGCACGCCCCCGGTCAGGGCCAGCGGCACGGCGCTAAAGACCAGCAATGCGTCCCGGGCTGAGCCGAGGGCGCTGGTGAGGAGCAGGACTATCAGCACGAAGCAGGCAGGCACCACGATGGCGAGGCGTTGCCGCGCCAGGGCGAGGTTCTCGAACTGGCCGCCCCAGCTGATCCAGTAGCCAGCCGGCAGCTTGACCTGTGCCTCGATTTGCGTGCGCGCGTCATTGACGACGGAAGCTATGTCACGATCGCGCACGTTGGCGGTGACCACGATGCGGCGCTTGCCGTTCTCGCGGCTGATTTGATTGGGCCCCTCGCCAAGCGAAAAAGCCGCGAGTTGTCCCAGGGGCACGGTCAACGCTGTTGTGCCTGAAGTTGGCAGCGACACTGGCAGGTTCTTGAGCGCGTCAATGTTGTTGCGGATGGCTTCGGGTAGCCTCACCACGATCTCGAAATATCGGTCGCCTTCAAACACCACGCCCGCGTCCTTGCCGCCGATGGCGGTGCCGATCACGTCCTGCACCGTTGCCAGGCTGAGGCCGCGACGCGCGAGGGCACCTTTGTCGATGTTGATTTCAAGGGTGGACAGGCCGCTGGTTTGCTCGACCTTGACGTCGGTGGCGCCCTTGGTTGA
>Ga0207699_10001473_pt1 | contig 11171 bp, 9 predicted proteins | sample LARL51metaG_FD_184344 | JGI IMG/M metagenome (GOLD analysis project Ga0207699, IMG submission 184344) | Corn, switchgrass and miscanthus rhizosphere microbial communities from Kellogg Biological Station, Michigan, USA - LAR L5-1 metaG... | ecosystem: Host-associated > Plants > Roots >...
CGGCTTCCCTTCTCCACGCCTTTGCCGGTTTTGGATCGCGAACGGTCCAAATTCCAGAAGTCGCGTTTTCTCGGGATGCAATTCCAGGTTGAACTTCCTCATGCGTTCGGTAAGTTCCGCCCGAAACTGGTCGGCCTCCGCTTTGTCCCTAAATCCAACCACGACGTCATCCGCAAATCGCACCACGATCACGTCACCGTGCGCTCGCTTCTGTCGCCATGTTTGGACCCACAGGTCGAATGCGTAATGAAGATAGACGTTCGCCAAAAGCGGCGCAGCACTTCCGCCTTGCGGCGTTCCCTCTTGCACTCGTATTCTTTTCCCATCCTCCAGCACGCCCGCATTGAGCCATTTCTGGATCAACCGCACGACGCGCCGATCTGCGATCCGATGCGCGATGAATTTCACCAGCCATTCGTGAGAAATCCCATCGAAAAAGCCTTTGCTGTCCAGATCGAGCACCCCGTTCACTTTTCTCGTCAGCAGCCCGGTGTACAGAGCATCCAGCGCTTGATGCTGGCTGCGCCCGGGTCGGAACCCGTACGAGAAGCCGAGAAAATCCGTTTCGTAGATAGCGTTCAACACCTCGACCGCCGCGCGCTGGACGATTTTGTCTTCCAGCGCCGGGACTCCGAGCGGTCTCTGCCGCCCGTCGGCCTTCGGGATAAATACCCTACAGCGTCGGCGTCCCGGAGGAAGTTTCTTACGCGGCTGAATACCCGGCCCGCACGTTCCCCTGTCAACGCTTCGACGCCACCCTTGCGAGTGACTCCGCATGACTCGCGGCCGATGTGGGTCACTATTTCACATTCGTATGACTTTTGCATTCACTACACCTCGCCGGTTTAGCCGGCGCACAAGGAGAAACAAAATGAGTCAACAACAAGAAGTCGCGGTGACGCCAGTCAAAAAGCGCGGCTATTCGATCGATACGTGGGCCGTTCTGCTGGCCTTTGTTCTGGCGGCGCTGGTTCGCGCAGGCGTGTTTAAGCACATTCCGTGGTGAAGAAGCATGCCGCGCAGCGGATAACAAAAACGCGATGTGACATTTAGGTGCTGTAAGAGTTCGACGACGAACACGAGGTGAAGTATGGCAAGTTCAGTAGCTCTTTCGCAGATGCGCTCGGTCAATCCGGCGCTGCAATTTTTGAAAGTGATTCCGGGCGTGCTCTTGCTCGCAGCCGTGGGTTACGCGGGCAAACTGCTTGAGGCCAACCTCGGGAAATATGCCAAGGCGCATCATTGGACCTTCCCCAACATTGAGTATGTATTGTGGGCCATCTTGATCGGCCTGGTGATTTCCAACACCGTCGGCATTCCGGAAATTTTCCGTGCCGGTGTCGCCACCTATGAGTTCTGGCTTAAAGCCGGAATTGTGCTCCTCGGTGCGCGGTTCTTGCTTGGAGATGTCCTGAAACTCGGCGGCACCAGCCTTGCTCTTGTCGGAATTGAAATTGTTGGAGCGATTGCGTTCATGACCTTCCTGGGCCGGGCGTTTGGATTGAAGCCCAAGCTCACCTCACTTCTGGCCGTAGGCTCCGCCGTGTGCGGCGTGAGCGCGATCATCGCCACGCAGGGAGCGATTGAAGCCGATGACGAAGATTCCTCGTTCGCCATCGCCGCAATTCTAGCATTAGGCGCGTTGTCACTCTTCACCTTCCCATTGATTGGACACACACTGCATCTCTCCGATCATGCCTATGGCGTATGGTCAGGACTTGCCGTCGACAATACCGCGGAAGCCGCTGCTGCCGGCGCGTTGTATTCCGACGCTGCAGGCAAGCTTGCCATTCTCACCAAGACCACGCGCAACGCGCTGATCGGGTTTGTTGTGCTGGCGTACGCGTTTTACTGGGCCAGTCGCGGTCAGGCGCAGGCGGTTGGCAATAAAGCGAAATTCCTCTGGCAAAAGTTTCCTAAATTCGTCCTGGGCTTTCTGCTGATTTCAACTCTGGCCACCGCCGCGTTCTTCTCTAAGGAGCAGATCGGTGCGTTGGCAAATCTCTCTCGCTGGGCCTTTCTGTTGACGTTCGCGGGGGTGGGCTTACGAACCAATTTCCGGGCGCTCTCGAAGCAAGGCCTCAAGCCATTCGCTGTCGGAGCAATCGGAGAAGTGGCCATCGCCGCATTCACTCTTGGACTGGTTTTAGCCGCCCAGCGAATCTTCGGCTGGTAACTTTATCTTTTTCCCACGATATCCGTACGCCTGAAGACAACGTCAGCGCAAAGGGGGGCCGCTCCAGTCGCAATATTGCAAGACGCCGGATGGCTGAGGTAGCACAGGCAATCCTGCCTGGGCCCACTGTTGCCAGGCCCGCTTGCCCGCTCGCCGCAAAACAGGAACTATAGTTCCACATCCGGAGCACCGTTCCTCATCGGGAACGCAGCCGCGCAATTTCTTTGTGCATGCGGCCTCTGCACGCCCCGCGGCGCAGTGAGGCATCTCAACTACAACTAAGCGCGTAGCCCTACCGCGCCCGCTTCCACTTCGCAAAAGCCCACCCATGTAAAATCCGGCACAATTCACATCACTTCGCCTGTTTTAACCAACCCGCCGCAATGTAAACTTCTTTCAGCACCGCACGGACCATACTTCCGTCGCGCAACCATGCTGCCTCTCACTACCATCACCTATCGTCTGCTGTGGGCCGCGCTTCTCGGCTCGCTCATCGGATTCGAACGCAGCGTTCGCAAGCGTCCGGCCGGCATGCGCACCAGCATGTGCATCTGCGTCGGCGCCGCTCTGTTCACGATTCTGTCCTCCGAAATCGCAAAAGCCACCGGCGACCCCAGCACCACACGCATCGCCTCCAACATCGTGCAGGGCATCGGATTCCTCGGCGCCGGCGTCATTCTCCGCGAACGTGGCAGCGTTGTGGGCTTGACGACTGCGGCAGCGATCTTTTCGGAAGCCGCGATCGGCATGGGAGCAGGAGCAGGAATGTATCGTGTCTCCGGAATAGCCTTCGCAATCGTGCTGTTCACGTTAGCCGGGCTGATCTACGTCGAGGATGCGCTCAAACTGAATTGCCGCTATATGCTCTTCCGCATTACCACCAACAACGCCGTCGATCTGGTTCCAGAGGTTCATCACATCTTCAAAGATCAGAACATCAGGCTGGATAATTTTCAGGTTAACGTTACTGGCGATAAGCAGGTCATCCAGTTTGATGCCGACGTTACCCAACGCCAGCAGGGCCACCTATTGGCCGCCCTGACGCGCCCGGGCATTTCCGTCGAGATGCTTCCTGTCGAAAGGCAATCCGAATGATCGCCGCTGCCGCGATTCAGAAGCCAAAGGCGCTACGGCAAGGCTCGCGTTTCGCCGTGATTGCGCCAGCATCGCCAGGAAGAAGCGATCGCGTCGCTGCCGGCCAAAAAGAGCTCGAACGTCTGGGCTTCTCCGTCGCCTTGCAACAAAATCTTCAACCCGATGGCTACTTTGCAGGTTCCGCGACCGAACGTCATAGCGAATTTCTGAGCGCTCTCGTCGATTCCGCCGCCGATGCGCTCATCGCCACGCGCGGCGGCTATGGCTCGGTCTATCTTCTTGAACAAGGTCTGCCGCGGCCTCTCACGGTGAAACCTCTCGTCGGGTTCAGCGATCTAACTACGCTACAAATCTATCTTTGGCAAAAACATCGCTGGACCGGATTTTACGGCCCGATGCTGGCCGCGGGCCTCGATCACGGTCCCGGTGCTCCTGGAGGCTACGACGAAACTTCCTTTCGCCATGCGCTCACAAAGGCCTCAGGCTCGTGGACCCTTCCGCTTCAAGGTGAAGTTCAGCGTTCGGGTTCTGCCGAAGGCATCGTGCTCGGCGGCGCGATGACGCTGCTGGAAGCCACGCTCGGCACTCCGTGGGAAATCGACACTCACGGAGCAATTCTCATTCTCGAAGACCGCGCCATGAAGCCGTACCAAATCGACCGCGTCCTTATGCATCTGAAACACGCCGGAAAATTTTCCAAAATTCGCGGACTCATCCTCGGCGATTTTCCAGACTGCGAGCCTCCGGTCGCGGGCAGCCCATCCGTCCGCGATGTCTGCGCAAGAATACTCTCGCCGCTCGGCATTCCGATTATTTATGGTGCGCCGATTGGCCATACCGAACGTGCGATGCTGACAATTCCGCTCGGCGTGCGCGCGCGCCTGAATGCGGAAGCCAGCGGCACACTCGAAATCCTCGAAGCGGCGGTCGTCGAATGACTCAGGCCCATCTCAGCAACGAAAAACTGACCGGAGCAAAACACATCCACATTATTGGCATCGGCGGATCGGCCATGGCGCCGCTCGCGGGAATGCTGCGCGAACAGGGCTTTCGCGTCACAGGTTCCGATTCCGGCGTGTATCCTCCGGCATCCACGCTTCTCGATAGTCTCGGAATTTCGTATTTCCCGGCATTTGACGCGGCGCATCTCATACCGGCTCCGGATCTCGTCATTGTCGGAAACATCATCGCGCGCGGCCATCCGGAGCTCGAAGAAATTCTCGATCGCAAAATTCCATATCGCTCCATGCCGGAAATTCTCGAGGAAGTTTTCCTTCCTGGAAAACATTCCATCGTCATCAGCGGCACGCACGGAAAAACCACCACCACTGCAATGCTCGCCTGGATTTTTCACACCGCCGGCAAGCAACCAACTTTTCTGGTCGGTGGGGTCGCCGAAAATTTCGGCAAAAGTTACGGCCTGGGTCAGGGAACTGAAATGATTCTCGAAGGCGATGAATACGAAACCGCTTTCTGGGACCGCGGGCCGAAATTCTTCCACTATCACCCGGACGATCTGATCGTCACTTCGCTGGAATACGATCACGCCGATATCTATCCAGACTTTGATACTTACAAACTTGCTTTCAAACGCCTGGTCAATCTTGTGCCGCGCAACGGACGCGTGGTCATCTGGGGCGATACGGAAAAATCAGGTGCCGCTCTGCGCGAAGCCGCTGCAAAGGCTTTTTGCCCGGTGATCACCTATGGCTTTTCCAGTGAGAACGAATGGATCGCCAGCGAACCGGAATTTGCCGGTGAGGCCATGCGCTTCCGCGTTGCACACAACGGCAAACTCTTCGGCGAATTCTCGCTCGCCGCTTCCGGACGCCACAATGTACTGAACGCACTCGCTGCCATCATCGTCGCGCAGGGAAGAAACATTTCCGTCGCTTCGCTGCAGCAATCATTGGCCTCTTTCCGCTCCGTTCGCCGCCGCCTCGATGTGAAGGGTGAGCACCACGGCATTCTCGTCGTTGATGATTTCGCGCATCACCCAACAGCCGTGCGCGCCACCATTGAAGCCGCACGTGGCCGCTGGCCGAATCGCCGCCTGTGGGCGATTCTGGAGCCGCGCTCCAACTCAATGCGCCGCAAGGTATTTCAAGAAACACTTCCGCAAGCGCTCGCTCTCGCCGATCGCGTGGCACTCGGTGGAGTCTTTCGCGCCCAGCAACTCGGTGACGAAAACCGCCTCGATCCGGAAACGGTCGCAGCGAGCGTTCGCACTCTCGGCAAAGAAGCTAATGTCGTTTCCGGCGGCGAAGCCATGGCCGAGTTCCTCGCCGCCAATGCCAAGCCCAACGATCTTCTGCTGATCATGTCCAATGGCAGCTTCGATGGACTTTGCGAAAAACTTCTGAAAAAATTAAATGCGCCACAGCCAGCGCCTGCCGGGGCCGACTCTAGGTGAAACTCTTCCATTTTCGACTCCCCTTCGTTCGCGCGTTTTTATTTGTTCAACTCTTTCTCGCAATCGTTGCCGTCGTCCCTTGCCACGCCACGATTTCGTACGAGGTTTCTCTCGCTCAGCCATCACAGCATCTCTTTCACGTGACGATGACCGTTCGCGACGTGCACGGCGACTTGCTTTTGCAAATGCCGGCGTGGAATGCACTTTATGAAATCCGCGATTTCAGCAGCCGTGTCGAACATGTCGAAGCCTCTTCCGGTTCGCAGTCTCTTGCTGTAGAAAAACTGGATAAACTCACCTGGCGCATTCAAGGCGATGGCACAATCAGCATCAGATACGCAATCTACTGGGACAGCCCCGGACCATTTGCTTCCCAACTGAACGAAGAGCATGCGTTTATCAATCCTGCCATGATTTTTATGTACGTGCCTGATCGCCGCAGAGAAGACGTTTCCCTCAAGCTGCGCGATGTTCCGACCGGCTGGCAAGTGGCTACGGCTCTCCGCTGGTATTCGTTCACATCTGCAAATCAGGGCACTCTTTCCACGCTCGAAGCGGCCAATTACGATGCGCTCGCAGATGGGCCGATAGAAGTAGGCGCGTTCAAGCTTTTTCGGATAAGCGGAATCGAGCCACCGATCGACGTTGTAATTCACGGTGAGGGCTGGAAACAATCCGACGTCGAAAACACGCTGCGCAGACTTTGCAAATATGAAATCGAGTTGATGGGCGGCGCGCCGTTCGAGCATTACCTTTTTATTTTTCACACCGGAAAAGGCACAGCGGTTGCGGGAGGCGGCATGGAGCACGCCAACTCCACAGCCATAAACGTAAATTCGGAAGCGCAACTGGCCAGTGTTTCCGCGCACGAATTTTTCCACGTCTGGAACGTGAAACGCATTCGCCCGGCTTCGCTTGAGCCCATCGACTACACGCGCGAGCAATATTCCCGCGCTCTGTGGTTCGCCGAAGGTGTGACCAGCACGTACGGGCGATACGCCCAAGTACGTTCGGGTATCTGGTCGAAGCAGGATTTCTATACCGACCTTGCGCAGCAAATCAGCGAATTGGAATCCCGTCCAGCGAATCGTTGGCAGAGCGCGGAGCAATCGAGTCTCGATACCTGGCTCGACAAATACGATTACTTCAATGGCCCGGAGTTCAGCGTGTCCTACTACACCAAGGGACAGATCCTCGGCGTTCTGCTGGACATTCTGATTCGCGACCGTACCGGCAACGCGCATTCGCTCGACGATGTCATGCGCAAGATGAACCAAGATTTCGCGCGTAAAGGAAAACCATATCGCGACAGTCTCGACGTGCGGCTCACGGCCGAACAAATTGCTGGCGGTTCTTTCGAGGATTTCTTTCGGCAGTATGTCGCCAACGCCGAGGCACTTCCATACGAATCGGTGCTGGCAAAAGCAGGTTTGCGGCTGCAGAAACAGCAAATTCTGCGTGCAGAATTGGGATTTACCGCGGAGCGCGAAGCCAGCGGAAAGTCTGTGGTTCGATCCGTGATTCCGCGATCGAACGCAGAACGCGCGGGCCTGCTCGCGGGCGACGAACTGATAAATTTCAACGGGGAAAATGTTCCGCGACGCGTGGAATCCTGGGGCCACAATAAAAAACCCGGCGATACTTTGAACCTGCGCATTCTAAGAAACGAGCGGACAGCGGAGATTGCATTCGCACTCGGCGAAACGTCGGCAACAATTTTTACTATCGCAGAAGATTCACAAGCTTCGCCAAAATCGCGCGCCATTCGCGACGGGTTGCTGCACGGAAAACCGGTGGCCGCGGCTACTTTGTTTCCAGAAGCGGAGGCGGGTTCCGCTAAGCACTGACAGCGGTTGCGGAAGTTCATCTTGACGCCGGAGCCAGCGTTCGAGAAAGTTGCCGTGAGCCCAGACATGTTGCGCACACTTTTTGTCGGCGTCTTCTTGTCGCTGTACATCATTCTTGCTGGAATTCCTCTACTCATTTACACCGTCATTTCCAAAAATCCTGATGCGCTGTATTGGGTCGGAGTTCGCGGCGTGATGTTTTTTGTGCGCGCGGTCGGTGTGCGCGTCCGCGTTGCGGGCATCGAGCGCATTCCTGCCGGCACTTGTCTTTTCGTCGCAAACCATACCAGCACTGCCGATGCGCCCGCGGTCGTCGGCGCAATACCGCGGCGCATCGCGATCCTGCTGAAGAAATCACTGTTCGCGTATCCGATCGTGGGACAGGCATTTCATTTGGCGCACTTTATCCCCGTGGATCGTTCGAATCAGGAGTCGGCGATTGCCAGTCTCGAAAGAGCCATCGAAGCCATGCGCGGCGGGCAATCGTTTTTGATTTATCCGGAAGGAACGCGCAGTCCGGACGGGCGATTGCAGGAATTCAAAAAAGGCGCCGTGGTGATGGCGATCAAAGCCGGCGTGCCGATTGTGCCGATGGCGTGTTCGGGCGCGCACCGCGTGATGCAAAAACGATCGCTGGAGATTCATCCGGGAGAAGTTCTGGTGGAATTTCTCCCGCCGATTGATGCGTCGGGATACTCGTTTGAGGATCGCGAAGAACTCAATGCTCGCGTGCATGATGCCTTGGCAGCCGGGCTGCCTCCGGATCAGCGGCCGCTTGGGTCTCCTGGCGCTGCGTAACTGTTCGCGGCTCTCCGTTAATTTGAACGTAGGCATTTATGTTGAGATCCTTCGGACATCCTTGTCAGATGTCCTCAGGATGATAAACGCTCGGAATGACAATCAACCATTGCGGGATTTTAGTTTTTCTATTTGTTCCTCCAGTTCGCGGACTTTGCGTTGCAGATCTGGCAGGCGATTCAAGGCGGCGTGGGTTTTGAGCCATTGGCGATTTTCTACGGCGGGGTAGCCGGAGTACAGGCCCGCGGGGGGCACGTCGTTGGGAATTCCACTTTTGGCGGTGATGACGGCACCGTTGCCGATGGTGAGATGGCCAGCGGTGCCGACCTGTCCGGCAAGGATGCAGCCGTCGCCTACTTTGGTGGAGCCTGCGAGACCGACCTGGCCGCAGAGCATGGCGTTGGCGCCGACCTGCGACGCGTGACCAATCAAAACGAGATCGTCGATTTTTGCGCCGTGGCCAATGCGCGTTTCGCCTACTGTTGCGCGATCGATGCAGGAGTTGGCCTGAATTTCGACATCGTCTTCGAGGACTGCGGGGCCGGACTGAGTCATCTTGTACCAGGAGCCGTCTTTTTGTTTGGCGAAGCCGAGGCCGTCGGCGCCGATGACGACACCGTTTTGCAGAATGACGCGATTGCCAATGCGGCAATGTTCACGAACCACGGCGTGAGCGTGAGCGAACAAGTGGTCGCCGATTTTGGCGCCGCGATAAATGGTGACGAAGCTGTGCAGCACGGCGTGATCGCCGATGGTCACGTCTTCGTCGACAAAACAGTAAGGGCCGATGTGCGCGGCTGCGCCGACCTGGGCTGACTTTGCGATGACAGCGGTGGGATGAATGCCAGGAGCATAAGCCGGCGGCTGGTAGAAGAGTTCGATTGCGCGCGCAAATGCGAGATAGGGATTATTAGAGCGAAGAGCGGCCAGCGGAGGGAGTCCAGGTTCGCGTTCGATGCGAATGCCTTCTTCGACAAAGATGGCAGTGGCGCGGGTGGTGCGCAACAGAGGGAAGTAGCGGCGGTTGGCGAGAAAAGTAATTTGCCCGGCGTTGGCGTGTTCCATGCCGGCGATGCCAGTGACTTCCGCGGAGGGATGGCCTTCGAGGCGGCAGGAAAGCTTCTCTGCAATGTCAGAGAGTTTCATTCGACTGGCTCCTGAAATGTGCGCGATCGAAGAGTCGATGCCGCGCTGACTGGCAGGCAACATTGCCTACTGAAAGCGAGTCTCGCATAAGGGCGAGAGGGAAGTACAGTTTGGGCCACGAGAGAACACATGCGAAAAAAGGTTGAAGAAGAAGAAATGGCGACGGCTGAGAGTCGCCGCGAATTGCAATGGGAAAAAGGAGGAGCGGGAGGGGGCATACCCGAGAGTACGTTTTCGTAAGGGTGGCAAATAAAGGACTTACAGGTTTAAGAGCGCTAACGAGCGAAGAACGAGTGAAAAGGCGCTGCCGAAAGTTTGGAGTTAGCAATTTGCTCTTTGCGATCTTTTTAATGAAGGCGCGAGAAGAGTGCAGAGGCACAGAGGGCACTGAGGTCCGCGTGGGGAGGAGCGGGGCGGTGGCGGAAGCGTGGGACGGGGCTTTCGAGGTTGCGCAGGGAAAACCATGTGATGCGCAAGATAACGTGAGAGCTGGTGATAATCGAATGATTAGCAGGGAACGGGGAAAACTAGAGTGGGAATGGTCGTAGGTGGGATTGAATGGTTTGGTTCGAATGGAACTGGATGCTTTGAGTGAGGTCTTGTCACCTTAGATGAACAATGGAAGAGCGGTCCACGTTTTTTGCAAAATCGAAAGAGCGGCCACCACCAGAGGCCTAGGAGTGTGCCACCCGCCGATTTTCTGTAAATTACCAATGCCATAGAAAAATGTTGCGTCAGGAGGAGCATGAGTACGGAAAAGAATGAAGATCCGGGTACGAAAGCGCATGGAGAGAATTCTCCGCGCGACGGCGCGGCGATTGGAATTGCGGCGCAAGCGGGAAGTGAGCTCGTGGCGCCGGGGATGCCTGGGCCGCTGTCCATGTTGACGCCGGATGAGGCATTGCGCGAGTTGCTGGCGGGAAACGAGCGGTTCGCAGCAAACCAGTTGACGTCGGTACAGCACGATCTGGAGGTTCTGAAGGAGCATACTGCAGATAAGCAGGAGCCATTTGCCGCAGTGCTGGCGTGCGCCGATTCGCGCGTGCCGGTGGAACTGGTGTTTGACCAGACGATCGGACATATTTTTGTGACCCGCATTGCAGGAAATATGGTGACGCCAGAAATCATCGCGAGCCTGGAATATGGCGTTGCGGTGCTGGGAGTGAAGGTGCTGCTGGTGCTAGGGCATACAAGGTGTGGAGCTGTTCGGGGGGCGATGAATACTGACGCAGTTCCGGGGCAGATTAGCGTGCTGTACAAACACTTGAGGCCGGCGGTGGAAAAGTCCGGCGGTAATCTGGACAAAGCCATTGAGTTGAATGCGGAACATCAGGCGGAGTTGCTGCGAAAGTCTTCGACGGTCATTGCTGATGCATTGAAAGGCGGGAAGCTGGTACTAAGAGCGGGAGTCTATGAACTGTCGAGCGGGAACGTCAGCTTGCGGTAAGAGAGAAACGACAACGCAATGTACAAAAGGCGAACGGCAGCAGGCTTTTAAGGAACGTCAGTAGGCGCGAACATGCTGATTCACGTGGAGAGCTATTCGGGATATCGGGCGGATGAGCGCCCGCTGCGATTTACTATGGGCGGGCGAGTGTACGAAGTGGTTGAGGTGGAAGACAGGTGGTATTCGCCGCATGCGATGTATTTTCGGGTCATCGCGTCGGATGGGAATCGGTACGTGTTGTGCCATGAC
>Ga0207699_10001479_pt1 | contig 11160 bp, 8 predicted proteins | sample LARL51metaG_FD_184344 | JGI IMG/M metagenome (GOLD analysis project Ga0207699, IMG submission 184344) | Corn, switchgrass and miscanthus rhizosphere microbial communities from Kellogg Biological Station, Michigan, USA - LAR L5-1 metaG... | ecosystem: Host-associated > Plants > Roots >...
TTGACTCCGCAGTGCACCTAAAATCGGCTCCCCTGCTGACATGATCGGCGAAACCATTTCGCACTATCGGATTACCGACAAACTCGGTGCCGGTGGCATGGGGATTGTCTATAAAGCGCAGGACCTGCAGCTTGAACGGTTTGTTGCGCTGAAATTTCTTCCTCACGATTTGGTGCTGAGTGAAACCGACCGCGAACGCTTTTTGCGCGAGGCACGGTCGGCTTCGGTGCTGGATCACCCCAACATTGGCGTAATTTACGGCATCGATAAGACAGACGATGGGCGGATGTTCATCGTCATGGCGTATTACGAAGGCCAGACGCTGTCGCAAAAATTAAGCAGTGGTCCGCTGTCATTGCGGCAAGCGATGGACTGGTCATGCCAGATAGCGGCGGGCCTTGCAGCAGCCCACGCGCGCAACATTGTGCATCGCGACATCAAGCCATCGAACATCATCATCGTGAAAGACAATTCGGCGCGCATTGTGGATTTTGGGCTGGCTCGTGTCGTGGCCACGCCGAGTGCGACGATGACGGGCGGAACTACGGGAACACTGCCCTACATGTCGCCCGAACAAATTCTTGGCGAAGCGGTGGACCAGCGCTGCGACGTTTGGGCGCTGTCGATTCTGCTAGTGCAGATGATAACGGGGAGTCATCCCTTTGGGCGAGACAACACCACCGCGATGACGTTCGCGATTTTGAACCAGCCGCCGGCGGCAATCGAAGCTTTGCCGGCGCTGCTGCAGCCAATTGTGCTGCACGGACTGGCAAAAGATATAGCGCATCGTTATCCGAATGCGAAAGAAGTCTTAACGGATCTGGAGTCGGCGCGCGCGCAACTTACTTCTTCAGGAATTGCATTGGATGAGCCGACTTTGACGCAGCTGGTTCCTTCGGCGGCGCTGAAGCAGGCGATTTCGCATGCATCGACCCCGCGATGGCAGGCGGGCTCAGCGACGGCGCAGGCCGTTGCGGGTGCTACTGCTACACCAAAGGCACGCCGCGTCGCGCCATATTTTTTTGTGGCGCTTGCGGCAGTGGTGCTTGCTGCTGGTTCACTGCTGTTTCCGTCTGTGCGGCAGCGTGCCGCGAATTTGCTTTCCGGAAGCGGCGGCGAAAAACACGTCGCGGTGCTTCCCTTCGACAATATTGGAAACGATCCCGCGAATGAAGCAGTGGCGGAAGGCTTGATGGATTCGTTGACCAGCAAACTTTCCAATCTGGACGCGCAGCAGCAATCATTGTGGGTGGTGCCATCGAGCGTGGTGCGCAGCCGCAAGGTAAGCGATCCTGCATCGGCGGGAAAAGATTTGGGAGCGAACCTGGTGGTGAAAGGCAGCATTCGCCGCGACGCAAAAAATGTGCAGCTCACGGTAAACCTGATTGACGCAAAGGATTTGCGGCAAGTTGGCTCGGCGGTGCTGGATGACGCGACGGGAGATCTTGCGGGACTGCAAGATGAAGCAGTGGCGCGGCTGGCGCGGCTGATGAATATCAATGTGACCGCGGAAAGTTTGCGCGCGACGGGCGGACAAGCTTCACCTGCGGCGTATGAGCAGTATTTGAAAGCGCTGGGGTTGATGCAGAGGTACGACAAGCCGGGAAATCTGGATCAGGCCGTGATGGCGCTGAATGACGCGGTGAAGAACGATCCGAAATTTGCGCTGGGATATGTTTCGCTGGGAGAAGTGTACCGCCTGAAAAACCAGCTTAGCCCGGATCCGAAGTACGTTGAGCAGTCGACTGCGTATTTGCAGCGCAGCTTACAACTCAACGACCGGCTGCCCGGGGCATACGTTTCGCTTGGCAAGCTTCACAGTTCGGTTCAACAATTCGATTTGGCCCAGCAGGAGTTTCAGCGGGCGATTGCGATTCGACCTCTGGATTCCGAGGCGGTTCAAGGGATTGCTACGAACTATGAGCACATGGGACGCGCTTCTGATGCGGAGGCCGAGTTCAAGCGGGCTGTTGCGTTACAACCAGACAACTGGGACAGCATCAACACGCTCGGAAGATTTTACGTCCGGCAAAACCGGTTTAAAGATGCTATTGTGCAGTTTCGACGGGTCATTGAGCTAACCCCGGACAATGCCACGGCCTACAGCAATCTGGCAGGAACGTACATCAATCTGGATGACCCAGCAGTGTATGGCGAAGCAGAGAAGGATCTGAAAAAGTCGATCGAGCTGGCGCCAAGCTACGCGGCGTACGCCAATTTGGGAAATCTGTACATGGAGCAGAAGCGCTTCGCCGATTCGGCGGTGATGACGCGGAAAGCGCTGGAACTAAATGACCGAGACTATCTCGTTTGGGACAATTTGCGAATTGCATATCAGTGGTTGGGAGATGAAACCAACGGCCAGCTGGTTCGAAAAAAAACCATCGCCCTGCTGGAAGACTACACCCGTGAACGCGCACAGGACGGTCCCGCGCAATCACTGCTGGCGAAACTCTACGCGCTAGATCATCAGGACGGACGCGCAAAAAATCATATTGATTCAGCCTTAGCGTTGGCTCCCGCCGATCTGAATGTTCTTGAGGATATAGCAGAGACGTATGCCGCGTTACGCGAACGAGCCAAGGCGATTGAATACATCGGCAAATCATTGTCAAGCGGCGCAAAAAAGGAAGAGTTAAAAGACCGGCCGGGATTGCAGGAGCTTATGGCCGACGCGAGTTTCCGTGCAAACGGAAAGTGAAGTAAAGACAAGCTACGCATTGAAGGAGATAAAGTATGGCAACACCAGCCTCTAGATTGACGACTTCGATTACGCCATCCCAAGTTGTAAGCATTAACCTGGTAAACGGTATCCCCACACCGAGCTTGGATCCAGTAACCATTCCGTTCGGCGGGTCAGTGCAGTTCGTGAATAACATCACCGGCCAGGATTACGCGTTGGAGTTATTCACACAGAGCAACGATAAGCATGTGATGGCGGCCGTTTACCTGGCAGCAGGCGGTGGGTCGGCGATTCTGGTGAGCGACAATGACCTCAACGCGAAGGGCCAGAAATGTTTTTATAACATCGAGGCGTACAACGCGACTGCAGCCGATAAGGGCGGCATCACGGACACGACTTCCGGGGGACACAGCATCATTATTGGTTCAACCGGAGACGGTGACGACAAGTAGTGAAAGCAGGTTGGGCGGGTTGCACCTTGGCCAAACTCTTGGATTAATTCGAAGTTCGGCTGCTCGGGGCGTGCTGCGAGGCTACAAAGGGCGCAGCACGCCACGCCACACTTTCTGAAACTAATGATGGGTAAAGTAAGTCGCGTTGAGGTCAGCCTCCCGCGCGAGAATTTAAAACACAGCTAGCAGTTCTAGGACTACTTAAGTTTTGTGGAAGCTTGCGATAACTAGGAATATTTTCGGAGATTCAGTTAGAATCCATTCATATTCGGACCTTTGGTGATTGCCTTGCGCGAGGAGGTCGGCCCATTCTCTGTCGTAAGCATTACAGTACCCCAGGTGCACGATGCCTCTTTTTGATTTTATCTCGCCATTTGCACGGAGACCCCGCGTGAGCATCATTCCCACTGCAGACACAACATTCGGATTCACGGGCCCCGAGGGCCGGCGAAGTACACGCATCGAACGTCCGGTACCGTTGCTGATCACAGGCCACGACGGACTGGGGCAGGAATTTCTGGAACGCACTTCGGCGGTGAGCATGAATTTGCACGGCTGCCGGTATCCTTCGCGGCATGATTGCCACGTCGGTTCCTGGATCACGCTGCAAATTGGCGAAGCGCCGCTGGGCGAAATTGTCACCACCGTGCGCGCCCAAGTGCGTTCCGTGCAGATTCCGCGCAATCCGCGCGATTTATATCACGTGGGTGTGGAACTGGAGAAACCGGAGAATGTGTGGAGAATTCCAGCGCCGCCTCCGGATTGGCTGACGGCTGCGGAACGGCTCTCCGCGGAACTGCCGCCATCGAAAGAACAAACTGCGGCAGCCACCGGGCCGGGTCGAGCGCCAACGATCGAAGACATCCCGCACATGCCCGCTGCTGCGGCGACCGAGACACCGACACGGGCTGCGAATGGCGAGAGCGGAAGCGAACGAAGATTTCTGACGGAAGCTTTGGCGGGACTGGCGCCGTCAATCACCATGGCTTCTCCCGCGCTGCCGACAACTTCAAGCGAAGGGGCGGCAGCTTACGCAAAACCAAATCGCGTAAGCATCACTCCAGACCGCCTGATCGCGGCACTGCAGCCAAAAATCGAAAAAACGGCGGAAGAGGCGATTCTTGCCGCGGTTTCAAAGCACCTGGCGCCAGCGCTGCATGCAGCGGTCAACTCGATCGACGCGGCGCGCGAAGCCTCCGTACACCAGATTTCCAATACATCGCAGCAACAGCGCGACGCGCTGCTGCAAACATCGCGTGAAGAATTGCTGGCGCGGCTGGAAGACCGGTTGGACGAAGTGCGATTGCGCTGGGACGCGCAGCTGGAAGGCTACCGCATTCGCGCGGAAGAAATCGTGCAGCGGATCGACAAGCAAGCGGGAGCTGCGCAGAAAAATCTAGGGGATGCGCGGGAAGCCAGTGAACGAGCGCTGCGCGATGCGCAACAAAGAATTTCCGTTCTGGTCGGGGATTCGCTTTCCGGAGCTTTGGAAGAGTTCAATCGCGGCGTGGCACAGGCATCGAATCGTCAGCTAACGAGTTTGCTGGAAGAAGCGCAATCGTTGACGCGTGAAGCCACCGCGCATCTGGAATCGAGTGTTGCCGAAGCACGCGCGAGCGTGCAGACTTCGGCGAACGAGGCGCTGGCTGAGTTCCGCCGCCAGGTGGAAATTCATGCCACCGTGACGGCAACGGATACCACGCAGCGCGTGACGTCGGCGCTGGCGTCCCTGGATGCGGACCACCGCGCGGCTTGCGATACTCGCCGGAATTCCATCCAGGCAGATATTGCGCGCTCGACGGAACAGGTTACCGAACAATTCAGGCAGGGCTTGCGGGCGTTTTTCTATTCGTGTCTGGTCGCGGCGGTAGGCGCAGTGGAGCAACATTCACAAACGACGCGCGAGGGGTTCACGTTCGACGCAAAGAATTTTTTGCCGCCGCAAGTATAAAGTGATCGGTGCCGGCAGTTCGCGATCTGACAGAAAAGACCTTCGAATTTGAGATTCTCGCCAAGCTGGGGCGCATCATGCTGCGCCCCTACGAAGGCAACGATCGTTGCGAAACGCCTTTAATGAGCAGCGTATTCGTTTTTATAAACCACGCCGCCCTTCATGACGAACTTCACGTGTTGCAATTCTTTTATGTCCTTTAGCGGATCACCGGAGACCGCGACAATGTCGGCCCACTTCCCGGCTTCAATCGTTCCCAGTTTGTCGGCCCAGCCCAGGACTTCCGCGGCGCGAATCGTACCAGTTTGGATAGCTTCCATTGGGCTCATGCCGTAATCGGCGTAATATTGAAATTCTCGCGCCTCGTTCAGCTCCCGCCAATCTGAGCCTCCGGCATCGGTTCCGAAAGCGATCTTCACGCCACGCTTCAAAGCTTTCTGAAACGCGATCTTTTCGACTTCTACCATGCGTGTCCAATTGCCTCCTCGGCCCGGAGCAACATAGGCGCCCACCATCACCGTGGGAATCCACGTGGCGCCCTTTTTCACCATTTCATCCATCAATTGCTCGGTCAGACCGTCGCCGTGTTCGATGGTGTCGACGCCGGCGCGCAGGGCGGCCGCGATGCCATCGCTTCCGATCGCGTGCGCAGCAACTTTTTTGCCGAGGCGATGTGTTTCATCGACGATCGCTTTGGCTTCCTCGTCGGTGAAATTCACCATGCTGCGCAAAACGCCATCGGATTCGAAGTGATAGGCGCGATCGGAGTAATACTTGATCCAGTCGGCTCCGTACATCACCTGTTCGCGTACGGCTTTGCGAGCGCCTTCGACACCGTCAACGTACTGCACGCCAACAGGCACCTTCAGCTCCCACGAATAGCCGAGGAGTGGATACATTCCGGTTGGCGTCATGGCGCGTGTAGCAACCTGCATGCGTGGGCCAGGAACTTCGCCATTGTTGATTGCGGTTTTTACGTCCACGTCGGCATACATTGCGCCTTCGGTTTCGACATCGCGGATAGTAGTGAATCCGTTCTCCAGGGCGATGCGCGCATTGCGCGCTGCGAGAATTGCGCGATACGGAATGGATTGTTTCAGCAGCTGCTTATCGTAATCCTCGGCTGTGATATCGCCGTTGAGGAGAACGTGGGTATGAAGATCAATAAAGCCGGGCATGACGGTGGCATTGGAGAGATCGATCACTTCGACGCCCGACGGTGGCGCGCTGTCGCGGCTAATAGAAACGACCTTGTCGCCTTCGATGAGGATTATGGCGTTGTCCAGTACCTTGCCGCTTTTGCCGTCGATCAGGTGACCGGCGCGAATCGCCAGCCGCTTCGGAGGCGCCGCGGCTTTCTCCTGCGCTGCAAGTGTCAACGGGATGAACAGACTTGCGAAGAGAGATACTGCAATCGCGAGAACATTCCGGCTCATTCGGGGCCTCCTGGGATAGCGAAGCTTAGCAGTTCTTGTTTCTCCCGGCGAACGGTACGAGCAGGCACACCGGCAGTGCTCTCCCCAGAGCCGAGTATGCTCGCCGGTAATCAACCTGTGTTCGCCGATTGCGGTTCAAAGAATCGATTTTCTGCTGATATAAAGTGGTCAGGTTTCGCGTATAGTTATGGGGATAAGCGCGAGCGACGGGCTTCCTCCCGGCCTCTACCCGAAACTGAAATATAAGCAATTGCCTACTCGAAGGCGCGAGAATTTCATAGGAGCATAGCTCTACCCATGCCGGTTGCGGATCTAGGATCGCTGAAAATTCACGACACCGCCCGTCCCCGCGGCGACGCTGGGAAATTCTGGGGCTTCTTCGCAGCCGGATTGGGCGTGCTGCTGCTGGTGGCGGGCGCTGTGTTCGCGTTGAAGAATCGGGCGCCAGTGGTGGAGGTCGCGGTGGCGCGCCCCGCAGGCGATCCGGGCCAGCAGACGCTGTTAAATGCGAGCGGTTATGTGACACCGCGGCGGAGAGCCACGGTCGCGGCAAAAATTACCGGACGCGTAACCGGCGTGTTCTTCGACGAAGGAAACCGGGTAAAGGATGGGCAACTCCTGGCGACGCTCGACGATTCTGATGTGCGGCGCGCGCTCGACTCGGCAGTGGCTGACCGCGATTCGTCGAAAGCGGCAATTCAGGATTTTGAAGTGCAGTTGCGCTACGCAGAAATACAACTGCACCGCGCCGAAGAACTGAAAGCCGCGAATGTGCAGAGCCAAGATCAACTGGACAATGCGCGTACGGCTGCGGACAGCCTGCGCGCGAAAATCGCGCTGGCAAGGCAACAAGTGACTGCGGCAAACGCGCGAATAGATGTCGCTCAGCAGGCCGTGGACAATTGCACGATTCGCGCGCCATTTGCCGGAATTATCGTTTCCAAAGACGCGCAGGTGGGCGAAATGGTATCGCCGATTTCCGCGGGCGGCGGCTTCACGCGTACGGGGATTGCCACCATCGTCGATATGAATTCCAACGAAGTAGAAGTAGATGTGAACGAGGCGTACATCGCTCGCGTGGAGCCCGGTCAGCGCGTTACTTCGACTCTCGATGCGTATCCTGATTGGCAGATTCCTTCACACGTGCGCACGGTAATTCCCACGGCGGACCGGCAAAAAGCCACCGTCAAGGTGCGCATCTCTTTCGACAAGCTCGACCCCCGCATTTTGCCGGACATGGGCGTAAAGGTTGCGTTTATGGGCGAGGATGAAGCCAAGAAGAAGGGCGCGGAGAAGGATAAAGGGCCAAAACCAACGGCGATCATTCCGAAATCCGCGGTACGCACCGATAACGGAAAGTCTTACGTGTATTTGTTGCGCGACACGAAAATCGAGCGGCGGGGCGTGACACTCGGAAACCAGCGCGGCTCCGACGTGGAAATTATGGCCGGAGTAAATCCCAGCGATTCGCTGGTCGCGCGCGGCCCGGAAAATTTGCAGGACGGCGAAACAGTCAGAGTCAACCAATAGGAGCGAAGCATGATTCGCGTGGATAACAGCGGAAGTTCCTCAGCCCTGATTCAAGTTCGTGGCGTGAACAAAACATATCGTCGCGGCGGAGAAAATATTCAGGTACTGCAGGGCCTGAATCTGGACGTAGATAAAGGCGATTTCGTGGCGTTTATGGGACCCAGCGGCTCAGGCAAAACGACGTTGCTGAATTTGCTGGGCGGGCTGGATGTCCCGTCCTCCGGGCACATCTCGGTGGCTGGCGACGAGATTACAAACATGTCGTCCAGCAAGTTGACGCACTGGCGGGCGCGGCACGTTGGATTCATCTTCCAGATGTACAACCTCATCCCAGTGCTGACCGCGTTTCAGAACGTGGAGCTGCCTCTACTGCTGACGAAACTTTCCAAAGCGCAACGCAGGCAGCATGTCGAAACGGCACTCTCAGTAGTCGGACTTGCCGACCGGATGAATCATTATCCTCGCCAGCTTTCTGGCGGACAGGAACAGCGTGTGACGATTGCGCGCGCCATCGTATCCGATCCGACATTCCTACTGTGCGACGAGCCCACTGGCGACCTCGATCGCAAAAGCGCCACCGAAATCATGGCGCTGATCGAAGAACTGGTAGCGAAACATGGAAAGACGGTTTTAATGGTGACGCACGATCCGGTGGTCGCGGACTGCGCGCACACGACCTTGCATCTTGAAAAAGGTGTACTCGTCGAGAGCAGCAAAGTTTCGCAGAACGCCATGGCAGGAGGTGTCGCATGAAGTACGCAAGTCTGGTTTTCGCAAATCTTTTTCGCAAAAAAGTGCGGTTGATCCTGACCATCGGCTCGTTCGCGGTAGCGCTATTCCTGTTTGCGTTTCTTGCGGTGGTAAAAGACGCGTTTGGACGCGGCGCGGATGTCGCCGGGGCAGACCGGCTGGTGGTAATCAATCGCACGTCAATCATCAATACGATCCCGTTGTCATATCGCGACAAGATTTTGCGTATTCCGGGTGTGAAGTACGTCACGCATAACAACTGGTTTGGCGGGGTATATAAGGACGAGAAAAATTTCTTTCCGCAATTTGTGATTGATCCGGAGAACCAGCGCCAGGTAGTTCCGGAGCTGATTGTTCCCGATGATCAGTGGAACGCGTTTGTGAAAGACCGCCAGGGGGCAATTGCCGGCGCACAGACCGCGAAGAGGTTTGGATGGAAGATTGGAGACCGCATACCCATCAAAACCACGTTATACGGGGGAGGTGCGTGGGAGTTCAACCTGGTCGGCATTTACCATGGCAAACGTCCGCAGGACGATGAGACGCAGTTCTGGTTTCAGTGGGATTATTTCGAGGAAAAACTCCCCGCTGGGGTGAAAGGACAGATCGGCTGGTATGTACTTCGCGTAGAAAATCCTGACGAGTCGGTGCGCATTGCAAAAGCAATTGACGCGGAATTCGCAAATTCGCCTTCGGAAACCAGGACGCAGACGGAATCCGCTTTCGCCGCCAGTTGGGTCAAGCAATTCGGCAATATTCAGTTTCTGATTCTTTCCATCGGTGTAGTCGTATTTTTCACGCTGCTTTTGGTGACCGGAAACACCATGGCCATCTCAGTGCGGGAAAGAACTTCGGAGTTGGCGGTGTTCAAGGCCATCGGCTTTTCTGACCGAGCAGTTCTATTTTTTGTGCTGGCGGAATCTCTGGTCATCGCATTGATCGGCGGGCTTCTCGGCTTGCTGTTGGCGGTAGTGGCGGTGCCGGCCTTGGCAAAGGCGCTCAATGGATTGCTGCCGGCGCTGGTGCTGGCTCCAACGGTCTTAGCGTTGGGCCTGGCGGTTGCGATTGCGGTCGGCATTATCAGCGGACTTTTGCCGGGCATTACCGCTATGCGCATGCGCGTTGTGAATGCGCTGCGGAGGGTCTGACTTGGCTATACCACTCATCTACAACGTTCGAAGCGTACGAGCGCGGTGGACTTCCACCATCGTCGCGGTGCTGGGAATTGCCGGCACCGTCGGCGTGTTCATCGCCATGCTTTCTCTCGCGCACGGTTTCAGAGCGACCCTGGTCGCTTCGGGTTCGCCCGACAATGCGCTGATTCTACGCGCCGGCTCTCCTTCGGAGATGATGGGCGGCGTAACCCTTGACTCCGTAAAGGTAATCGCTGACGCCCCCGGGATCGCTCGTGACGCCAACGGTCCACTGATCACTCAGGAGGTGGTTGGCGTAATTCCCTTCCCGTTGATCAGCACCGGCACCGACGCCAACGTGCAGGTTCGTGGAGTCTCCCCCAACGTACTGGACATCCGAAAATTTACGCATGTGGTGCAAGGGCGCATGTTCGCACCGGGCGTATCGGAATTGGTCGTTGGCAAAAATGCTTCGATAACCTATTCCGGATTGACCCTCGGCAATGTTGTTGACTTTGGCGGCGGGCATTGGACCGTGGTGGGAATTTTCGATGCCGGCGGCTCATCGTTCGACTCCGAAGTATGGTGCGATTCACACGTGCTCAACGAAATTCTCAAACGTCCGACGAATATCTTCCAATCGGTTACAGTACGTCTCCAGTCGCGGGATTCATTTCAAACGCTTAAAGATTCGTTGACGTCCGATCCACGTTTGAATGTGGATGTGACGAGGGAAATCGACTACTACGCCAAGCAATCCACGACGATGACCACACTTATCAGCGTCCTGGGTGGTCTGGTCGCTGCGATTATGGCCATCGGCGCGGTTTTCGGTGCTCTGAACACGATGTACTCAGCAGTGTCGGAACGTGGACGAGAAATTGCCACGATGCGCGCCGTGGGCTTTGCGGGATCGGCGGTCGTGTTTTCATTCCTGATCGAGGCGCTATTGATCGCATTCATTGGAGGCGTCCTTGGCTGTATCGCGGTTTTGCCCCTAAATGGCCTGACCACCAGCACCATGAACTTTCAGACGTTCTCGAACTTAGCCTTCGCTTTTAAGATCACGCCGGTGCTCTTAGCTGAGGGAATCATATTCGCGCTGGTGATGGGGATCGTTGGGGGTTTGCTGCCAGCCGCTCGCGCGGCGGGGCAGCCCGTAGCAACAGCGCTTCGTTCTCTTTAAATCGGCTACACACTTAAAGGCCGCGCATTCGCACAAGCT
>Ga0207699_10001484_pt1 | contig 11146 bp, 9 predicted proteins | sample LARL51metaG_FD_184344 | JGI IMG/M metagenome (GOLD analysis project Ga0207699, IMG submission 184344) | Corn, switchgrass and miscanthus rhizosphere microbial communities from Kellogg Biological Station, Michigan, USA - LAR L5-1 metaG... | ecosystem: Host-associated > Plants > Roots >...
AGTTCTGGCACGTCTGCTACGGCAGCGTGGACGGCCAGCGGGACATCTTCGACAATCACGCCACGTCGATGATGCCGCTGTTCAAGGAGTCCCCGGCCGACGTGATCCACCTGGAGTTCACCAACAAGGGGTTCGACGAGCTGGAAGCGTTCCGCGACTTCCCGACCGACAAGGTGCTCGGCGTCGGCGTGGTGGACGCGAAGAACCTGCAGGTGGAGACCACCGAGCAGATCGAGGAGCGGATCCGCCGTGGGCTCGAGGTGGTCCCGGCGGACCGGCTGCTGGTCGCGCCGGACTGCGGTCTCGGCTACTTCAGCCGGACCACGGCCTACGCCAAGCTGCGCAACATGGGCCAGGCCGCCGCGAACGTGCGCGCCTCGCTCTGACCGGCTCGTGCGGCCCGGCGCCTGCCGAGGTGCCGGGAGCGCCGGGCCCGCACGCCCTATTCCGCCGAGGAGGCTGGACATGACCGCTGATGCACAGCAACTGGACATGACCGCTGATGCACAGCAAGAGGTGCTGGGCCTGCAGCTAAGCGTCGGGGATCACATCTGCGGCTTCTACCGCAGGCCGTCGGAACGCGACGACATCCTGATCCCGTTCCTGGTCGAGGGGCTCCAGGCGGGCGACAAGTGCACCTGCGTGGTGGACAGCTGCACCCCGGACGACGTGCTGGCCAGCATGTCCGAGCACATCGAGGTGGATCCGTACGTGTCGGTCCGCCAGCTGGAGGTGCTCGACTCCTACGGCACCTACCTGGCCGACGGCGGCTTCCTGCCCGAGCGCATGCTGCGGTTCTGGGAGGCCAAGGCGCGGCAGAGCCTGGGTGACGCGGGGCCGCCGCCGGAGGGCACCGGGCTGGCCCGCAACATCGGCGACATGAGCTGGGCCCACCGCAGCGCGGACGCGGTCGCCGATCTGATCGGCTACGAGTCCGAGCTGAACCGCATCATGTCCAACTTCCCGCAGGTCAACCTCTGCCTGTACGACCTGACCCGGTGCTCCGGGGACCTGATCATGGACGTGCTCAAGACGCATCCCAAGGCGCTGCTCGGCGGCATGGTCATCGACAACCCGTACTACCTGGAGCCCGACGAGTTCCTGGCCGCCCGGGCCGGCTGAGCCCCGCTGACCCGGGCCCGGCTGACCCCCGGGCACCCGGGACCGGGTCAGCGGCCGTACGCGTGCCAGTGCCCAGCGAACAGGGCTTCCTCGCTGATCACCTTGGCCGCGATGGGCCGGGACACCCAGGTCAGGTTGACGAAGTGCCGGGCGTTCACGTTCTCGGTGGTGATGTTGCCACCCCAGCTGCCGCAGCTGAGGCTGAGCGTGAACGGCAGCCCGTTGCGCGGGCTGCCCGCGCCCTCGTTGAGGTTCTGGTTGACCAGCACCCGCGCGGTGCGGGTGGTCATCGCCAGCTGCTCGACGTTCTGGTCCGAGCTGGTGTGCAGGCCGCAGGTGTGGCCGAGGCCCTGGTAGGCGGTGATCGAGTTGACCACGTCCGCAGCGGCCGTGATGTCGCCCTGGTACCGGTACAGCGCCAGCACGACCGACAGCTTCTCCCCGCTGAACGGATGGTCCGGCCCGCTGCCGTCCTCCTCGACCAGCAGCATCGGGCAGTCCTCGGCGACGGCGAACCCGGCCAGCCCGGCGATGTGCGACGCGGACTTGGCGACCACCTTGATCGACGGCACCGGGCCGCCGTCCGGCCACATCACCGCGCGCAGCGCGTCCTTCTGCGGCTGGTCACACAGGTGCGCGCCGCTGCCGGTCAGCCGCTGGACCAGCTCGTCGTAGACGTCCGCGTGCGCGACCACGGAGTTGTCGGCCAGGCAGCTGGTGGCGTAGTCGAACGTCTTCGCGGCCACGATGGCCGCCGCAGCGTCGGCCACGTCGGCGGTCTCGTCGACCACGTGCACCGCGTTGCCGACGCCCACCCCGTAGGCCGGGGTACCCGAGCTGTACGCGGCGCGCACCATGCCCGCGCCACCGGTGGCCACCACCAGGTCGGCCTGGCGCATCAGTTCCTGGGTCTTGGCCAGCGATGGGGCGGGTAGTGACTGCACCAGGTCCTCGGGCGCGCCGACCTGCCGGCAGGCGGCCCGCATGTAGCCGACCACCGCCTCGGTGGTCTGCTGGGTGCGCGGGTGCGGGGCGCAGATGATCGCGTTGCGGCCCTTCAGCGCGAACAGCGCCTTGACCGGCGGGGTCGCGTCCGGCCCGGTGGTCGGGATGAGCGCGGCGACCACGCCGACCGGCTTGGCGATCTTCACCAGCCCGGCCTCCGGGTCCTCCTCGACCACGCCGACCGTGCGCAGCCCGGTCATGTCGGCCAGCACGCCGGTCACCCGCTTGTTGATCTTGGCGACCTTGTCGGCATAGTTGCCGAACCCACCCTCGTCCACGGCCTGCCGGGCCAGCGCCTCGGCGTGGTCCTTGCGCACCACGGCCCACGCCCCCGCGGTGACCAGCTCGTCCACCTGCTCCTGGGAGTAACCCTCGATGGCCCGGGCCGCGTCGCGGGCCCGCGCCGTGACCGCGGTGATCTCGTCGCGCACGGCGGCATCCGGCTGCTGCTTACCCTCACTCATGCCGTTAGCGTGACCGTTCCCGGGGCCGATTCCACTGATCTGGCGGGTCGAGCCTGGGCCGCTTCTTTGTCCCGGCAAGACCTGACCGCCGCCCGGGAGCTGCCCGCATGCTCGTTCTTAGGACGCGAGACGCGTCCTGAGCGGCGTGAGCCGCCTCTGGCAGGCATCCCTGCGGCGGGCCACAGAAGGCGAGGGCGCCAGGTGACACGGCTCTTGGTAATCGGTGGCGGCGCCGCAGGGATGTCCGCCGCTTCCGCCGCGCGCCGGGTCGCGCCCCGGCTCAGCGTGGTGGTCTGCGAGGCCGGCGGGTTCGCCGCGTACGGCATGTGCGGGATCCCGTACTTCCTCGGCGGCGTCGTGGCCAGGCCCGAGGACCTGCTCGCCTACCCGCCCAGCGAGTTCCGCGACCAGCGCGGCATCGACCTGCGGCTGCACACCCGGGTCAGCGCGATCGACCCCGCCGCGCACCAGGTGCACATCACCGGCGAGGGCGGCGGCGGCCCGCTCAGCTACGACTCGCTGGTCGTGGCCAGCGGGGCCGGGCCGGTCCGGCCACCGGTCCCGGGCCTGGACGGACCCCGGGTGTTCACGATCCGGTCACTGGATGAGGCGATCGGGCTGCGCCGCCTGCTGGACGGCGGAACCGTCCGGCGGGCCATCGTGGTCGGCGCCGGCTACATCGGCCTGGAGGCTGCCGAGGCGCTGGCCAGGGCGGGCGCCGAGGTCGTGGTGCTGGAGGCGCTGCCGCGGGTGCTCGGCAACGTGGACGAGCCGATCGCCGCGGTGGTCCAGGCCGAGCTGGAGCGGCACACCCGGGTCCGGCTGGGCACCCAGCTGGACGAGGTGCGGGACGGCGGCCAGGGGCTGACCGCGGTGGCCGGCGGCGAGGAAATCCGCACCGACCTGGTGGTGGTCGCGACCGGGGTGCGCCCCACCACCGAGCTGCTGATCCAGGCCGGCGCGGAGCACCTGCCGGACCGGTCGGTGCTGGTCGACGCGCAGCTGCGCACGTCCCTGCCGGACGTGTTCGCGGCCGGTGACTGCGTGGCGCTGGAGCACCTGGTGCTCGGCCGGCCGGCCTGGGTACCGCTCGGGCCCGCCGCCAACAAGACCGGCCGGGTGGCGGGCACGGTCGCGGCCGGCGGTTCCGCGTCGTTCGGCGGGGTCGTGGGTACGGCCGTGGTCAAGGTCTTCGATCTGGAAGTGGCGCGCACCGGGCTGACCGTGGCCGAGGCGGAAGCGGCCGGGCTGGCCGCCGAGGCCACCGACGTGGTCTCCCGGTCCCGGGCCAAGTACTACCCGGGTACTCAGCCGCTGCACGTCCGGCTGGTGTACGCCCCGGACGGGCGGCTGCTCGGCGGCCAGCTGGCGGGCCGGGAGGGCGCGGCCAAGCGCATCGACGTGCTGGCCACCGCGCTGCACGCCGGGCTGGGCGTGGCCGACATCGCCGGGCTCGACCTGAGCTACGCACCACCGTTCGCACCGGTGTACGACCCGGTGCTGACCGCCGCGATCAGGGCCACCAGCCGCCTGGCCAGCCAGTCCCCGAGCCCAGTCGGAGGGTCATGATGAGCTTGCAGCCGCCGCGGGACAAGCGGGCCAGCCTCGCTGACGCGGTTTCCCTGGTCGGCGACGACGCGACGGTCGCGCTCGGCGGCGGGCTGTCCGCCCGGCTGCCGATGGCGATGGTGCGCGAACTGGTCCGGCAGGGCCGGCGCGGCCTGCACCTGGTCGGCTCGGCGCACAGCATCGACGTGGACCTGCTGGTGGCGGTGGGCGCGGTGCGCCGGTGCGAGGAAAGTTACGTCGGCTTCGAGCAGGATCTCGGCCTGGCCCCGGCGTACCGCCGGGCGGCCGAGGAAGGCACCATCGAGGTCGCGGAGAGCTGCTGCGCCACGATCCTGGCCCAGCTGCGGGCGGCGGAGATGGGCCTGCCGTTCCTGCCGGTGCGCGGAGTGCGCGGCTCGGACATCGGCCGGCTGCACCCCGAGTACGCGGAGATCACCTGCCCGTTCACCGGGGAGCGGCTGGTCGCGGTGCCGGCGCTGCGGCCGGCCGTGGCCCTGCTGCACGCGCCCGCCGGGGACCGGTACGGCAACCTGCACCTGGACCAGCCGTACGTGCTGGACGAGCGGTTCGCCGCCGCGTCCCAGCTGGTCATCGCGACCGTGGACGAGCTGGTGGCCACGGACGAGGTAGTGGCCATGGGCGTGACGATCCCCGGGCACCTGGTGGCCGCGGTGGTGACGGCGCCGTTCGGGGCGCACCCCACCTCCTGCTACCCGCGGTACGCCTACGACCGCGATCACCTGCGGGAGTACGTGTCCGCGGCCCAGTCCGGGCCGGACGGCCTGGAGAAGTACCTGGCCACCTACGTCAACGGCAGCGAGGAGAGCTACCAGGCGGCGGTCGGCGCCAGCCGGCTGGCCGCGCTGACCACCTGGTCCCAGTCCACCGCCGCGTGGCAGGAGCTGTTCCGGTGAGGCGGCGGGACGTGCCTTGGCTGCGGCGGCTGGAGGTGCCCCGGTGAGCTGGACGATCGATGAATGGTTCGTGGTCGCGCTGGCCCGGACCATCCGGCCGCGGGAGACCGTGTTCCACGGCTTCGGCAGCCCGTGCGCGCAGGTGGCGATGCACGTGGCCCGGCGCACCCACGCTCCGGAGATGCTCCTGGTCGAGGGCGCGATGTACGCGGTCAACCCAGAGCCCCCGTTCATCCCGCCGACCAGCAACGATGCCAGCCTCAGCCGGGGCGCGGCGTACAGCATGCGGTTCGAGGAGTTCTTCGACGCGGCGATCCGCGGCGACGTGGACCGGATGTTCCTGTCCGGCGGGCAGATCGACGGGTTCGGCAACACCAACGTGACCGCGATCGGCCCGGCCGGGCGGCCAAAGGTGAAGCTGGGCGGGGGCGGCGGCGGCTGCAACCTGTCCGCGACCATCGGCCACCTCACGGTGTGGACGACCCGGCACCGGTCCGGCCGCACCCTGGTCGGGGCGTGCGACTTCGTCACCGACCTGGGGCACCGGACGCCGCGGGGCAGCCGGGCCGAGCTGGGCTTCACCGGCGGCGGGCCGCAGTGGCTGGTCACCGAGCTGGGCGTGTTCGACTTCCCGGCCGAGACGGCCCGGCTGGTGCAGATCTTCCCGGACGTCAGCGTGGCCGAGGTCCGGGCGGCCACTGGGTTCCCGCTGCAGGTGGCGGGCGACCTGCGGGTGCTCTCCCCGCCGTCCACCGCGGAGCTGGCCGCGGTCCGCTCGGTGGACCCGCTCGGTGTGCGCCGGTCAGAGTTCTCCCCGCGCGAGCTGCAGCGGGAATTCGAGCACCAGCACGGACCGGGCTGCGCATGCTGACCGGCCAGATCCCGGCGGCGGGCGTCCCGGAGCCCGGTGGCCCGGAGCCCAGTGGCCCGGAGCCCAGTGGCCCGGAGCCCAGTGGCCCGGAGCCCGGTGGCCCGGAGCCCGGTGGCCCGGACGCCGGGCTGGCGGCCGTGTTCGAGCCGCGCCGGGTGGCCCTGGTCGGCGCGTCGGACCGGCCCGGCTCGGTGGGCCGGCTGCTGTGGGACAACCTGGCTGACTTCCCCGGCGAGGTGATCCCGGTCGGGCCGGCCGCCACGGTAGGCGGCCGCCCCGCCTACCCCGGTCTGGACCAGGTGCCCGGCCCGGTGGACCTGGCCGTCATCGCCACCCCGGCCGCCACCGTGCCCGGCATCATGCGCGCCGCCGCCGGGAGCGGGGTCCGGGCCGCGGTCGTGCTCAGCGCGGGCTTCGCGGAGACCGGCGACCACGGGGCCGAACTGCAGCAGGCAGCCGTGGCCGCGGCCCGGGCGGGCGGGGTGCGGCTGGTCGGGCCCAACTGCTTCGGCGTGCAGAACGCCGACCTCCCGCTCAACGCCTCCATCGCGGCTGGCACCCCGCGGGGCGGCGGCGGGGTCGCGGTCGTCACCCAGTCCGGGTCCTACGGGATGGCGGTGCACGCGCTGGGCCAGGACGAGGGGCTGCGCGTCGGCAAGGTGTTCGCGGCCGGCAACAAGGCCGACATCACCGACGCGGAACTGCTCGCCTACCTGCGGCAGGACCCGGGCACCCGGGTGATCTGCCTGCTGCTGGAATCGATCACCGACGCGCGGCGGTTCTTCGCCGAGGCGTGCCAGACCACCCGGGCCAAGCCGGTCATCGCGGTCATCGGCGGGCGCACCAGCGCCGGGCAGCGGGCCGCGGTGTCGCACACGGCCGCGCTGGCCACCGACGACTCGGTGCGCGACGCCGCGCTGCGCCAGGCCGGCGTGGTCCGGGTGCGCACCGGGCTGCAAGCCCTGGACGCGGCCCGCGCGCTGTCCGGCCAGCCCATCCCGCAGGGGCCGCGGGTGGCGGTGGTGACCAACTCCGGCGGCACCGGCGTGGAACTGACCGACCTGCTGGCCGACGAGGGCCTGACCGTGCCGGAGCTGAGCGCCCCGCTGCAGGCCCGGCTGCGCGAGCTGCTGCCGGACTACGGCAGCGCGCGCAATCCGGTGGACATGACGCCGGCCTGGAAGCTGTTCAGCACGGTGTACCCGGCCGCGATCGACCTGCTGGCCCGGTCGGGCGAGGTCGACGTGGTTATCCCGGTGCTGTTGCAGCGGTCGGCCTCGGCGGAAGTAGCTACGGCAGTACGGGATGCAGTACTGCGGCTGCGTGCGGATTCGGTGCCAGTGCCGGTCTACGTGTGCTGGGTCGCGCCGCGGGATGCCGATCAGCACGCGGACGTGCTGCGCCTAGCGGGCATTCCCTGTTTTGCCTGGCCGGAGAGGACCGCCCGGGCAGCTGGGGTGGCGGTGCGGTGCGGCCGCGGGATGACTAACCGAGCGGGCGCCGGGGCGCCGGGGATTTCGCGCGCACCTGAACGGTCTGCGCGAAACCCCGGAACGCCCCGGCGCGCGGTCGAGCGGGCTTTGGCGGCGAGGACCGAGAGCGGACTGCTGGATTCCGAAGCCGCGCGGTCGTTGCTGATGGAGGCCGGGATTCCGGTGATCCGGACGGTGCGGTGCTGCAGTGCGGAGACGGCGGCGGTGGCGGCGGAGCGGCTGGGGTATCCGGCTGTGGTCAAAGTGGATCACCCGGAACTGACGCACAAGAGTGACGCGGGTGGGGTGCGGCTGAACCTCACGTCGGCGGCTGATGTGGTCGAGGCGGCCATCGAGATGTTCGGGCTGGCGCACGAGGCGGCGGTGCTGGTGCAGCATCAGCATGAGGGCGTGGAGCTGATGGTGGGCGGGGTGCGGGACCCGGAGTTCGGGCCCGTGGTGCTGGCTGGGATCGGTGGCGTGCTGGTGGAGGCCCGCCGTGACGTCCAGCTCGGGGTCGCGCCGGTCGACGAGGCCCAGGCGCTGGGCATGCTGCGGTCGCTGCGCGGGGCGGCGATCCTCGGCGGGGGGCGGGGCGTCCCAGCGGTGGACCTGCGGGCGGTAGCGGATGTCGTGGTGCGGGTCGGGGAGCTGATGGCGGACAACCCGGAGCTGGCCGAGCTGGACCTGAACCCGGTGCTGGCCGATGAGACCGGATGCGTGGCGGTGGACTGGCGGATCCAGGCCGGCTGAGCCAGGCGGGAACCGCTGCGGGGCGAGACTCGTCAGCGCTGGGCCGGCGGGAGGCCGAACCGGCCGAGCAGGCCGGGGTCGGCGAACACCACGATCCGGGCGATGCCAGCAGGGGTCACGGTGAGCACGACGATCCCGTACGCCCGGTAATCGCCGTCGGCGCCGCGGAAGTAGGCAGCCGCCGCTGGCTGCCCGTTGGCGGCGGCCGGCACCATCCGCCAGTCACCGGGTGAGCCCAGGCCCGCGACGGCCCCGGCGATGGCTTCCCGGCCGGCGAACCAGGTAGCCGAGGGCGGCAGTTCGAGCGTGGCGTCCCGGCGCAGCAGCCGTTCCAGCGCGACTGCGTCGGAGGTCTCGAACGCCCTGATGTACTGGTCGAGCAGGGCCCGCGCCTCCGGCTCGGCGGGCTCGGTGACCTGGTCGCCGGCGGGCGCCACCTCGTGCAGCCGGGCCCGGGCGCGCTGCAGCGCGCTCTTGACCGCCGCCGTGCTCGTGCCGAGCATCCGGGCCACGTCGGCGGCCGGGAAGGCCAGCACGTCCCGCAGGATCAGCACTGCCCGCTGCCGCGGCGGCAGGTACTGGAAGCTGGCGATGAGCGCCAGCCGCAGGCTCTCCCGGGACACGGCGACCGCCGCCGGATCCTCGGCTGCCGGGGTCACCAGTGCGTCGGGGATCGGCTGCAGCCACGCGACATCAGGCTGGGCGGCGGGCGGCGGGTCGCTGTGCGAGCCCGGGCCGCCGAGGCCCGAGGGCAGCGGGCGCCGGGCCCGGTGGTGCAGCGCGGTCAGGCAGGCGTTGCTGGCGATCTGGTACAGCCAGGTGCGCAGCGAGGACCGGCCCTCGAAGCCGTCGTAGGAGCGCCAGGCCCGCAGGTAGGTCTCCTGGACGAGATCCTCGGCCTCATCGACCGAGCCGACCATCCGGTAGCAGTGAGCCAGCAGCTCCCGGCGGAACGGTTCGGTGCTGTGGGTGAACTCGCCGCGGTCCGCCGCCGTATCTGCCTGCTGCGGCATGATGAACCTCCCGGTTCAGGCCACGTTCTGCGGAGTGCTGTGGAAGGCCTCGACCTGCCAGCTCCGGTCCAGCCGGCTCAGTACCCAGGTGTCTACCGATCTGGTCTCGGCGGCCACCTCGGTCTGGCCCGCGAGCTGAATGCCACTCCGGCTGATAACGATGGCTACCTCACGGCTGGGAAACCGGATGCTCTGCACCTGGTGCATACCCCGCGAGCCGCGCAGCGGACCCGCGAAGGCGTCCAGCATGGCCGCCTGGATGGCGGCCCGGTCTGGCAGGTAGGCCCCGGGCAGCACCGCGGTGGCCGGTGCGGCGTACGGCACCACGAAAGCGTCGGCGTCACCCGCAGCCCAGGCGGCATAGACCTCGTCGAGCACCGCCGCTACCGCGCTGGTGTCGGGGAAGGTTGCTGCGTCAGTGGTCATGGCCGTCCTCCAGATCAGGCTCGGAACTTCCGCCAGTACTGACCCGGCGCCACCCGGAAAGGAATCGCTGGGACCGCCGGCCCGGTGCGATTCCTCTGCGGCCGCGGGCTGGTCTTCATGGGCAGAACGGAAACCCATGGAGGTAGTGATGCGCAAGGTGATTCAGTCCGTCCTGGTGTCCGCCGACGGCGTGGTCAGCGACCCGGGGCAATGGGCCCTGGACTACCGCGACGCCGGGGTCGAGAAGGACACGCTGCACCGGCTGGGCGACATCGGCTCGATGCTGCTCGGCCGGGGGACCTACCAGCTGTTCGCGGCCACCTGGCCCGGCCAGACCAGCGATTTCGCCGCCCGGATGAACAGCATGCGCAAGTACGTGTTCTCATCCAGCCTGGACCGGGCCGGCTGGGCCAACTCCACCCTGGTCCGGGGTGACGCGGTGACCGAGGTGACCCGGCTCCGGGAGCAGGACGGCCCGGACCTCGTCCTCTACGGTCACGGCCGCCTGGCGCAGGCGCTGCGGGAGCACGGCCTGATCGACGAGTTCCGGTTCGCGATCCATCCGGTACTGGCCGGGCGGGGACAGCTCCTGTTCCAGGCGGGCGGGAAGACACCGCTGATCCTGATCGGGGCCGAGACGCTGGGCACCGGCATCGTGGTGCTGTCCTACCGGCCGGCATCACCCTGAGCCCATCCCGCGCCCGGCGCCCGGGGCAGCCGTTTTCTGCCCCGGGGTGGGCAGCCGCGAGGCAAGATCGGTCCCCCGGTGCGGAAGAAACGCGCAGGCCAAACGGCCTACGCTCGGCCCACTCGCAGTCTGCTTCGCGACCGGGAAGGACCAACGACGATGCTCATCCACGGTCAGGACATGTTGCTGCCGACCACGATGGTCGGTAACTACCCCAACCCCCGCTGGTACGACGGGCATAGCTTCGCCACGCTGCCCAGAGGTGAGTTCATCCACGACTCGATCAGCAAGGAAGCGTTCGAGGACGCCGTCGGCTCCATCGTGCACGACCAGGAAGCAGCCGGCTTCGACGTGATCTCCGACGGGAAGGTCTACGGCGGCGACTCCCCGTACGGCACGATCCTCTACTACTACCTGGAACGGGTGTCCGGCTACCGGCTGTCCGGCCCGCCGATCGGCCTGCCCATCTACTCCACGCTGTACTCCCCCACCTGTGTGGGTGAGGTGCGCCGCGAGGTCCCCTTCCACCTGGTCAACCTGCGCGCGGTGCGCAAGGCGACCAAGAGGCCGGTCAAGGTGTCCTACACCGGGCTGGGCGTAATCGCCGCAGCCACCACCAACCTGCACTACAAGGACACCCGGGAAGTCGCCATGGCCCTGGCCAAGGCGTTCAACGAGGACTTCAAGGAACTCGCCGACAACGGCTGCGACATCATCCAGCTGGACGAGTTCGTCTGGCCCTACGGCATGGGCGACTGGGAGATCGACGCGCTGAACGCCTCGGTCGAGGGAGTGGACTGCGACTTCTGGGTGCACACCTGCTGGGGCAACTATTCCGGCACACCTGCC
>Ga0207699_10001492_pt1 | contig 11120 bp, 8 predicted proteins | sample LARL51metaG_FD_184344 | JGI IMG/M metagenome (GOLD analysis project Ga0207699, IMG submission 184344) | Corn, switchgrass and miscanthus rhizosphere microbial communities from Kellogg Biological Station, Michigan, USA - LAR L5-1 metaG... | ecosystem: Host-associated > Plants > Roots >...
GTGCACGACCGCGCTCTTCATGTAGTGGCCGAGCTGTTGCGCGAGATACGTCTCAACCTCGGCGCGGCGGACGCCCGTCAGCGGGATCGCCCCGATCACCGGCAGCGTGAGCGCCGGGCCGGGCCCCACCGTGAACGCGTGCGTGAACAGCGTATCGCCTTCCACCTCGAGGAGGATCTGATCCCCCGCTTCGAAATCGCTCTGCGGGGCCACCTCCCTGGTGCCCGCCTTCGCCGCGGTCTGGGCGACGAGAAAGGTGGGGACGGCTCCCGTGAGAACTGCCAGCGCCAGCAGGCGCAGTACGAGCTTGCGTGTCATGGCTTCACTCCACTGTGACGCTCTTCGCGAGATTGCGCGGCCGATCGACGTCGCAGCCGCGCAAGACGGCGATGTGATACGCCAGGAGCTGCAACGGAATCACCGTGAGCACCGGCGACAGGAGCGGCGCCGCGGCCGGCACGGCGATCTGATGATCGGCGAGATGACTCAGATCGTCCGGCCCCTCGCTCGTGATCGCGATGATGCGTCCGCCGCGGGCCTTCACCTCCTGCATGGCCGACACGACCTTCGTGTAGACCGAGTCCCGGGGCGCCAGGAAGACGACCGGCATGTTCTCGTCGATCAGGGCGATAGGTCCGTGCTTCATTTCCGCCGCCGGATACCCCTCGGCGTGGATGTAGGAGATCTCCTTGAGCTTGAGGGCGCCCTCGAGCGCCACCGGGAAATTGACCCCGCGGCCCAGGTAGAGCGCGTTCGGCGCGTCCGCGTAGCGCGCGGCCAGGGCGCGCACTTCGGCCTCAATGGCCAACGTGCGCTCGACGAGCTCGGGAAGCGCGAGCAGCTGTCCGACGAGCGCGCGCCCATCCTCGACGGAGAGGCCCCGGCGCCGGCCGAGATACAAGCCCAGCAACAGGAGGGCGACGACCTGCGCGGTGAACGCCTTGGTCGAGGCGACGCCGATCTCCGGACCAGCGTGCAGGTAGATCCCGCCCTCCGACTCGCGCGCGATGGTCGAGCCGACCACGTTCACGAGCCCGAGAACAGTCGAGCCCGCGGCCTTGGCGGCGCGGAGCGCCTCAAGCGTGTCGGCGGTCTCGCCGGACTGCGAGATCGCGATCGTGACGGTGCCCGGGATGCGGAGCTGACGGCGGTAGCGATACTCGGACGCGTACTCGACTGACACGGGGATCCCGGACAGGTCCTCGATCACGTGCCGGCCCACGAGCCCCGCGTGCCACGACGTGCCGCACGCGACGATGACGATCCGCCGGATCCGGCTGCACTGAGTGGCCGTGAGATTCAGCCCGTTCAAGCGCGCGGTCCCGTCGGCCGGGAGGAGGCGGCCGCGCAGCACACTCCGTACCGAGTCCGCTTGCTCGCAGATCTCCTTGAGCATGAAGTGCGGGTAGCCGCCGAGGGCGATGGCGTCGAGATCCCATTCGATGTCGTCCACGGTGCGGTCCTGCTCGTGCGCCTCGAGGTCCAGGACGCGATACCCGTCCGGGGTGACGACCGCGACGTCGCCGTCGTTCAGGTACACCACCGACCGCGTGTGCCCGAGCACGGCGCTCGCGTCGGAGGCGATCAGGAACTCCCCGTCGCCGACGCCGAGCAGCACCGGTGAGCCGCGCCGGGCGACCACGATCTTGCCGCGGTCCGCCTCGGAGACGACGGCGATGCCGTACGTCCCCTCCACGTGATCGAGCGCCGCGATCACGCGCTCCTCGAGCGTCGCGCCGGGCGACTCCTCGATCAGATGGACGAGCGTCTCGGTGTCGGTCTCCGTCACAAACCGGTGTCCATCCTCCTCCATCCGGCGGCGGAGCACATCGGCGTTCTCGATGATGCCGTTGTGGACGAGGGCGAGCGTGCCGGTGCAATCGACGTGGGGATGGGCGTTCCGCTCGGTCGGGGCGCCGTGCGTCGCCCAGCGCGTGTGGCCGATGCCGCAGCTGCCGTGCACCGGATCGCGGGTGAGCAGGTCCCGGAGGTCGGCGATCCGTCCGGCAAGCTTGCGGGTCTCGACGCCGCGGCCGTTGAGGACGGCGACGCCGGCGGAGTCATAGCCGCGGTACTCGAGCCGGCTCAGGCCTTCCACCAGCACCGACACCGCGTCGCCGGGGCCGACGTACCCTACGATTCCGCACATCCTCTAGACCCCCTTAACGCTTGAGTTCGAGCAGCGGATCGCCGGTGATCGCCAGGCCGAACCGCGCGAGGTACGAGTGGGTGTCGACCCTGGCGTCGGGAGGCCCGATCGGGCGCACCGACAGACGACCGCCACAGCGCGCGCATCGCGCCGTGCGGGCGCGCCGCCGGCTGCGCAGCGCCGTGCTCCCCCCCCCATTGGCTCCCGGTGTTCCACATCGTTCGCAATACATGGCGGTCAGCCTCACGTCACGACGGATCAACCGACGGATGACCCCGACCACCTACTTCAAGTTTGAGGCCCGGACCGGGCCGCGGGCTCGGGCAGCCCCGGATACCGGAGCGGCGCGACAAGGGCTTAGCGGCGCGTCCCGAGGCGCGCCGGGGGAATCCGAGGCGCGCGCTGCGTTGCGTAGGCGCGTCAGCCCGCCGCGCCGCGGCCGCGCCCGCGCACCCGCCAGCGACGCGTCGCGTGGTGCGGGTGGCTGGCGAAGGCCGCTCTTACGGCGGCCCCGGGTTTGCAGATGGAAAGGGCGGCGGTGGCGAAGGGGACATTCCGCCGGACTGGAGTTATGACAGAGCGATATTCACCAAGCGGACCGACTGCCGGCCTCCCACTCGTACTGTTGGCAGGCAACGGCGAAGACGCGACGCGCTGGCTCAAGGGCCTGCTCGAAGGCGCGGGCTACGCCGTGCTCCAGGAGCGGACCGCCCACCATGCCCTGGAGCGCGCGCGCACGACCGATCCCGACGTCGTTCTGGTCGATCAAGTCCTGCCAGACATGGCGGGCATCGAGTTGTGCCGCGCGCTTCGCGCCGATCCCCGCCTATCGAACAGCACGCCGATCCTCTTGTCGTTCCGCGATCCGGTCACGCGCGCGGAACGGCTCGGCGCGCTGCGCGCGGGCGCGTGGGAGTGCATCGCGCCCCCGCATGACGCGGACGAGATCCTCCTCAAGATCGGCGCGTACGTGCATGCGAAGCTCGATGCCGATCGCGCGCGCGCCGATGGCCTGCTGGATAGCGCGACCCGGCTGTACAACCGGCAGGGACTCGCGCGCCGTGCTCGCGAGCTCGGCGCACAGGCGTACCGCGACCACGGTGCCCTCGCCTGCGTCGTGTTCGCGTTCGACGTCGAGCCATCGGCCATGGGAGCGCCGCCGGGGTCCGGGGCTCCGATCCTCGCGCGCCGGGTGCAGGCGTTGACCTCCGGCGCCCGTCTCTCCGACGCGATCGGGCGGCTCAGCGGCACTGAGTTCGCCATCCTCGCCCCCGGCACCGACGCCGCCGGCGCACGCCGCCTCGCGGAGCGGCTCGCCGCCTCACTCGCCAAGACCACGTCCGGCCAGCCACCGGAGGGCCACGCGGCGATCCGAGTCCGCTGTGGGTACGAGGCGGTCTCGAACGTGGGATACGCGCCTATCGAGCCGGTGGACTTGCTGGTGCGCGCCTCCGCGGCCGTCCGTACTGGCCGGGCGGACACGGACAGCTGGTTGCGACGCTTCGAAGAAGGCGGCGGTTCCTCGCCGGGCTAGACCGGGACCCGTGGGTCCCCGGCGTCCTCGTCGATCGCCTCGTATCCCGGTAGATAGTAGGAATAGGTGCTGTACGCCCCGCCGGCCGGCACGTCGTTCAGGATCGCCCCGAGCATGCGGACCGGGAGCCGTTGCAGGACCTCGAGCTTCGCGGCCGCCACGTCGCGGTGGCTGTACCCTGTCCGCAGGACCAGCACCAGCGTGCCGGTCAATGTGCCGAGAATCAGCGGATCGACCCCGGCGCCGAGCGGCGGGCTATCCACCAGCACGACATCGTATCCTGAGCGCACGCCGTTAATGAGCTCGCCCATGGCGGGTGAGCCGAGAAGCTCGGGCGCATTGTACGCCCGCGTGCCGCAGCCGATGAGTGACAGCGCCGGGTACGGCGTCGCCTGAATGATCGCGTCGAGCGGCGACTCACCCCGTAGATAGTCGCTCAGCCCAGGCCGGCGGCGCCCGCTCAAGCGGCGGTGCAGCACGCCACGCCGGATGTCCCCATCGATCAGCAGGGCACGATGCCCCCCGTCGGCGAACGTGTGGGCCAGGTTCGCGGCGAGGAAGGATTTCCCGTCGCCCGCGCCCGGGCTCGTGACGGTGATGAGCAGGGGGGCCCGTCCGCCGTGGGCGTAGACGAGATTCAGACACACGCCCCGGAGGGCCTCCACAACCTCGTGCACGTCTTCGGGCGTCTTGGCGGCCCGCCCACCATGACGTCCGCGCGCGGCGCGTGGCAAGGTCCGCAGGTGTGGGACCGCGCCCAGGATGGCGAGACCCAGCTCGCGCGACACCTGATCGGGGTAGCGCACCTTCGGGTCCACGCGATCGAGCAACACCGCGCCGAACACAGCGAACCCCAGGCTCGCGACGAATCCGAGCATGATCACCCGCGGGGCGGTGTTCTTGACCGGTCGCTGCGGCACGACGGCGTGATCGAGGATGCGCACATCGGGGACGGTACTCGCCTCGGCGAGACGCGCTTCCTCGTAGCGCTGCTGCAGCGTGGTGTAGAGGTCCTCGGCGAGCGTCACGCCGCGGCGCAACCGGGCTTCCTCGATGGCGCGGGCAGGAATCGCGCGCAGATTGCGGGAGTCGGCGTCGAGGCGTCGGCTGAGCTCCGCGTCCCGCGCCCCCAGCTCGCCGACGAGCGTCTTGGCCAACGCGGGAATGGTTTGCCGCTCGAGCGTCGCGATCTGGCCCACTAACCGCTGCACCGGCGGGTACGCGTCCGAATACCGATACCGCAGCGCGCGCAGCTCCGCCTGCTTCTGGCCGAGCTCCTGCAGCGCCTGAACCAGCTCCGGATTCTGCTGCACCGAGCCGACCACGGACAGCGCTTCCGCGGGGAGACCCGAGTCACCCTGCTGGGCGATCACGCGCTGTAACGCCTCCCGGTCGCGGCGCGCCTGATCCCGCTCGAGTTGGGTGTTGAAGAACGTCGAGAAGACGGGATCCTGCTGGCCCTGTGCCGTGGCACCCGAGGCCGCCGTCCCGGTCGATGGCGCTGTCGGCGCCGGGCGGTCCTGCGGAAGCGTGATGGTCTGGACGCGGTAGCCCTCGAGGGCGTTTTCCGCCTGCTGCAGGTTCTGCTTCGCCGAGGCGAGCTGGTCGTCGAGAATCTTGGTCAACTCGGTCAGCTTTTGGCGCTTCATGTCGGCGGCGACCGCGACGTAGCGCTCCGCGATCGCATTGACGACGGCTGCGATCGCGTCGGGCTTATCCCCCTCCAGCTCCATGCGCAGGAAGTTCCCGTTCAAGTCCATACGGACGTCGAGCGCGTCCGACAGACGGCGCGCCGCGTCGCGCAGCTGGGCGAGGGAAAACTCGATCGTGCTTCCCGCGGCGATCGTGCCCGCGGAGGGCGCCCAGCGGAACCCGAGGCGCGCGCCGATGGAATCCCCCAAGCTGCCGCGCTGCAGGTCGATGCCGTCGTCGGTGGCGAGTGTGTAGCTCTTGCCGCTGCCATCGACGGTGAGCCGGTACGCGCCGGGCCGGTACTGGTCCGCCACGTTGAACCCCGTGAGCACCTTGGCGTCGTCGGGCGACTTGGGCGCGAGGAACATGTGCTGCTCGCGCACGACGTCGTCGAGCACCACGTACGACTTGAGCAAGTCTACCCAGGCTTCGGGGTCGAGGAGCTTCCCCGGGCGGATCGGCCCGCGGTCCGGACCGTTACGTTGATCGGGCTCATCGATCCAGATCGTCGCCTGCGCCACGTAGGACGCTTTGACGAATCGCGTTGCGACGACGCCCAGCGCCGTGCCCACCGCCGTCACCGCCATGATCAGCCACTTGAAGCGCCGGACCGCGGCGAGCACGCGACGCCAGTCGAGCCCCCCTTCCGGCTCGGGACTCCCGAGCGCGGGCCCCACCGGTGCACGAGGCATCGGAATGATGCCTTGCACTCCGGCGTCGGGAGCCGGAGCGGGGACCGGGGTGTGGGCCGATAGGTGGCTGATACTCATGGGGCGCGTGCCTCCAAAGGATTTGCGCGAAACCTCGTGCCGGCGTGCAACAGTCGTCGCCTGAGCGTGTGGCAATTCCGATACCGTGCGAGACGAGCGCAGCACGTACGGCCATGCCGCAAATCGGTGCACAAGACAAGGGGCATGGATGCACCTTGGTGCGAGCCCCCGCGTCGACGCGCTCCCCCCTTCCAGTCAGATAGTGCCCATTTCATGCGGGAAATCTCGGCACGCTGCAGGGTCGCGACAGTCTGGCCCGAAGCCTGCGTAGGGAGCGGCCAACCGATTTCGAGGGACCACTCCGATGGCTATGCCGATTTCGAACGAGGGCGTCTCCCAACCGAGCGACGGACGTGAGGCCGCGCTTCTGGCGATCGGGCCGGAGGCAAAGGCACGCATCCGGATTCTCGTCGTCGACGACGAGCACACGCTGCGCGAGAGCTGCGCCGCCGTGCTCCGTCACGAGGGATACGACGTCACGATGGCGAGCCGCGGCCAGGAGGCCTTGGAGCTCCTCAAGCGCCGGGCGTTCGACGTCGTGCTCACCGATCTGTACATGTCGCAGGTGGACGGGCTCGCGCTGCTACGCACGGCGCTCGGTACCAACCACGACACGATCGTGATCGTGATGACCGGCAACCCCAGCGTCGAGTCGAGCGTCGAAGCGCTGCGGCAAGGGGCGTTCGACTACCTGCCGAAGCCGTTCTCGGCTTCACATCTGCAGGTGTTGATCGGGCGTGCCGTGCACACGTTGCTCGTCGCGCGCGAAACGCGCGAGCAGCAGGACTCACAGGGCCGCGGGCAGTCAGCGGCCGACAAGATCACGCTGCTCGGGACCGCGCCGGCGTTCCGCCGGGCGATCGAGCTCGCCCGCAAGGTGGCACCGACCGATGCGTCGGTGTTCATCACGGGTGAGAGCGGCAGCGGCAAGGAAATGATCGCGCAGTTCATTCACCTCCACAGCCGTCGCTCCAGCCGCCCCTTCATCGCGATCAACTGCGCGGCGTTGCCGGAAGGGCTGCTCGAGTCGGAGATGTTCGGGCACCGAAAGGGCGCATTCACGGGCGCCGTCCGCGACAAACCCGGCCTGCTCGAGGCGGCGCACGGCGGGACTCTGTTCCTAGACGAGCTCGTCGAAATGCCGAAGCCGATCCAGGCCAAGCTCCTGCGCGTGATTCAGGATGGCGTGGTACGGCGGGTGGGAAGCGAGACGACCGATGCGGTCGTGAACGTCCGATTCATCGCGGCGACGAACGGCGACCCCGAGGCAGCGGCCAAGGCGGGCGACATGCGGGAGGACCTGTACTACCGCTTGCGCGTCGTGCCGATTCACGTCCCGCCGCTGCGCGAGCGGCCTGAGGACATCCCGCTCCTCGCCGACTACTTCCTCTCGACCTACTGGGTGCGGCACCGCCGGAAGGGCGCGCCGTTCCCACGCCTCACCGACACGGCACTGCGGACGCTCTGCGGGTACCCGTGGCGGGGCAACGTGCGCGAGCTGCAGAACGTCATCGAGCACGTGGCGGTGGTGGTCGAGCCCGGCGCCGAAATCCGGCCGGACGACCTGCACCTGACGGGCGATACCGCCCCGGCCGACACCGGGTCCAATCCGGCGTCCTTGATCTCGACGCTGCTGGAGGAGAGCTATCACGCCGCCCGCGATCGGGTGATCGCGCAGTTCGAGCGGCAATATCTCACGTGGCTGGTCAACCGGGCGAGCGGCAACATGTCGAAGGCCGCGCGCATCGCCGGCGTCGATCGGACCACACTGTATCGCCTGATGGAGCGCCACGGCTTGCAGCGGAGCCCCACCGCCGGGTGGGTGGTGGAGCGCGAGCCTGCGCCGGCGGCGGAGACGATGGTGGGCGCCGCGGTCGACGAGATGGAAGAGGCCTCGGTGGGCCAGCCGGGCGGGGAGGCCGCATGAGCACGAGCACGGCTGAACGGCTCGACTGGCCGGTCGTCGCCGTCCCGAGGGTGAGAGCCGCTCCGGATCCCGCACCGGCCGATCTCGCCGAGTGTTTCTCCGGGTCCAACGGCCTCGACCTCGTGGTCGAGCTGGCGCACGACCTGCGGTCGCCCCTGACGTCGATCCTGTTCATCGCGGAAGCGTTGCAGCAGGGTCAAGAAGGACCGGTGACACCGGAACAGAGCCGGCAGCTCGGGCTCATCTACAGCGCGGCCTTCAGCCTCTGCGCCACCGCGGGCGACGTGCTCGAGCTGGCCCGCGGCTCGAACCGCCTGATGGATCGGTCCCCGGCGCCGTTCTCCGTCGCCGAGGCCTTCAATTCGGTGCGGAGCATGGTGCTCCCCATCGCCGAGGAGAAAGGTATCGCGGTGCGCCTGGTGCATCCGGTGCCGGAGCGGCGCGTGGGGCACGCGCGGGCGGTGTCGCGCACGCTCCTCAACCTCGCCACCAACGCGGTGAAGTTCACCGACAAGGGCTTCGTGGAGCTCACGGCCCGTCCCATCGGGCCCCGGCGCCTGGAGTTCTCGGTGCGCGACACCGGTCCCGGGTTCGATCCAACGTCGTACGCGGCCCTCTATCAGCCTGTCCGCTCTACGGGTGTGGCACCCGACGGCAACGGGCGCTCCCGCCATCGCTTCTCTGGCTCGGGGCTGGGGCTCGCCATCTGCTCCAAGCTGGTCCGCGCGATGGGCTCGGAGCTGCGCGTCGAGACGCGGCCCAATTGGGGCAGCCGGTTCTTCTTCGAGATCGACTGCCCTACGGAGACCATCGGCCGATGAGCCCACGCCTCACCTTGCCGCGTGGCGTCGCGAGGGCACAACACGCGATGTCGGACCGCCATGTCGCGACGGTACGGCACGCCGAACTGGCGCCGGCCGCTTCCTCTGGGACGGCGCGGACCGCGCTGCACAGACTGGAACGTGCCCGCGCACGGACCTTGCCTCGTATCCCGGCGATGGCACAACCCGTCACTTCACTCGCCGAAGCGCGACACACGTGGCCGCAGCTTTCGTTGCTTCGCGTCGCGCCATTCCGTCCCCGCGACCGGGAACGGCAGGGCCGGCGGCTGCTCAACATCGCCGTCGCCGCCGCGGCGCTCGTCCTCGCGTTCCCGTTCCTGCTGATGATCGCGGCGCTCATCAAGCTGACCTCGCGCGGGCCGGTGCTCTTTGCCCAGACGCGCGTGGGGCTGGACCGTCGCTCCCTGTCCAACGCCGGCGGCAACACCCGGCGCCACACCGATCAGGGCGGCCAGCCGTTCACCATGTACAAGTTCCGCACGATGCGACCGGCCCGCCCGGACGACGCCCAAACCTGGGCCCTGCCGGACGATGCACGCGTCACGCCCATCGGTCGTGTGCTGCGAAAGTTCCGGCTCGACGAGCTGCCCCAGCTGTTCAACGTCCTCCGGGGAGACATGAACATCGTGGGCCCGAGGCCCGAGCAGCCGACGATCTTCGTGTACCTGCGTGAGCAGATCGAGGGCTACCAGCGGCGTCAGCGCGTTCGCCCCGGGATCACGGGCTGGGCGCAGGTCAACCAGGGCTACGACACCTCGGTGGACGATGTGCGCCGCAAGGTGAACTACGACCTCGAGTACATCCGACGCCAGTCGGCCCTCGAGGATCTGAAGATCATGCTTCGCACCGTGCCGGTGATGGTGCTTCGGCGCGGTGGCTGGTAAGGCTATCCCTCTCTAACTGAAGCTCGCTTCGCCCCGGCGCGTGGGCTCCCACACGGCGGTCCGTTCGCCGCCGAGCGCGAGCACCCAGGCGTGGAGGGCGGCGATCGCTCCGGTCACGAGATAGGCCGGCAGCGCGACAAAGCGCGGCAGCGGTCGGGCCGCGGGCCACGTCCACCCCACCAGCGCGACGAGCGTCACGATGCCGGCAGCGACCAGGGATGCCTTGGCCCACGCGGATCCGCCGGCGGCGAGCAACGCGAGCGCGCCCGCCGCGCCGGCCAGACACCACGGCACGAGCCAGCGGCACAGCTTGTGGCTCGCGAGCATCCAGGCGAACGCGCCGTACCGCCACGGATTGAGCAGCGCGCGCAGGTGCCATAGGGTGCGGAGCCCGCGCGCCATCGTGCGGACCTTGCGCCGGTACTCCTGGCGGAGCGAGGCACCCCGCGGGACGAAGCACACCGCCTCCGGCACCGATACCGCGCGCAGCCCGTGGCGACGCGCGATCAGCGCGGCCGCGAAGTCGCGGCTCAGGTTTTCCGGCACGAACTCCCGATGCAGGTCGGCGCGGATCGCGTACAGACATCCCGACGCGCCGACGATTCCGCCGAGCCCCGTCTCGAGATCCCGGACCCACATTTCATAGCCGACGTAGGCCCGTTCGCCTCGATTCGCCGCGCCGTCCATCCGGTCGACGCTGACGTCGCGCCCCGAGGCCACCCCGACCGCCGGCGCGGCGAGCGCCGCGACCAGCGCCTTGAGCGCCGCCGGATGGATGCGCACCGACGCGTCCGTGTTCACGACGACGTCGCCCCTGAGCCGCGACCGCGCGGCGTTCTCGGCCGCGGTCTTACCGGCACGGTGTGACTGCCGCAGCAGCTCGACCCCGCGGGTCGCGAAACGTGCCACGACATCGTCGGTGCCGTCAGTCGACGCGTCCGATACCACCACGATCTGCCGTCGATCCACGGGATAGTCGAGACGCAGGATCGCCTCGAGCGTCTCGGCGATCACGGGCGCCTCGTTGTAAACGGGAACGACAATGGTGACGACCGGAAGTTCGCTCCTGGGGGTGGGACGGGTCGGAGCGGACGGCCGTGGGGAGCCCAGCAGCCTGAGCAGCGCCGGATATCCGAGGTACGCGTAGAGCGGCAGCGCCAGCGTGCCGGCGAGGGCCGCGTACGCCGCGACAGCCACGTCCGTCACGCGGGGACGAGCGCGCGTTCCGCGCCGGCGGTCACGTGCCGATAAATCCGCTCGTAGCGCTCAGCCCAAGGCTGCGGCGCGAATTCCCGGTGCAGGCGCTCCCGGGCTCGCGCCGC
>Ga0207699_10001496_pt1 | contig 11094 bp, 7 predicted proteins | sample LARL51metaG_FD_184344 | JGI IMG/M metagenome (GOLD analysis project Ga0207699, IMG submission 184344) | Corn, switchgrass and miscanthus rhizosphere microbial communities from Kellogg Biological Station, Michigan, USA - LAR L5-1 metaG... | ecosystem: Host-associated > Plants > Roots >...
TATCCAGCCTCCAGTCAAGGGCGCAACTTCGCACTTCCCCTTCATTCTTGAGGTCCCGATGCGCCCCCTCACCTGGTCCAAGAAGTTGATCCCCATCACCGGATTGGTGGTCGCCGCCTCCTGCGTCGAGCGGCAACCGGTCGCCCCGACGCAATCCCGCGTGCTCTCCCGAGCCCCGTCCGTCCGGTCCGATCAGGCCAGCGCTCCCGGCCGCCAGGTGGTCTCTCTGAACGGCAACGAGAGCTCGGCCTTCGATCAGGCCGTGACCGCCCTCGGCGGCACCATCGAACGGCGGCACCCGGAAATCGGGATCGTCACGGTGCAAGGACTGACGGCGGCGGGCGCGACCGCGCTGGCGGCCCGGTCGGACGTGGCGAGCGTCGATCCTGACGTCATCGCCCAGTTGATTCCCGCACCGGAGGCGGCGTTCCAGCTTTATGCGACGCAGGATGTGAGCGCCAGCGCCGGCACCAACCAGAGTGGCGCGGCGTTCTTCCCCTTCCAGTGGAACATGCACGTGATTCAAGCGCCCGCGGCGTGGGCGGCGAGCCAGGGTGGCAAGGGTAGTCTGGTGTGCGACCTCGACACGGGGATCGACCCCGATCACATCGACCTCGTCGGCCGGGTCGATTTGACCAAGAGCACGTCCTTTGTCGCGTCGGAGCCGACGATTCAGGACTTCAACACCCACGGCACCTTCGTCTCGAGTATCATCACGACCAACGGACGCGGCCTGGCCTCCGTGGCGCCGAACGCGACGCTCTGCGCTATCAAGGTGCTCGGCACCTCCGGCTCCGGATCGTTCGCGGACGTCATCGCGGGGATCATTTTCGCCACCGACGAGGGCGCCGCCGTGATCAACATGAGCCTGGGCGCGATCGTCGACAACAATCAGCCCGGCGTAAAGGGCCTGATCCACGCGATGCAGAAGGCGGTGGACTTCGCCCACTCCCACGGCGTGGTCGTGGTGGTGGCGGCGGGGAACGAGGGCCTGAACCTCGATGCCATTCCGAGCAACTTCGTGGAAATCCCCGGACAGCTGCAGAATGTGGTGAGCGTCGGCGCCACCGCGCCCTTCAACCAGACCAGCTTCGACCTGCTCGCGAGCTATTCGAACTTCGGCGGGAAGGCCGGGCTGGCGATGGTCGCGCCGGGGGGCGACGAGTTGGCGGGGGGCAACCAGTTCGACCTCGTCTTGGGCGCCTGCAGCCACACCCAGGTCACTCTCCCCTTCGCGTGTGGCAAGAACAGCTTCCTGCTCGGCGCTGGGACCAGCTTCGCCTCACCCCACGTGGCTGGGGCGGCGGCGGAAATGCCTTCGCATCCGGGCGCGTCCGCGGCAAATGTGTTGCCGCTGTGCCTGACGAAGAGCGCCGACAACGTCGGCCCGAGTGAGATCTTCGGCGCGGGACGGCTCAACGCCCTGGGGGCGGTGAACTGCCACTGAGCCATCGGCCGTCAGCCATCAGCTGTCAGCAAGCAGGTCTGCTGATGGCTGATGGCTGATGGCTCACTCGCAGGTCGGGTCTTTCTCCATCTGCACCGTGACGTGCCGGATCTTCAATTTCTCCATCCGCTCCTGCACCGCTTCCAGCACCCGCTGATTGTCGCCGGGGTTCCGCACCAGCAGATGCCCGCTCATCGCCACCACGCCCGAGGTGACGGTCCACACGTGGAGATCGTGGACCGACGTCACCCCCGGCAGACTGGCGATCTGATCGTGAACGTCCGACAGAGAAATGTGCGCCGGGGTGGCTTCGAGCAGTACATCGACGCTCTCCCTCACCAGACGCCACGACCCGTTCACGATCAGGAGCCCGATCCCCACCGAGATGATCGGGTCGGCAAGCGTCCAGCCCGTGGTGAGCACCACGATCCCGGCGACGATCGCGCCCACCGAGCCCAGGATGTCCGACAGGACGTGGAGATAGGCGCCGCGCTGGTTGAGCGAGTGGTCGTGGCCATGATGCAGGATCCGGGCGCTCAGAAGATTGGCCGCGAGGCCGACGCCGGCGATGGTCAGCAGGATGCCGGCGTGAATCTCGGGACGGCCGGCCAGGCGGCGAAATGCCTCGACACCGATGCCCACCGCAATCACCAGCAGCACCGCGCCATTGATGAACGCGGCGAAGATCTCGAGGCGGACCAGTCCGTAGGTGCGCTCCGGCGTGGCGGGCCGCTGAGCCAGCCGGGCCACCACCACCGCCAGCCCGAGCGCGGCGACGTCGGCCAGCATGTGACCGGCGTCCGCCAAGAGGGCGAGCGAGTGGGACGCCCATCCGCCCACCGCTTCGGCGACCATCACGACCGCCGTGATCGCCAGCACCCAGCCCATCCGTCGCGCGCTTTCGTGACGGCCCGGCGCGTGGTGGACGCAGGTCACGTCGATCGGGAGGGTGGTCGGGGCGGCCATGTTGCAAAACATATAACTTTGACCCCCCGTATGCCGGACTCCGCGTTTTCCACGCTCGGCCTGCGCCTCGCCGCCGTTCTGGGCCTGGTCCTGGCGAATGCGTTTTTCGTCGCCGCCGAGTTCGCGCTGGTGGCGTCGCGCCGTACGCGCATCGAGGCCATGGTCGCGGAGGGAGACGCCCGGGCCCGCGCGGTGAAGCAGGCCCTCCAGTCCATCGATCGCACCATTTCGGGGACGCAGCTCGGGATCACCCTGGCGAGTCTCGGACTGGGATGGATCGGCGAGCCCGCGATCGCGGGACTCTTGGCGACGCTCTTTGGAACGCTCCCCGCGCCTCTCAACGTGATCGCGACACATTCGGTGGCCGTGGGCGTCGCCTTCGTCCTCATCACCTTCCTGCACATCGTCCTCGGCGAGCTGGCGCCGAAGGGCCTGGCCCTGAATCATCCCGAGCAGATGAGCCGATGGCTCACCGGGCCGCTGATGCTCTTCACCACCGCCACCAATCCATTCATCTGGCTGCTCCGCTCCTCGGCGAGCGGCATCCTCCGCCTCCTGGGTGCGGGCCGCCCCTCCGAGCGCGAGCGGGTCCACTCCCCCGAAGAGATCCTGATGCTGGTGGAGCAGAGCGGAAAGACGGGGAGCCTCGACCCCGGGGACGCCCGCCTCATCGAGGGGGTCTTTGAATTCAGCGAGAAAAACGCCCGGGAGGTGATGACGCCGCGCACCGACATCGTGGCGCTCCCCGCGGATCAGACCGTGGAATCGGCGGCCGACACCGTGGCCCAGGCCGGCCGGTCCCGGTACCCGGTGACCGGCGAATCCCTCGACGACATCGTGGGGGTGGTCCACGCGAAAGACATCCTGCGCGCCCTGCGTTCCGGCGGACCCCGGCCGGTGTCGTCGGTGGCGCGGCCCGCGTTTTTCGTGCCCGGCACCCGCGAGGTCGAAGACGTGCTCGCGGACATGAAACGGAAGAAGGTCCACCTGGCCATCGTGCTCGACGAGTTCGGCGGCACCGCGGGCCTGGTCACCATGGAGGACCTGCTGGAAGAAATCGTCGGGCAGATCTACGACGAGTACGACCGCTCCGAACCCACGCCCGCGGGCGCCGGTTCCGTGATCGCCGGGTCGACCCCGGTGAGCGACGTGAGCGAGAGCTACGGGTTGACGCTGGACCCGGGGGACTACACGACGATCGGAGGACTGGTGTTCGGAGCCCTGGGCCGCCTGCCCAAGGTGGGGGATCAGGTCCGGCTGCCCGGCGTGACCTTCGAGATCGTGTCGATGGAGGGACGGCGCGTAGGTCAGCTCCGGGTCCAGCCCGGCGCCCCGCCGGCCAAGTCGTCCGCTTAGCTCCGGCGCGCCATCCGCGCGGCGAGGTCGATCGCCGCTCGCATCGAGCCGGGGTCCGCCTTGCCCATCCCTGCAATATCGAACGCGGTGCCATGGTCCGGTGAGGTACGGACGAACGGGAGTCCCAGCGTCACGTTCACGCCCTTCCCGAACCCCGCCACTTTGATCGCCGTCATCCCCACGTCGTGATAGGGCGCCAGCACCGCATCGAACTCCCCCCGGAGCCCGCGCACGAAGACGGTGTCGGCCGGAAAGGGGCCGAGGGCGCCCAGACGCTGGGCGGCGGGCAGCAGGATCTCCTGGTCCTCATCGCCGAAGAGCCCGCCCTCTCCCGCATGGGGGTTCAGGGCACACAGGGCGAGCCGCGGTGCCGGAATCCCGAACCGGTGCTGGAGCGCCGCGAGGACGATTTCCCCCACTCGCACCACCCGGTCGGTCGTGATCTGGCTCAGCGCCTGCCGCAGGGGGAGGTGAGTGGTCACCAGTGCCACCCGCAAGGCGCCGGTGACCAGCATCATGACCGGCTCGGTGCCGCCGGTCAGCGCGCCGAGAAACTCCGTGACGCCGGGATAGCGGTAGCCGGCCCGGTGGAGCGCGCCCTTGTGCACCGGGGCGGTGACGATCGCGTCCACTTCACCCGCACGGGCAAGCCACACCGCGCGCTCGATGGAGCGGGCCGCGAGCCGGCCCGCCGCCAGCTCCTTCTCCGGATCTCCGGAGTCCCCCATCCCGAATCCCCAGTCGCCGACGCCGAGGCGGGAGCGCGCGGGGATCTTGGCCAGGAGGTCATCGGGTCCGACGAGCACGATGTCGGCCGCCGGAGGCGCCTGGGCCAGCGCCAGCGCCACGACTTCAGGCCCGATGCCTCTCGGGTCGCCGAGCGTGAGGGCCAGCCGGGGACGGGACGAGCTAGTTGCGGATGTCGACGTACGTGGCGTGACGAAGCTGATCGATGTAGTGCGCCTCGGCGAGATCCTGGGCGACGCGGGACTTGATCGTCTCCTTCACGTCGTCGAAGGTCACGTCCCCCTCGGCCTGGCGGCCGGTCACGTCGATGACCGCGAACTTGGGACGCGGGGAGTTGGCGCCCACCACGATGACGGGCTTGATGCCGGGCGTGGTGTCCTGGGTGATGGCCTGCACGTACTCGGGAGCGATCGGCGTCTGACCGGTGAGGGGTTCGTTCTCGACGAGCTTCTGCTCGTCGGGATCCGAGTACCGCGCGGCCAGCGAGTCGAACGACGTGCCGTTTTTCCACAGCGTATACGCCGAATCGGCGCGCTGGCGGGCCTTCTGGATCTGCGCCGGGGAAATGACGGGGACGATCAGGATGTGCCGGGCCAGCACTTCGGCGGGCTGCACCCGTTCAACCTGGATGATGTGGAACCCGAACTTCGACTCCACCGGCTGGGAAACGTCGCCCGGATGGAGCTTGAACGCGGCGTCTTCGAAGGGCTTCACCATCACGCCGCGCCGGAACCACCCGAGTTCCCCGCCCTGCACCGCGGACGCCGAATCCTGGGAGAATTTCCGCGCGAGCGCCGCGAAATCGGCGCCGGCGCGGAGGGCCGTGTACAACGAGTCGGCCAGATGCAGTGCGGCCGCCCGCGCCACCGAGTCGGGCTGGGGCAGAATGACCAGCTGCCGGTAGGAAATGTTCGCGGGCCGCTTCCCGACATCCCCACGCTGCTCGTCCCAGAACGCGCGCATCTGGGCGTCGTTGGGCGGAATGGGGCGCAGCTTGTCGGTCTGGCGCAGGTTCTCGAGGAGTCGCGACACCAGGATTTGCCGCCGCTGGTCCTCGGTCACTTTGCGCCGCCACTCCTCGACGGTCGCAAAGCCGGCGACGTGCAACTGCCGCAGGAATTCGTTGGGGTCGGGAATCTGCGCCTTGACCGACTTCACCTGCGCTTCGACCTGATCCTGCACTTCCTGGTCCGTGACCTTGATGCTCGTGTCCCGCAGGGCCTGCTGCACTTCCAGCTCTTCGTTGATCATCTGCTGCAGGATGCGCTTACGCAGGGCCGACCGGCCCGCCGAGTCCGCCGGCACCTGACCCTGCTGCGCCGACACCAGCAGGCGCTCTTCGACTTCCGACGCGAGGATCGGGTGGTCCCCGACCACCGCGATGATGCGGTCGAGGGGCACCTGTGCCCGCAAGAACGCGGGCCCGACGGCGAGGGCCGCGATCAGCGAAAGGGAGAAGCGGCGACGCACCTAGTGGGCTCCCTGCGCCGACGGCCGGGCGGGAGTGGATCCCGGAGCGGGCGCGGGGCCGGGCGCGGGCCGCATCGGGGGCGCACCCGGAATGCCGCCGCCCGAGTTGGGAGCGCCGTTCGTCGGGTTGGCGGCGCGCTCGGCCTGCGCCTGTTCGGTGGCCCGCTGGATGCCGGCGGAGTTCAGGCTCCAGGTGCCCGAGGCCCGGAGCGTGGCCCCGAGGAACGGCGGCACACCATGAAAGCCACGGCGGCGGCTGACGACGTCGGTCAGGTAGGCGTTGACGTGCGCCGCGGCGATGGCGCCCCGCGCGTCGGCCGAGCTGGCCGAGTCGTGGAACAGCGCCGGCGTGATCTGGATCGTCTCCTCGAGCTGCGCGAGCGTCGTGTCGTACGCGGCTTTCACCGTTTGCCAGTCTTCCCCGGTGAGGGTGACGTGGGCGGAGTCGGCCTGCTGGAGGAGGATGTCGCGGGTGGAGAGGGTCTCGAGCACCACCTTGAGCTGGGTGTCGGTAGCGCCCGGAATGGTCGACGAGAGCGAGGGATCGAGCGCGCGCAACCAGCGCACCAGGTCCTTCACCCGGAACGCGCCCCCGCTGTAGGTCACGAGCTTCGTCGTGTTGTTCTCGGCGCCATCGGCATCCTGCAGCGCGGCGCGTGCCGACGCGAACGAGCCGGTCTGGACCGAAAGCTGGCGGCGGGTCCGCAGCCGGGCGATGTAGATGGAGTCGAAGCTCTGATCGATCCCCTCCTGCACCCCCACGGTGAACGAGTCCCGGACTTCCGAGAGGGGCGGACGGCGGATGATGTGGAAGCCGTACGGCGTCTGCACCACGCCGGTCATCTCCCCTGGCGCGAGCTTCCAGGCGGGCACTTCGAACGGCGGCGGCAGGGTGCCCTTCTTGTAGACGCCCATGTATCCGCCGGAGCCCTTCGAGGCGTCCTCGGAGTACTGCTTGGCGAGCGCCGCGAAGTTCCCGCCGTGGCTGGCCTGGAGCTGCTGCCAGACCCCGGTCAGTTTCCGCTTGGCCTGGTCCTGGACCACCGGACTGGAGGTGGGCGGGACCTGCAATTGGATCTGCTGGAACGCGCGGAGCGTCCCCGCGTTGAACGCCGAGTCGACCTGGCCGCTCTTCAGCGCGGTGTGCCCGGCGACCAGACGCTCACGGAAATGATCCCACTTGGCCTGCGAGACGAGGGGCCACATGGCCTCGAGGACCAGGGCGGAGTCGTCCAGCGACCGGCCGGCCGCGACGGTGTTCGCGAAGAGGGTATAGTCGACCCAGATGCGCGCCAGCCGCTGCACGTTGTCGGTCTGGAGCGGCATGCCCTTCACCAGGCTGGCCCAGCTGGCCAGCTGCTCGGCGGTCAGCGATTGGCCGGCCGCGGACGCCGCGTCGGCGGCATGCGCGGAGAAGGCGTCGTGCAGTGAGCCGCACGCCAGCAGCGGAAGGACCAGAAGTACCGCACCCAAACGACGCATTCCGTCTCCTAGGGATGAGGATCGTGCAGAACCGCGGTGAGGGCCCGGACCAGCCCGGGGCCGAGTGCTTCGCCTCCGAGGCGCCGCAACCGGAGCGAAAGGGGTTGGGCCCGCCGCACGGTGGCTTCGAACTGCACCGCGTCGAGGGCGGTGTTGAGACCCGCCAGACGCGGATGGGCATCTCGCCGAAACGTAATCCGCGCCTCGTCACCCGAAATCAGGACCGTTTCCAGGCCCAGCCGGGCACCGAGTGCGCGGAGCTCCGCGACCAGCAACAACCGGGCGGCCTCATCAGGCAGCGGGCCGAACCGGTCGCGCAACTCGTCGCGGACCGCTGCAATCTCGCACGGTTGCTGAGCCCGCGCCAGCCGCCGGTAGACGTCGAGCTTGACCGCGTCGTCGGCGACATACGCATCCGCGAGATGCGCCGCGCGGTCGAGCGTCACGTCGGGCGGCGCGAATGGCGCGGCACTGCCCGTCTCGCTTCCCTTCAGCTCGGCCACCGCCTCGGAGAGCCAGCGAAGGTACGTGTCGAAGCCGACCGCGTGCGTGTGCCCCGACTGATCCCGGCCGAGGAGGTTGCCGGCGCCGCGAATTTCGAGATCGCGGAGCGCGATCCGGTATCCCGACCCCAGATCCGTGTGGTGCTCGAGCACCCGCAGCCGCTCCTCGGCCCGCGCATCCATCTGGTCGGGCACCAGGAGGTAGCAATAGGCCCGGCGGTGGGAGCGGCCCACGCGCCCGCGCAGCTGGTAGAGCTGCGCGAGGCCGAACTGATCCGCGCGATCGACGATCATCGTGTTGGCGTTGGGGACGTCCAGGCCGGACTCCACGATCATGGTGGACACCAGGACATCCACCTCCCCGGTCACGAACTTCGCCATCGCCGCCTCGAGCTCCCGTTCAGGCATCTGCCCGTGCGCCACGGCCAGCCGGGCACGGGGGGCGAGGCGCGCCACCCGCGCGCCGATGGTGGCGATGGTCTCCACGCGGTTGTGCACCACGTACACCTGTCCGCCCCGGTCCAGCTCGCGCGCGATCGCCTCCTCGAGCAACGCGTCGTCCCAGGGCTCGAGGAACGTGAGCACCGGCGAACGGTCCTTCGGCGGCGTCTCGAGCAGGGTGAGGTCCCGCAGTCCCGCGAGCGAGAGGTGCAGCGTCCGGGGGATGGGCGTGGCGGTCAGCGTCAGCACATCCACCGCCAGCTTCAACGCCTTCAAGCGCTCCTTGTGTCGTACCCCGAAACGGTGCTCTTCGTCCACCACCAGAAGGCCCAGGTCGTGAAACAGCACGTCCCGGGACAGCAGGCGATGGGTGCCGACGACGATGTCCACTTCCCCCGCGGCCGTTTTCACGAGGGCGGCCGCCGTTTCCGGCCCGCTCCGGAAGCGGGAGAGGACTTCGATCCGCACCGGGTAATCCGCGAGCCGCTCCCGGAACGTGCGGCCGTGCTGCTCGGCCAGGATGGTGGTGGGGACGAGCACCGCCACCTGCTTGCCCGCCTGCACGGCCTTGAAGGCGGCCCGCAGCGCGACTTCGGTTTTCCCGTACCCCACGTCTCCCACCAGGAGACGGTCCATGGGCCGCGCGCGTTCGAGATCGCGCTTGACCTCGTCGGTCGCCTTGCGCTGATCCGGCGTGTCTTCATAGAGGAAGGCGGACTCGAGCTCGCGCTGCCACGGCGTGTCGGGCGGGAAGGCGTACCCGTGAGCGAGCTGGCGGCGGGCATAGAGCTCGAGGAGCTCCGAGGCCATGGCCAGGATCGCCGCCCGGGTCTTGTCCCGCTGCCGCTGCCACGTGGTGGCGCCCAGGCGATGCAGGCGTGGAGGCGGGGTATCGGGATCGCCACTCGACCGGTAGGGCTCGAGGAGATCGATCCGGTACAGGGGCACGTTGAGCCGGTCCCCGCCCTCGTACTCCACGGTGGCGACGTCGAGGGTGGCCTCACCCACCTGAATGGTCTCGAGTCCCCGGAAAATCCCGATGCCGTGATCCAGGTGCACCACGTATTCCCCCGCGACGAACGCGCCGGGCCCCAGCGCGTTCGCCGCGGCCCGGTACCGCCGCGCCCGCCGCAGCCGGCGGGCGCGGCGGAAGATCTCGTGGTCGGTGAGCACCCGCAGCGCCGGAAAGGCGAACCCCCCGTCCAGGGCGCCGACGGCCAGGGTGACGTTGCCGGGATCGAGGAGCTCGTCCAGACGCTCGAGCTGGCCCTCGTTGTCGCAGAGGATGACGGTGGGGATCGGGCCACTGATGAGCTTGCGGAGGTATTTCAGGTCGCGGTCGATCAGCTCCGGGGCGGAAATCGGAAACCGCGTGCGCGCGTCGGGTGCTTCCGGCGCGAGCCGTGCGAACGCGCCCAGCAGGGCCTCCCAGCGGTCGGGGGCAACGAAGAGCGCCTCGCGCGGCTCCGGTTCCTCGCCGAGGCGGCGCGACACCTCGAGGTGGTGCGCCGCCTCGGCCCAGGTCCGGTCGACCTCCTGCCGTACCGGAGACTCGCGGTCCACCACCACGAGCGCGTCCGGCGGCAGGAGCTCGAAGAGAGACGACCGGACCCGGGGGCCGGACCCTGACTGCGCCGCGAGCTCCCGCAGGGGGAGCACGGTCACCCGCTCGATGGGGTCCCCGGACCGCTGCGTGTCGAGATCGAAGGTCCGCAGGGTCGCCACGTCGTCGCCCCACCATTCGATCCGGCCCGCGGCCGCCATGCCGAAGCCGTAGACGTCGAGGATGCCGCCGCGGACGCTGAACTGACCGACCTCCGTCACGGTCGGTACGCGCGCATATCCCATCGCCAGGAGCCGATCGGTCACGTCCCCGAGGCCGCGGGCCAGGCCGGCGACCAGCGTGAGGCGCGCGTCCGCGAGCGCTCCGGGCACTCCGGTCCGCTCCGCGGACGCGCGCGCCGTGGTGATGAGAATCCGGATCCGGCCTTCGAGGAGCGCCGCCAGCGTCTCGGTCCGCTCACCGGCGATTTCGACGTGCTGCTCCTCGCCACCGAGAGACTCGCGCTGAGGGTAGAGGGCCACCGCCCCCGGAGCCAGCGCTTCGAGGTCGGCGAGCCAGCGTTCCGCGTCCGCCGGCGTGGGCGCCACGATCGTCACGACGCGCTGCGGCAGCCGCCGCGCGAGCGCCGCCACCAGCACCGCCGCCGCGGATCCCGGAAGGCCGCCGACTCCCACACGCTGCCCGGCGCGCGGCAGGTCCCCTGCCAGCGTCGCGAACGCGGGCAGCTCGCTCATCCGGTCCAGAAGAAAGTCGAGGGGCATCAGCGGGTGGTCATCGCCACGGTCCACTCGAGGGCGGCGAGCACCAGCGCCAAGATCAGCAACAGGCCCCCGGCATCTCCCCGGGCACTCCCCGTGAACACGGCGTCCCCGAAGGACGACGCCGAAGCGGTCTCCGCCCCCAAGGCCCTGGCGTACTCGGCCGCGGAGGCGGGGGTCAGATCCGATTCACTCGGATCGGGGCCCTCCACCAAGGCCCCGGTGGTGTCGCGGCCGCTGGTCCGGAACAGGATGGCGGGAGCGCCCACGGTATCGGACACGGGGGCCTCCCCCTGCGCCAGCACATTGACCAGGGCATCGATGAACGGAACGAACGACGGTGTGGCCGGCAGGGTGGTC
>Ga0207699_10001506_pt1 | contig 11059 bp, 7 predicted proteins | sample LARL51metaG_FD_184344 | JGI IMG/M metagenome (GOLD analysis project Ga0207699, IMG submission 184344) | Corn, switchgrass and miscanthus rhizosphere microbial communities from Kellogg Biological Station, Michigan, USA - LAR L5-1 metaG... | ecosystem: Host-associated > Plants > Roots >...
AAGGATTCTCGAATTTGATGCCGGTGAACGTGACGGTTCGGTTTGGCATTGGCTGTGCCTGGTTACTGGGTGCTGGTTGCTGGTACTGGTTACTGGTTACTGGTTACTGGTTGTTAGTTGCTGGTTACTGGTTGTTAGTTGCTGGTTGCTGATCGCGGTTGCAGTTGCGGTTGCCAGCAACTAGCACCAGCAACCAGCAACCATTTGCGGTTGCCAGCAACTAGCACCAGCAACCAGCAATCAGCTCACGACATCCAGTTCGTTCCCGCCTCGCGATTCCATTTTGTCGTCATCTTCTTCGATTGCGTCCAGAATTCGATCGACCCTCGACCGGTGATGTCGCCGACGCCGAAACGCGACTCATTCCAACCACCAAACGAGAACGGCTCACGCGGCACGGGCACGCCAACGTTCACGCCGACCATTCCCGCACTCGCGTTCTCCATCACCCGACGCGCGACACCGCCGCTCTCGGTGAACACCGACGCCGCATTCCCGTAGGGCGATGCATTCTCCACGCGGAGCGCGTCGTCGACGTCCTTGGCTCGAATGATCACGAGCACCGGCCCGAACACTTCTTCCTTGGCGATCGCCATGTCCGGCGTGACATGGTCGATGATCGTCGGCCCGACGTAAAAGCCGTCCTCGCGTCCCGCCACACGAGCGTTGCGGCCGTCGACCAACACTTTCGCACCCGCCGCCTCGGCCTCATTGATGTAGCGGGTGATGCGCGCCTTCGACTCGGCCGAGATCACCGGGCCGAGGTCGTGTCCCAGCGTCATGCGCTTCGCGTGATCGACCATTCGCTCGATGATGTGGTCCGTCTTCGCCACGGCCATCATGACCGACGCCGCCATGCAGCGTTGGCCGGCGCAACCCGACATCGACGCGACGACATTGCTCGACGTCATCTCCGGATCGGCATCGGGCATCACGATCAGATGGTTCTTCGCGCCGCCGAGCGCGAGACATCGCTTCAGGCTCGACGTCGCACGTCGATACACGATCTTCGCGACCTTTGTCGACCCGACGAAGCTCACCGCCGCGATCTTCGGATGATCGCAGATCGCTTCGACGACGTCGCGCCCGCCGTGCACTACTTGGAACACGCCGTCCGGCAAACCCGCTTCCTTGAGCAACTCGGCGATGCGGCCGGCGCTCAACGGCACGAGCTCGGACGGCTTCAGAATCATGCAGTTGCCGAGCGCGATCGCGTTCGGGATCGACCAGTTCGGCACCATGTTCGGGAAGTTGAACGGCGCGATCGACGCAACGATGCCGACCGGGAACCGCTCGATGCGACATTCAACGCCGCGACTCACCTCGAGTACTTCGCCCGATGCGATCTGCGGCAGCGAACAGGCGAACTCGGTCAGCTCGGCGGACTTCAGGACTTCGGCCCGGGCTTCGCTGGCGATCTTGCCGTTCTCTTCGGTGACGAGCGCGGCCAGTTCGTCGATGTGCCGCTCGAGCAGCGTCTTGTATCGATAGAAGACTTGAACGCGTTCCTTGATGGGCGTGTGCGACCAGGCGGGAAGCGCCTTCGCCGCGTGCCCCACCGCCGCGTCGACCTCCTCGGCTCCCGACAGTGGAACACGAGAGATCACACTGCCCAACGACGGGTCGTAAACGTCGAGCAACGGCAGATGCGCGTCGACGAACGATCCGCCCAGGTAGTTTCGGATTTCGGGATACTTGAGTTGGAGAAGTTGTGTCGCCATTGGTAGTTAGAGGCTGGGCGGCCAACATGCGCGTCGGGACGGGCAGTCGCAAGCGTCTGGACCACCGGACGCTACAGGGCATGGTGCGGATGGCTCGTCTTGTGCCACCTGCGCGGCGTATGGAGCCAATCTCCGAGCCGCCTCCGGACCACCCGCCGATTGCTCCGCCGATGACTCCGCAAACCCCGTCCGATCGTCGGGGAGCGCCGCGCCCTTACCGGTCTCGAACCAGCGGACCGACGGAGCGACTCCGGTCCAGAGCCAGAGAGCTCGGACCAGGCCTGATTACCGGGGCAGCGGACGACGATCCGTCGGGCATCGCGACATACTCACAAGCGGGCGCGGCGTTCGGTTACGGGACGCTGTGGGTCGCCGTGATCACATTGCCGCTCATGGCGTCGGTCCAGCTCATGTGCGCGCGCATCGGCATCGTTGCGCGGAGCGGACTCGCAACGGTGCTTCGCGAGCACTATCCGCGATGGCTCCTTTGGCTCGCCTGCGGCATGCTCTTGTTTGGCAACACCGTGAACATCGCGGCGGACTTGGCTGGGATGGCCGCCGCTGCAAGTCTGCTCACGGGTATTCGGTCGATCTGGTTCGTCCCGGCGTCGGCGATTCTGATTCTCGGACTGCTGATCTTCGCATCGTACGAGCGAATGACGCGCGTGCTCAAGTGGCTGACGCTCGCGCTGTTCAGCTACGTGCTCGCCGGATTTCTCGCGCATCCCGATTGGAGCGCTGTCGTTTCCGGAACGCTGATACCGCGGGTCGCGTGGTCGAGAGACTATCTCCTGACCTTCGTCGCGATCCTGGGTACGACGATCTCGCCGTATCTGTTTTTTTGGCAAGCCGCCCAGAACGCCGAGCACGACGCGTTTTGGCGACAGCGGCTGATCGGTCGCCCGCAGCGTGCGCTGCAGCGCGAGCTCCGCGCGGCGAAGCGCGATGTGAACGCTGGAATGATTTTCTCGAATGCGATCATGTATTTCATCATTCTCACCGCGGCGGCGACGCTGCACCGCGCCGGGATCACCGACGTTCAGACTGCCGATCAAGCTGCCGAGGCGCTGCGTCCGTTGGCAGGCTCGGGCGCGGCGCTCCTGTTCACCGCGGGGTTGGTCGGCACGGGCATGCTCGGCATTCCCGTGCTCGCGGGATCGGCCGCCTACGCGATCGCCGAAGCGGCCGCGTGGCGCGCCGGGCTCGATGAGAAAGTTCATACCGCACGACAATTCTACGGCGTGATCACCGTGGCGATGCTCGCCGGCATGGTGGTGAGCTTCGCGCACGTGAACGCGATCCGGCTCCTGATCTGGTCGGCCGTGATCAACGGGCTACTAGCGCCACCCCTGATCATCATCATTCTTGTCGTGTGCAACAACGAGCGCGTCATGGGCACTCATCGAAATGGACGCGGCCTGAACTTGCTGGGTGCCTTGTCCGCGCTCCTTATGACGGGCGCTGGAATCGCGCTCGTGCTCGCATCGCTCTGACGAGTGAGAAAACAGTCGACAGCGCTGAACAGCAGGCCGCGGAATCCACGGAGCGAGGCGGAATACCACGGAAATGCTTGGAAACGCCCGCCCAACAGATCTCTCCGCACATCCCCAAGCACAGAACTCTGCCGTTTGGATTGCTGTAATTCCGCGTGGCTCCGCAGATTCCGTGCATTCCGCGGCAGAGCGTTATGATAGCTGCACTATCACCCGCTCAACGCCGCCACAAACACTGTGGATCCTTCGCTTGGTCAGGATGACAGCGCGCCTCGCTTGAGATCCCGGAAACCGATGAGTTGCTCGGTGCTCTCGTCCCACAACGCGAGTCGCAACGTCCGGAAGCTCTGACGGATTGTGAGAACCGTGACGTCGTGGAACATCGGATTCTCCTCGTGGCAGCGCTGAAGCCGGTAGTTTGGAATGCGCGGGCCGAGGTGATGGATGTGATGCAGCCCGATGCTGCCGGTGAACCACTGCAAGACCGCCGGCAGCTTGAAGTAGGAGCTGCCACGAATGGCCGCGGTGGCGTAGTCCCACTCGCCGTGATCCTTCCAGTACGTACCCTCGAATTGGTGCTGGACGTAGAAGAGCCAAATGCCGGCCGCCGCCGCGATGTACATCGGCGGGAAGTAGACCAGGAACACCGCGCGCCAGCCGATCCACATCGAGAGCGCGGCGACGACCACGACAATGCCAAGATTCGCCGACCAAACGCTGATGGCCTGTTTTCCACGTAGGCGGTTGCCTTTCGCCGGAATGCGGTTGTCGATCATGAAATAGATCGGACCAATCCCGAACAGGATGAACGGATTCCGAACGATCCGATACTTGATCCGGGCCCAGCGCGATCGGCCTAGATACTCGCGAACCGTCAACGTGTCGACGTCTCCATTGCCGCGACGGTCGAGATCTCCCGATGACGCGTGATGCAGCGCGTGCGAGTGTCGCCACTGCGCGTACGCGGTCAGTGTGAGCAGGCCGGTGACCCAGCCGACGAGATCGTTGGCGCGGCGCGACGGCAAAAACGACCCGTGCGAGCAGTCGTGCATGATGATGAACGTGCGCACGAGGAGACCCGCCGCGGGGAAAGCGAGCAGCAGCGTCGTCCAATACGGCAGGGCGAGCGACTGATACATCAGAAAGAAGACGAACGCGAGTGGGACGAGCGTGGTCACCATTTGCGCGACCGCGCGGCCCACATCCGACTGCTGGTATCGGCTGACCACGGCGCGCCACTCGGGACGCGCATTCGATTCGGCTTTTTGCTCGAGTTGAAGGCTGGTCATCGCGGCCTCCGGGGGTTCAGGGAACGGCCGCGGGTGGCGGTGTTCACGCGGCTCCAACGATCCCAGGCGTCCATGACGTCGGGCGGGCTGCGGAAGAGCTGATACTTCTGTCCGTGTAGTTTCTTCTCGCGACGCTCGAGCACCGAAAAGCGCGCATGAAGCCGAGCCTCGATCACAATCAGATCTTCATCACTCAACGAACCAATCCACGTCAGGTCGATGCGTTCGGGTACGACTCTCATTTAACTCTCCTCATGCGCCGCTACTTGGCGTACCGTCCGGCGAGCATGCTTTTTGGCGAAAATGACAATGCCCCGCCCGAGCACCTGTCGGGCGGGGCACACGTTATTGAGCGAAGGTCGCTCGGCCAATGACTCGTCAGCCCTTAGAGCTTGGAGACGTTCTCAGCGGCCGGGCCCTTTTGACCCTGCACGACGTCGAACTCGACGCGCTCGCCTTCGGCGAGAGACTTGTAGCCGTTGCCCTGGATGGCCGAATGATGAACGAAGCAATCCTTCTCACCATTTTCGGGCGTGATGAAGCCAAAGCCCTTCGCATCGTTGAACCACTTTACCGTGCCGGTCGTACGCATTGTGAAGCTCCTCGTTGTTTGGAACAAAAAGAGCCCTGAGCTATGTCAGGGCCCGACTCATTCCTGAAATATGGAGCGCGTCTGTCGCGCTCCGGTGCTTCATTAAAGCTAACGAATTACGTCGCAAAACGCAACGAAATCAGAACGCCGAGCCCCCTGCAGCGCGGCGCGGTCACCGCGAGAAGCTCAAACCCATCGCAATCCCGGTCGCGCTCGGTCTGACGGAGAGCGCGACACGCTTTCCGACGTCTCGCTCGTGGTTCGCAAATGCGAATGCCTCGATTGCGCTGCCCAGCGTGATGGCCCCGGCGATGGCGACGCCTGGTACCAGGTTGGGACGCTCCGTCTTCAAACGCGACGTCGTGAACGTGTAAGGGTTCCCGAACGGATCGGTCGCGGTCTGCTGTACCGTCACCGTCTTCGTAGTCTGCTGCAGCCCGAACGCCCATGCTCCGCCGGCGACAACCAGCGAGATCAAACCATGCACTGGCCGGCCGGTGTAGAACTGACCCGCGCCTGGAATGACGAGTCCCATGGCCAATGCATTCGTGGGTGATGGCGTGCCACGACGCAACGCATCGATGCGTGCGACGACCAATGCACGATCGTCGGCCTCGGGCTTGAGTCGCAGATACTGCTCGAAATCGCGCTGCGCCGCTTCGCGCTGATTCAGGCTGACCAGCACCAACCCCCGATTGTAATACGCATCGGCCCACGTAGGCTGGCTCTGGATCGCGCTGGTGAATCCAGCTTGTGCCTCGATCATGCGTCCGCGCTCGTACGCCGCGATCCCGGCGCGAAACGTCGCCTCTGCGGCTTGCGCCTGGATACTCACCACCGGCCGCGCGAGCACCGCAACCTTTTCTCTCGCCTCAGCAGTCTCCGGCGCCGATGGCGCAAGCGCGAGGAAGCGGCAGTACTCCTTCGCCGCGTCGTCGATTGCGCCGGACATCTCGTTCGCGCGCGCGAGGCGGTAGGCAAGGTCCGGGTCGGTCGGATCGAGCGCCGCAGCCTGACGAAGTTGGTCGCGCGCCGAAAGGCTGTCGCCGAGGATGGCGGCCTGTTGACCGCGCTCGGCGAGATCGCGGGCCTTTCGCCGTTGTTCACTCGTCGGTGTGCGCGGTGGCGAGACTGGCGCACAAGTGCCGCGCGTCGACACGGCGAGGGCAGCACGCTTCATCGCATCCTTCGGCGCGCTGCTCTGTGCGGCCGCCAGCAATGGACACAGCGACAGCAGAGCCACGACGAAGGAACCGCGCCGCATTACGGCGTCACCGTGATCGTAGAGCTGCCGCTCTTCGCGTTGGACGTCGCTGTGATCGTCACGGTGCCGGCTTTCTTTCCGGTTACGAGTCCGCTCGAGTTCACGCTCGCGGTTGGGCCGTCGCTCGACTGCCACGTAAAGGTCGCACTCGGGACCGTGTTGCCGTTCGCATCGAACGCCGTTGCCGCGAGTTGAACGGTCGAGTTCACCTTGACCGACGCGGACGGCGGCGCAACCGTTACTGACGCGACCGGCCCCGGCGTCACGTTCAGAGTAGCGCTGCCCGACTTCCCTTCGCTGGTCGCGGTGATCGTCGTCGCTCCCACGAGCAATCCCGTCGCGACGCCCGACGCCGATACCGTCGCAACCGCGGTATTGCTCGACGTCCAGGTCACGGTTCGTCCCGAGAGCGACAGTACGTTGCCGTTTGCGTCCCTGAGGGTCGGCGTGAATGTCGCAGTAGATCCGCTCGCGATAGTCGTGGTCGACGGAGCAACGGTAACTGTCGCGACGGGAACAGGAGTCACCGTCACAGCAGACGAACCAGATTTTCCTTCGCTCGTTGCCGTGATCGTGGCCGTTCCCGGTGCCACACCGAACACCGCACCGGACGCGGGGCTCACCGTGGCGACGAGTGTGTTGTTCGAGCTCCACGTGACGACCCGATTGGTCACCACCGTTCCATTGACGTCGGTCACGGTCGCCGTGAGCGTGGTGCTCGTACCGGATACAATGCTGATCGACGGTGGCGACACGGTGACGCTGCCAACTGGAGGAACGAGGACCGTCAGACTCGTTGATCCGGATTTGGTTTCGCTCGTCGCGGTAATCGTCGCCGTGCCTGGGGTCACGCCACTCACGACGCCCGAGGACGATACAGTCGCAACGGCGGTATTGCTCGACGCCCACGTAACGAGACGATCCGTCACCACCGTCCCGTTCTGATCTTTCACCGTCGCCGTCAGAGGTGCGGTCTGTTGGCTGATGACGCTCGCCGGGTTGGGCGTCACCGTCACACTGCCAACCGGAACCGCGATCACCGTCACCAACGATGATCCTGATTTCCCTTCGCTCGTCGCGGTGATCGTAGCGGTGCCCGGCGTCACGCCCGTCACGACACCGGTGCTCGACACCGTCGCCACCGCCGTGTTGCTCGAGCTCCACGTGACCACACGATTCGTGACGACGGTGCCGTTCAAGTCTCTGACCGTTACCGAGAGAGCCGTCGTACCTCCAGTAGAGACGGTCGCGGTTGCCGGCGTCACGGTGACCGATCCGACCGGGATCGGGACGATCGTGACCGAGGCGGTTCCGGATTTTCCCTCGCTCGTCGCTGTGATCGTGGCGGTGCCCAAAGCCACTCCGGTCACGACTCCGCCACTGGTGACGGTCGCAACAGCGGTGTTGCTCGACGTCCACGTCACGACGCGCCCTGTTAGCACAGTGCCGTTGGCGTCCTTCAGCGTTGCGGCAAGCGCGCCCGTCTGTCCGATGACGATCGAGCTGGTGGCCGGTGCGACGGTGACAGTGGCAACGGGAGCCGGAGTCACGGTCACCGTCGAGGTCCCCGACTTCCCTTCACTCGTCGCTGTGATCGTCGCTGTTCCGGGCGCGATGCCTGTCACGACACCGCCGGACACAGTGGCCGTGGCGGTGTTGCTAGAGGTCCAGGTGACGATTCTGTCGGTGACAACTGCTCCATTCGCATCCTTCACGGTCGGCGTCAGCGTCGTCGTGCTCGCTGCGGCGATCGTGGCGGTGCTCGGCGTCACGACGACGCTACCGACCGGCGTGGTGACGGTGACGGTGGCGCTACCGCTCTTGTCGCCGCTCGTCGCCGTGACCGTTGCCTGGCCGGCCGCCACGCCAGTAACGGTGCCGTTGGAAGAGACAGTTGCTACCGCCGTGTTGCTCGACGACCACGTGACGACACGATCGGTGACGGTCACTCCGTTCGCATCTTTCACCGTCACCGACATAGCCACGGTGGCATTTGGCGAAAGCGTGATCGTTGTCGGAAGGACGGTGACGCTGCCGACGGCGGTCGCAGTTACGGTGATCGCCGCGGTCGCGCTGTGGCCCGCCGCCGTCGCCGTAATCGTCGCCGTTCCCACTCCAATCGCCGTCACGGTGCCGTCTGTTCCGACAGTCGCGACGCCAGTGTTGGAGCTCGACCAGACGATCGGCGTTCCAGTGACAACGGCTCCGGTCGCGTCGCGCGTCGTTGCCGCGAGTTGTGTGGTTTGCGCGACGACCATCGAGACCGCGTCGGGCGTGATGGCGATGCTCGCGGCAGGGCCTTGGGTCACGCTCACCGTGGCGACGTCGCTCTTTCCTTCGCTCGTTCCAGTGATCGACGCAGATCCCGCGGCAACGGCGGTCACCATGCCCGTTGCATCAACGGTCGCGACCCCTGCGTTACTGGTCGTCCAGATGATCGCGCGATCGGTCAGCGGGTTCTGTCCAGCATCGTACGCGATAGCAGTGAGCGGTGTCTTACTACCGGCGACCGCGTCCACATGGGTTGGTCGCACGACAACGCTCGCCACCGGGATCTTGTTCACGGTGATCGCGGCGATACCGGATTTTCCATTCGAGCTCGCCGCGACTTGGGTCGTTCCGACCGCCTTTGCCGTGACGACGCCGGAAGACGACACGCTGGCAATCGCCGCGTCCTTTACCGACCAAACGACCGCCGCATCGGGAAGAATCTTCCCGGTCGCATCTTGGACCTGTGCCTGTAGCGGGAGCTGCGCCCCGACCGCGATCGTCGACGAGGGAGGACTGACGACGACCGCCGCGACTCCAGTGCCAATTCCAGGATCGGTGTCAGTCGAGCTGCTACACGACAGGGTGATCAGTGTCGCGGCGCCGAGCATCAACCACCGCCCGCGGCGCGCGGGACGATTTGCTTTCTCTTCTTCGCGCTTCATACGCCCGCCGGTGGCTCCACATACACTGGGCGCGTTCGATGCGTGCGCGATCCGTCACCCAGTTGTCCATCCAAGTTGTATCCCCAACAGAACGCTTCGCCGGAGACCGTTGTGCCGCACGTGTGCGACCCGAACGCTCGGATCGAAGCGAACGCGTGCGTGCCCAGCACACGCACCGGCTCGTTGTGATCGGTCGTGCTGCCGTCACCGAGTTGACCGTAAGTGTTCCGCCCCCAGCAATATGCGTCGCCACCCGCGGCGATGGCGCAGGTGTGCACCGCGCCGGCGGCAATCGCGACAAAGCGAACGCCGTTCTTCACCTTCACCGGCGTAAATCGGTCGGTCGTGGTTCCGTCGCCAAGTTGGCCGTTCGTGTTCTTTCCCCAACAATAGGCATCACCGCGCGCCGTCACGCCGCACGCATGCGCGCTTCCCGCCGTGACGGCGATGAACGTGAGCTCCGTATGAACGGGCCCCGGAACTCGACGGTCGACATCAGTGTTATCGCCGAGTTGACCCGCGCTGTTGTTGCCCCAGCAGGATGCGCGCCCGTCGGCGTCGAGCGCACAAGCGAAATTCCAACCCAGACTCAGGCTCGCATAGTGCTTTCCGCCGACGACGGGCATCGGAGACGCATGATCGTTGGTGCCGCCTTCGCCCAGCTGCCCGTACGAGTTGGCTCCCCAACACCACGCGGCGCCGGAGCCATCGAGTCCACACGTGCTCGACGCGCCCGCGGCGATCGACCGGAAGGTGTGACCGTCGGCGACTCGAACGGGAGCAAAGCGGGTCGTATCCGAACGATCGCCGAGCTGACCGTGGCCGTTGTCGCCCCAGCACCAGGCGGCGCCGCCACGCGCTATCCCGCAGCTATGCGACAGGCCCGACGCCACGCTCGAGAAGCGCAGGTCGCCGCCGACCGGTGCCGGCGTGGAGACGCGCGTGTTGGCCGCGTTCCCAAGCTGGCCGCGCTCATTTCCGCCCCAGCAAAACGCACGACCGTCGGCGCCGACGAGACAGCTGTGCACTCCACCGGCCGCGATATTGACGCGAGATGTCGCTGGCGTCACCAACGCAGGCGCGCTCGCCGCGTCAGCGGCGCTCGAATTGGAGGCAGCGGGAGCCTGCGCGGATGACTTCGCGGTTGGTTGCGTCGTCGTCACCGCGTTCACCGTCGTCGCGCCGTTGGTCGTCGACGGCTGGGTCGAAGGCGACGGCGAGGGTTTCACAGGCTCGGCCGCTGAACGAACTTCGAGCTTTGAGGCAGCGACTCCTTTGGGCGGCATCGCCACCGGAACGGAGCGGGCAGTGTCGGCAACCGGCTGCTTTGTCGTGTCGGCGGCTGGCACGACAGAAGCCGCGGGGGCTGGAGCCGCGGCGGTCGTCGTCGATTTGACCAAATCGCCCGACGCCGACACGGGAAGCGTTGGCGACTCCGCGAATCGAGACGCGTCGTTTGCTCGCACGCGCATCGCGGTCCCGATCACGGCCAAGAGCGCGACGCCGAGCAACGCTCCACCGGCATACAGGAATCGCCTGCGCGGCGGCGTCGCGAACACCGCTTGATCGTTCGCGAGCTCGGTGAGCAGCGATTCGAACGGGTCCGCCGTCGTTTCGACGCGCGGCGGGGTCGCCACGCGCATGACGCGAACCGTCTCGGTGCTCGCCGGCACCGGGACAACCGGCCGCCGCACCGGACCGGGATTGTCGAGGGCCGCGACCATTTCCGCCACGTTTTTCCAACGCGCGTCGCGCTCTTTCTCGATC
>Ga0207699_10001507_pt1 | contig 11055 bp, 3 predicted proteins | sample LARL51metaG_FD_184344 | JGI IMG/M metagenome (GOLD analysis project Ga0207699, IMG submission 184344) | Corn, switchgrass and miscanthus rhizosphere microbial communities from Kellogg Biological Station, Michigan, USA - LAR L5-1 metaG... | ecosystem: Host-associated > Plants > Roots >...
TTTCCCGCCCGCCTTGAACACCGACACCTTGTCCCCGAACGGGAACTCCTCCACCGCACCCGGCAGCGCCGGGGACTGCTCCCTGAGCTCACGCGCGTTCATGGACCCTGACTATCACGTCAGAGAAACCTTGACGGCTTCGGGAGAAAAGAGTACGCACAAGGCATCTGAGGCCATTAGCGAGGGGAGGGCCGATGGTCACGGCACAATTTCTCTGGGATGGCGGCCAGGGCTTCGACCTGCACCTGCTTCGCGGCATCCCCTCTCCGAGCATGCTGCCCCACCTGGTCGTTGTCGACGACCTGAACCCGGATCACCCGGTCTTCGCCACCGGGCCCGGCCTGCCCGCGGACTTCACCGGCGTCAGGTTCTCCTGTGACGTGCTGCCCGACGCGCTGGCCGCCCAGGGCATCACGCTCGACCCGGGGACGGGCCGGATCGACCTCACCCCCGCGACCCCGGCCGCGCCGATCCTGCGCAACTTCCTCGTCCACGCGCAGGCGCAGATCAACTTCGCCCCGTCGCCCGATTTCATCGTGGACATACGGGTGCACGTTCACGACAGCGTCAGCAAGATCTGGCTCACCCCGACCGCCCTGACCGTTCACGTCGGTGCCGACGGGCTGAAGTTCACCGTGCTCGCCCTGTTCGATGACGGCGTGGTGGGTGACGTGACCGCGTGGACCAGCCTGGTGTGGACCCCCAGCGCGCCTGGCGACGTGCAGGTAGACCAGAATACCGGCGCGCTGAAGGCCGTCACGGCCGGGGCCAGCCCGGTGATCACCGTGTCGCGGTCGGCCAGCGGCCTGACACCGGCCCTGACCGCCAGCGCCGTGGTCCACGCCAAGCCGCCGTGGGCCGGGCAGGCCGTGGAGTTCGTCCGCGGCAAGGGCGCGGCGGCACGTGACAGCGTGAAGAACATCCTGTTCATCGGGGACGGCTTCACCGCCGCCGACAAGGGCGACTTCGACCAGGTGGTGCAGGCCCTGGTGGACCGGCTCAGGCATGGCATGCGCCCGTACGACCTGCTCAGGAACTCCATGAACTACTGGCAGACGTTCGTGGAGTCGCCGGAGAGCGGCGCCAGCATCCTGCCGGAAGCGAGGACCTTCACCCAGGACGGGACGAAGCAGGTGAGCCTGGTCCCGCTGGCCGTCAAGCCCGATACCGCCGCCACCTCGTGGCCGCTGGAAGCGCTGATCTACAAGGTGGGCCTGCCCGTGCTGGCCGACGACCCGCCAGGGCGGCCGCTGGACGGCGAGGGCGGCAGGCTGGCGCACTGGCGGACGCTCTACGGCCCGGCCATCACCCTCGCCCTGGTCCAGGGCGCCTACCCCGACTGGCTGGCGGCGGCGTCGCGAACGCTGCTGAACGAGCGGGACACGGCGTTCGGGTTCGGCCTCGGGATGCGACCGAACCTCCGCGTGGGGAACACGAACCGGAACCTTACCTTCAGCCGGCGCCGCACCACCGCGGGCCAGTTCACGAAGTTCGTCGAGAACCTGACCTTCGGCGGCGTGGCCGTGGGAACCATGTGGACCACCGGAGACAGCAAGCGCAGCAAGGGCCTGGTGTGCATGATCACCCGGACCCTCCTGGACGGCGGGGAGCAGTTCGGTGTGGGCTTTGCCGCCTCTCTGGGCAAAGACGACGCCATGGAGGTGACCGACGCGCCCGCGCCAAGGCTCGGCCTCGACGTACCGGCCCCCGACGTTGCGGATACAGACGGATGGGGGCTCGCCTCGACCGCGGCGCACGAGTGCGCGCACGCCCTCGGCCTGCTGGACGAGTACGGCTCCGGCGGATCGCTGCACTACCCGGCCGTGAAGGACAACGACCTGAAGACGGTCGGCAACCTGGAATCGCTGCGCGCCCTGACCGGCGCCGCCGGCCTGGACGGCACGAAGATCAGATGGCTGTGGCCGCGGATCAGCCACGCCGGCGTCCTCACCGCGCAACCTGCCCCGCAAGGCGGCACCTTCCAGATCACCCTGCAGCCCGGGCACGGCGCCTCGTTCAAGCAGGGAGACGTCGCCCGGCTCCGGTTGCGTCCGCTCCCCGAGCACCCCGACCTGAGCGGGCCGCTCCAGGTGACCGCCGACCCGGCCGGCGACGTAATCACGGTCACGCCCGATCCCGCTCACCCGCTGGTACCCGGCGACTGGCCCGAGGGCAGCGTCCTGCTGGTGCCCGTGCCGGACCCGGCCGGCCCGGCCGGCGCCTTCCTGCCCTTGGTCGCCCCGCAGGTACGGGATTTCGTGACGGCCACGCACAAGCCGCTCAACGGGCCGCCGCCGCCGCCCGGAACCGCCTGCGGCTCCACCGATAACTACATCCAGGTGCCCCCGAACCTTCCCGCCGGGCTGAAGCCGCCGAAGACCAAGGCCTTCATCATCGGCGTCTACGAGGGCGGCAACGTCTACGACCTCGACATCTACCATCCGGCCGGGATGTGCAAGATGCGTAACCTGACGACGAGCTGCCTCGGCCTGACCCGGTTCTGCCAGGTCTGCCGGTACCTGCTCGTAGACGCCGTCGACCCGTCCAAGCACGGGGCTCTCGACGCGATCTACGATCCGGAGTACCCGCGCTGATGGACGGCGACAAGGGCACCCTCGAGCTGATCGCGACGCACCTGGTGCTCGCGCTCCAGCCGCTCCAGGACGCCGCGGCCGACCTGGACAGCTTCAAGACGTTCATGCTGCAGCTCGGCTGGGACGTGCAGTCGCTGCCGCCGGAGTACGTCACGCTGGCCACCGACGTGGCGGGCGCGCTGACCGCACTCGAGGTGCTCGGCGCCAACCCCGCGCCGGCCGACGTATTCGGCTTGATAGGCAAGGTCCAGTCGATCTACCAGGCGATCCAGGCGCTGCCCCCGCCGGATGGCGTGGACGCCGGTGCGTTCGCTGCTGAAATCGCCGAGCGGCTGTTCGAGCTGCTGCTGGTCGACTACCTGGCCGCGGCCACGCCCAAGGTCTACCGGGGGCTGCGGATGCTCGGCATCATCGACGCCGAGTACGTGCCCGCCGCGGGCTCCCGGCCTTCCTTCCTGCGGACGCGGCTGCGTTACGACCAGGTCAAGACGATCGTCAACCAGCCGCAGACGCTGCCCGCCATCGTCTACGGCTGGGGCACCGACAACCTTGACTTCACCCTGATCGCCGAGCAGCTCTACGAGCTGTTCTCCGCCACCCAGCTACCCGTCTACCTGGGCCGCGCCTCCGTCGCTCTCGGCACCGGGCTGCAGGACGACCCGGCCGCCGCGGCCGCCCCGGTCCGGTCGATGCTGCGGATCCCGCTACTCATCGACGTTGTGGCCGGGGTCCAGGTCGAGCTCGGGCTGGCCCTGCTCGAGCTGCCCGCCGAGCCCGGTGCCCAGCCGGGGCTCGTCCTCATGCCGGTGATCCCGTCGCAGGTCGGCCTGAACTTCGACGTCGCCCCAGACACCACGCTCGAGGTGCGGGCCGGAACCGACATCGGCGCGACGTTCGGCATCCGGGTGCGGCCGGGCGGGATCTCGGTCCGCTACCCGTTCCAGCCTGGCACCCCGCCGCCGGAAGCGGGGGTGGGCGCGACCGTCAAGTACCACCCGGGCACGCCGCGGACGCTGCTCGGCCGCCCGGACGCGAGCCGCCTGGAGGCCGCCGACGCCTGGATCGGCCTGGTCGTGGAGAGCCGCGGCAGCCTGGAGATCCGCGCCGAGATGGGCACTGACGGCCTGGCCGTGGTGCTGTCCCCGGACGACCTGGACGGCTTCCTGGCCACGATCATGGGCGGCAACGAGGTCAAGCTGACCTTCCCGGTGCAGGTCTCCTGGTCCAACCGGGCCGGCTTCTCGTTCGCCGCCAGCGTCGGGTTCCAGACCTCGTTCCAGCCGCACCTGCAGCTCGGGCCGCTCAGCATCGACCAGCTCGACCTGGGCGTCCGCTCGGCGGCCGACCCGGCCAGCCCGCCGGACGTCGCCCTCACCGTCGGGGTGGACCTCAGCGGCCAGCTCGGCCCGGTCGCGTTCTCCTGCCAGGGTATCGGCCTGCGCCTGGACGCGGTGCTGAAGGACGGCAACGCGGGCCCGTTCGACCTGGCGGTGGGCTTCAACCCGCCCACCGGCCTCGGCCTGGAGATCGACGCCGGCCTGGTCACCGGGGGCGGGTTCATCCAGTTCGACCCGGCCGACGGCCGCTACGCCGGCATCCTGGAGCTCCAGCTATCCGAGATCTCGATCAAGGCCATCGGGCTGATCGACACCCGGCTGCCCGGGGGAGCCAGCGGCTTCTCCTTCCTGATCATCGTCAGCGCCGAGTTCACCCCGATCCAGCTCGGGTTCGGCTTCACCCTGAACGGCGTCGGCGGCCTGGCCGGGATCAACCGGACCATGGTGCTGGACGCGGTGCAGGCCGGGCTGAAGAAGCACACGCTGAACTCGATCCTGTTCCCGGCGGACCCGATCCGTAACGCTACCCAGATCCTCAGCGACGTGCGGGCCGTCTTCCCGCCTGCCCAGGGCCGCTACGTCTTCGGCCCGATGCTGGAGATCGGCTGGGGCACCCCGACGCTGATCACGCTTGAGCTCGGCGTGGTGCTCGAGCTGCCCGCGCCGGTCCGGCTGGCCCTGCTCGGCCAGCTCGCCGCCGCGCTGCCGGACCAGGACGCGGCCGTGGTGGAGATCCACGCCGACATCCTGGGCACGGTCGACTTCGGCGCGAAGAAGCTCGGCATCGACGCCATCATCTACGACTCCCGCGTCGCGGCGTTCACCCTGACCGGGGCCATGGCGCTGCGGATGAGCTGGGGCGCCGACTCGAACTTCGCACTGTCGCTCGGCGGGTTCCATCCCCGTTTCTCCCCGCCCGCGGGCTTCCCCCAGCTGGCCCGCATGACCGTCAGCCTCGGCGACGGCGACAACCCCCGGTTCAGCCTGCAGTCCTACCAGGCGGTCACGTCCAACACCGTGCAGTTCGGCGCCGACCTGGAGGTGTTCGCGTCGGCCGGGGGAGCGAGCGTGCACGGGTTCTTCGGGTTCGACGCCCTGTTCGTGCTGTCGCCGTTCTCGTTCACCGCCGAGATGCGCGCCGGGGTCGACCTGACCGTCGAGGGCATGCACCTGCTCAGCGTGGACCTGGACTTGCAGCTGTCCGGGCCGCGCCCGTGGCACTACCACGGCACGGCCAGCATCGACATCTTGTTCTTCTCCGTCTCGGTCAGCATCGACGGCGGGTTCGGCGACCCCACGCCGGTCACCGTCCCGGCCCAGCCGGTGCTGACCCCGCTGCTGGCTGCGGTGGGCAACCCGCAGAGCTGGAGCGCGCAGCTGCCCGCCGGGGCCGAACGCGCGGTGTCCCTGGCCGGCCCGCAGCCGGGCGCGATCGAGATCGTGGTCCACCCGATCGGGACGCTGACTGTCCGGGAGACCGTGGTCCCGCTGGACACGCCGATCACCAAGTTCGGCAGCGCCGCGCCGTCGGACGGGGACACCTTCACCCTCGGCGCGGTGACCGTCGGCGGCGCGCCCGCGGCCGCCGCGCCGGTGTCCGACCCGTTCGCGGTCGGCCAGTTCACCCAGCTGAGCGACGCCGACGCGCTGGCCGCGCCGCCCTACGAGCCGTTCCCTTCAGGCCTGGCCATCGGGTCGGCCGAGATCGTGACCGGCCCCGGCTCGGAGGCCGCCGTGCAGTACGACACCCAGCTCGTCGACGACATCCTCGCGCCCGCGCTGCCGCTGGGCCGCTACCACCTGGCCCGGGCCACCCAGCTCAGCCTGGCCGGGCAGGGCGCGGGCGCACTGTCCCGGGTGGCTGGCACCGGGATCGGCAAGTACGTGACGCCCGGCGCCGCGAGCGGCGTCAGCACCGCGACGGCGGGTTACGTGATCGCCAGCACCGACGACCTGTCGGTCCGGTTCGACCTGTCCGGCGGCAGCGGCGGCACCACCTACCACGCCGCCACCCAGGCGCTGCGCGACCACATGGCGCAGCACCCGCTGGACGCCGGCCAGTACCAGGTGCTGCCGCTGTACGAGGCGGTGGCGCCATGACCAGCCCCGCGGACCCGCCGCTGGCCACGTTCCAGTTCCTGCCGTGGGTGCGGCGGGGCCTGTCCGCGGTGGTCGGCAACCCGGACACGGCCGGGTCCGACCCGCCCGCCCGCGCCCAGCTGCCCGTCAAGCTCACCGTGACCGCGCTGCGCTCCGGCGCCGTGGCCAGCGCTCAGCCGGCCGGGGTCGCCGTCACCCTGTACGGGCCGGGCGACGTGGTGGGGGTCGACCCGCGGCACGTGATCAGGACCGAACCGCGCGACGCCACCTCGAACTTCGAGCCCGACTATCTCGCGGCCATAGAGTTCGACCACCCCGACTTCCCCTGGATGTTCACCCCGGCCGCGCCGGACGGGGCCCGGCTGCGCCCCTGGGTCAGCCTGGTCGTGCTCGCCGCCGGCGAGTTCGCCGAGTCCTCCGGCCCGCCGGTCCCGCTGCCGGCCATCACGGTGGCCGCCGCGTCGTCCCTGCCCGACCTGCGCGACTCCTGGGCCTGGGCGCACGCGCAGGTATCGGGCGAGCTGCCGGCCGGCGGCTGGGCCCAGCTGCTGGCCGAGCAGCCGGAGCGGGCCATCTCCCGGCTGGTCTGCCCCCGGCACCTGGCCCCGGACACCACCTACACCGCGTTCCTGGTCCCGGCCTTCGAGCCGGGCCGGCTGGCCGGGCTGGGCCAGGACCCGTCCGGCGCGGCTCAGGCCACCCCGGCCTGGGCGGGCGGCGCGGCCGGCGGCGCCGGCCCGGTGCAGCTGCCGGTGTACTACCGGTTCGCCTTCCAGACCGCGGACGCCGGGGACTTCGAGTCGCTGGTCCGCCAGCTCGTCCCGCGGGTGTTGCCGCCGGAGGTCGGCCTGCGCCCGATGGACGTGAGCGAGCCGGCCCAGGACGGCTTCCCCGGCGCCGGCCCGCCGCTTGGCCTCGGCGGCGCGCTGCGGTCCGTGCAGACCGCCGACAGCCCGTGGCCGGATCCGGGCAAGGCCGCCTTCCAGGCCGCCCTGACGCAGCTGGTCAACCAGACCAGCCCGGCCACCGACGACCCGGACCACCCGGCCGCCGGCGACCCGAAGGTGGTGCCTCCCATCTACGGCCGCTGGCAGGCGGGCACCGAGACCATCACGACGAACGGGACATGGTGGCTGCCCGTCCTCAACCTCGACCCACGGCACCGGGCGGCGGCCGGGCTCGGTTCCCGGGTCGTGGTCAGCCAGCAGTCCCAGCTGATGGCGGCGGCGTGGCAGCAGGTGGCAGGCATCGAGGAGGCCAACCAGCGGCTGCGGCAGGGCCAGCTCGCGCGCGGCACCATGACCGCCGCCTTCACCGGGCACTTCCAGGCCGCCGACCCGGCCACGCTGCTCACGCTGACCGGTCCGGTGCTGGCCAAGGTGCGGGCCAGCGCCAAGACGGCCCGCGCCACGCTGGCCGCGAGCCGGCTCCCGGTCCGCGCCGTGTCCGGCCCGTTCCGCCGGATCACCCGCCCCCTCGGCCCCCTCGCCCGCCGCCAGGCCCTGACCGCCGGGGCGGCCTCGGCCGGGGCGCCGCAGCCGGGCCGGCTGGTGCGGCGGCTGAACGCGGGCGAGGTGGCGGCCGTCCCGCCGCCCCGGCCGCCCGGCGGGATGGTCTCCATCGACCAGGTCTCCGGCCTGCTGTACCCGCCCGGGCTGCCGGGATGGTTGCGCGCGCTGCTGCCTGACCTGCCGTGGGCCCTGTGGGCGCTGGCCGCCGCGCTCGTCCTGGCCGCGCTGCTGGGCGGGCTGGCCAGGCTCTGGCCGTTCGCGCTCGCCGTGGCCGTGGCCATCGCCGCGCTCGTCCCGGCCGCGCGCCGCGCCGCCCTGGCCCGGGGCATGAGCTTCGCCCGGCTCACCGCGGCGCGCATCGGCGCCGTGCCGCCCAGGCCTGGCTTCGCCGTCGCCGCGCCCGGTCAGCCGGCCCCGGGCGCGGGGTCCGGCCCGGGCGCGGGGAGCGGTGCCGACTCGGCCGACGCGGCCGCCTTCCGGGCCGGCGCGGCCGCGCTGCTCACCGCGCTGCACGCCGCCCCGGCCGATCCGTCCCTGGCCGGGCCGGCCGACCTGGGCCAGCTCGGGACCGCGGTGCTGACCCGGCTGGACCCGGCGGTCACGGTGCCCGCGCGGCTGGCCGCGCTGGTCACGGTCGCCCCGGGCCTGGCGTGGCAGCCGGCCGACCCGCTGGAGCCGGTCATGGCCTACCCGGAGTTCCCGCAGCCGATGTATGAGCCGCTCCGGGACCTGTCCCAGGACCTGATGCTGCCCGGCCTGACCCTGATCCCGCCGGACACGCTCACGCTGCTGCAGACCAACGAGCCGTTCGTGGAGGCCTACATGACCGGGCTGAACCACGAGATGGCCCGCTACCTGCTGTGGGAGGACTACCCGACGGACCAGCGGGGCAGCTATTTCCGCCAGTTCTGGGACGTCCGCTCGTACGTGCCCGGGCCCGGTGACCCCGCCGACCCGGCCCAGCTGGCCGAGAAGCTGCGGGACATCCGCCCCATCCACCTGTGGCCGCACGCCAGCCCGCTGGGCGGCAACAGCAACCGGCCCGCCGCGCAGCCCGGCCAGCTCGTCCTGCTGGTCCGGGGTGAGCTGCTCCGCCGCTACCCGAACGCAGTGATCTACGCCTGCCAGGCCCAGTGGAACGGCAGCGGCCATCCCCGGGTGCTGACCGCCGCCGAGCGCTATCCGCTGTTCCGCGGCACGCTGCCGCCCGACGTCACGTTCTTCGGGTTCGACCTCACTGAGGCGCAGGCCCGCGGCGGCCCGCGGGACCAGGGCGGCGAGGCCGGCTGGTTCTTCGTCTTCCAGCAGCAGCCGTCCGAGCCCCGGTTCGGCTTCGAGCCGGCCGCGGCCGGCCCGGTGCACAGCTGGGCCGACCTGTCCTGGGCCGACTTCGCCTTCGCGGCCGGACCGGGCGGCGTGGTCTTCGCCCAGCCCGGCACGGCGCCGCAGCAGGTCGATCTGGTGATCACGCCGGACAACAGCCGCGACGGAGCAAACGCGTGGGGCACCGACGCCGCCCAGACCGCGTACATCGCGCTGCGCCGCCCGGCCCGCATCGCGGTGCACGCCGACCTGATGCTGCCGGTGAACGCATGACCGCCCCCCTCGCCAGCAGCAGCGGCCGCGACATCCCCCTGGGCGTGGCTGCCCGCCGGCCGCTGCTGATGCTGCCCGCACGGCTGGAGACCCGCTTCCTCGACACCGAGCTCTGCGTCCGGGTCTATCCCGACCAGGTCTTCGTCGACGCGCACGAGCCCGAGCTCAGCGACGCGGAGGTGACCGCGGGCACGGCGTACTGGGACGCGGTCTGGCGGGCCGGGAACCCGCCGCCCGCGATCGAGGACGCCAAACGTCCCTGGCGCACGCTCGCGGCCGCCTTCGGGCCCGCCCGGGCGGCGTGGATCGCCGCCGCCATGACTCCCGTCAACATCGGCGAGCAGCCGGGCGCGCCGGTCCTGGACGGGCAGCCGGCCCCGGCCGATCCGGCCTACCCCGAGCCGGTACCGCGGGCCAGCTCGTGGGAGCAGCCGCCACGCGCCCGGGCGCTGCCCGACCGCTGGATCCTGGCCCTGATCCAGGGCGGCCAGGTCACCGGCCGGTTCCTGAGTGCCCCGGTGACGCCAGGGCTCGCGGTCGGGCCCACCCCGCAGCCCGGCACCCAGGCCGCGGACATCCCCGTCGACGAGGGCATGCGGTGGATGGTCGACTTCGCCGCGGCCGAGGCGGCCGGGATGGCCTGGCGCGTCCCGCTCACCGCGGACCAGCGGGCCGGCGGCTTCGACCGGCTGCTCGTCTACGGGGTCCGCGCCGACCCCAAGCTGACCGGCCCGGACGACCTGGCCGGCCTGCTCGCCTGCCACCATTACACCGACGGGCTGAGCTTCGTGCCGCAGGGCTCCCCGACCAACAACACGCCGGATGCGGCCTCGGCGTTCAGCCGCGCCGACCCAGGCTACGAGATCAGCTTCGCGGTCGAGCGCGGCGTCCCGCTCACCGGCGACCCGGCCGGCGACGGGCCGCAGGCCGCCGCCCTGCTCGGGCTGCCGGCCGAGGTGTTCGGGCACGTCCGCTTCGCCGACCGGCCCGAGCAGGCCGGCGCGCAGGCCATGGCGGCCGCGCTGTGGCCCGCCACGCTCGGCTACTACCTGGCGCAGATGATGCCCGGCCTGCTCACTACCGACCAGGCCGGGCAGGCCAGGGACTATTTCACCGGGCAGGTCCGGGCCCGCGGCCCGGTCCCGGCCCTGCGCACCGGGCCGCAGCCCTACGGCATCCTGCCCGCCACCTCGCTGCGGCTGTGGCAGCTGCCGGCCGAGAGCTTCCCGGTCGAAGCGGCGATCGTCCCGGTGCTGCTGCGGCTGCTGCCGGTCTGGCTGGCCAGCGCCCAGTCCGCGCCGCACCTGGGCGGCACCGGCGACCCCGACGCCGACCTGGCCGGCATCCTGGGCATGGACGCCAGCTCGATGGCCTACCGGGGCCGCCCGGTGTTCGGCCCGTGGCTGGCCTGGAACCTCCTCGGCTGGCTCGGCGCCGCCCCCGGCGACGCGGCTACCTGGTGGAGTGAGCACCTGGCGCCCGCCCGCGGGCTGCTCATCCGGCTCGCCTGGCCCCAGCCCGAACCTGTGATCACCGGGACGTCCCCCGGCCCGGCGAGCTTCCCGCTGCCCTACCCGGCCGTGCAGGACGGCCCGCTGTCGGAGACCGACCCGCTGCGCGCCGACGCCGCGCGGCCCGACGGCCCCGCCGTCAACTACATCCGGTGGCTGCGCGACGCCACCGTCGGCCAGCTCCAGCGCGAAGAGTACCCGGGCCCGCGGCCCGGGGCCCTGCTCTACCGGCTGCTGCGGCAGTCGCTGCTGCGCGAGTACCACGCCCAGGCGGTAACCGCCGAGATCGGCGCCGGTACCCTGCCGGCCAGCCAGGCCGACGAGGCCGAGTTCACCGGCATCGGCCTGGCCGCGGCCGGCCGCCTCACCCCCTGGCAGGTGCTGTCCCGCCCGGCCCGGCCGCAGC
>Ga0207699_10001511_pt1 | contig 11032 bp, 9 predicted proteins | sample LARL51metaG_FD_184344 | JGI IMG/M metagenome (GOLD analysis project Ga0207699, IMG submission 184344) | Corn, switchgrass and miscanthus rhizosphere microbial communities from Kellogg Biological Station, Michigan, USA - LAR L5-1 metaG... | ecosystem: Host-associated > Plants > Roots >...
CGCAAAATTCGCGCGCCGCTTTGGTCGAACCACCTGGCTGGAATGACTTTTCAACGCATACGAGGTTTCTTGAATGAACAGGGTGAACTGGACAAGATTTGCACTGTGTCAGTCTGCGATCGCGCGAGCCGCGCTGCTGTCATTCACTCTGGTATGCGCATCCGGGGCCCTGCTGGCTCAGCAGCGCCGCGAACGCGAGCCTAACAGCGAATACGCCGCCCGCCGTGCGCGTCTCGCAGCGCAGGTCGATGCTCCGGTGATTTTATGGGGATTCACGGGCCGCGAAGAAATCTCCGAAGCCTACATCTTCGCGCAGGAAGAAAATTTCTATTACCTGACCGGACATAACGAAGAAGAAGCCGGCCTGATCATTTTACCGGCCTCGAAAACGGGCCCGGCTCGCGATGCCTGGGACGGCCCACGCGAAATACTTTTCTTGCCGGCACAGGATCCGCAGAAAGAAAAATGGAACGGCGTGCGCCTTTCTCCCAGCGATCCTGATATTTCGGAGCGCACGGGATTCGTCTCAGTTCAGCCGTTCGCGGAAATGCGCGCCTTTGTCGAGAAACTCGCCAGACTCTACCCGAACTTCTGCACCATTCTTCCTTACGAAAAAGAAATGGGCGGCTACCCGCATGAAAAGGCCGTGGTGGACTGGTTGCAACTCGCAGCGCCGCCAGCAAAATTGCAGGACCTTCGCGGCCGCATCGAAACTCTGCGCATGACCAAATCGCAAGGCGAAATCGCATTCCTTAAAAAGGCCATCGATCTTTCGCTCGACGCGCATTTGGAAGCGATGAAAATGACGCGTCCCGGACTTTATGAGTACCAGGTTGCCGCCAAAATGGTGGAAATTCATGCCATGGGCGGCTCCGAAGCCGAAGGCTACGCTCCGATCGTCGGCGCGGGGCCAAATTCCACTGCCCTTCATTACGACAAGCTAGCGCGCAAAATTGCCGACGGCGACATCGTTGTTATGGATGTCGGCGCGCAATATTCCGGCTACTCCGCGGATATCACCCGTAGTATTCCCGCCAACGGGAAATTCACTCCTCGTCAGCGCGAAGTCTACGAAGTTGTTCTTGGCGCGCAGAACGCTGTTTTCGCCGCCCTCAAGCCGGGCATGAACTATTGCAAATCAGGCGACAACAGCCTGTTTAAAATTTCTTACGACTACATCAATTCCCACGGCAAGGATCTGCACGGCAAAAGACTCGGCCAGTATTACATTCACGGCCTCGGCCACCATATCGGCCTCAATGTTCACGATCCCGGTGAATACTGCAAGCCGCTTACGCCTGGCATGGTTGTCACCGTGGAACCGGGTGTCTACATCCCGGAAGAAAATCTTGGCGTGCGCATCGAAGATGATGTCCTGATCACCGATTCCGGTTTCGAGTTTTTAAGCCAACGCCTCCCGCGCGATCCCACTGAAATTGAAAAAATCATGACGGAAGGCGCTCGCACCCGCGCGGCGTCACCGGAAAGGCCCAATTGACCAACACATCTTCAGTCGTCGTTTTTTGCCCGCCGATTGACCACATCCAATCGGCCCACTTATACTGTCTATTCGCGCTGAACACGTTTTTGCGTTCTGCACGCCTCGCCTGCCGGCGACTCAGCAGGCCATTCCACCCGCGCCGCCTTGCGAAGGTCCGCTGGTTTCAGGGCTGGTCTTGATAAGCCCTAAGGTAAAGAAGCTGTGTTTGCAAACGTGAATTGCAGAAAGATTTACGAAATCAATTTAAAGGCATTGGACGAAAAATGAGCAGCCTTAAAGCCACACAAATCCGCCCCGGCATGGTCCTGCTGCATGAAAAAGAGCTGTACACGGTATTCAGCACCGACCATCGCACTCCCGGCAACAAGCGCGGCTCCATGCAGACGCGCCTGAAGAGTCTTCGCACCGGAACTATGATCGACTACCGCTTTCGCGCGGAAGAATTTGTCGAACGCGCCATCCTGGATGAAATTGAATTCGAATATCTCTACAACGAAGGCGACAGCTTCCATTTCATGAACACGAAAACCTACGAGCAGATGGAAATGTCGCGCGAAGAACTTGGTGAAACCACTTACTATCTTGTCCCCAACACCGTCGTGAAAGTGGAATTCCACGACGAAAAGGCCATCGGCATCAATCTTCCCGACACCATGGATCTAAAAGTCACGCAAACCGAACCGACCATTCAAAAAGCCACCGCAAGCTCGGTAATGAAACCCGCAACTTTGGAAACCGGCTTGGTCGTTCCCGTCCCCCCCTTCGTGAACGAAGGTGATAAGATTCGCGTAGATACGTCGGAAGCTCGCTACGTCCAGCGCGTGGAATAGTTGTAAGTTCTAAGTTATAAGTTTTGAGTAAAAAAGAAAATCGCGGTGTCTCAAACTCGTTTGTTGAATTTGGTTTTACTTAGTACTTAAAACTGATTACTGAATACTGTTTTCAGTTTCCGCCTCCGCAGCTGAATCAGGCGCAAGTCAGATTCAGAAGAGGTGAAAAAAGCGTGCCGCATCCAAAAGGATCGGCACGCTTCCTTTTTTCAAACGCCATCGCACGGTTGATGGCCTCGGAGCTTGGATTATTGGAACCCGCTGGTTTTCGTTTTAGCTGTTTTGTAGAGCCGCAGCATGCTGCGCCCATCTGAGAGCACACGCAAATAAAACTTCTAAACTTTCGTAGTTGCCGTTTTCTCGGCCGGTTTCTCGCTAAACACGCGGGCGAAGATTGCGTCCACATAGCGCAGGTGCCGCGGCAAATCGAAAGTATGTTCAAGGGATTTGGCGTCAAGGTATTTCACGATGCGCGGATCCTTCGCCACACGCTCGCGAAAACTAGTGTCGGATTCCCACGCGGCCATGGCATTTTCCTGCACCGCTTTGTACGCATCGTCGCGCGGCATTCCCTTTTCCACCAAATCCTGCAGCAGCTGCCCGGAAAAAACCAGGCCCTGCGTCGCATCGATATTCTTTTTCATGCGTTCCGGAAAAACGCGCATGTCCGCAATCACCGCGGTCATTTTCGCCAGCATGTAATCGATCAGAATTGTCGAGTCGGGCAAGATGACGCGTTCGACGGAACTGTGCGAAATATCGCGCTCGTGCCACAAACCCACATTTTCAAAAGCCGCAATCATATTGGAGCGCACCAGGCGCGCTAGTCCGCTGATCTGTTCGCAGACCACGGGATTGCGTTTGTGGGGCATCGCTGAGCTGCCGCGCTGCTCGCCGCCGAATGGCTCCTCAGCTTCGCGAACTTCAGTGCGCTGCAAGTGGCGAATTTCGATGGCGATTTTTTCCAGAGTGGCCGCGATCAGCGCCAAAGTGCTCAGGTAGTGCGCGTGGCGATCGCGTTGAATCACCTGCGAAGCGACGCGCGCAACTTTCAGGCCCAGACGCTGACAGATGCGCTCTTCGATTTCCGGGCCCAGATGCGAAGCGTTGCCGACCGCCCCGGAAATTTTCCCGACACGCATTTGCTCTGCAGCATCTTCGAATCTTGCGATGTTGCGCTGATTCTCCGCGTACCAGTTTGCGATTTTCAGCCCAAAGGTAATTGGCTCGGCGTGAATCCCGTGGGTGCGTCCGATTTGCGGAGTGTTGCGAAATTCCTGTGCGCGCCGGGCGAGCACTTCACCGAATTTTGCCAGCGCAGCGGCGATCAGTCGCGAGGCGTCGCGAACCAGCAGCGCCTGCGCGGTATCCACAACGTCGTTTGAAGTCAGTCCATAGTGCAGCCAACGCGCGGCATCGGGATCGCCGATGGATTCACCGGCGTTCATGGTGAAGGCAATGACGTCGTGCTTCACGCGAGCTTCGATTTCGTTGATGCGCGCGGCGTCGACCTTTGCCCGCGCGCGAATCGTCGCCGCGGCTTCCTCCGGAACTTCACCGGATTCCGCGAGCGTTTCCGTCGCCGCCAGTTCCACTTCCAGCCATTTCGAATATTTGTTGGCGTCGCTCCAGACGCGGCCCATTTCTTCGCGGGTATAACGTGCGATCAAAATATGCTCCCTTGGTACGTGCGATGGACGTGCGCTCTACGTGCGAGGATAAGTCCTTTGTAATGATACGGTATTTCGGCTGTCGACGGCGACAACCACGATACTGCCAGTTCGGCAAACCTAACCGCTAAGGGGAAAACCTGTCTAATCGTGAGGATGCGAGAGAGCAGCGAAATGGCTGACGCAATCGGCATCAGCGACGTGGCCGCAGTGGAGCGGACACTCGCTGGCGAGCGCGACGCCTATCGCGTGCTCGTGGAGCGGCACAGCGCCTATGTCTACCGGGTGGCGTACCGCATGACGGGAAATCCGCACGACGCCGAGGAAGTGGTACAGGAAGCGTTTTTGCGCGCGTACCAGAAATTACGGCAGTTTGCGGGAAACGCAAATTTCGGGACTTGGGTTTACCGGATCGCGGCGAACTACGCAATCGACCGGCTGCGGCAACGCAAGAACGAAGAGTCGCGGCGCGAAAGTCCTTCGAGGAAAACAGAAAGCGAAACGGAAGTCGATCCGTTGAGCCAGATAAAAGATCAGGCGCCAAATCCCGAGCGTTTGGCGGGCAGCGCGCAACTGGCTGAAAAAATGAAGGAAGCGCTAGATGCGCTGACTCCCGCGGAGCGCACCGCGATTGTGATGCGGCACTGGGACGGCTGCGGAATCGAAGAAATTGCGGAAGTACTGAAATCGAACAGCAGCGCCGCAAAGAATACGGTCTTTCGCGCGGCACAGAAATTACGGCTGGCATTGAAGCCTTTTGCGGAAGGGCGGAACGCGGCCAAGGTGGTGGGAACGGAATCATGAAACACACAAGCGCAGAAGAGCTGTATGCATATCGAGAAGGTGAAATGACCGGACGGGAATCGATTGCGGCGCACTTGAAAGAGTGTGGTGAGTGCCGAGCGGAGCTGGAGCGCATTGAGGAAGTGTTCCAGGTGTTGAATGCGATGCCAGTTCCCGATCCTGGCGAAGAGTACGGAACAAAAGTTTGGCGCCAGATTGTGGACCGCTTACCCGAAAAGCGCGCGAAATGGTGGTCGGGATTTTTTGCGCCGCAAAGACTTATGGCCATGGGAGCCGCGGCGGCATTGCTGGCGCTGGCGTTTTATGCGGGGCGGACCACGAGCCCACGAACCGGCGGCGATGAAATCGTGGATGCGGGCAAAGTGCGCGAGCGCGTTCTGGTGGTTGCGGTGGGCGAGCATCTGGGCAAATCGGAAATGATTCTGATGGAACTTTCGAACACGCAGCCGGTAGAGAGCGGAAAGAAATTGATCAACATCGCAACGGAACAAAAACGCGCTGAGGACTTGGTGGAAGAAAACCGCTTATATCGCCAGACCGCTCTGAATGGCGGCGACCACGCCATCGCCAGCACGCTGGATGAATTGCAACGCGTGCTGCTGGATGTGGCCAACAGTCCCGCGGAAGTGACACCGGCGCAATTTGCATCCATCCAGAAAAGGATTGCCGCGCAGGGAATTTTGTTGAAGGTCCGGGTGGTCCGGCAGGAATTGCGAGCGGAGTCAGAAAGAAAGAAGGCTGAACCGGCGCGGAACGATTCGATACCGAAAGCGAGGAACAAGGCATGAGCATGAGAGGCGGACTGAGAGCGATCGTCGGCGTATTGGTTGCGGGACTGGTGATCGCGCCTGCATGGGCGCACGGACGGCAGTTACTGCACGAAGTCACCCGCAACGAACAGGAGCCGAGCCAATTCAGGGCGGAAGAGCGCGACCAGGATGCCCACGATCGGGAGCAGGAAAGGAAAGACCGCGAACAGGAAAAGAAAGATCGCGAGCAAGAGCGCGTTGACCGGATGCAGGAGTTTTATGACGAAGGGCGCGAAGCGTTGGATGAAGACCGCTATCAAAAGGCGGAAGAAAAGTTCACTGAGTTGGCGCGGCTGAACGGTCCGCAGACGGATGCGGCGCTGTATTGGAAGGCGTACGCGGAAAATCGGTCGGGCAAGAGGGATACGGCTTTGACAACCATTGCGGACTTAAAGAAAAGATTTCCGCAAAGCCGTTGGAAAAGAGATGCGGAAGCGCTGGAAATCGAAGTCCACCAGTCCACCGGCAACCCCGTCAATCCGGAATCGCAGACCGATGAAGAGTTGAAGACCCTGGCCCTGCAAGGCCTGATGAACAGCGATCCCGAGCGCGGAATCCAGATGATCGAAAAACGGTTGGGTGGATCGGCCTCGCCGAAAGATAAATCGAAGATGCTTTTCGTCCTGGCGCAGAACGGATCGCCGAAAGCCCAGGAACTGCTGGGAAAAATCGCGCAGGGGCAGACTAATCCGGAACTGCAAAGAAAAGCAGTGGAGTATCTGGGAATTTTTGGCGGCAACCATTCGTCCGTCATGCTGGCACAGGTTTACGCGAATAGCAGCGACGGCGGAGTGAAGCGCGCGGTGATACGCAGCTACATGATTTCAGGAAACCGCGAGCAGCTTTTCAATCTTGCAAAGGGCGAAAAAGATGAAGGACTGAAACGCGAAGCGATTCGTCAGCTTGGGCTGGTCGGAGGACAAAAAGAGCTGCAGCAGCTTTATCAATCGGAGCCATCTACAGACGTACGGCGGGAGATTTTGCAAGGATTCTTTCTTGCCGGCGAATCGGAAAAGCTTGTGGAGATTGCGCAGAACGACAAAGACCCGGAACTGCGGCGAGCGGCCGTGCGCAACCTGGGGCTGATGGGCAAGAGCGACGTGCTGCAAGCGATTTACAACAAAGAAACGGATCGGCAAATAAAAGAAGAAGTGCTCAACGCGTATTTTATCAGCGGTAATTCTCATGCGTTGGTAACCGTGGCCAAAACCGAGAAAGACCCGGAGTTGAAGAAACGCGCGGTGGAAAAACTCTCGCTGCTGGGCTCAAAGGAGGGCAACGAATACTTGATGGAACTGCTGAATAAGTGAATTGGGAATTGGGGACTAGCGATTGGGAATTAGCAGTGCCGTGGAAACGTGGCGCGGGGGTGAGTATGAATATCGGATCGATTAAGAATTGGAGCGGCCGTTGCAGCAAGGCTGGGGTAGTTTTGGCGGTGTTACTTGCTGCGCGCGTTTTGGCCGCGAGCGAACGCACAGCTGCCAATCCAGCGGCCCCGGCACAGGACTCCGCCTCCGCCGGGCCTGAGAACGCGCAGATTCCCAGCGCCGTTCACGCGATGCCGCAAATCGAGAATGGAAAAGTTGCACAGCGCGAAGTAAAAGCGAGCCTCACTCAAGAAGTGGACGAATGGGCTAAAGCCGCCGTTAAAGCGCAATGGCTTGGCTACGCCGTCCCGGCAGTTAGCAGCGAGCATCGCACCTGTTGCGGAAATTATGGCGGAGATTGGAATAGTGAGGGCTGCGGTCCATGCCGGCTCGAGAGTGGTGGAAGCGGAAACAATTACAACTTGCTGCGCGGAGAGGTAAAGCTTGAAGGCCCTTCCAATCTTCTGGTGCTGCTACGCGCTGAGGATCGCAAAATTGGAAGAGCGCGCGCGGTTTCCGACGGTTGCGCGCTTGATGCGGCTGGATTGCAAGTGACGTGGCTGACCGGCGTGAAGCCAGTCGAGAGCGTACGCCTCCTGGAACGCTTCGTGGATGAACGCGGCGGAGATCGGTTGAGCCGCGGCGCGCTGATGGCCATCGCAATGCACGCAGACAGCTCAGCCGATCAAGTACTTGCGAAATTTACCGCGCCGGACAAGCCGGAAAATCTGCGCAAAGAGGCGGCATTCTGGGCCGGCGAAGCTCGCGGCGCTTCCGGGTTACAGCTTCTGAAGCGCATGGCAAAAGAAGACCCAAGTACCGAGGTGCGAGCTCAGGTCACATTTGCGTTATCGATCAGCCCCGAAGGAAACGCTATCGACGAAATGATTCGCATGGCGCATGAAGATGCGAGCGGGCATGTGCGCGGGCAAGCGCTCTTCTGGCTAGCACAAAAAGCCGGGAACAAGGCATCGAGTACGATTAGCGGAGCTATCGACAATGATCCCGATACCGACGTCAAAAAGAAGGCCGTGTTTGCGTTGAGCCAGATGCCAAAAGACGATGGAGTGCCGAAACTCATTCAAGTGGCCGAGACGAACCGCAATCCCGAGGTGCGCAAGCAGGCGATGTTCTGGCTGGGACAATCAAACGATCCGCGCGCGCTGGAATTCTTTGAAAAGGTGCTTGGAAAATAAGATATGTTAAACGAATGACGAACAAGGTAGGGCGCTGAGGCCAAGCGCCCGCCTCAGAAGGCGGCCGCTACAAATTCAGCGGCTTCAGCGGGACTTGCTGCGATGCCAGAAGAAGCTCCCCGGTGAACGCGCACTCAACGGGACGGCACCCAAGAGCCTGTTCGGCTGAAATTTTAACCACGTCGGGATTATTGTTTTCCTGCGAGATGTGTGCGAGCACCAGATAGCGGGCGCGGCCGTCGAAGCCTTCTGGATCGGCAAGATATTCGCTCACGGCGTGATTGGAAAGATGGCCGGTGCGGGAAAGTACGCGCTGCTTGACAACCCACGGGTAGGGGCCCACCTTCAACATTTCCAAATCGTGATTGGATTCCAGAACCAGACAATCTGAATCGCGCAGATGCACTTTTACCAGTTCCGGCATGTAGCCAAGATCGGTGACGATGGCCATTTTGACGCCATCCGCGCGGAACGTGAAACCGACCGGATCGGCGGCATCGTGCGGAATGGCAAATGCGTGCACATCGATATCGCCAATGGTGAAGTGCTGCCCCGCGTGGACGGTTTCGACGCCGCGCAGGCGCTTTTCAAGACGCTCCGGAAGCGCGCGCTTGAGCGCGTCGAGTGTTTGTTCCGTAACGTAGAGCGGCGCTTTCCAGATCCCCAGCATTTGCGGCAGGCCATTGCAGTGGTCGAAATGCTCGTGCGTGATGAGGATTCCGTCGAGTTGCTCGAGAGCAATATCGCACGCGGCGAGGCGCGCCAGCGTTTCACGTTTGCCAAGGCCGCAATCCACCAGAAGTCGGGTGTGCTCCGTTTCGAGCAAGGTAATGTTGCCCGAACTGCCGGAAGCCAGGATGGAGACGCGCAAGCCTATCGAAGTTTCTCCGAAAATTTGCCGGCAACTGCAAAATAGCAGGCAACAAATTTTTACGATGATGGCAGAGAGAAGCGGAAGCGTCAACGAAGAAGAGCAGAAAGTTGTCGTTAGCAGGCCAGGCGCGCGCGGTCGAGAGAAAAACCGTTAACGGGACCAAGAATAGTGGCCGAAATTTGTTCGGGACGGAAAAATTCCTGGGCAAGAGCTTGAAGCTCTTCGCGGGTGACGGCTTCGATGGAAGCGAGCAGCTCGTCCAGGGAGTAGAAGCGGCCGAAATAAAGTTCCTGCCGCGCAAGATTGGACATGCGGGAGCTGGTGGACTCCAGTGAAAGCATCAGCGAACCCTTGAGATGATTCTTGGCGCGAAGAAGCTCTTCTTCGCTGACCGGCGATTCCTTCATAGAGCGGAATTCGGCGAGCGTCAGATCGAGAACTTCACCGACGGTTTCTTTTGCCGTGCCGGCGTAGACGGAAAACATTCCGGCATCGGAGTACGGAGTGATTTCGCTGAAAACGGCGTAAGCGAGGCCGCGCTTTTCGCGGATGTTCTGGAACAGGCGAGAGGACATTCCGCCACCGAGAAGATTATTCAAAACGGCAACGCCAAACCGCCGTTCGTGCGCGATCGGCAGCGACGGCACGCCGATGCAGAGATGCACCTGCTCCAGATCTTTTTTCCGTTCGACATGAAGCGGCGCGCCCGTTGTGGGGGGTGCGTGCTGTTCCAGACCATCCTGGCACGTGAGATGGCCGAATTCCTTTTCGACCAGCGCCAGGACCTTTTCGTGCGGCACGTTCCCTGCGGCGGTGACGAGCAAGTGATTCGGCGCGAACCATTGCCGGAAGCGGGTCTGCAACGCTTCGCGGGAAAATTGCCGAACGGTGTCGGGAGTACCAAGGATCGGGCGACCCAGCGGATGTTCCGGCCAGAAGCCGCGCGTGAAAATTTCATGCAGCAGCGATTCCGGATTGTCGAGATCCATCTTGATCTCTTCGAGCACCACCTGACGTTCTTTCGCAACGTCGTCCGAGTCGAAGAGCGGGCGCAAGCAAAGGTCGGAAATGATATCGAACGCGATGGGGAGATGATCGTCGAGCACTTTGGCGTTGAAACAGATCTGTTCCTTGGAAGTGAAGGCGTCTAGCATGCCGCCGACAGAGTCCATTTCGCGCGCGATCGATTCGGCGGAACGGCGTTCCGTACCTTTGAAAACCATGTGCTCCATGAAATGCGCGAGGCCGTTTTCTTCGGTGGATTCGCGGCGCGAGCCGTTGCGCACCCATACGCCTACGGAGACCGAACGCACGTGGCGCATGGTCTCGGTCACGACGACGAGGCCGTTGGACAGGACATGCCGCTCGATATCGCGCTGTTCGGCAACCATGGTTTGAGCGGACGCACATCGACCGCTGTAAGGATTGTGACACACCCATTAACGCGTGGCGAGTGGCGATTGGAAAAGGAACGTTGTTTGGGAGTGGTGTTAAGTGAACCGAGACGGCTTTGCCCGATGGGCTAGCAGCTGTTCTTGCAGATTTTTGCTGCCGAAACCGGCGCTGATTCATCCAAGCGGGGGGACGGCCGTTTGCGCTATTTCGTCCGAAAGAGCATGGCGCGAAGTGCAGGACCGGAAAGCGGGGGATATGCCAGAGGAAGCACGCAGTAGCCGCAAGAAATTCACACTGGTGGTTGCCATCTTGGCGCTTGGATTTCTGGCAATGCAATTCGTGCGGCCGGCAGTGCCGAATCCACCGGTAACCGCGGATCTGCAAGTGCCGGGCGATGTGAAACAGATCCTGAAAACGTCCTGCTACAACTGCCATTCAAACGAAACGAAATTATCGTGGTTCGATAAGCCTGTGCCTGCCTTTTGGACGGTGGCTGGTCATGTGAAGGATGGCCGCAAGCATCTAAATTTTTCCGAAATTGGAAAGCTCCCAGTGGCGCAGCAGCAAGCCGCTCTTTTCGAAT
>Ga0207699_10001512_pt1 | contig 11031 bp, 10 predicted proteins | sample LARL51metaG_FD_184344 | JGI IMG/M metagenome (GOLD analysis project Ga0207699, IMG submission 184344) | Corn, switchgrass and miscanthus rhizosphere microbial communities from Kellogg Biological Station, Michigan, USA - LAR L5-1 metaG... | ecosystem: Host-associated > Plants > Roots >...
CGTTGATCTCCGCGCGCAGCTTAGCCAGCGTCGCGTTGAAATATTCATGGCGCTCGCGGTTGAAGCGCTCCTGATGCGCACGAAAGGCGGCGATGCGGGCGCGAATCTCGCTGGACATGCTGTCCTGGTCGAATTTTCGTGCAAGTGGCGCCAGCGTCGGCAAGGCCCTGGTTGCCTCGCTGGCCTTGGGGGCGGCCGCAGGCGTAGCAGGGAGAGGCGACGCGTTGGCCTTGGCGGCCGGCGCTGGCATTGCAGGGGCAGGCTGCACGCTGGCCTTAGCCACCGGCGCAACAGGAGCGGGCGGTGCGCTGGTCCTTGTCACCGGCACTACAAGAGGAGGTGACGCGCTGATCCTGGTTGCAGGCGTTGCCGGAGCCGGTGGCGCGCTGCTGCGTGCGACGGCAGCGGGTTGGACCCGTGTTGCGACGGCAGCGGGTTGGACCGGTGTTGCGGCTAGCCTGCCGCTGTCGGCCGACCTGCGGCTGACCGCTTCGACAAACGCCTTCGTCTGCGCGATCAACGCATCGCGCTCCTCAATCCACTTCATGACGCCACCTCAACCCCGCATAGTCCAGCAAAGCGGTATCGTTGGATCAAGTGATACCCCTGTTGGTTCCGGGGACAACTCGGAGTTTAGTTCAGGGGGTGACAAAATTGTTACAAAGAGCGGATTGGCCGCGCGCAAATGGGTCTGATGGTGCCGGCTGAGGGGATTGAACCCCCGACCTTCAGTTTACAAAACTGCTGCTCTACCGCTGAGCTAAGCCGGCGATCTCGAGATCAGGATGAAGCGCGACCGATGCGTCCCGACCCGTGGATCATTGTCACCGGCCGGCAGGGCGCGCCGTCAAATACCAGACTTGTCCCGCAAGGGCTACAGTCCGCTCGCTGCCCCGGCAGCGGCGATCCAGCCTTCCCGCCGCGGCGCGGTCAAAGCCCAGGAGTGGCCGACCCACTGAGAGCAACAGGTTCCCCATGCAGACCCGTGACATCGCGTATTTTGACGGCCCCACCAGGCTCAATGGCTATCTCGCCATGCGGACGGAGGGCGCCGGCCGCCGGCCGGCTGTGCTGATCTTCCATGAAGGACTTGGGCTCGGCGATTTTGCCATGGACCGGGCGCGCCGTCTTGCGGGGCTCGGCTATGTCGCCTTTGCAGCCGACATGTTCGGCGATCGCCGGCAGGCGCATGACATGGAGGAAGCCCGTGCGCTGCTCGGCCCGCTCCGCGGCGATCCCGCGGCCCTGCGCCGGCGCGCCCGCGCGGCGCTCGCCGTGCTCAGCGCCTTGCCCGAGGTCGATACAGGCAGGCTGGCTGCAATCGGTTTCTGCTTCGGAGGATCGGTTGTCCTCGAGCTTGCGCGCGACGGCGCCGATCTCAAGGCGGTCGTCAGCTTCCACGGCGTGCTCACCACCAAAAGCCCGGCGAGCGAAGGGCAAGTGAAGGCCGCCGTGCTGGTCCTCACCGGCGCCGATGATCCGCTCGCACCGCCCGACCAGCTCTTGGGCTTTGCCGACGAGATGCGTTCAGCGAAAGCGCGCGACTGGCAGATCGAGATCTTTGGCAATGCGCTGCACGGCTTCACCAATCCGTCGGCCGACGGATCGATCATGCGCGCCGCGCTTCATGACCCCCGTGCCGACCGTCGCGCCTGGGCATCGATGCGACGGCTGCTGGAAGAGGTGTTTGGCGTCGGCGCTTGATCGTCGGATTGGATCAACCGTGCGCGGTGTCGATCAGGATGTCCGGCGCGGGCGCTCGAACGCCGCGGCCATTTCCAACAGCTCCTCGTGGTCGCTCTCGCTGTCGGTCTCCGGCTCACGGGCGGCGATGCATTTCTGGACCGCGTTCAGGAGCTCGAACACCCGGCAGGGTTTCTGCAGCGCCGCCACGGCGCCGAGCCGCACCGCCATGCCGAGGAAATCCGGCACGCCGTTTTTCGGATCGGTGAACGGAAACCCGCTCATCGCGACGAAAGGCAGTTTTGGATCGCACTTCTTCAGCTCGCGAATAGTTGCGAGCCCGTCCATTCCGTCCATGAACATGTCGATGATGACGGCGTCGAACCGCGCACTGCCGATCAGCTTCAGTCCGGCTGCGCCGTCGGGCGCGAGCACGACCTCATAACCATTTTTCTTGAGCAGCGCCTGAATGGCGTGACGGATGGAGTGATCGTCGTCGATGACGAGGATAGTTGGCATTCGCTGGCCCCGAGCCCGAGAAGGAAAGCGCAACGCAAATAGCCGACGCCACAGGTACCGAGATAAAGATGATTCGGTACTCGGACAGGCGATGCGAGCATAAGCGCGGAATGCAACCAGCCGAATCAATTCAACGTAACCCATCGTTATTATGGCAACAATCCGTACGATCCACAGGGTGGAGCGGTGCTGTGGACGATAATTTCCGAGCCTCGAAGGCAGCCCACTACCGCGCCGACGCGCGATGCAACCAAAGTTTTACGGTGCCGCATATTTCCCTTGCGTGTTGAACAACGAAGCATGTCAGGGTGCGAGGCGTCACGAGCTCAACGCGGATGCGGTGCAAGCGATGCAGAAAGATGGGTGGGAGCGCGATCGCCTGCTGGCCGCCGTGGTGGAGTCGGCGGAGGACGCCATCATCACCATGACGCTCGACGGCGAGATCACGAGCTGGAACCGGGCCGCCGAGATCCTGTTCGGCTATTCCGCACGCGAAGCCATCGGGCAACCGGTCGACATCATCGTGCCCGCCGAACGCCCCAGCGAGGTGTCGGACATCCTCGCGACGGTCGCCAAGGGCGGACGCGTCCGGCATTTCGAGACGGTTCGCAAGGCCAAGGACGGCCATCTGATCGAAGTCTCGCTCAGCGTCTCGCCGGTGCGCGCGGCGGACGGCGAGATCATCGGCGCCGCCAAGATGGTGCGCGAGCTCTCCGAGCAGCGGTTTTCCGAGCCGGCGTTCCAGTTTGCGATCGAGTCGTCACCGGGCGGCGTGCTGGTCATCGACGGCACCGGCAAGATCAACCTGGTGAATGCGTCCATCGAGCGGCTGTTCGGCTACAGCCGTGCCGAGCTGCTCGGCCAGCCCGTCGAAATCCTGATTCCCACCGATTTGCGCGATGCCCATGTCAAGCACCGCGCGAATTTCTACGCCAGTCCCACCGCGCGACCGATGGGCATCGGCCTCGACCTCGTCGGGCAGCGCAAGGACGGGTCGAAATTCCCGATCGAGATCGAGCTCAATCCGATCCGCTCGCGCCAGGCCGTGATCGTGATGGTGACGATCCACGACATCACCGAGCGGCTGCAACTCCGCCAGGCGCAGAAGATGGAGGCGGTCGGGCTGCTCGCCGGCGGCGTCGCGCATGACTTCAACAACCTGCTGCTCGTCATTCTCGTCTATGTCGAGATGATGCGCGACGAATGCGGCGCCGACGATCCGCGCCTGTCGGAGGTCGAGGAAATCATCCGCACCATCGAGCGGGCCCAGGTGCTGACGCGGCAGCTGCTGGCGTTCTCCCGCCGGCAGCCGATGCAGCCGGCCGTCGTCGACCTGGGCGAGGCGGTGTCGAACATCCATTCGCTGCTGCGCAGGGTGGTGCCCGCAAATATCGAGATCGTGACCGTGGTCGCGGAGGATGTCTGGCCGGTGTTCGTGGACCGGGGACAGCTCGAGCAGGTCGTCATGAATCTCGCGGTGAACGCGCGCGATGCGATGCCGGAGGGAGGACGTTTCGGCATCGAGATCAGGAACGTCGACATCGACCACCTCGATCACGGCGTGCCGGCCGGCGAGTATGTCGAGCTGACGTTCGCCGACACCGGCAGCGGGATCAAGCCGGAGGATCTCGATCGCATTTTCGAGCCTTTTTACACCACCAAGGGGCGCGGCAGCGGCACCGGGCTCGGCCTTGCGACGTGTTATGGCATCGTCACCCAGGCCGGCGGACACATCGCGGTAAGCAGCGAGCTGGGCCGCGGGACGACGTTCACGGTGCTGCTGCCGCGCAGTCACCTGACGCCGGAAATCGCCGCGCGCCCTCTGCAGGTTGCGCATGCGAAGGGACGTGAAACCATTTTGGTGGTGGAGGACGATCGCTCCGCCATCCATGCGGCGGCGGCGGCGCTGCAGCGGGGCGGCTATTCGGTCGTCATGGCGACCAATGGTGAGGAGGCGCTTCGCCTGCTGCAGCGTCGCGCCAGCGAGATCGATCTGGTGCTCAGCGATGTCGTGATGCCGCGGCTCGGCGGTCCCGAGCTCGCCGCGCGCGTGTCGATCACCTACCCAAAACTTCCGATGGTGTTCATGACCGGCTATTCGCCCGACCCGATCCTCAGCCAGGGCGGAGAAAAGCGCATCGCCAATCGCCCGGTCATCCTGAAACCGTTCCGCGGCAATGACCTCCTCGCGTTCGTCCGCGAGGCGCTCGACCGCAAGGAGCGGTGAGGGGCGGCGCGCGCCTGGCGCAAGGCCTCTACTCCCTGCGTTCAAGGAAACGACGCTATCCCCTCAATCCCCTCAATCCCCTCATCCCGAGGAGCGCGCTCTTGCGCGCGTCGCAAGGGATGAGCCCGCGGGAGGCAGCGGTCGGGCCTCATGGTTCGAGACGCACACTTCGCGTTTCCTCACCATGAGGGTCTGACCGTCCTGGCCCGTTAACTTTTGCACGGCCCTCTCCGGTTAACACTCTTTCATCGCTTGCGCGTTAGGCTTACCGGCGAGTTAATCGGCGTTCTTAACCCATGGTTGCGCGGCTTCTGTTAGGTTGTGGAGGAATTTTGGGAAACATGTACGCAATGCGCCATCTTGCGGCACTGGCTTTTCTGGATCGGGACGACCACCGCCGGTTTCGGCGAGGGGTTTGACCGCGTCATTCCCGGCCGGCCCGGTGTCCCCGTCATCATCAACGGCGTCGACGTCTCCTACGCGGTCATCGAAGGCGACTTCGGTCTCGGCAAGGGCTGGCAGGTCCCCAGGACGATCTATGGCGCGCGCCCGGTCGCGCCCGAGCCGCAGGTCGGCCATTACTATCCGAGCCTCGGCCTGAAGCCGGCCTATGGACGACTGGAGATTGAGCCGCCAGCGGATCGCAAGCTGCCGGACCCCGCCGAGAGCTATTACCGGTCATGGTCGGCGCAGTCGGCGCCGCTGCCGCCGCAGAGCGATGTGCCACAAAATCCGCCGCCGATCGTGATCGCGCCGGAGATCGATCTGCACGGGGACAGGCCAAGACACCCCGGATCAGGCCGCAAGCCGATTCCCAAACCGCCCAACTAAACCAAGACAAAAGCGTCAACAGGAGAGTAAGTCATGCGTCAGTCCATTTCGAGTGCGCTCGCGGCGTTAGCTGCCCTCACGATCAGTGCCGTGCCGGCCCTGGCCTGCGGCTATGGCAGCTGCGTGCCCTATACTCCGGCCTACACCTACACGCCGAGCTACACCTACACTCCGACCTACGGCGGCTGCTCCACGGGCTGCAACACCGGATGGGCGTTCGAGCACCTCGCTGAACCGACCACGCAATATTACTATGTGAACCAGGGCCCGACCTATACCGGGCCGGGCGCGTTCGCGCCGGTGCCGGCCTATCAGGAGAGCGCAGTCTCCGGCTGGGACGGCTATCGCACGCACCCTTATTACGGCGGCTATCAGGGCGGCCGCTATGCCAGCGCGACCACGCACTATTATGAGGGCGCCGGCGTCGCCGGCCCGGCGGTGTACAGCTATCGCTGGCACCACCATCACCCCTATCATTCCTATCGCTGGCACGGCGATCGCTACGGCATGACGCCGTATCATCGCAGCCCGCGCTACGGCTACATGCCTTACTACTACGGCCACCGCGTGCTGCGCCGCTATTACTGATCGCGCACGGCCGATCGTCTCAGCGCCCGTTTGCAGACATGCGAGCGGGCGCTTTTCTGTCTGGAGCCTCCGTTCCATCGGAACGGAGGCCCAGATTCTTGTCTTGACGCGTTTTCTTCACGCGAACCGGTACCCACTTTGCTCGAAAACGCTCGGGGCTCAGTCCATCAGCCCGAGCCGGCTCGCGCCGACATAGAGCGCGAGCGCCGCGGCATTGGAGACGTTGAGGCTCTTGATCGCGCCCGGCATATCGAGCCGCGCGAGGTGGCTGCAGGTCTGGCGCGTCAACTGCCGGAGGCCCTTGCCCTCGGCGCCCAGCACCAGCGCGAGTGGCGCGCGCAGCGCGATCCGGCTGAGATCCTCGGCTCCTTCGCTGTCCAGGCCGACGGTCAGAAAACCGCGCTCATTGAGCCGCGTCAGCGCCCGGGCGAGATTCTGCACCGTCACCAGCGGCACCAGCTCCAGCGCGCCGGAGGCGGATTTGGCCAGCACGCCGGTCGCCTCGGGACTGTGGCGCTGGGTCGTGACGATGGCCTTGACCGCGAACGCCGCGGCCGAGCGCAGGATCGCACCGACATTGTGCGGATCGGTGATCTGGTCGAGCACCAAGATGATGCCCTCGGCCGGCAGCGTCTCGATGTCGGGCACGGGCAGGGGATCGGCCTCGGCAAACAGGCCCTGGTGCACGGTGTCAGGACCGAGCAGGCGGTCGATCTCGGCCGGGCGGACGATGTCGGGCGTGATGGGGCTGACGATGTTCTCCTCGGCGAGGCGCCGGGCGGCGTTCTCGGTGAGCAGCAGCCTGCGGATTTTTCGCGCGCGGTTTTGCAGCGCGAGCGTCACCGTGTGCCAGCCATAGAGAATCGACGGGCTGTCGGCGGCCTTGTCGCGGTCGTGCCAGGCCACCTTTGGGCCGCGCGGGCCACCCTTGTCGAAGGGCCGGCCGCCACCCTTCCGGAACGGCCGTTTCTGCTTGCGATCGATCATCGCAGGCTTGTGTCACGGGTTCCGGATTCTGGCAATTTTTCACCCCGAAAGGCCCCGATTAGGCGCCTCTCTTGGTTGACTTTGCCCCACCCCTTCGCCCATAAACGCGCCCGGCCGCACCCCTTTCCGTTTTGCGGATGGCGCGGTCTTCACGCCCATGGCAGGTCCGTCGCCGGCTCATCAAGCGGCCGGATGGGACTGCCATCGAGCGGGGGGAGTGTCCCGAGTGGCAAAGGAGCTGACTGTAAATCAGCCGCCTCATGGCTTCGCAGGTTCGAGTCCTGCCTCCCCCACCATTCTGAAATCGTTGAGCAATCTCTATTTCGCCTCGTTTGGCAGTAAGCAATGTTGTAAGCAATTCCCGTTTCCCGTTTTGTTCGTTCGTTCGCGAGCGCATTCGCGCATCCTCCACAGTCGCAGTGCGGCGTGCAAAAGATTGCAGCTTAATTTGCGAAACCATGGTGCGACTGCTGTGGCCGGTGCGATGGAGATATGCGGCGGCAGCATGCCGACTGGCAATTTGCCGTCAGCGCTGCCGACGATACGGGTGATCCCAATGAGGGCGCCCGAAAGCCTCAAGCCGCTCGACATGCTGGCGGAACTCCGGAACGACAATGCGTCGCTGACACAGACTATGCGCGAGCTTCATTCGCTTTGTGACGAGGCAGGTGACGTTGCCACTGCAAGCCTGTTGGAAAACTGGATAGACGAGTCCAACGAACGGACCTGGTTCCTCTCCGAATGTTGCTGTCGTTTGTAACCCCTGTCCTAACCAGATCCGATCCAAAAATGGAGGCGCCCATGAACGTCGGGAAAAACCCGCGAGCTAATAGGCGCCCGTCAAAGGACCAAAACAAGAACCGATTGGAAGGCGACGGTTCGAAGCCTGAAATGGGAAGTTGCTGATAACAACTGGACGAGGCGCACAGACACACCTTTCCGGCTGGTGACGCGTTCTCAGTCGGGCCAACAGGCGACACTTGCGAAAATGAAAGTGGCCGGCAACTGAGATGGCCTTCCTCATCCGCCGATGAGCTGCATGGCTCCGCAAAAAGGGACCAGCCTGTCCAGCGCAAGCGCAAGAGACGGCGTCCGCTTTCAATCACTGTCATCCAATCAACCACAACTGGCAATGGTCGACTGATACCAAGTTGCGACGTAAGAAAGGTCCAGAAGAGAAATGCACTAAGACGCGCGCTCAATGTTCAACAAGCTCAGTGTCCAACAACAGGTGACTCGGCTTGTTCCATCTTGACGTCGCCAATGGATCAAGCTGCGGTCTGCTTGTTGGGGGCGGGCGGAAACGACAAGTCTCGTGTCTCGGCAGCGATGGAAGCGACCGAGCGGCGACCTGGATCGTTCAGCGAACCGTCTCAGATGGAGGTCTTCGAGGTGCCCGGGGCGTGGAGGCGCTGGTTTTGAAGGCACACGGGCACGTTCTCGAAAACAAGACGGCAAGAACGTTCCCGGCGCGACAACAGCCTTCAAGACGGCGGCCTGTTTGAACGCCACATTGGCCCATGCGAAAATTGGTTGCGCAGTTCCAGTGGCTGGCAGTTGCGCCGATTGTCGTCGTGTTAGCCTTGAGGCGCCGTACCATGGGGGCAGAGATGCCGAGCGAACAGGTGTACTGGGTGTTCACCGTTACCGTCGATCAGATGGACAAGTTCACGCCGCTGATACCAAAGCTTGTGGCCGCGACAGAGAAGGAGCCTGGCGCGCTGCAATTCGAGTTCAACATCGCCGACGACCAGAAGACGGTTGACATTTTTGAACGCTATGCGGATTCGAAGGCGGCCCTGTTCCACCAAACGGAAAGCTTCGCACCAAACTCGAAGGAGTTCTTCGCTGCGGCCAGGCTCACTCGCTGGGTGATCTATGGCACGCCCTCGGACGAGTTCAAGAAGGCGAACGCGGACTTCCACCCGATCTATTTGACACTATTCGATGGTTTTGTCAGGTGACGGGATCGGCTTCTGGGCTTAAGGTCGCGAGCTTGGTAGCAGACATTGTTGAACGGCTGCCAGATGCCGCGCTTGACCCGGCGATCCTCTCTGAACAATCATAAATGCCCGGATCAGATCCGGCATTATGACGCGGTGTGCTGAGCGACAATGGACGATGAATCCGGCAAGCGGGCTATCGAATACGGCATCGTACCCATCGAAGTGATGGCATCGATGTCGGGGCTCGATTTTGTCCGCGCAATCTTCGCGAGACGATTGCCGGAGCCGCCGATCATGCAGACGGTCGAGCCGTTCGACTGCACGGTCGAACCCGGCGCCATCGTGATTCACAGCGTGCCGGGTCTACGCCATTACAATCCTATCGGCTCGGTGCACGGCGGCTATGCCGCGATCCTCTTGGATTCCGCGATGGGGCTCGCGGTGCAGAGCACGCTGCCCGCGGGCACCGGCTACGCCACGCTGGAATTCAAGATCTCATTCGTGCGCGGCATGAGCGAGACGAGCGGCGTGATCCGCACCGAGGGCCGCGTGCTCAACGCCGGCCGCCGCGTCGCGACCGCCGAGGCGCGCATCACCGATACAAAGGATCGGCTGCTCGCACATGCGACGACGACGTGCCTTGTGTTCGGATTTCCGAAGAGCAGTGCGACAGGCTGACGTTGAATTGGAGGGGCAGCAAAGCGACTCTCATGCCGCTGGCGCCAAGAACGTCAGATGTTGCGTCAGCGGCGTGGGTTCCGTCTGTCGCGTCTTCATTGCGTATCGTTTTTTACGACGGCACGGGCAGCCAGCGCTCGAACAGGAGGCGCGGCAGGATCAGACCGAAGTTCATGGCCATGATGATCAGAAATGCCGTGACGCCGTTGGCTACGATGCTCATCAGCAGTACCGGCGGGGCGTTTGGCCCAATCGAGACGAGTTCGAAAAGGCCGGTGGCGGCGTTGAAAAAATAGAAACCCGGCATCAGCGAAACGACCGCGGAGAAAGCCACGGCTGCGAAGGACAGGTGTAGGCGGTCGACGACCGGCGTCGCGAGCGTGATCCTGTCGCTCTGCCACGATGCCGCCGTCCAGTGACGGCTCCCAGTCAGGCACGACGGGAACGAGTCTGCCAGTCGCCATGACGTCCTCGATCAGGGACTTGGGCAAGTTGACAATGCCAAGACCAGCGCAGGCGGCCTCGACAAGAATGGTCTGGCGATTGACGGCAAGACCGATCCTGGGGCGTACGATTGCGCGCGTCCCTCGAGCATTTTCTGGATCTCATTCGATCAGGTCCCGGCGGATCGCGAGAGCTGGCGGCATTTCCAGGCCATGCGCGTGCTCAATCCGCGTCTATGGCAAGGAAAGCGGGGCTTGCGACCGACGCGCGGCAGATCGACAAGGCACAACCATCCCAGCGGCGACAGCCTCGTTCAATATGGCGGCCAGCATACGCGGCATAGTCGCGGCCGTACCCTGACGAAGTTCGCGTCAGGCAGCCGTGAAGGTGCGAGATGTCTGAAGCCGTCGTGAAATCGTCCAGGAGCGCGGTTGGAGCGGTGCCCCGTCTCTTCGTGCTCGAGCTGAATGCCGGATCCATCCACGTCATGAACACTGACGGCTCGGATCGACAGACCATCGTGACACGTTGCCATCTCCCCGATGGCATCGTCGTGGATGTCGAGGCGGGGCACATCTACTGGACCAACATGGGTATCCCCAACCTGGACGACGGATCCATCGAGCGCGCCGACATCGACGGCAAGAATCGCAAGGTGATCGTCCCGCAAGGAATCACTCACACGCCGAAGCAGATCATTCTCGATAGGAAGGGCGGCAAGCTCTACTGGTGCGATCGCGAGGGTATGCGCGTCATGCGCGCCAATCTCGATGGTTCGCAGATCGAAACGTTGATTGAAACCGGTCGCGGCGATCTCGACCGCCGCGACCAGACGCGATGGTGTGTTGGGCTGACGATCGATTCCAGGCACGAGAAGATCTATTGGTCGCAAAAGGGCCCTGACAATGCCGGGCGCGGCAGCATCTTCCGCGCCAACCTGGAAATTCCCAGAGGGGAGAGCCCTTCCAGCCGCTCCGATATCGAGGTGTTCTTCGGCGGCCTGCCGGAGCCGATCGATCTCGAGCTCGATCACGAGAATCGCATTCTGTACTGGACCGACCGTGGCGACCCGCCACGTGGCAACACCGTGAACCGGGCCTCGATCGACAACAAGCCGGCCGAACCGGA
>Ga0207699_10001513_pt1 | contig 11027 bp, 7 predicted proteins | sample LARL51metaG_FD_184344 | JGI IMG/M metagenome (GOLD analysis project Ga0207699, IMG submission 184344) | Corn, switchgrass and miscanthus rhizosphere microbial communities from Kellogg Biological Station, Michigan, USA - LAR L5-1 metaG... | ecosystem: Host-associated > Plants > Roots >...
GCCTCGGGCTGAGTTTGCTGCGGGCCGGGATGACGATCCGGCTCAGCTCGACGCCCATGACTCCAGCCTCGGGCTAAGGCGGGTCCGGCGCATTGGGGCAGCGCCTTATATGCGGCGCCTTATCTGACGCCCTAGGAGCATTCCTGGAAACCTGCCCGGCTCTCAGGTCGAGCGGGCCTGGTCGCCGAGGGCGAGCCGGTAGGCGATGGCGGCGGCCTCGACCCGGCTCGCGACGCCGAGCTTGGCCATGATGTTGGAGACGTGCACGCTCGCTGTCTTGGCCGAGATGAACAGTTCGGCCGCGATGTCGCGGTTGCTGCGGCCGAGCGCGAGAAGGCGCAGCACCTCCAGCTCGCGGGCGGTCAAGCCGTACTCGCGCTGCGCGTGCTCGCCAGGTTCGGCGGCCGGAGCCGCCGGGTCACCGGCCAGGGTCAGGCGGGCCCGGCGCGCGAGCCAATCGGCCTGCTCCCGCAGCGGGCGGGCGCCGAGCCGGTCCGCGATCTCCGCAGCGCGGCGCACGTGCACGGCAGCGGCGGGACGGTCGCCGTCCGCCGCGGCCGCTTCAGCCGCCCCCATGAGGGCGCGCGCGAGCCGGTACGGGTTCCCGACCTGCTCCCACGCCGCGACCGCCTCGTCGCACTCTGACCGGACCACGATTCCGGCGGCACGGTCCGCTTCCGCGCCGAAGGTCAGCGCCAGCCCGCGCAAGACCGGGCCGGTAACCGGCGACTCGGCCGCCCGGTGGCGGAGCTCGTCGAGCAGCCCCGGTGCACCTGCGGCGGCCACCTGAGCCGCGACGACCAGCATCGGCCAGGTGAAGCGCTCCGACCGGCGCAAGTCGGCGTCGGCCAGGCCGCGCTCAACCACCGCGGCCGCCTCGGCCACACGGCCCTGGGCGAGCCGTAGCTCGGCCTCCAGCCGGAGCGGCAGCCATGGATCCACCGCCGGCCTGACCCCGGGGGCCAGCGCCTCACGGGTGAAGGCCAGCGCCTTCTCCGCGGGTGCCGTGTCTCCCCGGGCCAGCGCGATCGCGGCGCGCAGGCAGACCAGCGGAATCTGCAGCACCGGGGCGGGCGTGTGGTCGAGCGCATGCTCCACCGCGGACGTCGCCTCGTCCCATCGCCCCGCTTCGATCAGCGCGGTGGCGGCGCGCAGGCAGACCAGCGGAATCTGCAGCACCGGGGCGGGCGTGTGGTCGAGCGCATGCTCCACCGCGGACGTCGCCTCGTCCCATCGCCCCGCTTCGATCAGCGCGGTGGCGAGAAGGCTGCCGCCGACGACGCCGTGGGTCCGGGCCAGCCCGATCGACTGGGCCACCGCGGTGCCGTGCCGGGCCCGCTCGGCCGCCCGCTCGTACTCACCGAACGCCACGAGCACCGTGGCTTGCGTCGCGATGGCCTGCAACCGCACGCCGTGCGCGCCGAGCCGGGCCGCCGCTTCCTCCGCCTCGGCCAGCCGCGGCAGCTCGGCAGCGAGATCGCCCCGCCGCACCCGGCGGCCGGCCAGCAGGATGAGCGCCTGTGCCTCGATCCGGGCGTCACCGGCTGCACGCGCGATATCGAGCGCTTCGGCCGCCGCTTCCTCCGCCTCGTCGCTGCGCGGGACCGACAGCAACCGGCTCGCCAGCGCGCAGAGCACGACCGCCCGCACCGGATGGCCGGGCGGAGCGATGCGCACCGCCGCGCTGAGGTCATCGAGCTCGCCGGCCCGGCCCAGCCCGGCGAGCATGGGGGCGCGCTGCCCGAGCAGCCGGGCGGTCCGCACCGGATCGCCTTCGGCCCCGGCCAGAGCCGCCGTGGCCAGGGCCACCCCGCGTTCAAGCTCGCCGGCCTCCACGGCCGCGGCCACCGCCGCGTCCACGACCACGGGACGGTCGCACCCGATGCGGCGGGCCGCATCGGGGACCTGCGCCCACAGCTCGATGACCCGCTCCAGCACGTCCAGCCGTTCGGCGTAGGCCAGCCGGGCTCCGGCGTCGCCGGCCGCCTGCCACGCCGCCTCCAGCGCCCGGCTCGGATCTCCGGCCGCGTGCCAGTGAAACGCCAGCTCGGCGGGGCCGCCGCCGTTCGCCGCCAGCACGTGATCGGATTCCAGCGCATGCGCAAACCGGCGGTGCGCCGCGGCCCGCTCGCCCGGCAGCTGGTCGTCCCGGACCGCCTCGCTGATCAGCGCGTGCCGGAACCGGTAACCTCCCCCGTCGACCACCAGCACGCCCGCCGCCACCGCGGGTCGCAGCGCCGCCGACAGCGCACCGTCATCCAGCCCGCTGGCGGCGGCCAGCAACTCATGGCTGACCCGACCGACCCCGGCCGCCGCCATCCGCAGCACCGCCTGCGTCGGGTCTGGCAGCCGGGCCACCCGGGCCAGCAGCAGGTCCCGCAGAGACTCGGGCAGCCCGGGCTGATCCTGACGATCCAGCAACACCTCGGCGAAGAACGGATTGCCCTCGCTGCGCCGGTAGATCTCCTCCACCAGGCTCGCGGTGGGCTCCACGCCCGATATGGCACCGATCAGCGAGCCCACCCCCCGCCGCTCCAGCCGGGACAGCTCCAGGCGCCGGGTCCACGCGACCCGGTCCAGCTCCGCCAGCGATCCCCGCAGCGGGTGGGCGCGTTCCAGCTCATCGGACCGATAGGTCACCACGCACAGCAGCGCCCCGGCCGCCTGCTGGTTGTGCACCAGAAACGACAGCAGGTCGAGGCTGGACCGGTCGATCCAGTGCACGTCCTCGATCACGAGCACCACGGGCTGCCGCGCGCACAACCCAGCGAACTGCGTGAGCACCTCTTCGAACAGCCGGGCCCGGGCGGTGTCGGTATCGGCCTGCACATCCACCGGCAGCAGCTCGGCCAGGGTGTCCCCGTGCCCGCGCATGGCCGAGGTGAACGGGGTGAACGGCAGGCCGCCGCCGCTGAGGTCCACGCACCCGCCGTACAGCACCTCGGCCTCGACGCCGGCGGCGAACTGCCTGACCAGCCGCGTCTTGCCGATACCGGCCTCGCCGCCGATCAGTACCGTGGCTGGGGCACCCCCGCGCACCTGCGCCCAGGACTCGCGCAGAGCCGCGACCTCGGCGTCGCGCCCCACCAGCACCGGACTGACGGCAGACATCCCCCCAGGATGCCCGGTGTCCTGCGCCGCGTCATCCTCGGCGCCGCGTCGCCCCTCGCCGCCGGGCAGGCTACCGGCCTGGACCGGGCTGGAGGGTGAGGCGATAGCCCACTCCTGGCGTCGTGGTGATCACCGGGGGGTCGCCGAGCTTGCGCCGCAGGCGGCCGATGGTGACGGTGACGGTGTTGGTAAACGGGTCGGCGAACTCATCCCAGACCTGCTCGAGCAGTTGCTCGGCGCTGAGGAAAGCCGGCTGCGCCCGCAGCAGGGCTTCCAGCACCCCGAACTCCTTGACCGACAGATCCACGGGTCGCCCGTCCCTGGTGACCGTGTGCCGCAGCGGGTCAAGCTCGATACCGGCCGCGCGCAGAGTACGGGCCCGCACGGTGGGCTGGCGGCGGGCCAGGGCGTGGATGCGCAGGACGAGCTCGGGGAAGTGGAAAGGCTTGGCCAGGTAGTCGTCGGCGCCGAGGCTGAGGCCGGCGACCCGGTCCCCCGGCGAGCCGGCCGCGGTCAGCATCAGCACCATGGCCCGGTCGTCACGTTCAGTGATGATCTGGCAGAGCGTGTCGCCATGGATTTTCGGCAGGTCCCGGTCGAGGACGACCACGTCGTAAGCGTTGGCGTCGAGCTTGGCCACGGCCTCCAGTCCGTCGCAGGCGGCGTCGACGGCCAGGCCCTGGTCGCGAAGTCCCTCGACCAGCACGTCGGCCAGGGAGCGCGAGTCCTCGACCACCAGCACCCTCACGCGCGAACCTCCTGCCCGACGGCCACCGCGACCGTGTGGGCCAGCGGCAGCCCTATCGCCACCAGCAGGCCGCCCTCGGGCCGGGCGGTAAGCCGCACGGACCCGCCGTGCGCTTCCGCGATGGCCGCCACGATCGACAGTCCGAGCCCGGCCCCGCTGTCCGAACCGGTCCGGTCCGCGCCCAGCCGCCGGAAAGGCTGCGTCAGCTGGTCAACCTGCGCCTGGTCGAGGACTTCCCCGCCGGTCTCCACGACCAGCCGTGCGGCCTGCCCATCGGTCACAGTGATGACGCTGACCCAGCCACCATCGGTGTTGTGGCCGATGGCGTTCTCGATCACGTTGTCCGCCATCCGGTGCAGCAACGCAGGGCTGCCGTCCACCCAGGCGCCATCGTGGCCAGCGGCGTGGTGCACGGTCAGCTTCCGGGCCGTTATGGCGTCGGCCCGAGCGGCCAGCGACGCAGAGACGACGGAGTCGAGCGAGACCGGGGTGTGGCCAGGAAGGTCGCCGTGCTGCGCCCGGGCCAGCGCGAGGAGGCCGTCGAGCAGCCGGTCGACCTGGTCCAGTTCGCTGCGCAGCCGTCCGGCCAGGGTGATGGTCTGCGGCGGCACCGGGCCGGGCTTGGCCACCGCCACGTCCACCGAGGCCCGCATCGTGGTCAGCGGGGTGCGCAGCTCGTGCGAGGCGTTGGCGACGAACCGGCGCTGCGCCGCGAACGCGCCCTCCAGCCGCGCCAGTAGCCCGTCGATCGTGTCGGCGAGCTCGGTGAGCTCGTCGCGCGGCCCGGTCATGGTCAGCCGCTCGTGCAGGCTATCGGCGGAGATCCGCCGGGTTTTCGCGGTGATCGCGCGCAGCGGGCGCAGCGCCCGGCCCGCGACGACCCAGCCGAGCAGCACGGCCACCACGGTCATGATGCCCAGCGCGATTACCCCCGCGACCAGCAGGTTGTGCGACAGTCCTCCGGGCGCCAGCGCCCGCTCGTTCGCCAGCTGCTGCTGGAGCTGATGGATCTGTGCGTGCGCCCGCGCCAGCGCGGACTGCGGGGCCAGCCCGTTCTGGACGCTGGAGGCTTGGACCGAGGAGCGGCCGACCACGACGCCGCCGCTGATAGCCAGCAGCACGGCGCCGGACACCAGGAACAGGATCCCGTACAGCGCGGTCAGCCGCAGCCGCACGGTGCGCTGCGGCAGTATTCTCATCGGTCGCCTCCCGGCGTGTAGTGCGGCCCGGCCTCCAGCATGCCCCGCCGCGCCTAACAGCGGAATAACGGTCCGCGTTCGGCCCGTGTTAGCGCCACAGCCGTACAACTGGCCTCATGGAAGCAACGATCGAAGTAACCGGACTGCGCAAGCACTTCGGCCCGACGCTGGCCCTGGACGGGATGACGTTCACTGTCGTGCCCGGTCAGGTCACCGGCTTCGTCGGGCCCAACGGGGCCGGGAAGTCCACCACGATGCGGGTGATCCTCGCCCTTGACGCCCCCGACGCGGGCAGCGCCCTCATCGGCGGCCGCCCCTACCCCGCCGTGCCGCACCCGCTGCGGCACGTCGGGTCGCTGCTGGATGCCGGGGCGCTGCAGACCAGCCGGACCGCGCGCAACCACCTGATGTGGCTGGCCCATTCGCAGGGGCTGCCCGCCGGCCGGGTGGACGAGGTGCTGGACCAGGCGGGGCTGCTCCAGGTGGCCCGGCGGCGGGCGGGCGGGTTCTCGCTGGGTATGCGGCAGCGGCTGGGGATCGCCGCGGCGATGCTCGGCGACCCGCCGATGCTGATGTTCGACGAGCCGTTCAACGGCATGGACCCCGAGGGGATCGTGTGGATGCGGGGCTTCCTGCGGTCGCTAGCCGCCGAAGGCCGGGCGGTGCTCGTCTCCAGCCACCTGATGAGCGAACTCCAGGACACCGCCGACCACCTGGTGGTGGTGGGCCGCGGCCGCGTCATCGCCGACACCGGCATCAGCGAGCTGATCGCCGCGACCTCCGGTGACCGGGTGACGCTGCGCACTAACGCATGGCCGGAGGCGGCCACCGTGCTCGAGGATGCGGGGGCCGCCGTGACCCACGCCAGCCAGGGCACGCTCACCGTGTCCGGGCTGGCCGCGGAACAGATCGTTTCGCTGCTCGGGCGCAGCGCCGTGCCGTTCTCCGAGGTGTCGGCGCACCGCGCCACGCTGGAGGAGGCCTACCTGGAACTAACCCGCGACCAGGTCGAATACCGGGCCCAGGCAGTTGGGGAGGCGACCCGATGAGCGCCGGCGTCACGACCCGAGCGCGGCCGGGCCCCCCGGCCGCCCGCGCCGGGTTCGGGTCCGTACTGCGGGCCGAGTGGACGAAGTTCCGGACCGTACGCGGCTGGGTGATCGGCATGATCGTGGCCGCTGTGCTGATCGACCTGATCGGCCTGCTAGCCGTGCAGGCCGGCATCGGCTGCGGGAACGGCAGGACCGGTGCGGCCTGCCTTCAGCCCCTGCCGACCGGGCCGGGCGGTGAGGCGGTGACCGACAGCTTCTACTTCGTGCGCCGGCCGCTGACCAGCCACGGCAGCATCACGGCCCGGATCACGGCGCTGACCGGCCGGTACGTCTCCGGCGGGGCCGCGGGCCCGGGCCTGCCGGGCGGCGGCCTGCAGCCGGGGATCCAGCCGTGGTCCAAGGCCGGCATCATGATCAAGGCCAGCACGCGGCCGGGATCGGCCTACGCGGCGATGATGGCCACCGGCGGTCATGGAGTCCGGTTCCAGTACAACTACGCTCAGGACTTCCCCGGGCTGCCCGGCCGGTTGTCCGCGGCGTCCCCGCGCTGGCTGCGGCTGACCCGCTCCGGCGACCTGATCACCGGGTACGACTCCGCCGACGGCCGCCACTGGACCAGGCTCGGCGCCGCCCGCCTGGCCGGGCTGCCCGCCACCGCCCAGGCTGGGCTGTTCACCACCTCACCGCCGTACATGAAGGTGACCTCAGGTTTCGGCGGGAGCAACGGCCAGATCGGACCCAGCCTGGCCACCGGGGTGTTCGACCACGTGGGCCTGTCCGGCGGGCCGGGTGGCCGGTGGGCAGGCCAGGACATCGGGGCCAACGGCCCCGCCTACTCTGGCCCGCAGATCGGGTTCGGCCAGGCCGGGGGGCGGTTCACGGTGACCGGGTCCGGTGACATCGCCCCGGTCGTGCCCGGGACAGGTCCAGGCCCCAGCGCGACCATCGAGGACCACCTCGCGGGCGTGTTCGCCGGGCTGATCGCGGTGGTCGTCATCGCGGCGCTGTTCATGACCGCCGAGTACCGGCGCGGCCTGATCCGCACCACGCTGGCCGCCAGCCCGCGGCGCGGCCGGGTACTGGCGGCCAAGACCGTCGTGGCGGGCCTGGTCGCGTTCGCGGCCGGGCTGGCCGCGTCGGTCATCGCGGTCACGGTGGGGGTCCGGCTGTCGCGCGACCAGGGGCAGTACGTGCTGCCGGTGACCTGGCTGACCGAGGTGCGGGTCATCGCCGGCACCGCGGCGGTGCTGGCCGTGGCGGCCGTCCTGGCCGTGGCCATCGGCACCGTGCTGCGGCGCAGCGCCGTCGCTGTCGCCGCCGTCGTCGTCGCGATCGTGCTGCCGTATGTCCTGGCGGTCGCGCAGGTCGTCCCGGCCGGCGCTGGCGAGTGGCTGCTGCGGGTCACCCCGGCCGCCGGCTTCGCCATCCAGCAGAGCATCCCGCACTATGCGCAGGTCACCGCCCAGTACACCCCGCCGGCCTACTTCCCGCTGTCCCCGTGGGCCGGGTTCGGGGTGCTCTGCGGTTACGCCGCAGCCGCCGTGGCGCTGGCCCTGTACTTGCTGCGCAGGAGGGACGCATGAGCCGCACCCTCCCGGCCCGCCGGGTCGGCCTGGCCGCCGCCGACTCCGGCGGCTGGGTCGGCCTGCGGGGCGCACTGTACGCGGAGTGGACGAAGCTCCGCACGGCACCGGAGACGACCTGGCTGCTGATCGCCACCGTCGTGCTGACCATGGCGGTGAGCACCGCGGCCGCGGCCGCCACCCGGTGCTCGCCCGGCACCGCCTGCCCGGTGGACGTGCCCAAGCTCAGCCTGACCGGGATCGAGTTCGGCCAGGCCGTGGTGGCTGTGCTGGCCGTGCTCGCGATCGGCGGCGAGTACAGCACCGGCATGATCCGCACCACCCTCACCGCCATGCCCCGTCGGCTGCGGGTGCTGGCCGCCAAGGCCGCCGTCCTCACCGGCCTGGTACTGGCCGCCGGGACCGTCGCCGTGGCCGGGAGCCTGCTGGCGGGGCGGCTCATCCTGCCCGGCCATGGGTTCACCGCCGCGCACGGCTTCCACGTGCTGTCGCTGACCACCGGGCCGGTGCTGCGGCCCGCCGCCGGATCGGTCCTCTACCTGGCCCTCATCGCCCTGCTGAGCCTGGGCACCTGCGCCGTCCTGCGGGACTCCGCGACCGCGGTGGGGGTGGTGCTCGGGCTGCTGTACCTGTTCCCGATCATCGCCGCGCTGGCTTCCGACCCGCACTGGCGACGGCACCTGGAGCAGATCGGGCCGATGACCGCCGGCCTGGCCATCCAGGCCACCACCGGCCTGCGCACCCTGCCGATCAGCCCGTGGGCCGGGCTCGGGGTGCTGGCCGCCTGGGCGGCGGGCGCGCTGCTGGCCGGCGGGCTGCTGCTCCGGTTCCGGGACGCCTAGCCAGGCGGCCATCGGTCAGCGCCGAGCATTAGCAGCGTGATAGCAGTGCTAATGCTCGGCGTTAACGGGGGCAACCCGTGAGGCCGAACGGCTGCGGGGATCACCCAAGCACACGGTGCAGGAAGGCAGTGATCGCGGGCAGCGTGGTGGCGGTCGTTCGCCCGTTGAGCAGGGCAGTCCCGTGATCGGTGCCCGGCACCGCGACCAGGTGCTTGTCCCGGCTGGGCGCCGCGGCGAGGAACTGCCGGGCCGCCTGCGCTGACCCGAAGGCATCCGCGGAACGCGGACCCGGCCTGGCTCGCGGCGCCGGGTCCGGCGACCGGCGGGCTCGCCGTACCGGGCCGCCGTACCGGGCCGCCGCCCCGGGGCCGGCCGCCTGACGGGCCGGGGCGCATCCCGCGGTGAGCACCAGGGCCGCGAGCGCGGTCGCCAGCGTGGGGCACTAATCCGGGAAACGGGCGCTCACTCGTCGGTGACGCCGCGCTGGACGGCATCCAGTGCCGAGGCAGGACGACCGGATTGCCCAGGCCAGGATGCCCGAAACGCCTGCGGCAGGGTGACGCGACGCGGATACTCGGCGCTGTGGCCGGCGAAAAACTCGGTGATGCTGAACGCGTCAAGACCCGGCTTTCGTCGTGAAAGGGGAAGATCACGATGGGCTACTTGCGCGGCCTGAGCCGGGGGAAGCTCGCGCTCTGGACCTCGCTCGGCGCGGCCCTGGCCTGTACTGGCGCGATGGCTGTTCCCGGCGCCACCCGGGCGCAGGCCACCCCGATCCGGCATGTGGTCGTGATCTACCTGGAGAACCACTCGTTCGACAACCTGCTCGGCTTCTGGTGCGATACCCAGCGCGGCCGCTGCCCGGACGGCGGCCTGCCGTCGTTCGTGCAGCTGTCGAACGGCGCCGTCGTGACGCCCAGCACCACCCCGGACACCGTGCCGGCGATAGAGCACAGCGTCGCGGCCCAGGCCGCCGCGATCGACGGCGGGAGGATGGACGGCTGGCAGAACATCCCGGACGGCAGCTGCGCCGCCGCGGCCGGCTACCGCTGCATCAGCGGATACCAGCCCTCGCAGGTGCCTAACATCACCACCCTGGCGCAGGACTTCGCCATCAGCGACCGCACGTTCTCCATGGGAGATTCGGCCTCCTGGGCCGGGCACATGGACGTGGTCGCCGCGTCCGCGGACAGCTTCTACGGCGACAACCCGCACCGGGCGAAGGACGTCGCTCACGGGCCCGGCTGGGGCTGTGACAGCAACAAGGTGACCCCGTGGGTCGCTCCCAACGGCCGGGTGCAGTCGGTTCCCAGCTGCGTGCCTGCCCACCTGCCCGGACTGCGGTTCGGCGGGGCGTTCGAGCAGACGCCGGTCAAGCCCATGTCCACGATCATGGACAGGCTGGACGCCGCGGGGCTGTCGTGGAAGTTGTACGGGGCCAACAGCACCCAGGATGGCTACGACTGGTCGATCTGCCCGACGTTCGCCCAGTGCCTGGACACCAGGCAGGCCGCCAACCTGGTCCCGGACTCCCAGTTCACCGCGGACGCCCTGCTCGGCTCGCTGCCCGCCTTCTCGGTGGTGACCCCCGGCGGCCCGGACTTTGCCGACAGCTGTCACAACGGGGTGAGCATCACCGCGTGCGACAACTGGGTCGGGCAGCTGGTCGGCGCCGTAGAACACGGCCCGGACTGGCGCTCGACCGCGGTGTTCATCACCTGGGACGACTGCGGCTGCTTCTACGACCAGGTGCGACCGGGCGTCAACCCGGACGGCACCGCCCAGGGTCCCCGGGTGCCGCTGATCATCGTCAGCCCGTACGCCAGGCCCGGTTATACCGACACCACCGCGACCACGTTCGCCGGGATCCTCGCCTATACCGAGCACACGTTCGGCCTGTCCGCGCTCGGGGTCAACGATTCCGCCGCGTACTCGTTCGCCGATGCCTTCAACTACTCCCAGCAACCCATCAAGCCGGTACGCATGACCCACCGTCCGCTCCCCGAATCGGCCGAGCGCATCCACCTCACCCGGGCCCTGGAGAACGATCCGACCTGATCTGGGCTCGATCCCTCGGCGCCGGCGTCCCGGTCTGGGAGAATCGGGAGCGGGCCGGATGTTCGCCGCTCAAGGGAGGCGCGATGGGCCGCAAGCAGCGGATCGGTTACCTGCCGCTGGAGGCGATGGACGACGAGATGCGGGCGGAGATGGAGCGCTGCCGGCGCGAGGGCACCCCGCGGCCGGAGAGTTCGGCGGTGCGCGCCCACGTTCCCGCGTGCTTCTGGGCCTTCGCCAGATCGTGGGAGGCGATCTTCCGCGGTGGGGTCTGCGACCACGCCATCAAGGAACTGTGCCGCGTCTACGTGTCGCGCACGGTCAAGTGTGAGTACTGCGGCAACCAGCGCTCGGAGCAGGCGCGGGCACAGGGCCTGAGCGAGGCGCAGTACGACGACCTGCTGAACTTCGAGTCCTCCGACAGGCTCGGCGAGCGC
>Ga0207699_10001514_pt1 | contig 11026 bp, 9 predicted proteins | sample LARL51metaG_FD_184344 | JGI IMG/M metagenome (GOLD analysis project Ga0207699, IMG submission 184344) | Corn, switchgrass and miscanthus rhizosphere microbial communities from Kellogg Biological Station, Michigan, USA - LAR L5-1 metaG... | ecosystem: Host-associated > Plants > Roots >...
GGTGGTCGATGAGACGGAGCTGCGTCCAGTGCTCGATGGCCCCGAGGTGCTGGCGCTCCAGCGCCTCGTCCGCGAGCTGCCGGCAGCCGAACCGGCCTTACGATATGCCGCCGCGCTCGCCCGAGCGACCCGCCCCGATGGCACGGCGCCGCCTGAGATCGTGAAGCAGTACGTCCGCTGGGGGGCCGGGCCCCGCGCGGGGCAGGCGCTCATTCTCGGCGCCAAGGCCCACGCGCTACTCGACGGCCGTCACACCATCGCGCCGAGCGACATTCGGCGCGTGGCCCATCCAGTGCTGCGTCACCGGGTCCTGTTGAATTTCGCCGCTGAAGCGGAGGGCGTCGCGCCGGAGCGCGTGATAGACGCGCTCCTCGAGCAAGTGCCCGAGCCCGCGAGCCACCTCACTCTCTAGTCCGGCGGGCATGCTCACCGCCTCCTACGCGGCTGTCCTGGACGAAGTCCGAGGGATTTCGTGGCCTGCCCTCCGCCGTGTGCGAAGCGCGGTCGTCGGCCCGCATGCCTCGGTCGTCCGCGGCACGACCGCCGAGTTCGTCGAGCATCGCATGTATCGGCAGGGGGACGATCCCAAGAAGATTGATTGGAAGCTTGTTGCGCGCACCGACCGTGTGTACATCCGCCTTTCACAGGAACACGCGATTCATCCCACCATGCTCGTGGTCGACGCGAGCGCCTCGATGGCCTTCCCGCCTGAGTCCCTTGCGAAATGGGACCTCGCCTGCCGGATCGTGATCGGCTTGGCCGCCGTTGCGCGCCACGGGGGAGACCCGGTTGGGCTAGTTGTCGGAAACGGGAGGGGGCGTCACGTGGTGGTGCCCCGAACGCGACGGACCGTCCTCGAAGAGATGATGCGCGCCCTCGCCGCGACGCCGGCAGGTGATGCACCGCTCGCGCCAGCGGTGGCGAACGCGATGCGCCAGAGCGCGCGGGTCGTCTTGGTCAGCGACTTCCTCGGCGACGCGGACGCCCTGCTCGCTGGGGGACGGCCGTTTGTAGCCGCAGGGGGCGAGCTGCACGCCATCCACGTCGTAGACCGCGGCGAGCTTGAGCCCGATCCCACGAAGCTGCTGCTGGCGGATCCCGAGCAGCCGTCCGTGCGGCGGCCGATGTCGCCGCCGGCCCGGGCCGCCTATCTCCAGCGCTTCGCGACCTGGCGTGCGACTCTTGCCCGCCAATGGCGCAATGCCGGGGCCTCGTACACGATGCTCGTCCCGGGGGAGGAGCCACTGCGCCGTGCGGTGCGACGTATTACGGCACCAGCCCGAATGCCGCGCGTGCGTGCATGACATTCCTCGCACCGGCTTTCCTCTATATAGCGGGCGGCGTTGCACTCGGTGCGATCGGCCTGCATTTCATCGTCACACGGCAGCCGTTGTCGAGTCTACTCCCTACCGTGCGATTCATGCCGCCCAGCGCGGTGCGGGTCACGACCGTGGCACCGCCGGAGGATCTCCGGCTGTTGGCGCTCCGGGTTCTCCTCGCACTTGTCATCGGTGCGGCGTTCGCTCGGCCGGTCGTGCTACCCAAGCACCGCCCAATCGCACGCGTGGTGATTGCGGACGTGTCTCGGGAGGTCGGCGATATTGCGACGGTACGCGATAGCGCGCGGGCGCTACTTGCGTCGGGCGACATCCTCGTGGTCTTCGATTCAACAGCAAGGGTGGTGCGCCGCGGGACAGCGGACTCGGTAGGTCGCCTGGCGCGCTCAGGGCGGGACGGAAGCCTTTCGTCCGCCTTGATCGCGGCGTTCCGGGCCGCGACTGAATTGCGGGGGTCGGCCGACTCGCTCGACGTCGCACTCGTCTCGCCGCTCCGCACGTCCGAGATCGATGGCGCGACTCTGGCGATCCGTGCGCTGTGGCCCGGGCGCCTCCATCTCGTGCGGATCGCCGGCCGGGCGGACTCGCTCGCGCCGCCGCCCGGATTTTCAGTGCGGGCATCGCGTGATGATCCGGTTGCGCTCGCCGCAGCGATTGGCGGTCAACAAGGCAGCGACACAGCTGCACGCATTGTGCGAGACCGTGGAACTGCAGCGGACAGCCTTTGGGCCGCATCGGGCCAGCGAACCCTCGTACGGTGGCCGGTGAACGAGGCACCAACGGGATGGATCGCGCGCAGTCTTCCAGACACCATCGGGGCGGTGGTGGCGGGAGAGTCACCGCTTGTCTACCCCCTCGAGCGGCGCTGGCGCCTCGACGCCGCTGCGTCCCCCGCGCGGGTCGTGGCGCGTTGGGTGGATGGAGAGCCGGCGGCCGTCGAGCGCCGTATCGGACAGGGCTGCATTCGCGACGTCGCCATCGCGGCCCCCACCCGTGGGGACGTCATGTTGCGACCCACGTTTGCGCGGTTCCTCGCGGCGCTCGTTGCGCCGTGCCAGGCGGCCGGCGGTGGGCCCGGGCTTGGCGCCGCGGAGCTCGCGGTGCTCGCAGGGGGCGGTCCACTCGCGGCCACCCGGACGATTCCGGCGCCCGATGCGGTTGCCACCCCGCTCGTGCCTTGGCTGTTGGCGGCGGCGCTCGTGTTGGCGCTCCTTGAGCTGGGCGTGCGCCGTGGCTCGGTTCCGTTGTGGACCGAAGACGCGGCGCCGGCAACGTCTGCGGAGGCGGCGTGACCCCCCTCGATCGAGTCCGCCGTGCTCAACGCTGGCTTGCTGCCACTGTGCTCGTTACCGCCCTGCTCTGGGCTCTTTCCCTCGCCATGGCGGTTGTCATCGTTGCCGTCGCCACGAACTTCATCGTGCCTCTTGCCCCGCTGCTTCGCGCCGCGGTCGTGCCAGCAGCACTAGGGGCGGCGATCCTCGGTGCGGGTGTCATCCTGTGGTGGGGGAGAAGGGCGCGCTCGCTTGGGCACGTCGCCCTGTGGGTGGAGGAGCGGCAGCCGGAGCTGCGGTACGCGCTCGTGGCCGCGGTCGATCCGCGGTTCTCGGTGGCTGAGCTGTCCCGTGAGCTCGTGGAAAACGCGTCGGGCGCGGATGTCGAGGGCATCGTCCGCCGGTCGGTCCGTCGGGCAGTCGGCCGGGCGCTCGTCAGCTGCGCCATCGCAGGCGCTGTCCTCGCCCTCCTCGGGCCGCGAGACCTGCTGCGCGCCGCGGCAACGGAGTTCGCGCGGCGCACTGGTTCGCGCGCGGGGGCGCCGATGGCGAGTCGGCTGACACCGCTCCGGGCGGAGGTGCTCCCACCCCGCTACAGCCGCTTGCCCGATCAAACCCTGGTCGAGCCCACCACGGTCGCGGCGCTCATTGGCAGCGGCGTTGCGTTCAAAGGAAACGGGCCGGCCTCGGGCGTCACCCTGGCCGTCGGGACCGACGTCCGTCCCGCTGCGGAAGGGACCGTTGGATGGAGCGGTACGCTCGTGATGCCGAAGGACCCTGCGGTCGTGACCCTCCGGGATCGACAGTACCAACGCCTCGTCGTGTTGGCGCCCCGCGTCGATTCGGCGCCGAACGTGATGCTGCGTCTGCCCGTGCACGACACGACGTACCAAACCGTGCCCCGGGGCCTGCTCACGGTCGAAGCGGGGGCGACGGACGATATCGGGCTCGCGTACGGGTATTTCGAGTATTTGGTCTCGACCGGTTCTGAGGAAAGCTTCCAGACGGCCGCGTCTGAAAGCCCGCGCGAGGAGTTCAACAACGCCCGCTCCGGTATGGTGCACGCCACGATCAATCTCGACACCATGAAGCTCGTCCCGGGCAGCGTGCTCCACATCCGCGCAGTGGCGTTCGACTACAACGATGTGACTGGGCCGGGGAAGGGCGTCTCTGAGACGCGAACGCTCCGGATCGCCGAGAAGCCCGATTCCACGTCCATCACGGCAGCGCCGCCCCTGCCGATCGACTCGATGTGGATTAGCCAACGCCTCTTGAATATGAAGACCGATACGCTGATCCGTACCGAGCGCAAGCTCGCGCACGAGGAGTTCTCGCATCGGTCTTCGGGATATAGCAACGCCCAAGAGGACATCCGCCGCCGGGTACTTGCGGTCGTGGCGTTACTCGAGGACAACGGCGTGGGTGGCTCGTTCTTCACCGACGAAAGCAAGCTCCTACGGCAGGCGGCCGACTTGATGTGGAGCGCGCGGGAGGACCTCGGGGTTGCGCAGCCTGACTCGGCGATGCCCTACATGAAGCAGGCGCTCAAGATCCTGGACGACGCGCGCATGGCCTATCGCTATTACCTCCGTGGCATCTTGCGGCCGGTCGTCGTGAACATCGAGCGGGTCCGGTTGCAAGGGAAGGATTCCACGGCTACGGCGCCGCTGTTGCCCCGAGCGGTCCCCCCCGATGTGCGCGCCGGCCTTGCCGCGCGCATCGATGCGGCTGTCCGGCTCTATCGCTTGGCGCCCGAGGCCGCGATGGATACGCTCACGTACGTCCGTGTGGCGGCGCTGACCGCCGCCCCGGTAGTGGCGGGCGCACTCGATACAGCGCTCGTGGCGCTCCGGCGGGGCATCGGCGTGGACAGCGCGTTGGCTCGTACGCGCCGTTTGCTTGAGCCCCGTGCGCGGGTGATCGCCGGGCCGCCCGACTGGCAGGCCGGAGGGGCGGAGCGATGAGCCAATTCGTGTTCGCGACCGCCGAATATGTGTCGGGAGACTGGGAGAGCGCACCAGCACTCCCTGAGAACCTGATCGACTCGGTGGCCCGCTACACGTCCATTGACGTCGCGCCCGTGGGCGTGAACGTCAAGCTCAGCTCCCCCGAGCTGTTCGATTACCCGTTCGTGTGGATGACGGGGCACCTCCCTGTGCGGCTCACGGACGCCGAGCGGCGCAATGTGAAGCGCTATGTCGAGCGCGGCGGCTTCCTCATGATCGATGACCACAACCACGACATCACAGGGCAGTTCCACAAGACGGTGACGGAGGAGATCGAGCGAACCTTCGGCAAGATGACGCGGCTCGCGAATACGCATGAGCTGTACCGCTGCTTCTTCGTGTTCGAGAACCCGCCGCCGAACACCCATCACGAGCTGAACGGGTACGGCGATGACTTGCTCCACCGTTATCTCGACGCTGTGCTCGTAAACGGACGGATCGGCCTCCTCTACAGCAACAAAGACTACAGCTCCGAGTGGAACTTCCATGCGGAGACCAAAAAGTTCATGACCCAGGACCCGACAAAGTTCGGCGTCAACCTCATCGTGTATGCGCTCACGCGGTAGCGCGGCCCGCGCCGGCACGGAGTGGGGCCTCCGCCTGCTCATCCTGGCGTTGCTGGCGGGATATCTGGTCCACGCCCTGCGGGTGCGCTATCGCGGCGCGACGGAGGCGAGTGATTCACAGGGACTCGCCGTGGCGCTGGCGCGGTGGAGTATGGTGGCCGCGCCCGCACGTGTGCACGTGGCGCTCGGCCATCCGCCCCCCGTTCTGCAGCGCGATTGGCTCGCGGCGCTGCCCGGCGCAGGCACGATGGTCGCCTGGGGGAGCGCGTCTCTACTCCCCAGTGCGATCGCCGTCGACCCCGTGGCCGATCCGGCTGGCGGTGTGGACGTGGCCGTCGCCACGCCCGCCGCGGCGACGGTTGAGCTCCGCGACACCCTCGGGACGCTCGACAGCGGGCGCGCCGTCGCGGCTGGTGTGCGCTTTACCGTCCCAAAGCTCCGCCCAGCCCTCGAGGCGGAGGTCGGCTCGGTCGTTGCCCGGGGCGCGGTACACGACTCGCTCGAACTCCACCGGTTGTTGGTGCTCGGGACGGCGCAGTGGGAGACCAAGTTCGCTATCGCGGCGTTGGAGGAGCGGGGCTGGCAGGTCGACGCCCACATTGCGGTATCGCCTCGACATCGGGGCGACGTCCAGCAGGGCGAGATTGGCGACGTCGACACGTCCCGCTACTCGGCGGTGGTCGCGATCGATACGACGGCCGCGCGCTATGGCGACCGGATCGCGCGGTTCGTGCGCGCTGGAGGTGGCCTGCTCATATGGTCGCCGGCCGCGAAGGCCCCAGCACTCGCGACGTTGGCGCCCGGGGCCCCGGGGATCCCGATCGCCGACGAGCATCAGGTGCCGACGGACACGGCCCCCCGAAGTGCACTTGAAATCGTACCCCTGGTGGGGTTGCGGCCCGATGCAATCGTGTTGGAGCGTCGAGGCGACGTCGTCACCTTGGCCGCTCGGCGGGTCGGTTCCGGGCGCGTCGTCGAGACCGGGTATACCAATGCTTGGCGCTGGCGGCTGGCGGGGGGCGACGCCGCGCCCGATGAGGAGCGCACGTGGCTCGCCCGCCTCGTGGCGAGCGTGGCCTACACGGGGCGGCGACAAGTTGCGGCGCCCCCTACGGACGTCGCGCCGGTTGCCACCCTTATCGACCGCCTCGGTCCCGGGACCCCGAAGCTCGATGCCACCGGGTTCATGACGCTGGCCGTCGTGTTGCGCTGGGTGTTCCCCGTCCTCGTGGCGGCACTGCTCCTCGAGTGGAGTTCGCGGCGGCTGCGAGGAGTGAAGTAGCATGCGCCGCAGCCCTCAAGTGGTCACGAGGACCTGACCCTATGGCGACCTCGTCACGTCCGATTGTCGTCGGGTCGGGGCTCTCCGGCCTCTGGACGGCGTGGCGCCTCGCCCGCGCCGGGTGTGCGTGTATCCTGCTGACGAAGCGGACGCTGACCGACAGCGCGACGGCCTGGGCGCAGGGCGGCATCGCTGCCGCGCTGGGTCCGGACGACAGTCCCGAGCAGCACGCCACTGACACGCTGCTTGCGAGCGACGGTCTCGCCGACGCCCATGCCGTGCGTGTCTTAACGGCCGAAGGCCTAAAGCGCATCCATGACCTGCAGGCGCTGGGAGTCGCGTTTGACCACGACTCGGACGGGCGGCTCGCCCTCGCGCTCGAAGGGGCTCATAGCCGGTCGCGGGTACTGCACTGGGGCGGCGATCGGACTGGCGCCCTACTCGTGCAGTGGCTCATCCAATGCATCACGAGTGAGCCGCGGATCGAGATTCGGCAGCACACCGAGGTCGTCGAACTGCTGCGCGCTGGTGAGCACGTGGTGGGCGTACTGGCCCTCGGACCGGACGGCTCTACGGAGACGCTCGGCGCTTCGTCCGTGGTGCTCGCGACCGGTGGAGTGGGCCAGCTCTACGCGCTGACCACGAACCCGCTCGTGGCGACCGGCGATGGGTGGGCGCTTGCGCACCAAGTTGGAGCCCGCTTGCGGCACCTTGAGTTCCTGCAGTTCCACCCCACGGCGCTCAAACTCCCAGGGTTGAATCCGGCGCCGCTTATCTCCGAAGCCGTGCGGGGAGCGGGCGGCGTCCTAGTGGACGCGGCTGGACGCCGGTTTCTCGTTGCCGTCCATCCACGCGCCGAACTCGCACCGCGCCACGTGACGGCACGTGCGGTAGCGGCGGCGGACCGGGCGGGCGGGGCATGGCTCGACGCGCGGCACGTGGAGGGGTTCGCGTCGCGATTCCCACGGGCCACGGCCGTCCTACATGGCTATGGGCTCGATCCGGCGCGGGACCTCGTCCCAGTGGCGCCGGCGATGCACTACGCGATGGGGGGAATTACGACCGACTTGTCCGGGCGGTCGAGCCGGCCCGGGCTATGGGCCGTCGGCGAGGTTGCGTCGACAGGGATTCATGGGGCAGACCGGCTCGCGTCCAATTCCTTGCTGGAAGGGCTGGTGTTCGGCGAGCGGGTCGCACAGGCGATTGCTGTAGAGCCGCAATTGCGGCAAAGCTCGACGCCGGCTTCCATAAGGACATTCGACGCCCGGTCGGACGAATCCTGGGAGCATGTCTGCCGGGAGGTACGCCAGGTCATGACAGCGTACGTAGGGCTCGAGCGAAGCGCGCTGTCCCTCGAGCGGGCAAGGCGAACGCTTGCCGAGCTCTCGGAATGGACGCCCGGCGCAGCCTGGCGCACCCGCCATCAACTCCTCGTGGCGAGACTCATCGTGGACGCAGCGCGCCGTCGGCGCGAAAGTCGCGGGGCTCACGCGCGCGTGGATTACCCGGACCACCGCCCGGCTGCTGAGGCGGTCGGGTGATGGACGTGGTCGCAGAGATCCGAGCGCTGAAGGCCCAGACCCGCGCGGCCATACTGGCGCACCATTACCAGCGACCCGAAGTGCAGGACGTGGCGGACATCGTGGTCGACTCACTCGCGATGGCGCGCCATGCCGCCGCGCTAGACGCGCCGCTGCTCGTGATCTGCGGCGTCCATTTTATGGCCGAGACAGTCGCCATCGCCAATCCGGGCACGCGCGTGCTCATTCCCGATCTCGAGGCCGGTTGCTCGCTTGCTGAGACGATCCAGGCCGAGGAGGTCCGCGCCTGGCGTCGCTCCCACCCAGACGGCGTGGTCGTGGTATATGTGAACTCGAGCGCCGCCGTGAAGGCGGAAGCGGACTACTGTTGCACCTCAGGGAACGCGATCGCCGTGGTCCAGGCGCTCCCGCCACGTGTGCCGGTGTTGTTCGCACCGGATTTCTTTCTCGGCAATCATGTGCGGCGCGTCACAGGGCGACCGCTCGACGTGTGGATGGGGGAGTGCCACGTGCACGCTGCACTCACTCCCGCGGACGTGGAGACGAAACGGCGGGAGCATCCGGATGCCGAGTTTCTCGTCCATCCTGAGTGCGGCTGCACAACGAGCGCGATGTATTACGCGGCTGTGGAGGGCGACTCAGTGGCGGGGCTCACCCACATCGTGTCGACCGAGCAGATGATGCAGCGGGCTCGCACGTCGACCCGTCATCGCTTCGTTGTCGCGACCGAGACGGGCGTCCTGCACCGGCTCCGACGCGAGAATCCCGACAAGGCGTTCTACGCGTTGCAGGACTCCGCGGAGTGCCGTTTCATGAAGCGCATCACGCTCGACAAGCTGCGCGACTCGCTCCGCGACCTCCAGTACGATGTGTCCGTTCCTCCAGAGACGGCGGCACGCGCGAGGCGCGCGATCGACCGGATGCTCGCGATTGGCTGAAGTCCTTGGGCGCGAAGAGGTGCGGTGGGCCCTCGCCGAAGACCAGGCAAGCGAGGACGTGACCACCCAACTACTCGGTGCCGCGGCCGAGCGGCCTGTCGTGGCGCAGATCATTGCCGAAGCAGGGCTCGTGGTCGCGGGCTTGCCCGTCGCGGCGCAGGTGTTTCGAGAGCTCGATTCGCATGTCGACTTTAGTATGCTGATTGGAGACGGGGCGTGGGCTCGCGCGGGCGCCGCCGTTGCGCGGGTGCGGGCGTCCGCTCGCGCCATGCTGGCGGGGGAGCGGGTAGCTTTGAACTTCCTGCAACGCCTATCCGGGATCGCGACCCTCACCCGCAGGGCCGTCGACGCAGTCGCCGGGACGCGCGCGCGAATAACGCACACTCGCAAGACGACCCCCGGTCTCCGGGCCCTCGAGTGTTACGCTGTCGGCCTCGGCGGGGGCGTGCCAAACCGGACTTCGCTAGCGGAGGCCGTCCTCTGGAAGGACAACCACTGGGCCATCGCGACGGACCAAGGCAAGAAACTACGCGACGCACTCGCCACTGTGCACGCCGGCATTTCGGTGATTGTCGAGGTCGAGACCGACGCGCAGCTTGAGGCTGCGTTGGCCGCGGGCGTGACACACATCCTCGCGGATAACCAGTCGCCCGAGCAGGTCGCAGCCTGGGTCCGGCGAGCGGGCCCAGCTGTGACGTTCCAGGCGTCCGGGGCTATCACGCCGGAGAGTGTACGGGCGTATGCTCTTGCGGGAGCGAAGCTCATTGCCCTTGGGGCGCTCACCCACTCCGCTCCCGCCGCCCCCATGCGGCTCGACGTGTGCGCGGCGACCCCGTCCCAGTGATGGGGCTGGGGCGACTGCAAAACCTCTATTCGTCGGTTCGATTCCGACCGGCGCCTCTTTCCCACCTCAAACCGCAAACCGAGCCACTCCTCCTACGCCTTGCGTACGGGGTAGCGCAGGTGTGTAACGCCGACGCCCGGGATCACCGTCGGGTTGCCAAGGACGACCGGCGTGCCGACGAGGCGGTCGAAGAGTCGAACTCCGGAGCCAAGAAAGACCGCAGCGACGTCGACGCTGATTTCGTCGAGGAGCCCAGCATTCAGCAATTGCTGGATGGCGTCGGCGCCGTGGACCCCAACGGACTTCCCCGCGGCGGCGGCCTTGGCTTGGTTCACGGCGCTTTCGATGCCGTCGGTCACGAAGTGTACAGTCGAGTTGGGTCGCGGCCATCCGGCGGGGACGCGGTGGGTTAGTACGAATGCTGGCCCCCACGCATGGTTTCCGCCCCAGCCGTGGGCAACGTCGAAGGTGCGACGGCCGGTGAGCACGGCACCGAGGCCGGACCAGAGACCGCGAAGGTGCTCGGCGCTCGACCCGGACACCTTGAACGTCATGGGGTCCGACCCTCCGGTGTGGAATTCGACGGCGCCCGAGGTGAAGTACCAGTCGAACACGTCGGCCACGCCATCGTTGAGGTCGGCGACGTAGCCGTCCAGCGACATGGACATGATTGCGACAACCTTCGACATTGCGTGCTCCTTTCGACGGATTCCCACGATGGTGTGCTACTACCGCTAGGAGTTTCGATCAGGGGCGTGGAAGTGTGCGGCACCGTAGCACGTGCCGCTAGGTTTCCCCGTACATTTCCCCCGTATGAATGACGTCCGTCCTTGGTACCTCGAGCCTGAGACGTTCATCGCCGTGGCCGCCCTGGTCGTGAGCTGTTCCGCGGTCGGCGTCGGGCTGTACGAGGCCCACCTCCAACGCGCCCACGACCGCGCCGAGGTCTGGCCGCACGTCGAGATCTCGACGTTCGTGACGCCGACGGGTGCCGCGTTATCCGTCGACAATACCGGGCTCGGCCCGGCGATCATCAAATCGGTCGTCGTCACGGTGGACGGGAAGGCTCGGAGCAGCTGGGACGATGTCCTCCGCGCGCTCGGCGACTCCGCGCGCGGGCCGATGAGTACAACCACCGTGGTCGATCACGCCCTGCGGGGTGGCGAGCGGACGACGCTCGTCGGGCTCGATCGAAAGACCCTGCCGCCCCACTTTTGGGAGTGGGTCGGGCGCATTGCGAT
>Ga0207699_10001516_pt1 | contig 11025 bp, 7 predicted proteins | sample LARL51metaG_FD_184344 | JGI IMG/M metagenome (GOLD analysis project Ga0207699, IMG submission 184344) | Corn, switchgrass and miscanthus rhizosphere microbial communities from Kellogg Biological Station, Michigan, USA - LAR L5-1 metaG... | ecosystem: Host-associated > Plants > Roots >...
CGGGATCGACCTGGCGCTGGCCATGGTCGCCGATGACCTGGGCACCGACGTCGCCCAGACGCTGGCGCGGTGGCTGGTTATGTTCTTGCACCGGCCGGGCGGCCAGACCCAGTTCGCCACGCCGGTCTGGGTGCCCAGGGCCGAGCGTTCCGCCGTCCGGGCGGCCCAGGGCCGGGTCGAGTCCGCGCCCGGCGGTGACCACCGGCTGCCCGTGCTCGCCGCCACGGCGTCCATGAGCGTGCGCCACTTCACCCGCGTGTTCACCACCGAGGTCGGCCAGAGCCCGGGACGGTTCGTGGAGCGCGTGCGGTTCGAGGCGGCACGCGCCGACCTTGAAGCCGGCGACGACACGCTCGACGTAGTGGCCGAACGCTGCGGGCTGGGCAGCGCCGAGTCTCTGCGGCGCGTGTTCCACCGTCATCTCGGGTCAGTCCCGACGCCTATCGGAGGCGGTTCAGCAAGACCGCCCGTCACGAGGGAGCACCCGCATGACCGACCGGCTGTCCATCGCCATCCCGCTGTTCCCGCAGTTCACCGCGCTCGACGCGATCGGCCCGTACGAAGTGCTGCAGCGCATCCCGACCTTCGACATCACCTTCGTCGGCCACGCGAAGGGCGAGGTACGCAGCGACAACGGGATGCTCGGCGTGATCCTCGACGGTACCTTCGAGGACCTGCCGGACCCCGACGTGATCGTCTTCCCCGGCGGGGTGGGCACGCGCCCCCTGCAGTCCGATGAGCGGGTACTTGACTGGGTCCGGGGCGCGCACGGCAGTAGCACCACCTTCACCACCTCGGTCTGCACCGGCTCCCTCGTGCTCGGCGCGGCCGGCCTGCTCGACGGCCTGACGGCGACCACGCACTGGGCCGGCTACGCGGAGCTGGCCGCCTGGGGGGCCACACCCACACCCGAGCGGGTGGTCGAGCACCTCGACCGCCGCATCATCACCGCAGCGGGCGTGTCCGCCGGGATCGACATGGCGCTACGGCTCACCGAGCTGCTCGCCGACCGGACCGCGGCGCAAGCGGCGCAGCTCATGATCGAGTACGATCCGCAGCCGCCGTTCGACTGCGGCACCCGGACGAAGGCAGGCAATGAGGTGATGGCCCGCGTCTGGGAGTACGACAGGCAGCGCGCATGACACGGCGTGGCGCCGCCGCAACCTCTGCGGCGGCGCCACGCCTATCTCAGTGCGGTGGATCGGTTAGGGAGCCGGGGCGCTCCAGATGAAGGTGCCCCAGTTGGTCAGGTTGTCCCTGAAGCCCTGGGGGACCATTTCGGTGGCCATGAACACCCGGCCATTGCTGACCGCGCCCATGGAGTAGTCACCCCAGCGGCAGCCGCCGAAGTTCGGCCCGACGAACGCCGCGTAGCAGGTGAAGCTGTCCTCCGGCGCGGCGCCATTGGTGGCCAGGATCACCGGCCCGGTGGGGCCGGCCGCGCCGTACCTGATGTAGGCCGGGCTTGGGAAGTGCTGCGGCCCGCTCAGCGCGAACAGCAGGAACCCGGTCCCGTGGGCGTCCACGGCGGTGTACGGGTACAGCAGGCCGGCGTTCTTGACCGCCACGACACCCTGGTGGGCGACGCTGGCCGTCAGCGTCGTCCCCGACAGCGTGGGGCTGAGGATGCCCCAGGCGACGCCGCTGGTGCCGCTGGCCAGCGCGGTGTCCAGCTGGGTGTAGATGTGCCCGCCCACATAGGTCGGTTCCATCTCGGCGTCGAAGTCGGCCTGGATGGTCCCCGCCGGATCCTGGAATGCCTGGCCGAGTGGCCGTGGCCCGGGCTTCTGGGTGGCGTTCGGCGGGAACGAGTATTTCTCAGTGGTTACCGTGGTGCGGAACAGCGACGGGGGCCCGCTGCTGATCGCGGTGAGACCGGAGGTGTCGTTCAACGCATAGACCTGCACGTGGTTGTCGCTGAGCTGGTCGGGGTTGGACTCGACGAAGTACTCGGTGTTGGTGGCGAACTTCGCCCCGGGCGGCGTGCTGGTAGGTGCGATGATCTCCGGCTGGCCGAACGGGTCGTGGGTGATCCGGTAGCCGAACACCGGCGGGACGATCCCGGTCTGCGCCACATTCTCCAGTTGCTCCTTGGAGATGGCGTAGATGATCACACCGTTGAAGCCCGAGGTGATGCCGAACTCGTCGGTCGTCACGTAGATGCCGTTGGCGTCGGCGCCCAGGTTGTCGTAGTCACCGAAGCAGGGGCAGTGGCCGGTGGCGGCGTCGGTGGTGTCCCACGAGAACACCGTGTAGCTGCCGGTGGGGTCCTGGGTGTTGCTCACGGCCTCGAACTGGACGCTCGGAGTCACCTCCTGGCCGGAGGAGTTGACCGTGCCGACGATGAACTCCTGGACGAACCAGCGCTTGGTCGGCGCGTCGTAGTAGCACCGCGGGTCGGAGAAGAAGTCCGTGGTGGGCTGGGCGAACACGTTCGCTGATCCGACCGGCGGCAGCAGTTGCGTGCCGTTCTTGTCGTAGATCGCCAGCGCGTTGTTGATGAACTCCATCACATAGCCGCCGCCCGCACACAGGCCCTGGTCCGGAGGCTCAAGGTCGAACCCGCCGGTGGTGCTGGCCTGCTGGATGCCGCCCAGGGCGCTGAACCCGTTCTCACCGGGCACGTTCTTAGTGGTCAGCCCGGTGGCGGTGGGGTTGGGGTTGTTCGCCGGGGTCCCCTGGGGCCGGCGGGTGGCGATGGCGCTGTCCACCACCCGGAAGCTGCCGCTGCTCGCGGCGGCCTTGGAGATCGGCGCGCCCTGGCGGTGGGTGGCAACCGGGGCCCGGTGCTCGGACTTGGCCAGCGAGCCGAGGTTCACCTGCCCGACTACGTTCAGCGGCAAGGTGAACACCGGGACGTTGACCACGCTGGAACCGGTCGCGGCCAGGGCAGGCGCCGGGCCGGCGAACGGGGCCGCGGCAAGGCCGACCCCCAGGGCGGCCGCCGCGGTGGCTGTCAGGAGTCTGGATCTGATGAAGGGGACTCTCAAGGCGTACCTCCAGGCACAGGGACGTCACTGTCCTCGGCCGCCGCCGTAACCGACGCTAGACCGCTTCGCATTACCAAAGCAATAGCGCTTTACGGTGATATCAGGCTGAACCGGGCCGGGCCATGGCCCGTGTCGATAGGCGGGCCCGTCCGGCCCGTACGAGGGGAGCCACCATGAGGCGTACATTGGCCTTTCCCGCGGCCGCGGCGGTGCCGCTGATCCTGGCGGCCGCCGTCACCACCGGGCCGGCCGCAGCGTCCGCCGCACACGACGGCCGTGCCACGGCGGCGGGGCCCAGCGTGTTCGCCTGGGGCGACAACAGCGCCGGGGAACTCGGCAACGGGACGCTGACCGGCACCGCGGCGCCGGTGGCGGTCAACGGGCTGGCCGGGGTGCGGGCGATCTCGGCGGCGGGCCGGCACGAGCTGGCGCTGCGGGCCAACGGGACAGTGCTGGCCTGGGGCGATGACACCTTCGGGCAGCTCGGCAACGGGATCATCAGCTCCAACGGGGACAGCGAGGTGCCGGTCGCTGTGCCCGGGCTCGGCACCGTGACGGCGGTGGCCGTGGGGGAGGAGCACAGCTTGGCGCTGCTGAGCAACGGCACGGTGATGGCCTGGGGCGACAACCACGAGGGCCAGCTCGGCACCGGGACCACCAAGACCTCAGCCGTCCCCCAGCCCGTGCCTGGCCTGTCCGGTGTCACCGCGATCGCGGCCGGGTCCCTGTTCAGCCTGGCACTGCTGGCCAACGGCACGGTGATGGCCTGGGGCGACAACGCCGGCGGCCAGCTCGGTACCGGCACCCTGCGCAACAGCACTGTGCCGGTCCCGGTGAAGAACCTGACCGGGGTCACCGCGATCGCGGGCGGCTTCCGGCACTCGCTGGCGCTGCTGTCCAACGGGACCGCGATGGCGTGGGGCGAGAACGAGGAGGGCCAGCTCGGTATCGGCCGTAAGGCCAGCTTGCAGCCAACCCCGGCGCCGGTCGCCAAGATCAGCGGGATTACGGCGATCGCGGCGGGCCAGGAGCATTCGGTGGCCCTGCTGTCGGACGGCTCGGTCTGGGTCTGGGGAGGGAACGGCGAGTTCCAGCTCGCACGGAGCAACGGCTTCCCCGGGGGCATCTCGCAGAGCAACGTCCCGATCCGGGTACCGGGGCTGAGCAAGGCCAAGGCCATCGCCGCCGGCGGTTCGTTTTCCCTCGCGGTGGTGGGCGGCGGCCGGGTCCGCGCCTGGGGCGACAACGCGTTCGGCCAGCTTGGCAACGGCGGCGCGGCGACCGGCCCGGCACCGGTCACCGTCACCGGCCTGTCCGGGGTCAGCAAGGTCCTGGCCGGTGGCGTAACCTCGCTCGCCTTCGGGCCGAACGCCACCGTGACCGGCTCGGCCAGCCCTGTCACGGCCGTGGCGGGCCCGGTGTCCAGTCCGTGGCGGATGGTCGGCAGCCCACTCAACCCGGGCGGCATCGGCGGCCTGAAGGACGTGTTCTTCACCTCGGTCGCCGCCGGGAGCACCAGCGACGCCTGGGCGGTCGGCGCGTCCGATGCCCTCTCAACCACCGGCCGGCCTCTGGCCGAACACTGGGACGGCCACGCGTGGAGCACGGTGGCGGTGCCGCTGCCAGCCGGCGCGATGAGTGCCGAGTTGGACGGCGTGGACGAGCTGAGCAGCGGCAACGTGTGGGCGGTCGGCCGCCAGACCACCAGCGCCGGCGCGGAAAGGACGCTCATCGAGCACTTTGACGGCACGGCCTGGGCCGTGGTGCCGAGCCCGAACCCGCGCACCGGCCTCGGCGCCTCCGACGAGCTGCGGGGCATCGGCGGGACCCCTGCGGGCGACCTGTGGGCGGTCGGCGAATACTCCGATGGCCAGAACTTCAACGCCATGCTGTTCGAGCACTGGAACGGCACGGCCTGGAGCTTCGTGAAGGAGCCGGCGGCCCTGCACAACAGCGCGTTCGGCACCGCCGTGACCGTGCTGTCGCCGACCGACGCCTGGGCGGTGGGCCAGGACGGCTTCGCGGACGCCACGCTGTCGGCGCACTGGGACGGGACGGCGTGGTCGTTCGTCAAGACCCCGTTCCCGCAGGACGGCCCGGTGCCGCAGAACTTCCTCACCGGGGTCACCGCCACCGGCCCCGGCGACGTCTGGGCGAGCGGCTACGAGGGCAACGTCAACCAGCAGAACTTCAGCTTGCCCTACGTGCTGCACTGGAACGGGACCGCGTGGTCGCTGACCGAGACGCCCAACGCGGGCACCGAGGGCAGCCTGCTGGCCGGTGTGACCGCGCTGTCGCCGACGGACGTCTGGGTGGCCGGGCAGACCGGCGAGTCCGACGGTGCGCTGCTGACGTTCACCGAGCATTTCAACGGGCAGACGTGGTCGAACGAGCCGAGCCTTGACCCGGGCGAGCTTGGGGACGCGCCGGACAGCACGTTCCAGGCGATCGCGAGCGCCGCGCCGCATGTCCTGTTCGCCGTGGGAAGCCAGGAGACGCCGACGTTCTGCTGCCTCGCGGCTCTCGCCGAGCGGAGCATCTCGGGATAAACCGTAAGTTACTCGCCAGTTGACAGCGGCTGTCGCGTGGCCGACCCTGGAGCGATGACCGCTGGCCAGACCACCGATCGCACCGGCGGGCTCGGCGGGGCGCCGGGCCTGTCCCGGTGGACCGACCTGAACGGGCCGGTCCGCTACCTAGACTTCGGCGGCCCCGCCGACGGACCCGTCATCGTCTGCGTGCACGGGCTCGGCGGCTCGGCGGTCAACTGGACGGCGGTCGCGCCGCTGCTGACGGGGACCTGCCGGGTGCTGGCCCCGGACCTGGCCGGCCATGGCCTCACCCAGTCGCTGGGCCGCGGCACCGACGTCGGGTCGAACCGGGCCCTGCTGCACCGGTTCGTCATGTCGATGACCGGCGGCCCGGTGATCCTCATGGGCAACTCGATGGGCGGCATGATCTCGCTGCTCGAAGCGAGCGCCGCCCCGGCGGCGGTGGCCGGCCTGGTCCTGGTGGACCCGGCGCTGCCGTTCGTGCCCGCGCGGCCGGATCCGCTCGTCACCGCGATGTTCGCGGCCTACCTCACCCCCGGCCTGCGCCGCGCGGTGCAGGCCAGGCGCCGCCGCCAGGTCCCGGCCGAACTGGTGTCCAGCATCCTGCGGCTCTGTTGCGCGGACCCCTCGCGGGTGGCGCCGGAAGTGATCGCCCGCCATGTCGAGGTCGCGGTGCAGCGGGCCGCCTTCCCGACCATCGAGGCCGACTTCGCCGCCGCGATGCGCTCGGTCGTCCGCACCGCCGGCTACCCACACGGGCGCGCCTACGGCCAGCGGGTCCGCTCGGTCACCTGCCCGGTGCTGCTGATCCACGGCACAGCCGACCGCCTGGTCCCGATCGGCGCGGCACGCGCGGCCGCCCGCGCCAACCCTGCCTGGTCGCTGCGGGAGTTCGGCGGCGTGGGCCACGTGCCGCAACTGGAGGCGCCGCAGGACACCGCGAACGCGGTGCTGAGCTGGCTCGGCTCGGCGGGCCAGCAGGCAGGACGCGCGGCCCGGGCGGCGCGTACTCCCGGGCCGGACGCGGACGGGTAAGAACGCCATGCGCCGCGAGCTGGCGGAAGACACCACAGGTTAACCCCGGCGTATCAGGGCAGCCGCGCGGGAATCTATATATAAGATCTGCATCTAACCGCCTGGCGGGGCTAAGCGGGCAATGCGGATGTGTCTGGGGCCCTGGAGGTGCACATGGGTCTGAAAGCGGTGCCTGGGCGTTCCCGGCGCCGGGTGGGGCTGGTCCTCGGCGCTGGCGGGGTGCTCGGCGCGGCCTGGATGACCGGCGCGCTGCCCGCCCTGCAGGAGCGGTTGCCGCGCCCACTCGGTGACCTGGACCTGATCGTCGGGACCAGCGCGGGCAGCGTGCTGGCCGCCGCGCTGCGCTGCGGGATCAGTATCGATCAGATGGTCGCCCACCAGCGGGGTGAGGCCGTCGGGCCGCTGGAAGCCTCCGCCGTGGACGGTCTCACCGGAGGCCCCTGGCCGCCCGCGCCCCACTTGCGCCTCGGCTCGGCCAGGCTGATGCTGGCCATGGTGCTGTCGCCGCACCGGGTGCATCCCGGCGTGCTGGCCAGCGCCTGGCTGCCACTGGGCCGGGCGAACCATGACCCGCTCCGCGACATGGTGCACGCCCTGCACTGCCACGCCTATGGCCTCCCTGCGTCGGCCGAGCCGCCGGCCTGGGTCCCTCGTGAGACCTGGATCGTGGCCGTGGACTACAGCTCTGGCCGCCGCGCCGTCTTCGGCCGGCCCGGCGCCCCGCCCGCCCAGCTGCCCGACGCCGTGGTCGCGTCGTGCTCGATCCCCGGCTGGTTCCAGCCCGCGGTGATCGACGGCCGCCGTTACGTCGATGGCGGCGTCCGCTCACCAACCTCGCTGGGCATGCTGGCCCGGGCCGGCCTCGACGAGGTGTTCGTGCTCGCTCCCATGGCCAGCGTCGTGGCGGACCGGCCGCGGATGCCGCACGAGGTGCTGGAGCGGCAACTGCGGGCCCTGATGACCATGACGCTGCTGCGGGAGGTCAGGACGCTGCGCGCGGCGGGCATCGCGGTCACCGTGCTCACCCCCGGGCCCGAGGACCTGGCCGTGATGGGCGTGAACCTGATGGATCCCCGCCGCCGGCGCCAGGTATTCGAGACCTCGCTGCTCACCTCGGCGGCCGCACTGGCGGGCCCGGCAGGCCGGGCGGCCGTGGCCTGACCCCCCGCAGGCCGGCTCACTCCATCCGGTCGAGGATCTGCCGCACCAGGTCCATCGACGTGTGCGGGTGCAGGAACGCGAACCGGGCGACGGTCTCGCCTTCCCAGGCCGACGGCGGCATGAACGCCACCTGATCGGCGAGCAGCCGGTCGGCCCATGCGGTGTACTGCTCCGGTGCCCACCCGCGGCGGCGGAACAGCACGACGCCGAGGTCGGGCTCGCGGATCAGCTCCAGGTAGCCGCGCTTGGTTATCTCCGCCGCGGTGCCGGCGGCCTGCCGGATCGCCGCCTCGATCGCCTCGCTGTAGGCACGGACCCCATGTACCGACAGCGAGAACCACAGCGGCAGGCCGCGGGCCCGCCGGGTGAGGTGGTAGGCGTAGTCGGTCGGGTTCCAGTCCGCGGGCTCCTCGTGGATCACGTCGAGGTAGGACGCGTCCTGTTTGTGCACGGAACGGGCCAAGGCAGGCTCGCGGTACAGCAGCGCGGCACAGTCGAACGGCGCGAACAGCCACTTGTGCGGATCCAGGACGAACGAATCGGCGTGCTCGACGCCGTCAAAGCAGCGCCGCGCGCTGGGAGCGAACAGCCCGGCGCCGCCGTAGGCGCCGTCGACGTGGAACCAGAGGCCGTACTCGCGGGCGACCTCGGCCGCGCCGGCCAGGTCGTCGACGATCCCGGCATTCGTGGTGCCCGCCGTGGCGACCACCGCAGCCAGCGAGGCCGGGTCGCCGTCGGCCTCGATGGCGGCACGCAGGGCCGCGCCGGTCAGCCGGTGGTCGGGGGTGGTCACCGTCAGCGCGCCCATCTCCAGGATGCGCAGCGTGTTCCCGACCGAGGAGTGGGCGTCGCCGCCGACCACGGCGCGGAACCCGCGGTCCCGGCCGGCCCGGCGCTTGGCCACCTCCCTGGCGACCATCAGCGCCGACAGGTTCGCCGCCGAGCCACCGGACACAAAGCACCCGCCCGCCGAGGCTGGGAGCCCGGCCCGGTCGGCGATCAGCCGCAGCACCAGGTTCTCCGCGTGGATCGCCCCGGATGCCTCCAGCCAGGAGATGCCCTGGATCGAGGCGCAGGAGACGAGCATGTCGAACAGCAGCGCCGCCTTGGTCGGCGCGGCCGGGATGAAGCCGAGGAAGCGCGGGCTGTCCGCGGAGATCACCGCCGGGGCCAGGACCGAGGCGTACGCGCCGAGCACCTGGTCGGCGTTGTGCGGTTCCTCGCTGGGCAGCCCGCTCAGCACGGCATTGAACTGCGCCGGGTCCCGGCGGCTCCCGTCCAGGGGAACTGGGTCCAGCCGCAACCGGTTCTCGGCGTACGCCAGCACCGAGCGGATCATCTGCTCGGTCGTCGGATCCACACTGTGCATGGGCGAAACCTAGTGCACCACGTCCGGTGCCGAGCGCCCGGGGCTGGCAGGATGTCGGCGTGGTGGTGCGGCTGTGCTGGCCCGGGGGAGCGACCCCCCGGAACCCCCCGGGGCGCCGATGGCGCCTGGCCGGCAAGCCGGCAGGCCCCATCGCGCGTAGGCCTGGAAGAGCGAGCGAGGAGGTGGCACGCTGAGATTTCACCGGCTGCGGGTGCTGCGCCGCCTGCCCCATCCCGGGCGAAGCTTCACCCAGGGCCTGATCGTCGGCCGGGACATGGTGTGGGAGAGCAGCGGCGGATACGGGGAGTCGGCGGTGCGCCGGTACCCGCTCGGCGCCCGCCAGCCGGAGGGGCAGGCCGCCTTGCCCGCGGACCTGTTCGGCGAGGGCATCTGCCCGGCCGGCGACCAGATGTGGCAGCTCACCTGGCGGGAGCGGGTCGCGCTGCGCTGGGACGCGTGGAGCCTGGAACTCGTGGAGACGATCCCGTTCAACCGGGAGGGGTGGGGGATCTGCGCCGCGGATGGCATGGTCCTGACCAGCGATGGCACCAGCGAACTGATCTCGCGCGACCCGGGCACGCTGGCGCCGCTCGGCCGGATCGAGGTCCGCTGCGACGGTGAGCGCGTGACCGAACTCAACGACCTGGAATGGGCCGGGGGGAGGGTGTGGGCGAACCTGCTGGGCAAGCGCTACCTGGTGGGCATCGACCCGGGCAGCGGTGAGGTCACCGACATCGTCGACGCCAAGGCGGTGATGGAGCGCCACTGGGGTGACCCGGAGGCGGTGCTGAACGGTGTCGCGGCGCTGCCTGGTCCCGAAGAGTTCCTGCTCACCGGGAAGAACTGGCGGTCGATGTACCACGTCCGGCTGGCCGAGGACCGTGTCCCGGAGGAGCCCGCCCAGTTGATCGGCTGAGCGCGGGCGCCGGCCAGGCCGTTGCGGCCGAGGTCGTGGGCTCAGGCGCGGTACTCGCGGCCGGTGAGCTCCAGGAACACGTCCTCCAGGGTCGCGCCGGACACCCGCAGGCCGATGAGCGCGTCGCGGTCGGCCAGCCCGGCAAGCACGGCGGCGGGCTCACTGGTCGCGATGGTCAGCGAGACCCCGTCGTCGGTGACGCTCTCGGCGTCACCGGCCCCGGGCAGCAGGGCCCGTGCCTGCGCCACCGAAAGGCTGCCCGACTGGACGCTGATCCGCAGTGGCTGATCCAGCTCACGGATCAGGCCGGCGGGCGGCCCGATCCTGAGGATCTTCCCGTGGTCCATGATCGCGACGCGGTGGCAAAGGGCTTCGGCCTCGTCCATATGGTGGGTGGTGAGCACGACCGTGCGGCCTTGCGCGCTGATCTTCCGCAGCAGGTCCCACAGGTTCCGCCTCGCCTGCGGATCCAGGGCCCCGGTCGGCTCGTCAAGGAAAAGCAGTTCTGGGTCGTGCACCAGTGCGCAGGCGATGGACAGGCGCTGGGCCTGGCCACCGGACAGTTTCTCGGTGCGGATGCCGGCCTGGTCCTCCATCCCGACCACAGCGAGCATGGCGTCCGCGCGCTGGGCGGAGATCCCGTACAGCGAGGCGAACGTGCGCAACTGCTCGCGCGCGGTGAGCAATTCGAAGAACGACGACGCCTGCAACTGCACGCCGATCAGCGGCAGCAACGCGGGGTTGCGCGGCCACGGCCGCCTGCCGAGCACGGTCACCTCGCCGCTGTCGGGCTCGCGCAGGCCCTCAACGATCTCCAGCGTGGTGGTCTTGCCTGCTCCGTTCGGGCCCAGTATGCCGAAGAACTCGCCCTGTTCAACGTCGAACGTCACGCCATCCACGGCGGCTACTTGGCCATAGGACTTGCGCAGGTCCCGTACCGAGATCGTCGCTGGCATGCGCGCCACTGTACCGGCCTGGGGGAGCGACCCCCTGGAACCCCCC
>Ga0207699_10001517_pt1 | contig 11021 bp, 6 predicted proteins | sample LARL51metaG_FD_184344 | JGI IMG/M metagenome (GOLD analysis project Ga0207699, IMG submission 184344) | Corn, switchgrass and miscanthus rhizosphere microbial communities from Kellogg Biological Station, Michigan, USA - LAR L5-1 metaG... | ecosystem: Host-associated > Plants > Roots >...
TCCGCCACATTTCGCGACTGGGCCGAATCCGCCAGTCGTAAACGATATCTGCAGGCGCTGGTTTATGCGTCGTTACTGATTGCCGCCATTTCCCTGCTGGAATTGCCGCTCGATCTTTTCAATGAAATTTTGTTCAAGCGATATGGAATTTCGATTCAGTCTTGGGGCTCGTGGACTGGGGATTGGCTCAAAGTTTTGGCGCTTTCGATTTTGGTGGGCACTCTGCTGACGCTCTTGCTCTATGCGGTCATTCGGCGCAGTCCGCGGCGGTGGTGGCTTTATTTCTGGCTTATCGCGAATCCGATTTTGCTGTTTGTATTTTTCCTGCAGCCTTACGTAATCGACCCGATGTTCAATGAGTTTCGACCCCTGGCCAGCAAGGCGCCGGCAATCGTGCCGCAGTTACAGCTCATCGCACGCCGGGCCGGAATCGAAATCCCGCCGGAACGAATGTTCTGGATGATGGCCAGCAACAAGACGATTTATTGCAATGCGTACGTCACCGGATTCGGCGCGTCAAAGCGAATCGTGATTTGGGACACTTGCTTCACGTCGGAAACGACGGATGGGATCCTGACAACCTTCGGGCACGAACTGGGGCATTATGCGCTAGGTCACATCTGGAAGGGCTTGGCATTCTTTTCAACAATGGCCTTCGTGCTTTTGTACCTGGGCTGGCGAAGTATCGATTGGCTCATCGCTAAACGTGGAGAAACTTGGAGCATTCGCGGCGTGGACGATTGCGCCGCTCTGCCTGCTCTTCTGCTGCTCGTCACGCTGTATGGATTCGCGGCCGAAGTTGCCGGAAACAATTTCAGCCGGTTCATAGAAAATCAAGCCGATGTCTATGGCCTGGAAGTGACACATGGAATCGTGTCTGATCCCGGACAAGCGAGCGCAATCTCGTTCCAGAAATTCGGAGAAACTGTTTTCGTTGATCCCGCCCCCAATCCCGCATACGTATTTCTCTTCTTTGATCATCCAACTGTGGCTGACCGCATCCATCTGTTCGTGAGTTACGATCCGTGGTCCGGGGGACAATCCCCGCAATTCGTCAAATGACATTTTATTGACGTTTAAGGATGCCTGATTCGGTTTGCGCAGATCATGAGCAAGTTTCGCAGTAAGCTGGAACAATGCAGCGGAAGATATTTTGGCTCACTTTCGGTCTGCTCGGATTGATTGCTGATTTGGCGCTTCCCTTCTGGTGGGCCGTGGCAGCCACATTTCCAATCCTCGCAGCTTCGTGGTGGATTGCATACCGTTCGGATTGGTTTTAAAGCGACGAGAAGTTGGGCATCGGAGATCCGGAAGCCCGTTGTGTTTGAACGCTTTGGTTTCGGTGCGGCAGAACTTGCTTACTCTCTAGTACTATATACCCGGATGGTTACATCAGAAACTCCGCGTTTAAGAAGCCGCTACACGGCTTACCTGATTGTTTAGCTTCGGCGAAATGCAGAGTATAATCACCTCACCTACTGCTCCGGAGACACGATGGCCACTACTGTTTGGAAGGGCTTCTTATCGTTTGGCTTGCTGTCCATTCCCGTGCGTCTATATTCCGCGGCGAGAAGCGAGCGAATTTCGCTCAATCAATTGCATTCCGTTTGCCACACGCGGATCCGCATGCCTCTTTTTTGCCCCACCTGCGATCGCAAAGTAGAGCGCCAGGAGATCGTGAAGGGCTACGAATACGACAAGGATCAGTATGTGCTCTTCGAGGATAATGAACTCGATCAGTTCGAACCCGACTCTAGCCGCTCCATGGAAATCCTTGAATTCGTGAAGCTCGACGAAGTTGATCCGCTCTATTTCGACGCGTCCTATTACATGACTCCCGAACCGGAAGGCCGCAAAGCATATTTTCTGTTGCAGAATGCGCTACGGGATTCCGGTTACTCGGCAATCGCCAAACTTACCATGCACCAGCGGGAGCATACGGTAATTGTCCGGCCGCACAAAAACAATGGAAAAAACGGCCTGACGCTGCACACCATGTTCTATCAAAGCGAAATTCGCGAAGTGGCGGAGTATGGCGAGACCGACCAGGTCGAGGTCAACAGTGCGGAGAAAAAACTTGCCACGCAGCTGATCGAAAATCTGGCCGCCAAATTTGAGCCGGAAAAGTACCATGACGATTATCAAGACAGCTTGCGGACACTAATTTCCGCCAAGCAGCAGGGCAAAGAAGTCGCGCCGGTGACGCATCCCTCTCGCGCACCAGTCATCGATCTTATGGATGCCCTGAAGAAGAGTCTGGAACAGAAACGGCCTGCTCCGAAGAAGCCGCCTGTGCGCGCCATTGCGGCGGCGAAAGATGCCAAGAAAATCAAGAAAGCGTAAAATGTGTTTCCATGGCGACCGACCGATTTAGCCGCGCGGACGTTCTGCGGATCCTCAGCATTTCCGAAAAGCAACTTGCGCAGTGGGAAAAATTGGAACTGGTCGCGTCATTAAAACCGAACCGGACGGAATACGATTTTCGCGACCTGATAAACGTAAAGACCGCCAAGCAGTTGATGGAAAAAGGCGTCTCGCCCATTCGCCTGCGGCGCTCGCTGCAAGCCCTGAACCAACAATTATCCGAGATTGATACTCCGCTGAACGAACTGCGCATCGTTTCAAATGGCAAAGACATTCTCGTGGAGGACGCGGGCTCACAACTCGAGCCACGCTCCGGCCAGTTTGTGCTGACGTTCAAGACCCAGGAACTGGCTGACAATGTTCTCTCCATGCCGGAGAATCCGAGCGCGCTGTTTGCCATGGCATTGGAATACGATAGCGATCCCACCTTGCGTCAGAAAGCTGTCGAAACCTACGAGCGGGTAATCGCTCTGCAGCCTGGCAATGTACAGGCACTGTTGAATCGAGGCACGATTGCTTACGAACAGGGCGACCTTGAAACTGCCGCGGACTATTTCAAGCGGGCCGTCGAAGCTGAACCTGATAATTCGGTCGGATTGTTCAATCTGGGAAGCACGCTGGACGATCTCGGTCTGCTGAATGAAGCTCGCCAACAACTTCGCCTGGCGACCAGATTCGATCCCGATTATGCCGACGCGCATTACAATTTGGCGGTGGTCTGCGAAAAGATGAATGCGAATGATGAAGCCCGCGATCATTGGAACTTATATTTGAAGCTCGAACCGTCCGGCCGTTTTGCCGAGTACGCACGAGCGCGGTTGGCATAATGACCCGTCAACTACGAGCAACTGTTTTCTTTTTTCTTCTTTTTCCTTTTTAGGAGGCAGCGTAGATCGCCTGCGAATCGGAGCCGGTCATTCCATTCTGACTAATGATTCGAAATGCGCTCGGTGGCCGCTGCCACGTTAAACCCATCTACGGTTAGATTTGATTGCGCTCCCGCCAGATCGCCCAGATCAGCCTTGCAAACGTGCACCGTGAGTTCTCGCCTTTCTCCTGGCAGCAGCGAAATATAATTGTCGTTCCAGTAGACGGGAAGAATCTCAGATTTTTCCTTGCCTTTCACTAGCCGAAGCCGCGTCAGAAACGCCACGCTTTTTCCTGTGTTTTCGATGAGTACATGAAACATCGCATCATGCTCGTTCCCGGCAACGGCATGAACTGTCGCACGCACGGTGGCCTTCGGCAGATCCTGCAACGAAGAAAAATCTGCAAAGCTGGTCTGTGGCGTGTAATACCACTCCGTTTTCGCGAAATCCAATTCATCTGGCTTAGTGGAGAGCCAGTAAAAATTCTGGCTGAGCCGTTCGCCACTCGCCGAGAAAAGTTCCAACTTCAGAAAGTAAACCGTGGAAATACCGGATGGTTCGGGAATGGCAATGGATCTTGCAACTCCATCCGCGGCGACATCGACGTTCGCTTCGCGAGAAAACTTTTCCGTCCCGCTGGTATCGTAAACTCTGGCCACAATTTTTAGCTCATCTTGCGCCTTTTGCGTGCTGTTGACGACCGCGATGGTCCGATCGTCATAGCTAAACTGCACATGAACCGGCTCCAGCGCGATTTTCGATGCGAAGTAACCTGCCGCAGGCCGCAGATCATAACTATAGAGGTGCCAGATCAAACTGGGCCACGCGTTATTAAGCATCCATTGAATAATTCCCGTCGATTTGTATTTGTTGCGGCCATACGCTTCAAACATTGCGCGCTGGCCTTCGTAGGTCATCGCTTGCGATTTCCACGCGTAGTCCACGACGTTTTTCGCCTTGCCATAACGCATTTCCAGCGCATGCGTAAAGAGGTCGATGTTCCTGAATTCACTACCGCCCGCGTGAAAATTCCAAACGTCTCCGATGGGCCAGAGTTTGTCTTCAGGAATAAAAGTTTTCAGTTCTTCCACCGGCGGAACCGCGGCCCCGGGGCTCGTTTCTGTGTTAAATCCATACGCGCCGCCAGCCTTCGTATCGAGCAGCCAGTAATCAGGCGGCACATAATCGTAAGGGCCGCTCATTTTTACGCCGGAATCACCAGTGCGTTCAGCCTTCTTCGCACTGGCAGATGACGCTACGGGCTTCGGCCAATGAACTTCCTTTGCGATGTCCAGATAAGCCTGTTCACGATCGGCCGGAGGCGGATTATCGCTGCCATTCAGCCAGATCAGCAAACTGGGATGTTGCCTGAACCGCAGCAACTGATCGCGCAGCGAACCGACGGATACTCGTTTGTTTTCATCATTCCATTTGCCCCACTTTTCCCACGCGTCACAACAACACCAGCCTGCCATGACCAGAATTCCATCACGGTCGGCGCGTTCCATGAAGGATTCGTCTTCCAGTTTTCCTTCAAGGCGAATGGTGTTCAGGCCGATTTCCTGGACGTAGCGAAATTCTGCTTCTCGGCGCGATTCGTCTGTACGCAACAGCATATCCGGCGCCCATCCGCCGCCGCGCACCAACACCGGTTTGCCATTCACCTTGAGCAGGCGGTAACCTTCCGGCGTCATTTCCGAATCCGTCTGCACGATGCCGAATGCAATGGATTGCGTATCGGAAATCACGTTTTGCGCGGTCGCGAATGCGACGGTCAGCTTGTGCAGGAAGGGCTCGCCCATCTGATACGGCCACCAAAGTTTTGGGCGTAGAAGGTTCAGCGAAGGGACTGTCCCTGGAGAGAAGGCAATTTCTTTCGATTCGTTCCCAGCAAGTTCCACATCCTGCGAGAAATCAATCGACAGCCCACCGCCTTCGATCTTGCCGCGAAGAATTCCCTTGACCGGTTCCGCGGTAGCATTCGACGCAAACGAGCGAACCGTCAGATGCGCCAACTCGGCTCTTGGCAAATCCAGTTTCGTCTCGACAAAAGGATGCCGCACGGCAACCGGGCCGCTCGTTGAGAGAACCACTTCCTGCCAAAGCCCCATGTCTTTATCAGGTGGGGTCGGATTCCAATCGACCCAAGTGATGCCAAGTTCGCCGGCAGTTGGCGCCGAGACCCCGACTGCCAGCGTATTCTTTTCGCCCGGATGCACGTACTGCGTCACATTGAACTCGTATCGGCGAAACGCACCTACCACTTGGTCAGAGCCAGCAACCTTTTTTCCGTTGATCCAGATTTCGGCGCGATAGTTGATGCCACGAAATTGCATCCATATTTGTTTGCCGCGATCGGCCAGCGGCACTTCGAAATCCTTGCGATACCACCACGGCACCGCATAGGGACTGTTCGCCGGCATTTCTTCGTTGGCAAATTGGCCCCCGATTTTATATTCCACGCCGGGAAAGTTGCGCAGATTGGTCCCGTAGTAGGGATTTTTGTACACGCCATTTTCCACCAGCACCGCAAAAACAGTTTTAGGGGCGGAAGTCGCATACCAGCCCTGCGTGGAGAAGCCGGGTTCCGAAATCTTGTCCCCGGCGGCAGCCACTTTAGCGGAGCTCTGTACTTTCCAGCCATCACGGAGAACCGTTTGCGCCAGGAGCGGCGGCACTCCCAGCAGGAACAGGGCAAACACGAACAGAAGCGCAAAGAAGTGCGCGGCGTTGCGCGAAGTGGTGCCGCTTGCAAAGCGACTGTTATCACGCCAAAATACCTTTCCCGCAAATCCACGCATCGCAAATATTCCTTTTTTAAATCGATTCAAGTGCCTCGCTTAGCAAAACAGCAGCCGCCAGCAGGGTAGTTTAGTTCGACGGCAGTGCGTAGGCAAGGCGGCAGAAAAAAACGCTCCCTGAAAATTCCAGAGAGCGTTCCAAGCCGAGGGCAAACTAAAAAGCGAACTTATCGCGATGGTGCAATGAAGGCGTTGTTAGCGTGAGATAACTCCACGCCCGGAAGTTCACTCCGCAACTGGATGCGCACGAACTTTCCTTTCGCGCCGCCATCTCCGGTAAAAGTGAGAAGATATTGATTGCTAAAATGCAGTTGCATTTCTTCCAGGTACGGCCTGAACGAAACAGGTTCGCCGGTTCCAAGGTAGTAAGTTTCGCCACCGGTTTCATCAGTCATTTTGCTCAGATTGTTTTGACCAAGATTAGCGAGCGCGAACGAACGGCTCCGGTGCCCCAATCCCGGCGAGTAGATGCTCCAGAGATTCACGTTTCCCCTCTGCGCGCGTTCAATCACTGTGTCCACATCGGGATAGAATGGTCCGAAAAAGCCGCGAAAGTAGTCAATGCCAGAGGAAATCAGCAGCAGCGACCGGCGGTTGCCGGTATCCGGCCAGCGCTTCAGCCAGTCGATCACGGCCAAATACGGACTGGAACCGATGCCCAACTGACCTCGCGGGATGCGCAACGCTTTCGCCGCTAGCTCGTGGTCGGTCGTGAAATCCTGCGCAATCATTGCAGAAGAATTCTCAGCGTAAGCGACAGCCACAGCAGTATTCGGCGCCTGAGCCATAATGAATGCCCTCAAATCGTTCCACTGGCTGGCTACGCTTTGGTCTAGCGAATCGTCGATCAATATCGCGAGTCCAAGGCCGTCACCTTTCTCCCAATTTGCGCTTTGTTTGCGCTCTTTGTTGACTGTCAGTTGAATATCATCTTTCGATACAGGAGGAGGTGGAGCATTCTTCTTTCCAATAGCCGTAACGGTGATCGTGGCTTTACCAGGAGCGACAGGCTTGGGCGTTTCCGCTCCCAACCGCGCAGTGCAGGCCAGAGCCACAAGCACACCCAACAGCCTTGAGGTGCGAGTCATAGCAGACATGGTGTTTCACTCTCTTTCTTTGCGACTTATCTTAGATGCGGCGCAGGCGTTACCGGCTAAACCTCAATATCATGTACGGAGTTACCTTCGCCAGAGATAATATTTGTCCATCCGATTATGAAACCCAGATCGCAGGCAAAGGTTTCTGCAAAACAGAGTGCGTTTGATTTATGTGTGATCGGCGGCGGAGCGACGGGCGCAGGATGCGCCTTGGATGCGCAACTTCGCGGACTGCGCGCTCTTTTGTTAGATGCAGGAGACTTTGCCTCGGCTGCTTCCAGTGCGTCAACCAAGCTGGTGCACGGCGGTGTCCGGTATCTCGAACAAGCGGTGAAAAACTTCAATCTGGAAGAGTACCGGCTGGTAAAAAGCGCGCTGCGGGAGCGGCTTTTTATGCTGGCCAACGCCCCTCACCTGGCGCATCCCGCGTATTTTTTGGTACCGGTCTATTCGCTAGCAAAGGCGGCTTACTACCTGGCAGGAATGAAAATCTATGACGCCGTCGCGGGAAAGAGCAACCTGTTTCCAAGCAAATTTCTATCGCGGGAAGCAACCCTCGAACAGATGCCGGGTCTGAGCGCTACCGCACTTCGTGGAGCTGTGTGCTATTCGGACGGCCAATTCGATGATGCTCGTTACGATTTAGCGCTGGTCGAAACTTTCCTGCAAGCCGGAGGAACGGCTCTCAACTATGCGCGCGTAACTAGTTTTATACAAAACCAGAGTGGAAAGCTCGTGATGGCCAATGTGCGCGACGAACTTTCCGGAGATGAGTTCGTTGCAACGGCAAACAAGTTTGTGAATGCCACCGGCACCGGAGCCGACAAAATCCGCTTGATGGCGAATCCTATGCTTGCGAGCAGGATGCGCCCCAGCAAGGGCGTGCATCTGATTTTTCCCGCGGAGGTGTTTCCCGGCACAGATGCGCTGCTGGTTCCGCGTACGGAAGACGGTCGCGTGATTTTTGCCGTGCCTTGGCAAGAACGCTTGCTGGTCGGCACAACCGACGATGAGATTACCCCGGACACAAAGATGTTGGTACAGAAAAACGAAGCGGACTATCTGTTACGGCAGTTGAATCCGTACCTCGCGGCTCCCTTACGTCGTGAACAAGCGCTCAGCGGAATGGCGGGACTGAGGCCACTCGTCGCATCGCAGGCGAGCAAAAACACCAGCAAATTGCTGCGCGACCACGAAGTGGAACTGGACAGCACCAGCGGTCTGATCAGCATTCTGGGAGGCAAATGGACCACGCACCGGCTGATGGCGGAAGACACGATAGACGCGGTGCAGCGTGAAATGGGCGGTCCTGTGACTCCCTGTGTGACCAGGCAGTATCCGCTGGCGGGCGCTTCCGGTTACCACAAAGATTTTTCAAAGGACATTGAGAAAGAGTATTCTCTCCCCGCCGACGTGGCGCGGCATCTCACCGGCAAATTCGGTAGCAGTACGCTGAATATTCTGGAATTGCTGGATGAGAACCCTTCGTGGACGGCACGCATCGCAGCGGGGTTGCCGGTCATTCAGGCCGAAATTGTATACTGCATTCGCAACGAGATGGCGGAAACGATCGAGGATCTGCTTGCGCGGCGTACAGGAGCGCAATTGTATGGCTGGAAATTAGCTTTACAAGCGGCACCGGGCGTTGCTGCCCTGCTCGCCACCGAAAAGAATTGGAATGCCGATCGCACTACAGCCGCCGTGGCGGAGTATTCAATAAAAATTCAGGGATTTTTGGAAGAGCTGGCGCTCAGCGAGGTCTAAAGAAGTGAAACGGTACATCGGGGCCATCGATCAGGGCACGACCAGCACTCGGTTCATCGTGTTTGACGCCGAAGGTCGCATCATTAGCGCTGCTCAAAAAGAGCATGAACAGATTTACCCGAAGCCCGGCTGGGTGGAACACGATCCGGCGGAAATTCTTTCTAAGACTACCCAGGTTGCCCAGGAAGCGCTGAAAACTGCCGGAATTTCCCCCGATGATCTTGCGGCGGTTGGCATCACGAATCAGCGGGAGACCACCGTCGTTTGGGAGAGAAAAACAGGAAAAGCCATTGCGAATGCGGTCGTCTGGCAAGACACGCGCGTAGCCGATGAAGTTGCGCGCTACGCCGCTAAGGGCGGGCAGAATCGATTTCGCGAAGCCACCGGTCTTCCCCTCAGCACGTATTTCAGCAGCATGAAAGCGCGCTGGTTGCTGCAGCACGTTGCGGGCGCAAAACAGAAGGCCTCTGCAGGCGAATTGTTATTCGGAACGATCGACACATACCTGGTATGGCACCTTACGGGCGGTGCGAACGGCGGAGTGCACGTTACGGACGTAACAAATGCAAGCCGTACTCAGTTGCTGAACCTGAAAACGCTGCAATGGGATCCGTCTTTACTGCAAGAATTTGAAATTCCGCAGAGTATGCTTCCCACTGTGAAGTCGAGTAGCGAAATTTACGGTGAAGCAGTGACTCCCTCATTAAAAGGAGTTCCGCTCGCAGGAATTCTCGGCGATCAGCAGGCCGCGCTTGCCGGTCAGGCCTGCTTTTTGCCGGGCGACGTGAAAAATACCTACGGCACCGGGTGTTTCCTGCTGATGAATACCGGGGAAAAAATCGTACCTTCGAAACATGGCCTGCTGACCACCGTGGCTTATAAATTCGGCTCGGCGCCGGCGCACTACGCGCTGGAAGGAAGCATCGCTATCAGCGGAGCGTTGGTGCAATGGCTGCGAGACAATCTGGGAATCATCGAAAAGAGCAGCGACGTGGAAACGTTGGCGCGCAGCGTCGACGACAATGGCGGCGTTTATTTTGTCCCGGCGTTCAGTGGACTTTATGCGCCGTACTGGAAGGATTCTGCGCGAGGAATCATAGCCGGCTTGACGCGCTATGCGAACAAAGGGCACCTTGCCCGCGCGGTTCTGGAAGCGACGGCATACCAGACGCGCGATGTCGTGGAAGCCATGGAAAAAGATGCCGGCATTGCGTTGCAAGGCGTTCGCGTCGACGGTGGCATGGTTGCGAATGAACTGCTCCTGCAATTCCAGGCGGACATTCTGAATCGCGAAGTAGTGCGTCCGGTGGTGCAGGAAACGACTGCTCTGGGCGCAGCATACGCTGCAGGGCTGGCGGTGGGTTTTTATCCCGGGATCGATGCCTTGCGCGAGAACTGGAAAGCCGACCGCGTCTGGAACTCACAAATGGAGCAAGCGGACCGGGATCGATTGTATAGAGGATGGAAGAAAGCCGTCACGCGATCGTTTGACTGGATAGAGAATTAAACCGCGGAGAATCGATGAACCCAGCCTGGCTCGGAGAATTTCTCGGTACCATGATTTTGATTTTGCTCGGCGATGGAGTCGTGGCCGGTGTGCTACTCAAGCGCTCCAAGGCCGAGGGCGGCGGCTGGATAGTGATCACGGCAGGATGGGCGTTTGCGGTGATGGCTGGAGCTTTCACCGCCATAGCATGCGGCAGCAGCGACGCACATTTAAATCCTGCTCTGACGCTGGGCATGGCCATGCGCAGCGGTGATTTTCACAGTGTCTTGCCTTACCTAAGCGCACAACTTTTGGGCGGACTTGCTGGCGCCACTCTGGTTTGGGTGCATTATTTCCCGCATTGGCGCGAAACAGATGACAAGCTCCTGAAATTGCGCTGTTTCTGCACTGGTCCCGCGATTCGCGCAGCGGTGCCCAATTTGCTGAGCGAAATCATTGCGACGTTTGTTCTGGTGTTCGTGATTGGAACGATTGCATCAAAGGCGGTAGCTCCGGCCGGCTTAGCTGGCGGGCTGGGCCCATTTCTTGCTGGAAGTTTGGTGTGGGGCGTAGGACTTTCTTTGGGTGGAACAACAGGATACGCGATCAATCCCGCACGTGATTTGGGGCCGCGGCTGGC